>Ga0335070_10003070_pt1 | contig 19409 bp, 14 predicted proteins | sample Lox_Sample_13_FD_206722 | JGI IMG/M metagenome (GOLD analysis project Ga0335070, IMG submission 206722) | Soil microbial communities from Loxahatchee National Wildlife Refuge, Florida, United States - Lox_Sample_1.3 | ecosystem: Environmental > Terrestrial > Soil > Wetlands | place: USA... | reverse complement strand
CTCCTGAGTTTCAGATCTTAAACAAACAGTTCAGATATATTGTGCAATATCCGCGTTTGTCCGACCCTGTGGCTATATTTTGACGGGTGGGAAGCGTCTAGGAGAACACATTATATATAGTATAGTCTCGGCCATCGTCCGTCGGACGGATTGGAGACTGGGCATGCCGATTATACCAACTGGTTCATCGAAGCGGACACTTCAGGTGATTCAATGCCAATCGGGGCGGCAGGCTATCATCAGGCGTCACGGTTCGTCAAGTTGGAGGTTGCCGTGATAGGCGTGCAGGACGCGCTCAGTGAATGGACCGGGTCATCTGCTCAGATTCTCTGCAACGACTGAGACAAATCGTTTTCGGAACGCCTCCCCTGTAAGACCAACCACCTTGGCGCAGCGCGAGAGCCGCTCCCTCTCTTCAAAATCTTTGGCGTCCAGGCGGGTCATGTAACGGCGGGCGATGCGGTAGGGCTCGGCGGCGACATCCACCATACGAACCCGCGTACGCTGCGTCGCCGGATCAAGAATGGTGTTGAACGGCATCGGCGAAAATTTTCCGTTGACGACCGATACCATTGCTCCTGTTCCACCCGAGATCAAGTATTCAGCAGCACAGCAGCCCAAGTCACGGCAATATTCCATATCGAACGGGATGGGATCCGCGCATCGCAATTCGAATCCGATGTCCTTGAGTCGGATAGTCGGTGTCAGACCATAAGGCTTTAGCCGTTTAAGAACCTCCTCCTTCAACGCTCGTCCGAGGTCGAGATCGGCCAACTCCACATGGCCGTGTTCGTCGCGAGACACGGACGCTAACGCGGTGAAATCCTCGGGATTCATGACTTCCGCAACTCCTTCAGCAAGGACCGCCACTCCATCCTCTCGTCCCTGACTCAACCGTTTGATAATCGCGCCGGCGAGAATGTCCGCTACTTTTGCAAGTTTGACCGGTCGCTCTGGAAACTCTTCCGGAATCAGGGTGAGCGTGGCTCCGGCGGCCTTACCGATCCCCAACGCGAGATGGCCGGCCTTACGCCCCATGGCCACCACAAAAAACCAGTGAGAAGTCGTGCGCGCATCTTCAAGGATGCTCTTGACCGCATAGGTGCCGACATGGCGAGCGGTCTGAAATCCGAACGTGGGCACGCCTTCCGGAAGATCCAGGTCGTTATCGATGGTCTTAGGGACGTGGACGACGCGCAAACGTCCTCGCGCCGAACGTTCGAGGGTGAGTGCGGAGAAGCAGGTGTCATCCCCTCCGATTGTAATCAGCCCCGTCACGCCGAGTTGCTCGAGACTTTTCAACGCTTGGGCCAGATGTGCGGGATTCTTGGTGGGATTGGCTCGCGCGGTTTTGAGGATCGATCCGCCTCGAAAATGAAGCCGGCTGACTCGTTCAAACGTCAGCGGCGTGACCTTACTCACGTCGCCTTGCATGATCCATTTAAAGCCCTGTTCGATGCCAAGAACCTTTCTCCCTTCCGCGAGGCATCGGATCGCCGCGGCGCTGATCACTCCATTGATGCCTGGTGCTGGACCTCCACCGACCAATATGCCGACTGTTTCAGCCATCGAGTCTCTCCTTTATGCGCTGTTTATCTTGCACAGGTGTAACACAATGACTCGTTGCCCCTGCCAAGTGCCAGGACTATACCAGCAAACTATTCCGTCACATGAAGGAAGCCTGTAGAAGTGGTTGCTGCTGCTAACTACTGAATAACGGGAAGAGGTTCGTTGTCACAAGGGGAATCTGGTGGGTAAACCAGCGCGAATATTAGAACTTGTGTGATTGAGGCAAATCGGGACATTGCCTATACATCCTCTGTTGCTATCCTCCCCACCGCATAGTTGCTCATCTCAACGTTGTGAAGCCTGCTCCCTACGTTTCTACAGTGATTTTACAACTTCTTAAGGAAAAGAATGACGACGTTGCCATTATATATTAATGGCATCTCTCTTGCTGATAGTTCCACCGAAACACATTGCAACGGTGTGTACGGTCATGTATAAATATCTCCCCCCGCTTGGACACTCCGGCTCAAGCAGTCGGAATTATCACTGACTGAGTCAGGATAACAATGCATCACATCGTGATAGGAACAGCAATTCCCAAATAGGATCAACAATTCCCAAGTAGAAGGAGACATTGTGATGGCTCGACAGGAACTCGAACAGACCGCCAGGGAGTTGGTCGCGGATGGCAAGGGCATTCTGGCAGCAGATGAAACGGTTCCCACACTCACGAAGCGCTTTGCGACCCTCAAGATCGAATCGACGGTAGACAGCCGCCGTACCTACCGTGAAATGTTCTTTACAACACCCGATGTTGCGACTTTCATCAGCGGCGTGATTCTCCAGGACGAAACGATCAGGCAGAAGAGTTCGCCGGGTATACCATTGGTCGAAGTGTTGTCCAAGCAAGGGATTATTCCGGGGATCAAAGTTGATACAGGCGCAAAGGTGCTCGCCGGTTCGCCGGATGAAAAAGTGACTGAAGGGCTTGATGGACTCAGGGACCGCCTGAAGGAATATGCGGCGATGGGTGCGCGATTCGCCAAATGGCGGGCAGTCATTCGCATTACTGATACCTTGCCGAGCCCAATGTGTGTCAGCGTGAACGCCCACGCGTTGGCACGATACGCCCTCCTGTGCCAGGAGCGAGGCATTGTGCCGATCGTGGAGCCGGAGGTTCTCATGGATGGATCCCATACCATTGAACGCTGCGAAGAAGTGACCAGCTCGATGCTCCATGCGGTCTTCCATGCGCTCTTCGAACAGTGTGTCTCGCTCGAAGGGATGCTTCTCAAGCCAAACATGGTGATCTCAGGCAAAGAATGCCGCAAGCAAGCTTCTGTCGACGAAGTGGCTGCCGCGACGCTGCGATGCTTGCGCCGCCATGTCCCGGCTGCGGTCCCCGGCATCGTCTTTCTGTCGGGCGGGCAGCGCGATGTGGTTGCGACCAGGCATCTCAACGCCATCAATACTCTGGATACACCTCGTCCGTGGAAAATCAGCTTCTCCTACGGTCGCGCGCTTCAGGACGCGGCCCTGCATGCGTGGCACGGCAAGGCGGATCAGATCAAGGCTGGTCAGCAAGCCTTCTACCACCGGGCCAAGTGCAATGGCACTGCGGCACTTGGAAAATATAGCGACGCGCTGGAAGGCAAAGGAGCAATGGTGGCGGCAAGTGCGGGCATGACGGAGTGGCATGATGATTAATGTGTATGGATTCCTCCCATGAGCGCGAAGCTGTGACATGCAGGTGTTGGTGATCAACAGCGGGAGTTCGTCGATCAAATTTCGGCTTCTAGATGTGCTGGAGGAGGATGGAGGAGGACCAAGTAAGCCGGCATTGCTCCAAGGTGCTATTAAGGGCATAGGGGGCATCCCAAGCTTCGAGGTGACAGGGCAGGACGCGCACCGGTCGACGACGACATTGGAGATTCGGGACCATGCGCAGGCATTGCGTGTGCTGTTCGATCGTCTGGCCGGTTCGCTCGGCAACATCGAAGCGGTCGGGCATCGAGTCGTGCATGGAGGAGATCAATACATGCAGCCCACGTTGATTACCGAACGGGTTGAGGCAGGAATCGACGCCCTGTCCGAGTTGGCGCCACTGCACAATCCTTCGTGTCTCGCAGGGATTCGCGGAGCCAGGATGGTGTTGGGGTCCCGAGTACCGATGGTGGCCGTGTTCGACACGGCGTTTCACCAAACCATGCCCGAAGTCGCCAAACATTATGCGCTTCCAGCGGAGCTGGCCAATCGACATCGTATCCAGCGCTATGGTTTTCACGGAATTGCACACGCCTCACTCGCAAACGGTTACGCGACATACACGGGAAATCCGCTGGAGCAGGTGCGTGTGATCACCCTCCAGTTGGGCAATGGCTGCTCCGTCACTGCGATCGCACAAGGCCGATCGGTCGAAACATCGATGGGGTTCACGCCGCTGGAAGGGTTGGTGATGGGGACACGCTGTGGAGATGTGGATGCCTCCATTGTCAGCTATTTGTCCGAGCGGGAGAAGGTTGAAGCGGCTGAAGTCGAACAGTGGCTCAACGAGCGGTCCGGTCTTCTCGGACTGTCCGGTCGGTCAAACGACATGCGGGAGTTGCTCCGCTTGGCCGAGCAGGAGCAGGACAAGCGGGCGGAGTTCGCTATCAATTTGTTTTGCTATCGGCTGCGCAAGTATCTCGGCGCCTACTTTGCCGTGTTAGGTGGCACCGATGCCATCGTGTTCGGAGGCGGGATCGGCGAAAACGCGCCGGAGATTCGAGACAGGGCGTGCAGGAATATGGAGTGGTGCGGCCTGAAGCTCAATGCCAATCGCAATCGCGCGGCAGTCGGGCTTACACCCGGGAGTGCGGCCAAGATCAGTACAGATGACTCACAGTTGGCGGCCTATGTAGTTGCGGCTGATGAGGAAACATGGATCGCCAAGGAGACGGTTCGCTGTGTGCGAACCGCACATTCATAAACTAACAGCGCTGGCGAGCGAGGGGACTGTCGCCCTTCCGCTGGCGACTGTCCCCGTTGAATGACCGGGACAGGCACCGGCGAGGCCGGAGCCAGTCCCCTTTAAAGAAGGAGAGATCATGGGAAATTCATTGTCGCAGAAAGAACTCAAAATGATAGACGCCTACTGGCGGGCGGCGAACTATCTTTCAGTGGGGCAGATTTACCTGTACGACAATCCTCTGCTGAAAAAGCCGTTGAAGAAAGAACACGTCAAACCCCGCCTGCTCGGTCATTGGGGGACGACGCCCGGGCTGAATTTCATCTATGCCCATTTAAATCGAGTGATCAAGCAACGGGATCTCGACATGATTTACATTATCGGTCCCGGCCACGGCGGTCCCGGCATCGTCGCCAATGCCTATATGGAAGGAACCTACTCCGAGGTCTATCCGAACATTGCACAGGACGAAGAGGGGATGAAGCGGTTGTTCAAGCAGTTCTCATTCCCGGGCGGTATCCCCAGCCACGTCGCACCCGAGACTCCGGGCTCGATCCACGAAGGAGGCGAACTGGGTTATGCCGTTTCGCACGCGTACGGCGCCGCTTACGACAATCCCAACCTGATCGTTGCCTGTGTGGTCGGCGACGGTGAGGCGGAAACGGGCCCGCTGGCGACCTCCTGGCACTCCAATAAGTTTCTCAATCCCCTCTCTGACGGCGTGGTGCTCCCGATCCTGCACCTGAACGGGTATAAGATCGCCAATCCCTGCGTACTGGCCCGCATTAGTCACCAAGAATTGGATCAACTTTTCCGCGGCTACGGCTACACGCCCCACTTTGTCGAGGGCAGTGATCCGGAGAAGATGCACCAACTGATGGCTACCACGCTCGACAACGTCCTCGAGGATATTCACCGCATCAAGGCTGAGGCTCAACGCACTGGTGCCAAGAAAAGACCGCTCTGGCCGATGATTATTCTCCGTTCACCCAAGGGATGGACCTGTCCGAAGGAGATTGATGGAAAACGGTGCGAGGATTATTGGCGTTCACACCAGGTGCCCATGGGCGAGATGGACAAGCCCGGGCACGTGAAGATCCTCGAAAAATGGATGAAGAGTTATAAGCCAGAGGAACTGTTCGATAAGACCGGCCGGTTGCACCCCGAACTTGCGGAATTGCCGCCTAAAGGCAACCGTCGCATGAGCGCCAATCCACACGCCAACGGCGGACTGCTTCTCAGGGATTTACGTCTGCCGGACTTCCGCGATTACGCCGTGAAGGTGACGAAGCCCGGCGCGATCACGGCCGAGTCCACCCGCCTGATGGGGAAATTCCTGCGGGACACGATGAAGCTGAACATGGAGAGTCGAAACTTCCGTCTGTTCAGTCCGGATGAGAACAACTCGAACCGGTGGCAGGATGCAATGGAAGTCACCAATCGCGCCTGGATGGCGGACCGGTATCCGTACGACGACCATTTGGCCCCGGACGGCAGGGTGATGGAAATGCTGAGCGAGCACCAATGCCAAGGCTGGCTGGAAGGCTACCTGTTGACCGGCCGGCACGGGTTCTTCTCCTGCTATGAAGCGTTCATTCACATCATTGACTCGATGTTCAATCAGCATGCTAAGTGGCTCAAGGTCTGCCACGAAATTCCCTGGCGGCGGCCGATCGCCTCGCTCAATTATCTGTTGTCGTCACACGTCTGGCGGCAGGATCACAACGGGTTCAGCCACCAGGATCCCGGGTTCATCGATCACGTTGTGAACAAGAAAGCCGATGTTGTCCGCGTGTATCTGCCGCCGGACGGGAACACGCTCCTGTCAGTGACCGATCACTGCCTGCGCAGCCGCAACTATGTGAACGTGATTGTCGCTGGCAAGCAACCGGCCCCCCAATGGTTGACAATGGATCAGGCGGTCAAACATTGCACGGCCGGCATCGGAATCTGGGAATGGGCCAGCAACGACAAGGGAAGCGAGCCTGACGTGGTGATGGCTTGCTGCGGTGACGTGCCCACGCTGGAGACGCTGGCGGCGGTGGATCTATTTCGCCAGCATCTTCCGGCTCTAAAGATCCGCGTCGTCAACGTCGTCAACTTGATGAAACTGCAGCCGCAGAGCGAGCACCCGCATGGCTTGTCGGACCAGGACTTCGATGCGCTCTTCACCAAAGACAAGCCGATCGTGTTCGCCTTCCACGGCTACCCGTGGTTGATCCATCGACTCACGTACCGGCGGACAAACCACAAGAACCTGCACGTGCGCGGTTACAAGGAAGAAGGCACGACGAGCACGCCGTTCGACATGGTGGTCATGAACGATCTCGACCGGTTCCACCTCGTCGGCGACGTGATTGATCGGTTGCCGCAACTGGGGTCCCGCGCCGCCTATGCCAAGCAAGCGATCGGTGACAAGCTCCTTGAGCACAAGCAATACATCGCCAAGTACGGAGAGGACATGCCTGAGATTACCGACTGGCAATGGGGTCAAGCAAAAGTGGAGGCGAGACGGAGGACCTCGACCGAAGGCGACAACGTGTAAGCAGCGACTGAAGACGCCCTGTTGCCTGGTTTGGAGATGCAGGGCAGAAAGTACATGAGGGTGTATCAGAATCGTTCTTCTCGGCCCAGGGTGTGATGTGGGAGCACCATCGGTGCGCAGCCTGTCGTCCTGGTAGCGAAGACATTGTCCACATGATGGGAGCGGGATAAGGAAGCCACGTCGGCGAAGAGACCGCTTCCTTGAACCGCATCGCGGAGGTTGTATGGAACAGGAGCCCTCGAAAGAAATTCTCAAACAATATGTAGTTGGGCCTATCCAATTTTCCGGCACGAAAGACGCGCTCTATGAACGACATCTGACGTTCGATCACGTCGTTGATGTTAAGAAGGCCGATGTGCGCGAACAGTTTGAAGCGGCGGCACGTTCGATCCGCGATGTCATTTCACAACGCTGGCTCCGAACGGAAGACACCTATGCCCAGAAGAATCCCAAGCGGGTCTATTACCTGTCGATGGAATTTCTCCTCGGGAGATCGTTCTCCAATAATGTGACCAATGCCTTGCTCTGCGAGTTGAGGAATGAAGCCGCGGGAAAGAAGGGCATGGATGAGCTGGCCATGCTGGCAATGGAGGCAATGGAGCCGGATGCGGGCTTGGGGAATGGAGGGCTTGGCAGGTTGGCGGCCTGTTTCATTGATTCGATGGCGACGATGGAGATTCCCGGCATGGGCTACGGCCTGCGCTACGAATATGGCATCTTCAAACAGACCATCAAAGATGGCTGGCAATGTGAACAGCCGGATAACTGGTTGCGGCGTCCCGATCCCTGGGAAGTCGCGCGGCTGCAGGAAGCGGTCGAAGTGAAGCTGAACTGTTCATTCGAGCTGCGAGCCGGCATGCTGCGTCCGGTCATCGGCAAGCCCTCGACTCTGCTCGGCATTCCATTCGATCGGCCAGTCATCGGCTACGGAGGCAAGACGATCAATACACTCCGCCTCTGGGCCGCGAGCACGCCGGACTATTTTGATTTCCAGCAATTCAGTCGAGGCGATTTCGTGGGGGCCTTGGCAGAAACACTCACTGCGGAATCGCTGACGCGCGTGCTCTATCCCGACGACTCGACGTCCATGGGGCAGGGGTTGCGCTTTTTACAGGAGCATTTCCTCGTCGCCTGCTCGCTGGGCGATCTCGTGCGGCGCTTCCGGCGCGGTAACCCGGACTGGAACGCCCTTCCCGAGAAAGTCGCGATTCAGATGAACGACACGCACCCGACGATGGCCGTTCCCGAACTCATGCGAATCCTGCTGGACGACGCACAGCTCGGCTGGGACAAAGCCTGGGACCTCACGCAACGGACTCTGGCCTACACGAACCACACCCTGTTGCCAGAGGCGCTGGAGAAATGGCCGCTCGAATGGTTCGCAGACGTGCTGCCTCGTCACCTTGAGATTATCCTTGAAATCAACCGTCGTCTGCTCGACGCAGTCCGGACCCGTTTCCCGGGAGACGAAGGACGTATCGAGCGCGTCAGCCTTGTGGAAGAGGGACCCAGCCGCAAAATCCGCATGGCCAATTTGGCCATCGTCGGATCGCACAGCACGAATGGCGTGGCCGCCATTCACTCTGGATTGCTGCGCACGATGACGGTCAAGGACCTTGCCGAGATGTATCCTGAGCGGTTCAACAACAAGACCAACGGAGTCACGCCCCGACGGTGGTTGCTCCTGGCGAACCCCGCTCTCTCCACAACGATCACCGAGGCCATCGGCGACGGATGGATTACTGAGCTTGGCGAACTGAGCAAGCTCAAGAAGCTGGCCGGCGACAAGGGGTTCCGCGCCTCGTTCCTCAAGGCGAAGCGGGAAGCGAAATCACAGTTTGCACAATGGCTCAAAACGACCTCCGGACAGATTGTGGATCCCGACACTATCTTTGATTGTCAGGTCAAGCGCATCCACGAATACAAGCGGCAGCTCCTCAATGCGTTGCGCATCGTCGTGTTGTACAACCGGTTGCGGGAGACCCCAAATCTCAAGATGGCCCCCCGCACATTTTTCTTTGCCGGCAAGGCGGCACCGGCCTACCACCTGGCCAAAGTGATCATCAAGTTCGTGAACAATCTGGCCGGCACCATCGACGGAGATCCTATCGTCCGTGGGAGGCTCAAGGTCGTCTTCCTGCCCGAATATTGCGTGTCGCTTGCGGAGCGGCTGATTCCGGCAACCGATGTCTCGAACCAGATCTCAACGGCCGGCTATGAAGCCAGCGGCACGAGCAACATGAAGTTCATGATGAACGGAGCGTTGACGCTGGGCACGCGCGATGGCGCGACCATCGAGATGGCGGAAGAAGCGGGCGAGGAGAATTTCTTCCTGTTCGGCTTGACGGCGGACCAGGTGGCCGGCAACCGGGGCTGGTACAATCCGCGCTGGCACTATGAGAACGAGGGGGAAACCCGAGCGGCACTGGACCTGATTTTCTCCAACTATTTCAGCCGCAATGAACCGGGCGTTTTCGCACCGCTCGAGCACGCATTGCTCTCAGGCGGAGACCAGTACATGCACCTGGCTGACCTCACATCCTATCTCGATGCTGACCGGCAGCTCTGCGACTTGTACGCCAATCCGAATGGATGGGCGCACAAGGCCATCTTGAATGTCGCAAGCTCCGGGAAGTTCTCCAGCGACCGCACGATTGCAGAGTACGCAGCCAATATTTGGAATGTGAAGCCGTGCCCGATTCCGTAACTTCACGACGACCTGTCAGAGAGAAGGATTGAGGCCCATGGCGATTTCGCCCTTCGCAGGGAAACCGGCGACGAGAGACATGTTGGTGGATCTGGCCAAGCTCGAACGGGAGTATTACGAGCGCAAGCCAAATGTGGAAGATTCCACCCAGTTGGTCAGCTTCGGGACCAGCGGGCACCGAGGCTCATCGCTTCGCGGCTCGTTTAACGAGGCTCACATCGTAGCCATCACCCAAGCGATCTGTGAGTACCGGCGCGGTCAGGGCACCCACGGTCCGCTCTATATGGGCAAAGACACGCACGCATTGTCCGGACCGGCCCAGCGCACAGCGATCGAGGTGTTGGCCGCAAACGGAGTCGCGACCATCATTCAGCGTGACGACGGCGTCACGCCGACACCGGTCGTCTCCCACGCGATCCTGGTTCATAATCGTGGTCGTCACGATCATCTCGCCGACGGTATCGTGGTCACACCATCGCATAACCCTCCGGAGGATGGTGGGTTCAAGTACAACCCGCCCAACGGAGGACCGGCCGATACCGACGTGACGAAATGGGTTCAAGACCGCGCGAATGCCTTGCTGCGGGAAGCCAACGCCGGCGTCAAGCGGGTGCCATTCGAGAAAGCGATCAAGGCGACCACCACGCGGCAGGAAGATTTCGTGATGCCGTATGTGAAGGATCTCCGGAACGTCATCGACATGGACGCCATCCGCAATGCCGGCCTTGTTTTAGGGGTAGACCCGCTGGGTGGTGCCGCAGTGCATTACTGGGAACCGATCAACACCGTCTACAAATTGAACATCACCGTGGTGAACCCGAAGGTCGATGCGACCTTCTCGTTCATGACGGTCGACCACGACGGCAAGATCCGGATGGACTGTTCGAGTCCCTATGCGATGGCCAGCCTGGTCGGCCTGAAAGATCGCTACCGCGTCGCCTTTGCCAACGATCCGGACTCAGACCGTCATGGAATTGTCACGCCGTCTGCCGGGCTGATGAATCCCAACCACTATCTTGCCGTGGCGATTCGCTATCTGCTCACGCACCGACCGCAATGGCCTGCACAGTCGTGGGTCGGCAAGACGCTGGTGTCAAGCGGGATGATCGATCGTGTCGTGGCCAAACTCGGCCGCCGGCTGTGCGAAGTACCGGTCGGCTTCAAGTGGTTCGTGCCGGGTCTGTTCGACGGCTCCTTCTGCTTCGGCGGCGAGGAGAGTGCAGGAGCGAGCTTCCTGCGACGGGACGGCACCGTCTGGACGACCGACAAGGATGGTCCGATCATGAACCTGCTCGCGGCCGAGATCACCGCGCGCACCGGCAAGGATCCAGGGGAACATTATCGCGAACTGACCGCCGCATTCGGGACTCCCTATTACACGCGCATCGATGCAGCGGCAACGCCGGAACAGAAAACACGGTTGGGAAAGTTGTCGCCCGAGGCCGTCACGGCATCGACACTCGCCGGCGAGCCGATCACCGCCAAGTTGACCAAAGCGCCGGGCAACAACGCGCCGATTGGCGGATTAAAAGTTATGACCGCCAACGGCTGGTTCGCGGCCCGGCCCTCGGGCACCGAAAACATCTATAAGATCTATGCAGAAAGCTTCAAGGACGAACTCCACCTAAACGCGATCGTGACGGAAGCCCAACAGATCGTGAATAATTCTCTAGCCAGGGCCTAGAGCGGTTTGCTCGAACCACGCAGCAGGAGGCTTATGTTCGGGCGATCGGGATGAGAATGAATCCATCTCTTTGATTGTTGCGAGGCTGGCATGACGGACAGGCAGTCGGATCAACTGTGCATCAACACCATTCGTACCCTCTCCATGGATGCGATCCAAAAGGCCAACTCCGGCCATCCAGGAACACCCATGGCCATGGCCCCCGTCGCGTACTGTTTGTGGCAGCGATTTCTCCGCTTTGACCCGCAAGATCCCATTTGGCCCAACCGCGATCGTTTCGTCCTCTCCATTGGACATGCGTCCATGCTGTTGTACTCGCTTCTCCATCTCACCGGTGTGAAGGCTGTCAGCAAAGATTACGAGAACCTTGGTCAGCCGTCGGTCCCGCTGGATGCCATTAAGCAATTCCGTCAATGGGGCAGCCGGTGCCCCGGTCATCCGGAGTATCGCTGGACTTCTGGCGTCGAGACCACAACCGGGCCGCTCGGTCAGGGGATTTCGAACAGCGTGGGCATGGCCTTGGCCGGCCGCTGGATGGGGACCCATTTCAATCGGCCTGGATTCGAGGACGTAATCAATTTTAACGTGTATGCCATGTGCGGGGACGGCTGCATGATGGAAGGGATCTCTCATGAAGCGGCTTCGCTCGCCGGACACCTGGGCCTCTCGAACCTCTGCTGGATCTACGACAACAACCACATCACCATTGAGGGGAACACCGCGTTGGCCTTCTCGGAAGACGTGGCCACACGGTTCATCGCCTACGGGTGGAACGTCACCCGCGTCGGTGACGCGAACGACCTGGACATGCTCGATCGGGCGTTCCGCACGTTCCAGAAGACGACGGATCGTCCCACGCTGATCATTGTGGACAGCCACATCGCCTACGGGGCGCCCCACAAGCAGGACACCTCGGCGGCTCATGGCGAACCGCTCGGCGAGGAGGAAATCCGGCTGACCAAGAGAAATTACGGCTGGCCGGAGGACGCCCAATTCTATATTCCGGACGGCGTCTACGATCATTTTCGCCAAGGAATCGGCGCTCGCGGGAAAACGCTCCGCGACGGGTGGTTCGCGCGCATCAAAGACTATAAGGCCAAGTATCCGGAGCTGGCCGATCAGTTGTATCGGATGCAGCATCGGCAATTGCCGGACGGATGGGACAAGGAGCTGCCTACCTTCCCGGCAGACGCCAAGGGCATGGCGACACGTGTCTCGTCCGGAAAGGTATTGAACGCGGTGGCCAAGCGTGTGCCCTGGTTGATGGGTGGTTCTGCGGATCTCGGTCCATCGGCGAAAACGCGTTTGACCTTCGAGGGAGCGGGCGATTTGTCCGCCGACAATCCCGGCGGCCGCAATCTTCACTTCGGGATCAGAGAACATGCCATGGCCGCGATCCTGAACGGGATGGCGTTGATGAAGGTCCAGCCCTATGGATCCGGATTCCTGATTTTCAGCAACTATGCGAGAGGCGCGATTCGGCTCAGCGCGCTCATGGAATTGCCGGTGATCCACATTTTCACGCACGACTCGATCGCGGTGGGGGAAGACGGGCCGACCCATCAGCCGGTCGAGCACCTGGCGTCATTGCGCGCGATGCCGGGGTTGATCGTGCTGCGGCCGGCGGACGCCAATGAAGTGGTGGAAGCCTGGCGCGTGATCATGAATTTGGATCATGATCCGGTGGCGCTGATCCTGACCAGGCAGGACGTGCCGACTTTGGATCGTAATAAGTATTCGTCCGCCTCAGGCTTGGCCCAGGGAGCCTACATCCTGGCCGACAGCCAGGACGGGCGGCCCGAAGTGATTCTTATCGGAACCGGCAGCGAAGTGTCGCTCTGTGTCGTGGCGTACGAACATCTGAAATCCAACGGCATCAAGGCGAGGGTCGTGAGCATGCCCTCGTGGGAATTGTTTGAGCGGCAGGACCAAGCCTACCGCGACCGGGTGCTGCCTCCGGCGGTAACAGCCCGCGTGGCGGTCGAACAGGCTTCGACGTTCGGGTGGGCGCATTACGTCGGCACGTCCGGAACCATTATCGGCATGACGACCTTCGGGGCGTCGGCTCCCTTGAAAGTCCTACAAAAGGAATTTGGGTTTACGAAAGAGCGCGTCATCGAGGCCGCCATGCAGCAAGTGAAGCGTGAGAGAAGTGAAAAGTAAGGAGTGCCCCTCTCCTGAATCCTCTCCCTTCGGGGGAGAGGAAAAGGTGAGGGGGAGCTGAAACCGAGGGTCGGCTCACGGCTAGAATCTCATGAGCGAAGATCTTCCTATCGTTTACCTGGCCCGGCATGGTGAGACCGCCTGGACTATCTCGCGCCAACATACGGGACTGACCGATTTGCCACTGATCGAGCCGGTGAGCGCACCGCTCGCCGGCTTGGAGAGCGCCTGAAAGGATTGAAGTTTTCGAAGGTCTTTACCAGTCCATTGCAGCGAGCGGCCCGTACATGCGAGCTGGCCGGCTTCGGGGCCATAGCTGAAGTCGATCCAGACCTGGTCGAGTGGGACTACGGTCAATATGAGGGGCGCCGTACGGCTGAGATTCTTGCTGAGCGTCCGGACTGGGAACTGTTCCGAGACGGCGCTCCCGGAGGGGAATCGCCGAAGCAAGTCAGCGAGCGTGCTGACCGAGTCGTGCAGCGGGTGCGCGCTGTGTCGGGGGACGTCCTTATCTTTACGAGCGGGCACTTTATGCGCGTGTTGGCCACCCGGTGGCTCGGGCTTGAACCAACGGTCAACTGCAAGTTTTTCATGCTGAGCACGGCGAGCCTGAGTGCCGTGGGCTACGAACATGACCTGTCCAGACCGGTGATCCGGTTGTGGAACGAAACTCGGCATGTGGAGGTATGAGTCGAGGCGAACGTCCAATCCATTCGGTGAGAACACAAGGCGACAGGAGATTCTCGAAAAACTGATTGACGCGACATTCGGAGCCTCTGCTCCCCTGAAAGTTTTGCAGAAGGAATTTGGGGTTACGAAGGAGCGCGTCGTGGAAGCGGCCATGCAGCAGGTGAAGCAAGCATGGCAGGAGGTGTGTGATGAAGTCTTATCATTCTATTGTGTGGTGCTTGTTCACTCTCATCCTCTTCGGCGGATGCGCCTCAACAGAGACATCCAATCGGAAGATTCTTGTAAAAGAAAAACTCCCTCGACCCGGTCACATCTGGGTGTACAACTTCGCTGCCACGCCCGCCGATGTGCCGGCCGACTCCGAGCTCGCCGGCAAGCAGGCCGAGCACTCCACGGCCCAAACCCCTGAGCAGATCGAAACCGGCCGTCAGATGGGCGCTCTCATTGCGACGCAGCTGGTCGAGGAAATTCGTGGCATGGGCCTACCGGCTCAGCGGGCTTCGAGTGGAACAACCACGAAGGTCAACGACCTTGTGCTCCGAGGCTATCTCCTCTCGATCGACGAAGGCAGTGCGACCAAGCGCGTTGCAGTCGGATTCGGCTCAGGGTCGTCCGAGCTGAAAGCAGCGGTTGAAGGCTTCCAGGTGACAGCTGAGGGGATGCGAAAACTCGGATCCGGCAACGTAGACTCCACCGGAAATAAAACCCCGGGGGGGTACAGTGGGGGTTGGCGCCTTGATTATCACCGGTAACCCAGGGCACGATCCTCGGAGTGGCGCACAACCAGGGCCGTGACAAACTGACCTGAATTATATCGCCTGGCATCGGCGACCTCGGTGGCTGGATTGAGCAGTTAATCGCGGAATCGACCGGCAAAGAAGGGAAAGGCATCATCCCGGTTGACCGGGAGGCGCTCGCCGCTCCGTCACTGTACGGCAATGACCGTCTGTTCGTGTATGTGCGGCTCGAGGCGGCGCCCCATCGCGTGCAGGACGCTGCCGTTGACGCGCTCGAAGGTGCCGGCCATCCAGTCGTGCGGATTGCAGTCGATGAAATCTATGACCTCGGCGAAGAGTTCTTCAGGTGGGAACTCGCGACCGCGGTGGCCGGCTCGATTATCGGCATTCACCCCTTTAATCAGCCGGATGTGGAAGCCAGCAAGGTGGTGACACGCAGGCTGACGTCGGAATACGAGCAGACCGGTACGCTCCCGCCGAAAATTCCCATTTTTGAAGAGGGAGGCATCAAGATCTTCGCTGACGGCAAGAATGCCGCCTCGCTCAACATGTCGGTGGGAGGCAGTCCGTCGCTCTTAGCGTATCTAAAGGCTCACTTCAATAGGATTAAGGCCGGCGATTACTTCGCGGTGTTGGGCTACATCGAAATGAACGAGGCCCACGAAGGTCCGCTGCAAGTCATGCGACATGCCGTGCGGGACAAGAAGCGGGTGGCCACCTGTCTCGGTTTCGGTCCTCGTTTTCTCCATTCGACCGGTCAAGTCTATAAGGGGGGACCGAATAGGGGGGTCTTCCTGCAAATCACTTGCGACGATGCGGCGGACCTGCCTGTGCCTGGACAAAAATACTCTTTTGGCGTCGTCAAGGCTGCGCAGGCGCGCGGGGACTTTCTAGCATTGGCGGAACGTGATCGCCGGGTGCTCCGCATCCATCTGGGAAAAGACGTACGAGAGGGATTGCAAAAACTAGAGGCAGCCATCAGACAAGCGTTGGTATAGGATCACGTTCGCCGCCAAGAACAGATGCACAGCGATCTCTCCAGCGAGCGCCGAATCAATTGCATCGGTGATCAACCAGCTCGGGAAGACTTGAAAGGAGGTTCATCACCATGGCTCGTTCAGGCAGGGAAGCAAGAGTGTTGAACGTGTTGAAGAATGGGCAGGAACAGACGTGGGAGCAGGTCAGTTCAAAACTGCCCGACATCGAGTGGAACGAGCTCTTTGCCATTTTCGATGTCTTGAGCCGGCAGGGAAAGATCACCATGAGGCGGCGGGGAATCGAGTACGTACTGAGGTTATGCCATGCACCATCTGCGGAAAGGGCCACAGCACCGACGGCTAAGCATCTGACCTCAAGCACCTTGAACAGGTGAAGAGGTGTGTTGTTCGCGGGGGAGCATTGGTCGAGATCATCCTAAGAGAATGGTATGGATAACAGGAAAGGATGGTCTGGGCAGGACTTCATTCGGAAACCCGTCGTCACAACAGGTATATGCGGGCTATTTGTGATGGCGGTGTTCGTCCTTGACGTGGGCACTCCTTTGGGAGTTCCAATCTGGTTGTTGTACGGTGTGCCTTTCATTCTTCTGAACCGGAACACTCCCCGGCATCACGTTTACGCTCTCGCGGGAGCCTGCACCGTCCTCATACTAGTCGGTTATCTCCTCTCTTCCGGTGCTCAACCGGAACCAATAATGGAGCGGATCGGAGCAACAATCATCGTGTGGGTCATCGCGACGATGCTGGTCCGTCGAAAACAGCCGGCATAAATAAAACTTCATCATTGCTGTGGACCCATCATTCGACTCTTGAATCATGGGCGACGATCAGTTGGTTGAAGACGGTATCGGTATTCTAGGTGTTGACTGGAAGGTCGGATTCGGACGAACATAAACAATGAAGGAGTGGCATTGATATGACTACGACAAACGCCTCTCTCACGACACGTCCCTCGTGGAAGGCCCTCGAAGTCCATCACAAGAAGATGCGGGAGGTACATCTCCGAACGCTCTTTGCGGAAGATCCCCAGCGAGGCACCCGCATGACTGTGGAGGCCGTGGGGCTCTTCCTGGATTACTCGAAGAACCGGGTCACGGACGAAACGCTCAGGCTCCTCCTGCAGTTGGCGGAGGAATCCGGCTTGCGAGCGCGCATCGACGCGATGTTTCGCGGGGAGAAAATCAATATCACGGAGAAGCGGGCCGTGCTGCACAGCGCCCTGCGTGCCCCGAAAGGGGCGTCGATCCTCGTCGATGGTGAGAACGTAGTGCCCAAGGTGCATGCCGTTCTCGAGAGGATGGCTGACTTCTCGAGCCGCGTCCGGAGCGGCGCATGGAAAGGTCATACCGGCAAACGAATTCGTAACGTCGTCAATATCGGCATCGGCGGGTCCGATCTCGGGCCGGTGATGGCCTATGAGGCGCTCAAGCATTACAGCGAGCGGGGGATGACGTTCAGATTTGTCTCCAACGTTGATGGGTCGGATTTCGCCGAAGCAGTCCACGATCTCGATCCGGCCGAGACTCTGTTCATCGTGTCGTCGAAGACCTTTACCACACTGGAGACGATGACGAATGCGCAGACCGCGCGAGCCTGGTCGCTCGCAGGCCTCGGTGGCGATGCGGCGGCGGTCGCGAAGCACTTCGTCGCAGTGTCCACCAACGCGGCAGAGGTTAAGAAGTTCGGGATTGACACCGCCAACATGTTCGAGTTCTGGGACTGGGTTGGGGGACGCTATTCCATGTGTTCCGCCATCGGCCTTTCGACGATGTTGGCCGTCGGGCCCGAGAATTTCCGGGCCATGTTGAGCGGCATGCACCAGATGGACGAGCACTTTCGCACCGCACCCTTCCCACAGAATCTGCCGGTGCTCATGGGCTTACTCGCCCTCTGGTATAACAACTTTTTCGGGGCACAGACGATTGCAGTCCTACCGTATGAACAATACTTGAAGAGATTTCCCGCATACCTGCAGCAATTAACGATGGAGAGCAACGGGAAACATGTGACACTCGACGGAACGGAAGTGTCCTACGACACCAGTGCTATTTATTGGGGGGAACCAGGCACCAACGGCCAACACTCCTTTTATCAGTTGATCCATCAGGGAACCAGAACTATTCCCTGCGACTTTATCGCGTTTCGCCAGTCGCTCAATCCCCTCGGCCGGCACCACGACTTGCTGATGGCGAATGTTTTCGCTCAAACTGAGGCGCTCGCCTTTGGTAAAACTGCGGAGCAGGTCAAGAAAGAAGGGACGGCAGATTGGCTTGTGCCTCACCGGGTCTTTGAGGGCAATAGGCCGTCCAACACGGTACTCGCCGAGCGACTCACGCCCGACATGCTTGGCAAGCTGGTGGCCCTCTATGAGCACATCGTCTATACGCAGGGAGTGATTTGGAACCTCGATCCGTTCGATCAATGGGGCGTCGAACTGGGCAAGGTATTGGCTCAGCGCATCATCCCGGAACTCGAGAGCCAGAAAGAACCCTCGCTCGACCACGATAGTTCGACGAACAACCTGATCCGCCTGTACCGTGCAAAGGCCCGTGCATGATGGTGCGGCGAGGTGGTGTGGATTTCCGCAAAGTAATGCGAAATCGGTGGACCATTCGTTTTGAAGAAAGGGGCTCATGATGCAACTCGGAATGATCGGGCTCGGCCGGATGGGCGCGAACATGGTGAGGCGGCTGCTGAAGGGCGGTCATGAGTGCGTGGTGTTCGACATGTCGCCGAAAGCGGTGACGGAGCTGGTCCAGGAAAAAGCCGTTGGTTCCTCATCGATTGCGGACTTTGTGAAAAAGCTCTCGAAGCCGCGGGCGATCTGGCTGATGGTTCCCGCCGCTGTCACGGATAGGACCATCGCCGATCTATTGCCGCATCTCGAACCGGGAGACATCCTTATTGACGGAGGCAATTCGTATTATATCGATGATATCCACCGCGCAAAACATCTCGCCCCCAAGAACCTTCACTATGTCGATGTCGGGACCAGTGGCGGTGTCTGGGGGCTCGAACGGGGATACTGTATGATGATCGGCGGCGGGAAAGCCGTGGTTAAGCACCTCGATCCCATCTTTGCGACGCTGGCTCCAGGTCCTGGCGCTATCCCGCGCACTCCCGGGCGAGAGAAGATCGGCGGCACGGCAGAACAGGGCTATCTGCATTGTGGCCCCAGCGGCGCCGGCCACTTTGTGAAGATGGTGCACAACGGAATCGAGTACGGCCTCATGGCCGCGTATGCCGAGGGGATGGGTATTCTGCAGAATGCCAATATCGGCAAGCAGAAACACGAGGTCGATGCGGAGACGACGCCGCTGCGGGATCCGGAGCACTATCAGTACGACTTTAACCTCCCGGATATTGCCGAAGTGTGGCGGCGTGGCAGCGTGATCGCCTCGTGGCTGTTGGATTTGACGGCTGCCGCGT
>Ga0335070_10003069_pt1 | contig 19417 bp, 18 predicted proteins | sample Lox_Sample_13_FD_206722 | JGI IMG/M metagenome (GOLD analysis project Ga0335070, IMG submission 206722) | Soil microbial communities from Loxahatchee National Wildlife Refuge, Florida, United States - Lox_Sample_1.3 | ecosystem: Environmental > Terrestrial > Soil > Wetlands | place: USA... | reverse complement strand
GCGCCGTGCTCGCCGTAGGGATCGTGGGAGGCGCGGCGGTGCTGCGCAGCTTCTGGGGACTCGGCGGGCTGTTCGCCATCATCGTCCTGTCTCTCTCCCTGCTGGCATTCCTCACGAGCCCCTTTCTCCTCAAGGCGCTCCTGGGCCGCGAAGGCGAACCCAAGCAGGCTTTCTAGACCCTGCGCCCGGACAACCACCCCGGACAGCCAAACTTGACGCCGCGAGCAGGCGTGGATAGTATCGACATAGACTGCCGATGCAATTGCGGGGCCAGGATGGTTGCGCGCTACTTCTATAAGGCGATCCGCTGCCTCTTCTTCAAGGCCCGGCTCCGGGGGAGAGCAAACCTTCCTTCGGACGAGCCCGTGATCATGGTGGCAAATCACGTGGGATCCTTCGGTCCCGTCTCCGTCATCACGTCGGTTCCCCTGAGGCTGTACCCGTGGGTTGCGCACGAGGTCACGGACCTGAAGACCGCCGCGCCGCGCATCCAGCAGGAGTTCATCGAGCAGGAGCTGCACCTGCGGCCGCCGTTCAGCGCGTGGCTCGGCAGGGTCGTGGGCAGGATCTGCGTCGCGCTCATGAGGGACATCGGGGCAATCCCGGTCTACCAGAAGAGCAAGATGATCAAGGCGACGGTGCTCCAGAGCATCGCCCTCCTGAAGCAGGGGAAGAACATCCTCGTGTTCGCCGAGGACTCCACGAGAAAGATCAACGACGTGCTGTGCGAGTTCTGTACCGGCTTCATCCACGTCGCCAGGCTCTACTACCAGGAGACGAAGAAGGCCGTCCAGTTCCTTCCGATTGCCGTCAACCGCCACGCCGGAGCGATCCGCGTGGGAAAGCCGATCCGTTTCGACGCGCACGTCCCGTTCGGGCTGGAGAAACATCGGCTGAAGAGCGAACTGGAGACCAGCGTGATGAGCCTGTACGAGGAAATGGAACCGCGCTCTGCACGGCGGGGCCTCAGGCCCGCATAGCCCCGGGCCGCGGCCGCGCCAAGTCGGCCTGTCGGCCGTCCCTGCCTAGAACCTGATCTCCACCACCTCCTGGTCCACCCGCCCGGTGATCTTCATGAGAAGCGTGCGGCCTGCCGTGTCGTACGACCAGCCATCCGAGTAGGACGCGTACGATGGATCTGCGTGCCAGGGGATCCCATGGAGCCGGATCTCCGAGAACGGTCGAAGGCCGCGGAACACCAGGCTGTGCGCCACCTTGATCGGGTAGGAGAACCCGAGCCTGACCACGGAGTCGCTTCCCGGCAGCGGCGTCACCGCGGCGGCGGTCAAGACCCACGCGCCATCGCCGAGCTGGGCGAACAGGGGCACCGGCCTCGGGAGGTGACGATCCATCGGGAGCAGACGGTACACCGACTCCGGGGCGATCGCCCCCTGCGGCGCCGTGATGCGGCCCGAGTCCGCCGTGAGCGATGCAGGCAGGTAGCCCGCACCCGAGGACAGCGCGAGGGCGGAAGCAATCAGTCCGCGCCCCATGGCCGCCGCCCGTGCATATTGCAGCAGGGATCCGGCCCGGACAAGGAGCGAGCCGGCCCGAACGGATTGCCGCACGTCCACGCTTGCCCCTGTCCCGGATCGCAGAAAGACCGCCGAATCAACGGCTGTGATCAGGGTGAAGATTCCCTTGTCGATAAGCTGGCGCGCCTTCTCCGGAAGCTGCGGATCGTCCGTGGAGAACTGGGCGTAGTCCAGGAGCGCCTCGAGGAGCGACAAGGACCCGGCCGTGTCCAGCCCGGCTGCGCCTTTTGACAGGAGGAATGTCTCCGCCTCTTTTGCCGGACCGCGGCCGGCGCGCGTGAGGAGAAAGAGCTCGGCTCCCGGAGTTGAAAGGAAGGAAAGATCCGAGCGGTCCACGAGCCCGTTCAGCCGCTGAGTCTCGGCGTCATCGGAGCCCCGGACCTGTTTCACGAAGTCCTTCGTCCGCCCGGTGTAGACGCTTGTGACGGGAGCGGAGTCAACGCCTCTCTGCTGCAGGGCATCCGTCCATATCTGAAGACCTCCCGCGAACGTCCCGCGGTTCAGGGCCTCCGCCAGCAGGGCAACGCCGATGGTCTCGTCAAACGCCGAGGTTCCGTCGGGCATTTTCCACGTACCGGCGTCCTCGTTCCGACGCACGGAGCTCCACCCCGCGTATGCCGCATCGACGAACCGGCCGATGGCCGCACTGAGTTGCTCCGGCGTCGGCAGGGCCCTCTCATCCGGAAGCCGCGACGCGCTCGCACGGGTTGGACGCTGGGCAGGAACCGAGCCGGCGAGGGCAACCACTGCCTCAGGCGGCTGCAGCGAAACGAGCCGAAAGCCCTGCTGTCCCAGGGTCGGCAGCTCGATGGACCGCGCGTCGTAGTCGATGCGCGCGCCGGATGGCAGGATCAGCTTGTATCTGCGGTCTCCCTGTCTCCAGAGCAGCGCGCCGGCCTGACCTTGGCGGTCGACAATGCCCGAGATGGAGAAAGGAATCTCCACGGCAGGGATCGAAGCCGCCGAACCGGCGATAGGGACGATGGCGAGCGAGCCTGCCCCCTCCGAGGGAGAAAGCCGAAGCCGGGCATTCCCGTCGAACACGATGTCTGCCTGACCATCTGCGGCCTCATACCTGCGGAGTCCCGGCTGCGCGTTCTGAGAGAAGTCAAGGGACAGCCCGTTCCAGAAAAGCGTGAGCTCCTCCAGCGTGCTGGCGTTGAAAAGAGGGAAAGGAGAGAAGCGGCCCGAGACCCGGGCATCACCAATGCTTTCCGAGAAGCTTTTCGCAAACAATGCCAGGAGGAGGAGCGGAAGGATGACACCGATGTAGACGATGGGGACGAAGAGGCGCCGTCGGAGAGAGCTCTGCATCGGGAGAGCATTCTATCAAGCGTAGACGGGGATGTCGAGGGAGGCCACGTGCCTGGGACGGCGTACTCGCCGAACGGGTACTCCCGTACGGCCGAAAGGCCGACGCGATGGCGACAGAAGGCTGTTGAATCTTCCCGGGAAAATCAATAGCATGCCCGCGCGGAGGAGAGATGGCCCTCAACATAGTCCAGACCATCGACGACAGGGTCCGCATCAGGACCGTCCTGATCAGCGTCTCGGACAAGACCGGCCTCGATCTCCTCGTAACAGGGCTCGCTTCCACCTCGCCCGGGCTTCGAATCCTTTCCACCGGCGGGACCTATGACACGATCCAGAAGATCCTCGGTCCATCCGCCGCGGCTGCGCTGGAACAGGTCTCCCGCTATACGGGGCAGCCCGAGATGCAGGGCGGCCTCGTGAAGACTCTCGACTTCAAGATCTACCTCGGGCTCCTCTCAGAGACATACAACCCTGCGCATCATGCCGATCTGGAACGCGCCGGCGCTGTTCCCATCGACATGGTCGTCGTGAACCTGTACCCCTTCGGTGAAACCGTTGCACGGTCCGAAACGACGCCGGAGACAGCCCGGGCCAACATCGATGTCGGCGGGCCCTGCATGACGAGAGCGGCGGCGAAGAACTTCCACCGGGTCGCGGTGCTGACCGATCCCCGGGACTACGGCGTCGTCGTCAACGAGCTCGCCGCGGCCGGCGGCTCCCTTTCCCTTGCCACCCGCTGGCGCCTGGCCCGCACCGCGTTTCGACTGACCGCCGCATACGACGCGGCCGTCTCGGAGTACCTCGACGGCCTCGACTTTCCCCAGGTCAGCGCCGTTTACGACGTCAAAAAGGGAAACTGAAAAATCGTGAGTGCCCCTGATTTCAAGAGCGCCTATCGGCGCATCATGGAGGACCATTTTCCCGAGCGCATGGAGATCACGTTCGCCGGGGAATCGGGCCGCCAGACTCTCTTCTATGAAAAGGCCACGTGGGTGATTGGCGGCGTGGAGACGGGGCTGCGCTACGGGGAGAACCCCGGGCAGGAAGCGGCCCTGTACCGTCTTGTGAACGGGAATCTCTCCCTCGGGGAGGCGGTGACGATCCGGCCGGGACGACACCTCGCCTCGGAGGTGGAGCTTCTTCAGTCAGGCAAGCACCCGGGGAAGATCAACATCACGGATGCGGACAACGCGCTGAACATTCTGCGCTATTTTTCGGATGTCCCGTGCGCCGTGATCGTCAAGCACAACAACCCCTGCGGCGCGGCAAAAGGCTCCACGCTTGTGGAGGCCTACCACAAGGCGCACATGGCGGATCGGCTGGCCGCCTTCGGGGGAGCCATCGCGCTGAACCGCGAGGTGGACCTCGAGACGGCGACGCTGATCGCCGAGACGTACGCGGAGGTGGTGGTCGCACCCGAGTTCGCTCCCGCCGCCCTTGCGGAGCTTTCCCGCTGGAAGAACCTGCGGATCATGCGCATCGGGAACATGTCCCGGCTTTCCGCGTTCGTCGGCGCGCAGTATGTTGACTTCAAGAGCCTCATCGACGGCGGGATCATCGCGCAGACGGCGTTCGTGCCGCGTACCCGGTCGGCCGCGGACTTCCTGCCGGCCCAGGCGACGTACAAGGGCCGGCAGTACCGCACGGCCAGGATGCCGACGGAGCGCGAGTACGAGGACCTCCTGTTCGGCTGGCTCGTCGAGACGGGCGTCACGAGCAACTCCGTGATCTACGTCAAGGATGGCGCCACGGTGGGCATCGGCACCGGGGAACAGGACCGCGTCGGGGTTGCGGAGATCGCCCGGGACAAGGCGTACCGAAAACTGGCGGATCGCCTGGCGTGGGAATCTTTCCAGGCGCCGTATGCCTCCCTGGACAAGGCGGAAGCGCGCGCCGAGATCGACCGTGAAGTTGCCCGGCAGAAAGGCGGCATTGCCGGCTCCATCATGGTGTCGGACGGATTCTTCCCGTTCCGCGACGGCGTGGAGGTGGGGCTTCGGGAAGGCGTCAGGGCCGTCGTGCAGCCGGGAGGATCGGAGCGGGACTTCGAGTCCATCGAGGCGTGCAACGAGGCGGACGCCGCCATGGTCTTCACCGGCCAGCGGTGCTTCAAGCATTGAGTGAAAGGACACTGAAGGATGTACGAACGCAACGTTTCCCACATCGAGGCGCTGGTCAAGGATCAGAACGACTGGCGCGGAACCTGCATCAACCTGATCGCCAGTGAGAACGTCACGAGCCGGCGCGTGCGCGGGATCATGGGATCCGACTTCGCTCATCGCTACGCGGAGGGCCATCCCGGAGAGCGCTACTACCAGGGAACGGAGATCATCGACGAGATCGAAACGCTCCTCAAGCAGAACATGAAGACAATCTTCCATTGCAAGCACGCCGACGTGCGGCCCATCAGCGGGACCATTGCGAACGACGCCGTCTTCAGCCGCTACATCAAGTGGGGCGACATCGTCATGGTGAACTCCACACCGGCCGGCGGGCACATCAGCCATCACCGGGCCGGCTCGGTGGGGAAGTACACGCGGAACATCGTCAACTTTCCTCTCACGGCGGACGGCTGGCACATCGACGTGGAGCGGACGCTCGACATCATGAAGGCCTTCGACCCCAAGATCATGATCATGGGCAAGAGCCTCTTCCTGTTTCCGGAGCCGGTGAAGGAGATCGCGCCGTACTGCCGCAAGAAAGGGATCCAGCTCATCTATGACGGGGCTCACGTGCTCGGCCTGATCGCCGGCGGGGTGTTTCAGGATCCTCTGGCAGAAGGCGCAACCATCGTCACCGGCAGCACGCACAAAACGTTCTTCGGCTCCCAGCGCGGCGTGATCCTGTCCAATCTCGACGACGAGGAGTGGCGCAAGATCGACAAGGGCGCCTTCCCCGGCTCGTCGTCGAACCATCACCTGGAGACCCTCGTCGCTCTCACCTTCGCGTCCTACGAAACGCTGGAGTTCGGCGCGGAGTACGCCCGGCAGGTGGTTGCCAACGCGAAGCACTTCGCCCGCAAGCTCCACGACGTCGGCTTCAGGGTGCAGGCCGAGGAGTTCGGATTCACCGAGACGCATCAGGTGGCTGTGGACATGAGCGACTGCGGGGGCGGGGAGGCCGCGGCGCGGGACCTCAAGGACAACCGCATCATCGTGAACATGAACCTTCTTCCCTTCGAGACCCTGGACAAGGCCCTCAGCCCGGCGGGCATCCGCCTGGGAGTCCAGGAGATGACGCGTTTGGGCATGAAAGAGCCGGAGATGGAGCAGATTGCGTCCCTGTTCAAGCGCTGCCTCAAGGAGAAGAAGTTCGTGGGTGACGAGGTGAAGGAGCTGCGCTCCCGGTTCTGCAATGTCGCCTATTCCTTCGACGCGACGGATTGATCCTGGGCAAGGCGCAGCGCCCCGCCCTTGACGTCTCCGCGAAATCCTTGACGAGCCCCTGCCAGGCGCCTATAGTGCGCTGATACCCGTTCGTACCATCCCGCAAGAAGGAACAGCGCATGCTCATCATTGGTGAACTGATCAACTCCACGCGGAAACAAGTCCGCAAGGCGATCCAGGAGAAGGATTCCGGGTTCATCCAGGACCTTGCCCGGAAGCAGGCCGAGGCCGGCGCGAACTGGATCGACGTCAACGCCGGGGCATTTCCGGACGACGAGGTGGGCAAGATCCAGTGGCTCGTGAGCTGCATCCGCGGCGTCACACAGGCGCCGCTGTCCGTCGACTCTCCGCGCGCCGCGGCGGTGGAGGCCGGGCTCGCTGCTGCCGGTGCGGATCCTTTCCTCAACTCGATCTCGGGGGAATCCGAGAGGTACGGGGCGCTGATCCCCCTGGTCAAGCGTTACGGCGCGCGCGTGGTCGCCCTGAGCCTTGACGACGCGGGGATGACGGACGATATGAGCAAGGTGTGGGACGTTGCGGATAGCCTTGTGAAGAGACTGGAGGACGACGGGGTGCCTCCGGACCACATCTTCGTGGATCCTCTCATCCGGCCCGTCAGTACGAACCCCGAGTACGGCATGGGCGCCCTGGCAGTCGTGGAGAAGATCAGCGAGCGCCATCCCCAGGTGCACAAGACCTGCGGTTTGTCCAACATCTCCTACGGGCTTCCCCGGCGGAAGCTCCTCAACCAGGTCTTCGTCGCCATGGCCATCACGAAGGGAATGGACTCGGCCATCATCGATCCGCTGGACGCCCGCATGATGGCGACGATCGTCGCCGCCGAGGCGCTCGCCGGGAAGGACCAGTTCTGCATGGGCTATATCACCGCGGAGCGCTCCGGCAAGCTCGAAGGAACCGGGTGAGGAGAGAGCGGCAATGGCAGCACGGATCATTGACGGGACGAAGATCGCCGCACAGGTGCGCCAGGAGGTGGCGGCCGGCATCGTTGCGCTGAAAGAGCAGACCGGCGTGACGCCCGGCCTCGCCGTCGTGCTCGTCGGCGAGAACCCCGCCTCCCAGAGCTACGTGCGCAACAAGAACAAGGCCGCGCACGAGATCGGGATGTATTCCGAGCAGCACAACCTGCCCGAAAGCACGACGGAGAGCGAGCTTCTCGCTCTCGTGAAGACGCTGAACCATGACCCGCGGATCAACGGCATTCTTGTCCAACTGCCCCTCCCTGCCGCAATCGATGAGCAGAAGGTGATCGACGCCATCGCGCCGGACAAAGACGTGGATGGCTTTCATCCGATCAGCCTCGGCAGGATCATGACCGGGCAGACGGGTTTCCGGCCCTGCACGCCGCTGGGCATCCAGAGGCTTCTCACGGAAGCGGGAGTGAAGATCCCCGGCAGTCACGTCGTGGTCGTGGGCAGAAGCAATATCGTGGGAAAGCCCATCGCCAACATGCTCATGCAGAAGGAAGAAAACGCGGACGCCACGGTCACGCTGTGCCATTCTCACACGCGCGACCTGCCGTCCATCACGCGCCAGGCGGACATTCTCATCGCGGCCATCGGCAAACCCCTGTTCGTCACGGCGGACATGGTCCGGGACGGCGCCGTGGTCATCGACGTCGGCATCAATCGGATCGCCGATCCCGGCCACCCCAGGGGCCAGCGCATGGTCGGGGACGTGAAGTTCGACGAAGTTTCCCTCAAGGCTTCGGCCATCACCCCCGTTCCCGGCGGCGTCGGCCCCATGACCATTGCGATGCTCTTGTCCAACACGCTGCAGTCTGCAAGAGCTTCAGCGGCAAGAAAATAGACGTGAAACCGGGGGGCAATGCGGGGCTCCCGGAACTCTTGTCCGGTCACTCTTTTAGGGCTATACTCTTAGCCACGAGGTCGGTCAGTATGAAGAGGCTCATCGTCCTGGCGTGCCTGACGGCGGTGGTGTTTCTCGGGTGCCAGTCCACCAGCCCCAACGATTCCTTCCTCCTCCAGAAGCTTGATGATCAGGGAAAGTCCCGGGCCCTCACGGAAGCCGGCGTCGAGGAGTACGACATCCACCTCGTGCGGCAATCCGAGTTCGAGAGGATCGCCGACATCCGCAACTACTTCGTCGTTGCCCTGAAATACGACGCCAACAATGCCCGCGCACAGCAGTACCTCAACCTCGTGGATGACTACAAGAACGCGAAGCTCCGGGCGAGCCTGAAGTCGGCCTCCAAGGGGCTGCAGAAGCAGAAGCGCAGCGACGACGAGAACTACGCCATCTTCGTCTCCCTCCAGGCGGCCATCAGGATCGACCCGGGCAATGCCGAAGCGCAGAAAATGCTCAACGACACGGCGAGCGTGCGGTCCGCGCTCGTGACCTCCTACCTTGCCAAGGCAAAAGCCGCCGCGGGCAAGGTGGATGACAAGAGCACGGATACCGTGCGGGAGAAGCAGTTCACCGAAGCGTTCCAGAACACCGACAAGGCCCTCGACATCGAGCCCAAGAGCTTCGATGCGCAGAACCAGAAGAACGCGGCGCGCGCGGAGCTGGCCAAGCTCGTGACGCGCCGGGTAGACAAGGCCCAGAAGGCCATCGCCGCGGGGAGCTTCGGAGACGCGCGCACCCAGGTGGGCGCCCTCAGTGACCTGAACCGGCGGGTGGACAACAGCTTCGACACCGAAGTGCGCCAGGTGACCTACACGCTGAACTACAAGTGGGCCCTGACGCTGTTCAACAAGAAGGACTACACGACGGCGGAAGTGAAGAACGAAGCCGCCCTGAGCGCCCTGAAGACGGACGAGGCGCGGGCGCTGCGCCGCAAGATCGCGGACCAGAAGACGACACAGCAGCCGGCGGCGACCGCGGTCTCCTTCGAGGCCTCCATGCAGGACATCGACGGCCTGATCGGGGCCGGCGAGCTGGTCGCCGCTCACCGCAAGGTGAACGCGCTGGCCAAGGTCACGAAGGATCCGGGGAACATGCAGCAGCTCGATGACCGCAATGAGAAGATCCTCGCGAGCCTGAAGGACATCTACGACAAGGGCGTCCAGTCGTACCGGGACGAGGACTTCAAGACCGCCATCGACCTGCTCCAGACCGTCGTAGCCATCCAGGTTGACTACGAGCAGGCGTCAGACTACCTGGACAAGGCGCGATCCAAGCAGAAGCTGCTCGACCAGTACTAAGCCGTTCCGCTCCGGCGCGCGGATCGCAACCGGGACAATCACGCGAGGAGGCTCAGCGAGCGCTCCCGTGCAAGGAGATGGAAGGATGAACGTCAAGTCGAAGCTCGGTTACCACGCCGCGGAGATTGCGTATTCCCTGATCATTATCCTCTGGTACGTGCTTCCGTTCCTCAGCCCCGTGTTCGGCAGCTTCAGCCCGTTGAAGCTCGCCGGGACGCTCTACGGAACTCCCCCGGGCCAACCGGTCGCGTGGCTCCTCGTCTCGATCATGGCGTGGATCCTGCCCGTCATCTGCCTCTGGAAGATCGCCTCCTTCTTCCTGGCGGAGCGGCTTCCGGCCTTTGCCGATCCGACCGCGTTCCTGCCGATCCTGGGAAACATCATCTCCTCCGGGCTCGCCATCGCGATGATCGTCATTCATTTCATCAGGTTCGGGGGAAGCTCCCACTACTTCGAGGCCGCCTCGCCGTCGAACTATGCCGTCCTTCTCCTTTCCCTCGCGTTCAACGCGTTCTCCCTCGTGCTGCTGATCATGAGCATCAGCCGGCGTGATGCCTTCTACCAGGAGTATCTCGAGTTCCGCCGGGGCGGCGAGGACAAAGCGCAGGGCGTCATTTCTGTCGTTCCGCGCCAGGGGATCCAGAGACGGCTTATCCTCACCTTTGTGCCGCTCATCCTCGTCATCATCGTGGTCCTGGCATTCTTCCTCCTGCGGGATTTCAGCCGCACCATCCTGGCGGCCGTCTTTGCCAATGGCGAGAGCGTGACCGAGGGCGCGGCGGTCGTGGTCAAGTCCAACCCGACGGACCGCATCGCCCTGGACGACTATTTCCGCGCCCAGGCGGACAAGAACAAGAAGCCGTCCGCAACGGGAGCCTCGTTCCGCTACAACACGCTTTCGTTCTACCGCCGTGATGCCAAGGCCGGCGACTTCGAGCTGTGGTCCGGCACTGACTCGAAGAAGGTCGGCCAGAGGACGAAGCTGGATTCCCCGCTCACGGAGGCGAGATCGCAGTACAATGCCCGGGACAAGGTCTACGAGTTCCTCTCCCCCGTCATGCTGGGCAACGTCTTCATCGGCTTCGTGAAGGTGGACTACGCGCGGGACGTGATCTACGAACCGTACTTCCGCACGCAGGTAAAGGTCTTCACGATCTCCGCGCTGTTCATGTACGCGGCCGTATTCCTCATCTACCTCTTCGGCCGCAACATCGTCTTTCCCATTCTCTTCCTGAGAATGAGCGTCTTTTCGATTTCGGACAAGCTCTCACGGATGATCAGCGGCAAGGAGAGAGTTGACGCACGCCTGCTCGAGTACAAGGACCGGGTCACCACGCGTGACGAGATCAAGCTTCTCTCCAACGAGGTCAGCAGGATGACCAGCGTAATCCGCGGAGTAATTCCCTACATCTCCGCCTCCACCCTGAAACACTCCGAGCGGGAGAAACCGACCACGGAAAGAAAAAATCTGACGTTCCTGTTCACGGATGTCCGCGGCTTCACAACGATCTCGGAATCCATGAGCCCGGACAAAGTCGTACAAATGCTCAATCACTACCTTGACATCCAGAACTCGGTCATCGTGGCCAACAATGGCGAGGTCGACAAGTTTGTCGGAGACGAGATGATGGCGTTTTTCGAGGGCCCGAAAAGGGACCTGAACGCGTGCCGCGCGAGCCTCGAGATCCGAAAGGCCATGGCCCAGGAAAAGGAGCTTGCGAAGCTCCAGCACGCGGACGTCGTCTCCATCGGCATCGGGATCAACTCCGGACCCGTGGTCTTTGGAAGCATGGGTGCCAGGGAACGGATGGACTTCACGAGCATCGGGGACACGGTCAACCTGGCCGCGCGCCTGGAAGGCACGAACAAGGAATACGGAACCAAGACGCTCATCACCGAGTCCGTCTACGAGAAGGTCCAGGACGTCATTCTGTGCCGCGAGATCGACCTCGTGACCGTGAAGGGCAAGACCAAGCCTGTGCGGATCTACGAAGTACTCCAGGAGACCAAGTCAGCGGCGGAGAAGCTGGAGAAGCTGAAGAGGGTGTTCGAGCTGTCCCTCGAGCTGTACCGCAAGCAGAAGTGGGCGGAGGCGGCAAAGGGATTCGAGGCCCTCGTCAAGGAGCTCAAGGACGAGACGAGCCAGGTCTTCCTGGACCGGATCGACGAGTTCAGGAAGAACCCGCCGCCCAGGAGCTGGGACGGCGTGTTCCACCGCACGTCGAAGTAGCGCGGCGGCCGCCCGCGCCGTGGCAGCCTAGACTTCGATCTCCGCCACCGATCCCACAATGCGGGCGGGCTGGTAGGGGTACCTCTGCACGTCCTCTCGGCGCGTGACGCCGCTGAGGACGAGCACCGTCTCCATGCCGCTCTCCACCCCGGCCACCATGTCGGTGTCCATCCGGTCCCCGATCATCACCGTGTTTTCCGAATGAACCCCCAGGTAGTTGAGCGCGGTGCGCATCATGAGCGGGTTGGGCTTCCCCACGAAGAACGGGCTGATGCCCGTTGCTTTCTCGATGAGGGCCGCCATGGCGCCGCAGGCGGGAACGAGACCGCCGTCCCCCGGCCCGGACGGATCGGGATTCGTCGCGATGAAGCGCGAGCCCTTCTCGATGAGGCGGATCGCCGTGGTGATGAGCTGGAAGTTGTAGGAGTTGGTCTCTCCGAGAACGACGTACCACGGCTCGATGTCCGTGATGATGAACCCTGCCTCGTGCAGCGGGTCGGTGAGGCCGCTTTCCCCGATGACGAAGACCTTGCCGTTCCCCTTCTGCGACGTGAGGAAGCTCACCGTTGCCATGGCCGATGTGAAGATGGACTGCGGCTCCACGGACAACCCGACGCTGCTGAGCCGGTAGGCGAGGTCCTTCTGCGTGTACTTCGGATTGTTCGTCAGCACGAGGAACTTCGCCCCGCGTGCCCGCAGGCGCGACAGAAACGTGTCGGCGCCGGTGATCGGGTCCGTCCCTCGGACCAGCACTCCGTCCATGTCGATGAGGTAGCTCTTGGGAGGCTCGGCCATCGCGCGCCATTCTACGTGATGACCGGCGCCTCGACAAGGCGTATATTTGCGGACACCCCCGCCGGACTCGGCAGGGCATCACGAGGAGGCATCTGACGACCATGCGCAGGCCCGAGGCGATTCTCTTCGATCTCTGGGGGACGCTCTTCAGCTCGGTGGCCTTCGACCCGGTGAAGGGCAACGCCGCCGTCCTCGCCCTCGCGGAGAATCCCCGCGGCGCGTCGCTGGAACAGGTCCAGGACCTGGGGCGCCGCGTCGTTTCCGCCACGATCGAGCGGGAGGAGCAGTCCGCCCTGGAGTTCACGCAGGCCTCGCTCTTTCGGATCCTCGCCGACGCGTTCGATCTGCGCTTCCGTCAGTCAATGGAGGAGCTGGAATGGGAGTTCTGGAACGCCGCGCTGGAGATCAGCCTCATCGACGGCGTGCGGCGCATGCTGCCGGACGTTCGGGCGCGCGGGATCCGTTCCTGCGTCATCAGCAACTCTTCTTTCACCGCCGTCACCATCGAGCGCGAGCTGCGCCGCCAGGGGATCCTCGACGCCTTTGAGTTCGTCATCTCCAGCGCCGACTACGGGATCCGCAAACCCGATGCACTGATCTTCGAGGCGGCCCTGCTGAGAATGGGCATCAGCGCCGACAAGGCATGGTTCGCCGGAGACAACGTGGGGTACGACATCGTGGGGGCCCGGGGAGCCGGTCTGTTTCCCATCGCCTTCCAGGCGCGCTCCGCGGTGCCTGACAGCATCGAGCACGCGGCCATTGCGAGCTGGAGTGAGCTCGCGGGGCTCGTGCAGGCCGCGGATTGACAGCGATGTGATCATCCGGACACAATCCTCGCGATACTTTTTCGGAGGTGAGGGATGTTCATCGGAAAGCTGGCCGACCCCATGCTGGAAGCGCTGCTGGAAACGCTGCCGGTGGAGTTCTCCATAACGGACGGGGACGACAAGGTCGTGGCGTGGAACCGACACGAGACGCGCCTGTTCCGCCGCGCCACGAACGTGCTGGGACGCGACGTCCGAAACTGCCATCCCAAGAAGAGCGTGGACAAGGTGGAGCGGATCCTTTCCGAGATGAAGTCCGGCACCCGGCAGAGCGCTGAGTTCTGGCTGGACATGGACATCGAGGGCAAGAAAGAGAAGGTCCTGATCCAGTACTTCGCCCTGCGGGATTCCACGGGCAGGTTCCTCGGGTGCCTCGAGGTGTCGCAGAAAATCGGCCGGATCCAGTCCCTCAGCGGACAGAAGAGACTCTTGGAGTGAGACCCGGGAACCCAATTCCTGGGAAATTGACGATACTGAGAAACCGGACTATCCTTTTCTCTGGGCCTGTTCCGCGCACTGACCGCGGACAAGCCCGAGCACTGTGCGCTCAGGAGGGTTCAATGGAACACACCGACGACCCTGGGGGTAGGTTGACCTAGCGCGCGGGGGGCTCGATCCGCCTCTCGTGCGCCTGCTGCATGCCACGGAGGTGGACCATGAAAAAACTGAAGTCATTCCTGGATATTTTTGTCCTCAGCGGATTCATTGCGAGCTTCTTCTACGGCTTCCTGAATCCCCTGTACATCAGCGTGATCCTCGCCCATCTCGACGCGCGCGTCATCGCCGTCGGCTCGTTCATGTCCTCGGTGTTTCCGCTCCTCATTGGGGCGGCGCTGGGGAACCGCCGGCTGTTCTCCCGCCTCTACGCCGTGCTTCCCGTCGTCATGATCGTCGAGCTCGTCGCGGGGGTTGCCGTCGCGCTGGTCGCCGCCGTCGACCTCGCCGTGTACTACCTCGCATCCATGGCGGTGGTGGGCGTGTTTTCGGCGTCCGTCGTGTATCTGCTGCAGAAGATGAAGGAGCAGAAGTACCGCGCGAACCGGGCGGGATTCGACCGCCGCTACGGGATGGCGGACGCGCTCGGGTCGCTCGCCGGCTCCGCGCTGAGCATCGCCGGGGTGTCGTTCCTCAGCGAGCCGCTTGCCATCGCCGTTGCCGGCGCGCTGCAGAACGCCGTGATCTACGGCCTGTTCCTCCTCATGTACCGCCGCATTCCCGAGCCGCGCCGCCGCCGCGCGGACGAGGACCCGCACCCACGTCGCTCACCGCACATCCCGGCGCCGCTTCCCCTGGCGGCCTGAGGGCAATCGGGGAGCAGGAGCGGCCTGAGCGCGCGCCGCTGCGGCGCGCGGGGCAGGTGGCGCTCCTTGACACCGCCCGGCGCGGCGGCTATCACTACGTCAACCGCGCCCCTGAAGCGCGGCCGAAGGAGAGTTCCATGACAGAGACGTCGTCCTCCGTTCCTGCCCCTGAAAAGGCCGCACCCTCGGACTTCATCCGGGATTTCATCGAAGAAGATCTCCGAAGCGGCCGGTTCGACCGCGTGCACACGCGCTTCCCTCCTGAACCCAACGGGTACCTCCATATCGGCCACGCCAAGGCCATGTGCATCTCGTTCGGCATCGCCGGACAGTTCGGCGGGAAGTGCAACCTGCGTTTCGACGACACCAATCCGACGAAGGAGGAGCAGGAGTACGTCGATGCGATCCGGGACGACGTACAGTGGATGGGCTTCGACTGGGAAGATCGCGAGTTTTTTGCCTCGGACTACTTCGAGCACCTGTACGCCTGGGCCGAACAGCTCATCACGGCCGGCAAGGCCTACGTGGACGACCTGAATGAGCAGGAGATTCGCGAGTACCGCGGCACCGACGTGGCGGACAAGGGCCCCATCACCGTGACGCCGCCCGGACGCGACAGCCCGTACCGCAATCGCACGCCGCAGGAGAACCTCGACCTGTTCCGCCGCATGCGGGCCGGTGAGTTTCCCGACGGCGCCCGGACGCTGCGGGCGAAGATCGACATGGCGCATCCCAACCTCCACATGCGGGACCCGGTGATGTACCGCATCCGCCACGCCTCCCACCACCGCACCGGGGACGCCTGGTGCATCTACCCCATGTACGACTTCCAGCACCCCCTCTCCGATTCAATCGAGGGCGTGACTCACTCCCTGTGCAGCCTCGAGTACGAGATCCACCGGCCCCTCTATGACTGGTTCCTCGAGCAGCTGGGGATCTTCCACAGCCGGCAGATCGAGTTCGCCCGGCTGAATCTCACCCATACCGTGCTGAGCAAGCGCTGGCTCCTCGAGCTGGTGCGTGAGGGACGGGTCAGCGGCTGGGACGATCCCCGCATGCCGACCATCGTGGGACTGCGGCGCCGGGGCTATACGCCGGAAGCCCTGCGGGACTTCGCGGCCCGCATCGGCGTCTCCAAGGCGGACAGCACGGTGGACATCGCTCTCCTGGAGCACTGCCTGAGGGAAGACCTCAACAAACACTGCCGGCGCGTCATGGCCGTCCTCAAGCCGCTTCGCCTGGTGATCGAGGACTGGCCCGCGGGAAAAGTGGAGCAGCTCGCCGCGGTGAATAACCCCGAGGACCCGTCAGCCGGTACGCGAGAGGTGCCGTTCTCCGGCGAGCTGTACATCGAGCAGGACGACTTCCGGGAAGTGCCCCCTCCGAAGTACTACCGTCTCTCGCCGGGAGCTCAGGTGCGTCTGCGCTACGGCTACATCGTCACCTGCACCGGCGTGATGAAGGACCCGGCAACGGGAGCCGTTGAGGAAGTGCGCTGCACCTACGATCCTTCCACGCGCGGGGGCAACGCCCCCGACAACCGCAAGGTGAAGGCGACAATCCACTGGGTCTCGGCCGCTCACTCGGTGCCCGCCGAGGTACGGTTGTACGACCACCTGTTCGCCGCGGAGTTCCCCCAGGAGGTTCCCGAGGGAAAAGACTGGAAGGAAACGATCAACCCGGCCTCCCTGGAGACCGCGCGTGAAGCGCGTCTGGAGCCGGGTCTCGCGAACGCGAGGCCGGGGGAGAGGTTTCAATTCGAACGGCTCGGTTATTTCTGCGTCGACCCCGACTCTGCGCCGGGGAGGCTCGTTTTCAATCGGACTGTTTCACTGAAGGATGCATGGGCGCGCATCGAGAAGAGGAGCGCCCCCTCCTGAGCGATGAACCGAGTCCCGCGCCTCACGCGGGGACTCGGCTCCGCAATCAGCTCATCAGACCGGTCCCCCCCCGCCGGTCGGCGTTCCCGAACCGGAATCCTGCGGCCCTGTCTCTGCAGGGCCGGAATCCGCCATGGAATCCGGTGACTCCGCCGTCCCTTCTGCAGACGGCTGTTCGCCGGGCTGATCCTCTGTTTTTCCCTGGTCGTGCTTCTTGTTGAAGCGCCGCTGCCGTTTCTCTTCCTGCTTTTTCAGCCGGGCCAGCTCCTTGCGGCGTTTCTCACTCTGATACGGCGATCTTCCCACACGGTCCTCCTCTCTGCGCGCCGTGCTGAGCCGGAAGGCAGGCACGGGTAGAGTTTCCTGGGGAAAGGACGAAATCAAAAGGGAAGCGCCGCGGCAGCGCCAGGCCGCCGCGGTTCCTCCCCGGGGCTTCTTGAAATCCTAGTAGTAGCGGCTTCGGCTTCCGCCGCCCCCGCCGCTTCTGTTGTTGTCCCGCGGCCTCTCGTTGGCCTCGTTGACCTTGAGCTGCCGGCCGTCCACTTCCTTGCCGTTCAGCGCCGCCATGGCGGAACGGGCCGCGTCCTCCGAGGCCATTTCCACGAACCCGAACCCCTTGGCCCGACCGGTGTAGCGGTCCGTGATCACGTTGACCGAGACGACCTCGCCGAACTGCGCGAACAGCTGTCTCAGCGTGTCCTCCGTGGTGTTGTAGTTCATGTTGCCGACATAGATCTTTTTCGCCATGCCGCTCCCCCTTTGTGTGCGGGGTCTGCGCCCCGCCCTACCCCTGGTGCTCCCGGGCCTGCCGACGGCCGGCCCTTACTGCGCTCCCGTCATGCCGGCGGGCAGAAACGATGCTGGAAAAATCCGGGCCTGGAAAGAGGGGGGACAAGAATTGATTCGGTTGGACGCGATTACTTTATGGGGAAGTAATTCGATCACTCGAGCTTCTTCCAGATTCACCCCTGGGCGGCCTACATCCTGTGATGCAATCCCGCGCGAGCCCTGTCATCCCTCCGCGCGCCTTTTCTCGGAGAACGCGGTATTCCTCCGCATGTCAGTCCTGTTTCAACGAAACCTCACCCACGAGCGACCGGAATACGTTCGAGATCATAGCGTATTCCCCCGCCGCCGTCAAGGGAAACGACGCGGCGAAGTCGCCGCCGACCGCCCCGGCATGCGGCGGCATTGTTGACACCGCCGGCAGCGCTTCGTAGGATGGGGCGACCGGGGGAAACTCCTGTGAGCGAAATGAGCTTTCTCCTTGCCCTCTTCGCGGTCATCGAGCACCTGAACAAGACGGAGCTCACCACGACGAGCAAGAAGCTGATCATTGCGTACGTGAACGAGGCGTCTGGACACGACAGGATCGAAAAGGCGCGGCAGGCGGTCCAGCGCTATACCGAAACGGTTCTCCCGTCTCTGGACAGCATCAGGAAGAAGGCCGCGACGATCAAGCTGGACAAGCTCGATCACCTCGTTCTGAAGCTCGAGTTCGAAGCCTCCCGGCTGCGCTAAAGAGACCGGTGGTCCTCCGCCGCGGGCTCGCGGCGCAGCTCCAGGAGAGACTTGCCGAAGAAGAAGCCCACGACGCCGAACGTGAGAAGGGGCGAGATCCACTGGGGGATCGTGAGCCCGAAGCCGTCGCATATCATCACCGCGCCCAGGAAGAGGATCGAATACATCGCCCCGTTCTTCAGGTACCGGTACCTCTTGATTCTTTCCACATTGCCGACGGTGATCTGCCGCACGACGAACGCTCCCAGTCCGTTGCCGGCAATGATGAGCGGAACGGACAGCGTGAATGCGAACGCGCCGAGCACGCCATCTATGGAGAACGTCATGTCGATCACTTCGAGGTAGAGGATCTTCGCCACATCAGACATCGCCCCCCCGATGAGCCTCTTCTCCTGGCGTTCCGCGTTTTCCTTGAATCCGTGCGTGATGAAGAAAACCGTGGAGCCGATGATCGCGGAGAACGCGAGGAGATCCCCGATCCGCAGGGAGAACCACACGGTTACGGCGAGGAAAAGGGACGCCACGGCGTAGAACCAGACTCCTTTCTCGAAGAAGAACCGCTCGCCGAAGATCCCGTACTTCTTGGGCTCGAGAAACAGCCAGTGGAGGAACAGGAGAACGAGAAACACCCCTCCCCCCATGAGAAGAATCGGGGCAGACTTCTCCACGGACTCCGTGACCTTCGGATCGCTGGACAGGGCGGCCATGAACGCTCCCCCGGGACCGAGGCCGGGAAGAGTCATCCAGACGATGAGCCACGGGAGCAGGCCGCGCACGACGAACACGGCGAACAGGATCCCCCACGTGAGGAACCAGCGGCGGGCCCGCGGGGCCATGCCCCCGAGCACGGTGGCGTTGATGATCGCGTTGTCGATGCTGGAGATGGTTTCGAAGAGAGACAAACCGAGGATGGTCAGGGCGATCGTCAGGACGGTCACGGGCAGAGTGTAGCGCACCGGGCGCGCCGGTTCCAGAAACTTTGAGAGGTCCTGGGAAAGGTTCTTGTTCTTTCAGCCCTCGTTCACGATAATAGGGGGTAATGGATTCCAAGCTCCTTGAGGCGTGCGTTGTCCTCCTCGGGCCGCAGGCCCGGAGGGCGGGCAAGGCCCTGCTCGCTCAGCTGACCGTCGCAATGGTCAGGAGCGCTTTCCGTCGGCTCGCCCTGCAGACGCACCCCGACATGACGGGAACCTCCCGGACCGGGACGCGATTCATCGAGGCATCCCGCGCCTACGAGCTGCTCATGGCCTTTCTCCTGGCCCGTGGCCGCCACGCCGAGGAAACCCGCGCCGAGCCGCGGCGCCCCGCCGCGCCGCAGGCGCGCCCGTCCAGCGGCCCCGCCGCCACTCAGCAGGAGGCCGGCACGGCGAATGGACGGGCAGCGAACGAACGGCCGTCGGAGGGACAGGCGCAGGGCGCCCGGGCTGCCGGCCCCCAACCCCACCG
>Ga0335070_10003068_pt1 | contig 19419 bp, 18 predicted proteins | sample Lox_Sample_13_FD_206722 | JGI IMG/M metagenome (GOLD analysis project Ga0335070, IMG submission 206722) | Soil microbial communities from Loxahatchee National Wildlife Refuge, Florida, United States - Lox_Sample_1.3 | ecosystem: Environmental > Terrestrial > Soil > Wetlands | place: USA... | reverse complement strand
TCCCCGCAAGCAGGTCGCGAATCAGCATGGATCAACCTCGGCGATGTGGTCGATCAGCGAATGGAGCCGTCGAGCCAGGATCGCGGGTATTGGTTAATAACTGGATACTCAGTGAACATTCTGGCAAAGGACGATTAGAGGCCGCCCCCGATACCGCTATAATTTTTCAGGTGTTGCTGGCGGAACGCCAGATGGCACAAACGCATTCTATGTTCATGGTGCACCATCGAGCCTGACCGTGAACCGCCCACTGGCGCCTGGGAAACATGGGCCGGCATCGGCTTTGGAAGCGAAAGGATAAGCCATGGCAATTGCCAAGAACACGATCTGCCTATGGTACGACAGGGACGCCGAAGCTGCGGCCCGCTTCTACGCCGAGACCTTTCCCAACAGCTCGGTGCGTGCCGTCCACCGTGCGCCCAGCGACTACCCGTCCGGCAAGGCGGGCGACGTGCTGACGGTCGAATTCACCGTTGCCGGCATCCCCTGTCTCGGCCTCAATGGCGGACCCGCGTTCAAGCATAACGAGGCCTTCTCGTTCCAGATCGCCACCGACGATCAGCAAGAGACCGACCGTTACTGGAACGCCATCGTCGGCAATGGCGGCCGGGAGAGCGCATGCGGTTGGTGCAAGGATAAATGGGGGGTCTCCTGGCAGATCACGCCGCGCGTGCTGATGGAGGCGCTGGCTGCCGGTGGCGGTGAAGCAAAACGCGCGTTCGAGGCGATGATGGATATGAAGAAAATCGACGTCGCCGCGATCGAGGCGGCTCGACGCGGCTGACGGCCCCAACTTGACTCAACCCAGAGCCTTGGCGTCCGGTCGGCAGCAGCCGAGACGGGTGGAACGCGGTCCTTCGCGGATCAGTCCGCGACGACGAGCCGGTAGCCTGCGTCATACTCGTCGAGGGTGAGCAATCCGGCGTAGCGGCGCTCCCACGCGCCGGTCTCGAGATCCCGCCTCAGATTCGCCAATCCTGCTTCGGCGTTGCCGATGGCCCAGAAAGACGAGCTGCCGGAGCGGATGTGGGGATCGAGATAGGCCGCGGGCCGGCGCCAATAGGCATAGAGGAATCCGTCGCTGCAATCCTGCGGCACCAGGACCGGCGTGATCCGCACGGAGCCCAGCCACCGTTCGTAATCGGACATCGCCGGCATCTGCGCCTCGTCCAGCGCCGCAAGTTCGGGAAGATAGTCCGTCAGCCAGGGCCGGTGCGCGGGATCGAAGGTGAGGAGGACGATCCGACCGCGCGTCACGCGGCGCATCTCGCGCAGGCCCGCCTCCTTGTCGGGCCAATGATGAAGGGTCAGGATCGCCATGGAGGCGTCGAAACTCTTGTCGTCGAAGGGCAGATCGTCGGCGCTGGCCTGAATCGCCTCGGCCGCCGCCGGACTGCGCTTCCGGATCATCTCGCGCGAAGGCTCGACGGCGATCAGGGACCGCCCGGTCGGTTCGTAGGAACCGGTGCCGGCGCCGACATTCAAAACCGTTTGCGCCGGCCCGAGCGCGCTCTCGATGATCCGGGCGATCCGCGGGTCCGGCTTGCGAAGCTCCGCATAGTTGATTCCGATGCTGTCATATTTCGCGCTCATCGCGCTTTTCTCCCGTGAGTCACCGACATCTGCAAGGGGTCGAAACAGGTCGTTGCTGCCTCGACGCTTTTTCCGCCCATGACAGGGCCTCGTCGGTGCGGCCCGCCGGGAAATGTGCATGGCGGTTCCCATCTCCATCAGATGCCTGTTCGGCGGGTAAGCCATTGATGCAATGGTAGGGTGCTTCTCACCCTCTGGGCAGCCCATCGCGCCCATGCCGGAAGGGCGGTCCCCGCCTGAGATCGGGCAAGGTTCGAAGCTTCGGAGACGCGTGACGAAGGCGCATTGTTCGGTCATCCTACGGGCTTGGGGGATAGCCCGAAGCCGCGATTCGCACGCGGCCGAACCGGCCAATCCCCAAGGGACGGATCACGGGGCTGGCTTGGGCGAGATCGTCACGGTGGCGCTGCTGGGGCTGGCGGCGACGGCATCGAACCTCGTCGGTGCGGCGTGCGGCCTCTATCTGCGGATCTCCAAGCTGGTGCTGAGCGGCATCCTCGCCTTCGCCGCCGGCGCGCTCATCAGCGCGCTTGCGATCGAGCTTGCCTTCGGCAGTGCGACGGAGCTGCGGCATGAAGGGTTCAGCGCCGACGAGGCGTGGTACCTCATCGGCGGCGGGTTCGCGATCGGGGCGATCATCTACTACGTCGCCTCGCTGGCGCTCGAGCGGCGGGGCGCCGCCGTCCGCTTCCCAAGCCGATTCCGCGAATATGCGCGCAGCCGGCGGCGCCAGGACGCAAGCGAGACGATCCGCCTGCTCGCGAAATGCGATCTCCTGCGCCACTTGCCGCCCGAGCACATCGAGATGCTCCTGCCCTGCGTGCAGCGCCGCAGCCTGCCGGCGGGCGAGATCCTCTTCCGCGCCGGGGACCATGGCGATGCTCTCTACATCGTTGCCCGCGGCATGGTCGTGGTGAGTGAAGCCGCCGGCGCCGACGAACGGGACGGCCGCGCGCTCGCCGAGCTGGGAGAGGGCCAAGCCTTCGGCGAGATGGCCCTGCTCGTGGGCGGGCGGCGGACCGCGACCGTCCGTGCCCGGACGGACACCGAGCTCCTGGCGATCCGCAATGAGGACTTCGCCGAGTTCGTTGCGCAGGATCCGCAGCTCGCCGAGGCGATGCGGCGCCTCAGCCATTCCCGCGCCCTCGCCAATCTGAGCGCCGGCGGGGCCACGCCCGCCACCTGGGCCGCGGTCGCAAACAGCAGCCTCGATCAGCCGAACCGGCGCGAGGCGGAGCGGCTGCTGGCCGAGACCAGCCATGGCGCCGGCCTGGCGATCGTCCTCGGCAACATCCTCGACACGATCCCCGGCTGCCTCGTGATCGGCGCCAAATATTCGGCGATGCACAGCATCTCGCCGACCCTGCTGCTCGGCATGATCATCGGCGGACTTCCCGAGGCGGCCGCAAGCGCCAGCATGCTGAACAAGGCCGGCTACCGCGACCGGACGATCCTGGCGCTGTGGTCGACCGTCATCGTCACCGGCGTGCTCGCGGCCATGGCCGGCAACGTCCTTCTCGGCAGCTCGCAGTCATTGATCCAGTCCTTCTTCCAGGCCGTCGCCGGCGGCGCGGTGCTGGCACTCGTGGCGCATGCGATGATCCCCGAGGCCATCGACGAGGCGGGGTCGCTGATCGTCCTGCCGACTGTTGCAGGGTTCCTGTTCGCGCTCTACCTGGCGCTGACCGAGACGTTCGGCTGAGAGGCGGGATCGCCCGCCCCCATCGGCCAACCACAACTCATTCCTGTTACCCCCGCCTCTTCGCCCCCCGCAGGATGGAAACTGCCTAGAGCAAGATCGGATCAGCTTGAATCAAGCTGATCCGTGAATCTTGCTCTGATTCAAATGACTAGAGGCTGATTCACGTCTCAAGTCGATTCGACTTGAGACGATCAGGCTCTAGGACAGGAAATCCTCGATATAGCCCTGCACGATCGGATCGAGGCTATCGTCGGCGGCGAGGCCGAGATTTGTCGCGCGCTTGAAATTGGTGCCGGTCGGCCAGCCAGCGACGATCTTCTGGATGAAGGGGTCGGGTTCGACCGTGATCGCCCCGAGATGGCGGTTGCCGGCGACGCGCTTGAGGCTCTCGACCATCTGCCCGACCGTGACGTCGATGCTGGGCAAACCCACGGCACGGTCGTTCCCGAGTTTCGCCGCCGGTAGCTCGTAAAGACGGATCATGTTCTCGACGGCGGTGCGGTAGCCCGAAACCGGCATCACTGCCTCGAGCGTCACGGGCAGCACGCAGTCGACGCCGCTCAAGGGCTCGCGGAACACGCCGCTGGCAAAGCTCGAGGCCGCCTTGTTGGGCTTGCCAGGACGGATGATGATGGTGGGGAGCCTGACCGAGCGCCCGTCGATGAAGCCCTTGCGGCTATAGTCGTTGACCAGCAGCTCGCCGATCGCCTTGGTGACGCCGTAGGTGGTCTGCGGCGTCTGCTTGACCGCGTCGCCCACGCTCGCCGGCATGCCCTCGCCGCCGAAGACCGCGATCGAGCTGGCGAAGACCAGCCGGGGCTTGCTGCCCCGCGTCCGTGCCGCCTCCAGCAGATGGCGCGTGCCGTCGAGATTGACGCGCATGGCGAGGTCGAAATTCTGCTCGCCCTCGCCGCTGACGACGGAGGCGAGATGGAAGATGCCGATATCGTCGCGATCGATCAGCGCCGCGACGCGCTCGCGGTCGGCAATCTCGCCGGTCGCGATCTTGACGCGGTCATCGAGCCCGGCCGGCCGCGTCGGCGGCGCCGCCACATCGAACAGCAGGATCTCGTCGATCGGCTCGGGCTTGCCAGCGGGCGCGGTCAACCGGCCGCGCTTGACGAGGGCGCGCGCCAGCATCAGCCCCAGGAACCCCGTGCCGCCGGTGATGACGATCTTCATGATGCCGTGATTCCTTCGTGGCCGATTCTCATGCGCGGTGCTGCCCCTCTCGTCATCCCCGCGAAAGCGGGGACCCACTTCAACGCCTGGTGACCTGGATCAAGATGGGCCCCCGCTTTCGCGGGGGTGACGAAGGAAGCGCTTCGCCGGGTGGAGAGGAAATAAGAATGGTCAGACTCCGATTCATCCCTAACGCGTCCCCCTGGGGCCGATGCCGTAGGGCGCGGCCCAGGCGAGGCCGGCGACGGTGTCGCCGCGCGGGCGGTATTCGCAGCCGATCCAGCCGTCATAGCCCATGCTCTCGAGCCCCGCGAAGATCGCGCGGTAGTTGATCTCCTGGCTGTCGTCGGGCTCGTTCCTGCCCGGCACGCCCGCGATCTGCACATGGCCGACGATGTCCCGGTTCGCGGCGAAATTGTCGAGCAGGCGGCCATGGGTCATCTGCGCGTGATAGACATCGTATTGCAGCTTGATGTTGGGAGCGCCGACCTCCTCGATGACCGAGCGCGCCGCCTGGGGCGTGCCGATCAGATAGCCCGGAAAATCGATCGCGTTGAGCGGTTCCAACATCAGATCGACATGGACGCTGCGCGCCTCGCCCGCGGCCCAGCTGAGATTCTCGACATAGACCTCGCGATGGCGGCGCGGGTCGCCTTGGAGCGACACCAGGCCCGCCATCACATGGATCCGCGGACAGCGGAGCGCGACGGCATAGCCCAACGCCAGCTCGATCGACCGGCGGAATTCGTCCTCGCGGCCCGGCAGGCCGGCAATGCCGCGCTCGCCCTTCTCGAGATCGCCCGGTGGGGCGTTGAACAGCACCTGCTCCAGCTTCCAACTGTCTAGCCGGCTGCGGAGCTCCTGCTTCGCGAAGGCGTAGGGAAAGAGATACTCGACCGCCTTGAAACCGACCGCGGCCGCCGCTGCGAAACGATCCAGGAACTCGACCTCGGGAAAGATCATGCTGAGATTGGCGGCGAGCTTCGGCATGGGCAGGGGGTCCCTTCAGCTGGGAAATCGCTCGCGCAGGGCCGCGACCTGTTCGGGCGTGAGGAACCGAGTGCGATGGCCCTGCAGCAATAGATAGAGCTTGGCCGTCTCCTCCAGTTCTTCAATGGCCCCCGCGGCCGCCTCGAGCGTGGTCCCCGCCACCACCGGCCCGTGATTGGCCAGCAGGACCGCATGATGCTTGTTGGCGAGCCGGCCGACCGCGTCGGCGAGCCCCTGATCGCCCGGCGGGTAATAGGGGATGAGCGGCAGGCGACCGACCCGCATCACATAGTAGGCCGTGATCGGCGGCAGCACGTCGCTCGGATCGATATCGGCCAGCGCCGAGACCGCGACCGAGTGGGTCGAATGGAGATGCAGCACGGCAGCTGCCGTGGGCCGCTCACGATACATGGCGAGATGGAGCATCGCCTCCTTGGTGGGCGCGTCGCCCGAGAGATGTCGGCCGTCCGACCCGAGCTTGGAGAGACGCGCCGGGTCGAGGTCGCCCAGCGCGACATTGGTGGGCGTCATCAGCCAGCCATCCGCGAGCTTGACGCTGATATTGCCCGAGGAACCGAAGGTGAGCCCGCGCTGGAACATCGAGCGCCCGAGCACCGCGATCTTTTCGCGCGCCTGACTCTCTTTCATGGACGTCTTTCCTTCATCGGACCCGCGCTCATGCCAGCGAGTGAACCCCCTCCCTGCTCGCAGAGGAGAGACGCAAGAAGAATCTCACCCCCTTCCCTTGCGGGAGGGGGTAGGGGGAGGGGTGATGCCGCGCGAGGCTCTAGCAGAACACGCCCGGATTCCTTCTCTGTTCGATTCTCGCGTGAAAACAAACGACCCCTTCCCTCCACCTCGCAGTTCGGGACGAGATCGACGATCGACGCCGCGTTCCGTCCTGAAGCGACCCCTCCCCCTACCCCCTCCCGCAAGGGAAGGGTGTGAATTCTCTTTTGAGCCGATTTCGCCAGATGCGACGGCTCTGCATTCACGCCAGCATCTCCAGGGCCTTCATGAAGAAATCGGGGCCGCCGAAATTGCCGGATTTGAGCGCCAGGGCCAGCCGGGGCGTGCCGATGCTGACCGTCCAAGGCACGCCCGGGTCGATCTGCGGGCCGATTCGCAGCGCGGTCACGCCCAGCCGCTGCACGACGGCGCCAGAGGTCTCGCCGCCGGCGATGACGAGCTTGCGTAGGCCGCCCGCGACCAGGCGCTGCGCGATCTTGGCGAGGGTCTCCTCGATCAGCGCGCCCGCCTTGTCGCGGCCCAAGGCGGCCTGAACCTTCGCCACCTCTTCGGGCGGTGCGCTCGCATAGATCAGCACCGCTTCATGCCCCAGACGGGGTTGGGCCCAGGCCACGGCCTCGGCCACGAGGTCGCGGCCTTGCGCCAAAGCGAGGGCATCGAGGGCGAAGGCGGGGCGGCGTGCCTTCCAGGCGGCGATCTGTCCCAGGGTCGCCGGCGAGCAGCTGCCCGAGAGCACCGCCGACGAGCCCTCGATCCGCTCCATCTTCTCCGGCGGCAGCGCAGGCGCCAGGCTGCCGGCCTTGCGGAAGTTGGCGGGGAGCCCGATCGCGATGCCGGAGCCGCCGGTGATCAGCGCCAGATCGGCCGCGACCGCGCCGATATCGCGCAGATGCTGGTTCTCGATCGCGTCGACGATCGCGTAGGTGAAGCCGTCATGCTGGAGCTGCTCGAAGGCCTTGCGGATCGCAGCCGGCCCCTCGCGCACGATGTTGTAGGGCACCAGCCCGACCTTGGCCCGGGTCTGGCGCCCCAGCACGCGCACCAGATTGGAATCGGTCATCGGCGTCAGCGGATGATGGCGCATGCCGGAATCGGAAAGCGCCTGGTTGCCGACGAAGAGATGGCCCTGATAGACGCTGCGCGCATTCTCGGGGAAAGCCGGGCAGGCGATGGTGAAGCGCGCATGGAGCGCCTTGAGGAGCGCGTCCGCCACCGGCCCGATATTGCCGGCGTCGGTTGAATCGAAGGTCGAGCAGTATTTGAAGAGGATCTGGCGTGCCGCGTTGCGCTTGAGCCAGTCCAGCGCCACCAGCGACTGGCGCACCGCGTCCTCAGGAGGGATGGTGCGCGACTTGAGCGCGATCACCACCGCGTCCGCAGGCGGCAGCGCCAGCTCGCGCGCCGGGATCCCGATCGTCTGCACCGTGCGCATGCCCTCGCGCGCCAGCATGTTGGCGAGATCGGTCGCGCCGGTGAGATCGTCGGCGATGCAGCCCAGAAGGACGGTCATCCTCCTTCGCCCTCCGGGCTACGGAGGACAGGCGAGCAATTCTTTGCGCGGCCATCAAGAAAAGATCCGTCTCTGCCTCGCCCATACGCCGTCTTGGACCAATCCCTTCCCCCCTTGAGGGGGAAGGTTAGGAAGGGGGGTGCCGCAGACTCCCTTTCATCAAGCCAACTGCGGAGAGAGGACCCCCCTCCCGCTCGCTTCGCTCGCGACGTCCCCCTCAAGGGGGGAGGTGATTTTGTGTTGGTCCCGCTCCCTTGCAATCTCACTTGCTGCTCCAGTCGATCCGCGCGACGGCGTAGGCGCCGAGGCGCAAGGGGGCCTTGAGGTCGAGCGGCTGGTTCGAGCCCGCGAACCAGACGGGCTGCGTCGTGGCTTCGACGAAGCTGGCCTCGTCGAGCATGCGCAGCTTCGCCGGTCCCGCCGGTATGCTCGAGAGCGTGACCATCTGCTTCTGGTCGGTGAGGTTGGCGACCCAGAGATGCGTGCCGCCGGGCCCGCGCGCGGCGAAGGCCTCGACCGCGGCCGGGTTCGACGAGCTGGCGGCGATCAGATCCTCGCCGGCCGCCGCCGCCAGATCGGCGACCAGGTGATAGACCGGATAGACCGCGGGCTGGCCCAGCCCATCGAAGAAGGGCTGCTTGTCGCCGGTCTTGCGATAGACGATGCCGAGCGGCCCGGTGGTGGCGCCCAGCGCCACGACATCGAGCCCGCCGCGCGCGAAGGCCGCGACATAGCCCAGGTTCCAGGCGGCGCCGAAGAGCCCGCGCTGGCGCGGATCCATCTGCGCCAGGCAGACCCGGTTGTTGTGGGGATTGGCCGAGGAGGCGGCGCCATAGGGATTGTCGCGGGCGCCGATGGCGCTGGGCCCGACCCAATAGGGCTTGCCGGCAATGAAGGCCCGCGTCGACTGCACCTGATAGGGCAGCGCCTCCAGCGTCTCCATCACCGACCGGTCGTCGGCCGCATGCACGATCGGGCTCGAGGTGTGGGTGACGTAATCGAGCAGCTTGGCCGGCGGGCGCTTGCGATTGAGCTCGGTGAAGAAGGAGAACATGCCCCCGCCGAGCGCGACGTTGGGAAAGAGCTTGCGGGCTGCCGCATAGATCGCTTCGGGCGGCGGCACCTTCGGTCCCTTGCTGCCGGGCAGCACCGCCTTGAGATCGGCCGCCGGCGAAACCGCGATCGCGGCGGGCTCGAGGCCGCTGTCGGCCAACGCCTTCGCCAGCGGTGCCAGCTCGACCGCCGGATCGTCGGCCTGCCCCGGCAGGATGATTTCGAGCACGATCCCGGCACCGGTGGCCTCGCCCAGCTTCTTGTAGGCCTCAAGCTCGGAACGCCCGTGATTCTTGCGCAGGTCGATCTGCGCGATCAGAAGCTGGGGGCCCGCGCGCTTCAGGAGATCGGCGATGGCAAGCGATGGCGCCGCCTCCTCCGCCGGCAATCCCAGCCCGATGCGCGGCAGCTTGGTCCCGGCCGCATCGCCGAGCGCGACCGTGACGCCGTCGCCGGCGCCTTCGCCGGCGGCCTTGGGCGCGGAACCGTCGAAGCTCAGGCTGACCGATTGCTTGAAGCTCTCGCCCTTCTTCAGCGTATAAGGCCAAGGCAGGGCCAGTGGCCGCACATAGGTCTTGTAAGAGGCATCGCACCAGTTGCGATGATCCTCCATCTCGAAGGTATCGCCCTCCATGCGCGTGGTGGCCCACACACCCGGCGCCACCTCGTGGCTGAGCGCGCGGATCTCGAGAAAGGGCTGCACCGGATTGACGATCGCGGGGAACTTGTCCGTCACCTTGCGGCCATCGACATGCTCGATCTTGACGGTGTGGCCGGCCACGCCCTTCAGGGGATGCAGCACGACGAAGCCGGTGCGGTTGGTCAGGAAGTCGGTCTCGGGCGTCGCTATCGCCTCGAAGCTGAGGTTGCCATCGGGCTTGCCGGCGATCTTTGCCTCATAACGGATCTTGCGCTTGGCGTCGGAACAGACGGCCTTGTAGGCGACGGTGAAGCCGTCGGCCGTTTCCGTCACCTTGAGGTCGCTGATCGCGGGATCGAAGGTGCCCCAATTCTCGTCGCGCACCAGGAAGGCGATCGTGCGCAGGACCTCGACGCCGCCGAAGCGGATGGTGCGGAGCGCGCCGTTCTCGAGCTCGGCCGAGAGCGGGCCGGCCTTGAGGTGGCGGCCGGTCACATTGGGTTGCTCGGTCCCGGTCAGAATGATCGCGCGGGACGGCGCAGCGTTGGTCATGATCCTGGCTCCTTCTCGGGCTTTATCTGTCATCCCCGCGAAAGCGGGGATCCATTTCAACGCTTGGTGACTTGGATCAAGATGGGTCCCCGCTTTCGCGGGGATGACGGCGGAGCGCAATCTTCCATTTCGCGTCAGTGATCGCTGTCGGCGCATGCCCACAGAGCCACGCATCACAGCGCCTTCTCCGTTTTGGCATCGAACAGCGATGCTCGATTGAGATCGATCTGCAGCTCGAGCTTCTCCGCTGGGCGGCTGACATCATGAGCCTGCAGCTCGGCCACGACCGGCTGACCGCCGAGGCCGAGCGTGGCGTAGCTGCGCGACCCGGTCGGCTGGACCAGCTCGACGGTGGTCCCGATCCGGATGGCACCCGGCGGGGCCGACGGCCCTTGGGCCCGGCTCATATGCTCGGGCCTCAGGCCCAGGATGATCTCGCTGTCATGGGCCGCGGCCAACTGGCCCCAACGCCCGGCCGGGAGCGGCAAGATGGTGCCATCGGCCAGCTTCACGGCCCTGGCGCCGCCCCCGTTCACCAGCCGACCGGGGAGGAAATTCATCTGGGGCGAGCCCAGGAAGCCGGCGACGAAACGGCTGGCGGGGCGCTCGAACAGCTCGAGCGGACGCCCCTGCTGCTCGATCCGGCCGTCACGCAGCAGCACGATCCGGTCGGCGAGCGTCATCGCCTCGATCTGGTCGTGCGTCACATAGATCATGGTGGTGGCGATCTCCTGATGGAGGCGCTTGATCTCGCCGCGCATCTCGTCGCGCAGCTGCGCATCCAGATTGGAGAGCGGCTCGTCGAACAGGAAGAGCCGCGCATTGCGCACGATCGCCCGCCCGATCGCCACGCGTTGGCGCTGTCCGCCCGAGAGCTGGCGCGGCAGGCGTTCCAGGAGAGGCGTGATGCCCAGCATCTCGGCCGCGCGCTTGACCCGGGTCGCGATCTCGGGCTTCGGCGTCTTGCGCGCCTTCAGCCCGAAGGCGATGTTCTCATAGACCGTCAGATAGGGGTAGAGCGCGTAGTTCTGGAACACCATGGCGATATCGCGGTCGCGCGGGCGCATGTCGTTCACGACCCGGCCGCCGATCTCGATGGTGCCTTGATCCACATCCTCGAGACCGGCGATCGAGCGCAGCAGCGTCGACTTCCCGCAGCCCGACGGCCCCACCAGCACGGCGAACTCCTGGGCCGGGATCTCCAGATCGACGCCGCGCACCGCATGGACGGGCCCGTAATGCTTATGCAGGTCCTTGATCTTCAGATCCGCCATGGTTCGGCCCGCTCCGCTCGACGTCTTTTCCTTCAGCCCCTGCGTTCTCAGCCCTTGACCGCACCCATCGAGATGCCGCGCACCAGATAGCGCTGCAGCGTCGCGACCGCGATGAAGACCGGCACCGTGCCCAGAACCGACATGGCCGCGATCTTGGCCCAGAAATTCGATTGCCCGCCGAAATAATGCGTGACCTGCACCGGATAGGTGACCACTTCGGTGCGGGTCAGCACCAGCGCGAAGATGAAGTCGTTCCAGGCGAAGACGAAGGTGAAGACGGCGGTCGCAAACAGGCCGGCGCGGGCCATCGGGAACACCACGCCCATCAGCACCTGCCAGCGGCTGCAGCCATCGACCAGCGCGCTCTCCTCGAGCTCGATCGGGATGTCGGCGATATAGCCGCGCATCATCCAGATCACATAGGGCAGGTTGAAGGCGGTATAGAGCAGGACAAGGCCCCAATAGGTGTCGACGCCGCCGAGCCAGACATAGAGCAGGAAGATCGGGAACACGATCACGATCGGCGGCATCATGCGCTGCGAGATGATCCAGATCGCGAGGTCGTCGCCGCCGGTGCGGAACCGCACCAGGCTGTAGGCGCAGATCGTGCCGAAGAACATGGCGAGCACGGTGCTGGTGCCGGCGATCACCAGGCTGTTCCAGACCACGACCACGTCGCCATCCTTGAACAGCACCGCGTAATTGGCGAACTGGATGTTGGCCGGCCACCAGACCGGCGGGAAGGCGAAGATCTCGTCCGGCGTCTTGAAGGAGATGATGAAGAGCCAATAGATCGGGAACAGGAACACGATCGTGACGGCGCCGGCCGTCAGATAGCGCAGTCCCAGCCGCGTGGCGGCGCGCCGGCGCATCATCGCGCGATCTCCATGCGCTTCAGGAGCCACATGACCGCAACCGTGAGCAGGAAGATCACCAGGAAGGCGATCGCCGCCGTGTAGCTGACCTCGAACTGCTCGAAGCCCTCAAGATAGGTGTAGACCGAGACGGTCTCGGTCATGGTGCCGGGCCCGCCGCGGGTCAGCGCCCAGACGATGTCGAAGAGGCGCATGAGATCGAGGCCGCGGATCAGGAGCGCCACCGACATGACCGGCCAGATCGCCGGCAGCACGATGCGCCGGAACACGGTCAAATAGGGCGCACCGTCGAGCTCGGCCGCCTCCAAGAGCGACTTGTCGACGTTCGAGAGCGCCGCCAGCAAGATCAGGAACATGAACGGCGTCCATTGCCAGATCTCGCAGATCAGGATCGCCGGATAGACCGTGGTCGGGTTGATGATCCAGATGATCGGGACCTGGTGGCCGGCGAACCAGGCGATGATCTGGTTGATCGGCCCGAAATGATGGTCGAACAGGAGCCGCCAGGTGGCGCCCGAGACGATCGGCGAGATCATGGTGGGCAGGGTAAGGAGTGCGATAAAGATCGCGCGGCCCGGCATCTTTTCGAGGAAGAGATGGGCCAGCAGCAGCCCCAGCGCCAGCTCGATCGGCAGCGCGACCGCGGTGAAGATCAGGGTATGACCGATCGACTCCCAGAGTCGCGCATCATGGAACAGCGTCTTGTAGTTCAGCAGGCCCTGGAACGAGGTGTCCTGCTCGATCATGCCGAGGCCCTGGAAGCTGACGATCAGCGAATAGATCAGCGGGAACAGGCCGACCAGCAGCAGCACGAAGATCGCGGGGGCCACGATCACATATTTGAAGTTCCGTTCGAGGAAAGGCCCACGCGCATGGGCGGGATGCGAAGCGGCCGCAGCTTGTGCGGTCATCAGGGAAGAGTCCTCGAGATCCAATCCCCTCCCCCCCGGCGGGCTTCGCCCGCAATCCCAAAAGTTTGCCGGCGAAGCCGGCGGGCGGGGGAGGGTGAGAGAGGGAGTGAACTCGAAGGCGGCCCCGCATGCGCGGCAGAAAGCTCTTTCATCATCGTATCCCTCGCGTCACCCCCTCATCGCGTCATCCCCCTCTCTCACCCTCCCCCGCAAGGGGGGAGGGGATAAGAGAGAAAGGCGCCGCTCTCCTTATGGACTCACAGCTGCGGGTAGGCGCCGCTCTTCGACGCCCAACCCTGATAGGCGGCCTTCTGCTTGTCGACACCGACCTTCTCGGTGATTGCATCCCATTGGGCCGCGACCTTGTCGAGAATAGCCTTGGGATCCTCGCCCGCCCAGAGCGCGCTGATGCCCTGGCGCAGGGCTTCCTCATATTTGTCGGTCTGGAGCAGCGAGAGGTCGAGGAGACCAGTCTCGGAGGCCAGCTTCAGGGTCGCCAGATAGTCCTTGGCGTCCGGCCAGCGCGAGAGGTAGGTCGGATCGGTGTAATGCGAGACACGGAACGGATCGCGCAGCGTATAGGGGAGCTGGACCCGCTGGGTCGAGATCGCCTTGCTGTTCAGCCACTGGATGAAGAGATAGGCCGCGTCCTTGTGCTTGCTGGTCGAGGCGACCGAGAGGGCGAAGCCCAGCGCCAGCTGCGGATGGCCGCCCGGCGGCAGGGCATAGCCGACCTTGCCGGCGATTTGCGTCTTCGGCACCCAGTTGAGCGCCTTTTCATCCTGGCCGTAGCCGGCGGTCCAACGCCCGTAGGGCGGCCAGGAGATGGTCATGGCCGTCTGCCCCGCCATGAAGGCCGCGAGATTCTCGACGAAGCCCCAGGTCTCCACGCCTGGCGGCATGAACTTGTTCTCGTTGCGCATGTCGGTCAGGACCTTGACGCCGATGTCGCTGTTGACCGTGGCCTTCATCGTGTTGGCGTCGAAGAACTTGCCGCCCTCGTTGCGAAAGCGCTCCTGGAACATGAGCTGCGCGTAAGGCGCCTGGCGGAAGAACGCCGCCCCGTACATCTTCGGCTGGAACTTGTCGGTCAGGAACTGACCGATCTCGTCGAACTGCTTCCAGGTCGTGGGCGGGGCCAGGTCGTAGCCATACTTCGTCTTGAAATCCGCCTGATTCTGCGGATCGGCGAAGACGTCCTTGCGGTAATACATGATGAAGACGTCGCCATCGTCCGGGAACCCGAAGATCTTGCCGTCCACCGTCATCTGGTTGTCGCGGTAGGTCGGCGCGATCTCCTGCAGCTCGTCGCGATATTTGTATTTGTCGACATAGGCATCGAGCGGCTCGAGGGCGCCCGCCTTGGCAAGATCGGGCATCCAGGAGGGCACGACGTTGAGCGCGTCATAGGCGCCGGTGCCGGCGCGGTATTCCTGCATGATCTTGGTGAACATCTCCTCGGTCGGCACCTCGATCACCTTGACCTTCATGCCGGTCAGCTTCTCCCACATCGGACCGGAGAAGTTCAGCGGATCGAGCGACTGGAGGCCGGCCTCCCACACGATGGTGATCTCGGTGCCGGCATATTTCTTCGCCGCCTCGGCGGCGATCTGGTCGGCGGACTGCGCCGCCGCGCCCGATGACCAGGCACCGAGCGCGAGGCCGGCGACAGCAGCGGTCCAGGCAAGCTTCTTCAGCAAATTCATGGCTTCCTCCCTAGGGTCCCTGCGCTTCGGCGAGGGTTTCCGTGTCAACCATTGGCGTGATTGCGAACTCGATGTGGGGGTGGCGCTTCTCCTTTCGCGGCGCTGTGGCGGTTCCTTCTCTCAATGGCCGAAGCGCTGGCGGTTGCGCTCGAGCCGGCTCTTCCAGGCGGGCGAGGACAGCACGGCGCGGTTGACCACGCCGCGCGGCTCCTCGCCCTTCATGACGCTCATGACCGCGCGGATATCGGCGGCCCCGTTACCGGCGAAACATTGGTCGGTCCAGCAGAGCGCATGCGGCGCCAGGATCACGTTGTCGAGTTTAAGAATCGGGTCCTCGATCGACGGCGGTTCCTGCTCCAGCACATCGAGACCGGCGCCCGCGATGCGCCGCGCCTGCAGCGCCTCGGTCAGCGCCTTCTGGTCGTGGATCGGCCCCCGCGCGGTGTTGATGAAATAGGCGGTCGGCTTCATGAGCGCGAGGCGCTGCGCATTGACGAGATGACGCGTTTCCGCCGTCAGCGGGCAATTGACCGCGAGCACGTCCGAACGCCGGAACAGGGTCTCGAGATCGACCAGCTCGATCCCGAGCTCGGCCGCGACTTGTCTGTCGGCGAAGGGATCGTGCGCGATGAATTTCATGTCGTATGGCTTGGCGAGGCGAAACAGCTCGGCGCCGATATTGCCGATGCCGATCGAGCCCAGCACGCGCCCGACCAGGCCCACGCCCATATGGTCGGCGCGCCGGGCGAAGCCCTCCGGCCCTTCGCGCGTCAGGCGGTCCTTGATCATGAGCTTGCCGGTCAAGGCCAGCATGAGGGTGATGATCGAGACCGCGACCGGGCGGCGCACGCCATCGGGCGTGATGGCGAGGGCGATGCCGGCCTTGGTGCAGGCCTCGGTATCGACATTGTCGTAGCCGACGCCGAAGCGCGCCACGAGGCCGAGCCGTCCGTTGGGATGGACGCTCTCGGCGGCGAAGCGCGGCATCAGCAGGATGAGCGCATCGAAATCCGCGAGCTGCGCCGCCGCGATCGGATTGGCGGCGCCCAGGAACGCCGTCTCGACCTGGGGCGCCGACAGGAGCGGGCCCAGATCGAAATCCGGAAAGGTCGGCGAGCCGTCGGGCCTCTTGAAATCGCCCGAGAGAGCCACGCGGAAGGGGGCAGCGCTCATCGCCCGTCGCCTACCTCTTCTTTTTGGCCGCGCGCTTGGCCGGCGGCTTGGTAGCGGGCGCCGCGGCGAGCCTGGTCTTGCGCCTCGCGCCGGCCCGGCCCTCGCAAGCCTTGCGCAGCCGGGTCAGGGCCTCGGCCAGCGCGTTGTGCAGCACCCAGACATCGCCCGAATAGCAGATGAAATCGAAGCCGGTGTTGAAATAGTCGATGCCGGTCTCGACGTTCGGCACCAGGCGCCCGAGCGCCTTGCCATGATTCTTGGTCGCGGCCGCGACCTTGGCGATCGCGTCGGTGAATTTCGGATCGCCGAACTGGCCTGGAATCCCGAGCGAGGTCGAGAGATCGAAATGCCCCACCCAGAGGCAATCGACACCCGGCAGGGCCGCGATCTTGTCGGCGTTCTTCACGCCCTCGGCCGTCTCGATCTGGCAGAAGAGCGTGGTGCGCTTGTTGGCGGTCGCCTGCTTCTTGGCGACGTCGCCCGGCCGGTAATTGTCATGGGCGACCTGGAGCGCCACGCCGCGCTTGCCCTCGGGGTAATACTTCATGCAGTCGAGGATGGCGCGCGCCTCCTCGGCCGAGCCCACCATCGGCACCATGATGCCTTCCGCACCCATATCGCAGGCGCGCGCGATATGGTCGTAATTCTTCGACGGGACCCGGCAGATGACGGCCACGCCCGCCGCCTCGAAATAGCGGATGGCGCTCTTGACGGTCTCGAAGGAGAAGCCCGAATGCTCGAGATCGAACAGCACGAATTCGGCGCCCGCCGACTTGACGATATGCCCGATGCCGGGAGTCGCGAACTCGACGATGAAGTGCCCGAGCTTGAGGCGTTTGTTGCGGGCCATCTGTTTCAGGCTGACAGGCTCCATGATCCGTCGATCCTCCTTCATTCCGGCGCGCGGGCGCCGCCGTCAGGCGGGGTCACTCCGATCCGGCGCATACCAAGGCGTAGTCGGTGACGGTCTTCTCCGCGACCAGCGGCGCGCTGGCCGCGTTGAACGAGGCGAAATGCGCCGACTTCAAATGCAGATCGAAGGCGTTACGGTCGTCATAGATCTCGTAGAGAAGGATGCGGTCCTTCTCCTTGAAGGGCTCCAGCACGTCGAACCGGCGGCAGCCGGGCTCCTCGCGGACCGAAGTCCGCGCGTTCTCGTCAATCAGCCGGCGGAAGACGTCGCGGCTGCCGGGTTTCAGGCGAAAATCCACCAGGATCACGTAGCCGGCCATCGCCACCTCCCTGCTCTCCGACCGCCTTCCAATAGAGGCCGGCGACCTGGTCCAGATGCGCGAGCATCACCCGCTCGGCGCGATCCGGGTCGCGCGCCAGGATCGCTTCGGCGATCGCCGCATGCGCGCGATAGGCGATCTCGTTCTGGCCCGGGTAGGTGAGCGTGATGGTGCGCTGCTCCATCAGCCATTCGGCAATCGCGGCATGGATCGCGGTGAAGATCGGATTGCGCGGAATCACGGCCAGCACATAGTGGAACGCCATGTCGGTCTGCTCGAAGCGGCGGATGTTGCCGATCGACTGGCGATTCTCCTCGAGCGCACGGCGCAGATCGGTGAGCTCCGCCTCGCTCGCATGCAAGGCCGCATGACGGGCGAGCCCGATCTCGAAGAAGGTGCGCGCCTGCTGGAAATGCCGGATCCCGTCGGGTTCGGAGAGCATCAGCCGGGCCGCACCGGCGAGCGATTCGATCACGAGCTTGGGCGTCGGGCGGGTCACGCGGGCCCGCTCGCCGCTGCTGACCGCCACCAGCCCCATGGTCTGCAGCGAGAACAGCGCCTCGCGCACGGCCGGCCGTCCCACCCCGAACTGCTTCATCAGATCGCGCTCGGAGGGCAGCTGGTCGCCCGGCTGATAGCCGCCCTCCTGGATCATGGCTTCCAGGCGGGCCGCGACCTCTTCGGACAGCTTGCGGCGGCGAATGGGGCTGACCTGCATTGGTATCCCTGGTATCTGGTGTACCGTTTATACCAGCTGGCCGCGACGCTAGGGCGACCGGTTCGCCGGGGTCAAGCCGGCTCAGAGCCGGTCCTTTCAGTTCCTTGTGGATAACCCGCCAGGGACGGCCCGCCCCGACCGATCGCTCCCGTGGGAGCGATCAGCGGCTCTACCTCCCAGCCTGCGACCATGTGGGGGGCGGCCGCGTGGCCCGGGTTCGCTTGCCATCGACCGACCCGGCTTCTACATAAGGGGCCGCAAAAATCAGGAGAGTTTTGAATGGCGAAGATCGGCCACCACGCGGCGCTCATCTACACCATGGTCATGGTGTCGGCGTCCGACCGGAACATGAGCGACGCCGAACTGGCTTCGATCGGCGACATGGTGCTGCATCTGCCCGTGTTCGTGGATTTCGACCGCAAGAAGCTGACCAGGGTCGGTGCCGACTGCGCCAAGCTGCTGCAGGAGGAAGACGGGCTGGACGACGCCCTTGCGCTGATCAAGAAGGCGCTGCCCAAGAAGCTGCGCGAGACCGCGTATGCGCTGGCCTGCGAGGTGGCGGCCGTCGACGGCTCGGCCTCGCAGGAAGAACTGCGGCTGCTCGAGCTGATCCGCCATCGCCTCGATCTCGACCGGCTGACCGCGGCCGCCATCGAACGCGGCGCCCGGGCCCGGCATCTGACGCTCTGAGCCGCTTCTCGGCCAGGGCGCGCCCGACAGGTTCTGCGAGCAGGCTTTGACCATGCTGGTAATCGCACAGGAATCGCCACGCCAATCCGAGATCATCGCGCTGCTGGAGCAGTCCGACGCCTATATGGCGGCGCTCTATCCGGCCGAGAGCAATCACCTGCTCGATGTCGAGAGCCTCTGCGCGCCCGAAGTGCATTTCCTGGTGGCGCGTTGGGAGGGTCGCATCGTCGGCTGCGCGGCGCTGGTGCGCGGACAAGGCGGTCAGGGCGAGATCAAACGCATGTTCGTCGATCCTTCCGCACGCGGCAAGGGTGCCGGCCGCGGCCTCCTGGAGCGGATCGAAGCGATCGCGAAGGAACAGGCGATCCATCTGCTGCAGCTCGAGACCGGCGGCGAGCAGCCCGAGGCGCTCGCCCTCTATCGGCGCTTCGGCTATGTCGAGCGCGGCCCCTTCGGCAGCTACAAGCCCGATCCGGTGAGCCTCTTCATGGAGAAGCGGCTGTAGGCGCGCGCGCCCCGCTTTCTGCAGCGTGACCCCGGCGAGATCGCCTTTATCGTCACCCCCGCGAAAGCGGGGCCCCAACTCGATCCAGCGTCGCAAGCTGAAAGATGGGTCCCCGCTTTCGCGGGGATGACAATTGAGGCGCGTCGGTGACGGACGAAGGGCGCTCGTCGGAACCATGCCAAAAGAAAAAGGGCCGCGATCCCGAAGGATCGCGGCCCCGTTTCTTTCGACCTCGAGGGCCGGGAAACCGGACTTCTTAGAAGTCCATGTCGCCCATGCCGCCCATGCCGCCGCCCGGGCCACCGGCCGGAGGCGCCTTCTTCTCAGGACGGTCGGCGATCATCGCCTCCGTCGTGACCAGCA
>Ga0335070_10003067_pt1 | contig 19422 bp, 19 predicted proteins | sample Lox_Sample_13_FD_206722 | JGI IMG/M metagenome (GOLD analysis project Ga0335070, IMG submission 206722) | Soil microbial communities from Loxahatchee National Wildlife Refuge, Florida, United States - Lox_Sample_1.3 | ecosystem: Environmental > Terrestrial > Soil > Wetlands | place: USA... | reverse complement strand
CCTATGCAGACCACGGTCTTGCCTTTTTCGATGAGGCCGTGAACCTGCTCTTCTATCAACCCCAGGGCGGTGGCGTCGAAGCTCTGGAATTCCATGGGTTCTAAGGTGGCAATTCCGCCGGTCACCCGGTAAATTTCAGCACCGAGTTCCTCGTCATAGAGCTCAACCTGGCCCGACGCAGCAAGGACCGAAACCGGACCTGAAGCCGTTCCCTTGCCGTAGCTCGTCGTATGTTCGTAAGGAACAGGGAGGATGACCACCCGAGACCGGTCGAGACCAGACCATTCTTCCGGGAGATTGAGAAAATTCCTGGGAGGAAGAAGGGTCACCCTCTTGTCTTTGCTTCCGAGTATTTCTCGGAAAGCCTCTTCGAGAAATCCCCGATCCTGTTGTACAGGCGGGAGAGGGGCCTTGGCGTGCGGTTTGCGACAGCATAAGCAGTCAGGAGCGGCAAGGCTATGGTCGTATCAGCATAACAGACGACGGCATCAGGGAGTTGCTCGGCATCGACCTTTCCCCAGGTCACGGCCTCGCCCGGTGTTGCCCCTGAGAGACCGCCGGTGTCAGGACGGGCGTCGGTGATCTGGAGGTAGTAATCATGTCCTGCTTCTTTTATTCCCAAAATTTCCTGGATGTGGGGTTCTGTCTGGAGGACAAAATTCTTCGGTGAACCTCCTCCAAGCATAAAGACCGCGCTCTTTCCCTTTTCCTTCGCATGCAGGACAATGGCTGCCGTCTCGTTCACGTCCCTGGCCACGTCTAACCTGAGCCTGCTGCCGTCCATGACAAGTCTGGCAATGTTCATCCCTATGGAGCTGTCTCCAGGAGATGACGTGTATATCGGCACAGCCGCCCTGTATGCCGCTGCCAAGACACTTACCTTTCCGATGGCGAGCGTGGTTTCGAGTTCATTGACATACCTGCCAATCTTGTAATGGAGCTCGGCCGTCGACATCTCGCCGTTGAACTCCTCTCCCCGGAGGACGTTCGAATAGAAGGCATCCGTCGAGAGGAGGACGTTGTAGTCAAAGAGGATATCGTAGATACGGATGACGCCTTCCTGCCTGAGTTTGCGGTCGTCGAGATGGGGGCTTCCAGGATGCAGGGTAAGCCCCAAAGCGAAGTGGGTGTCATGATAGAGGTTTGCTCCGGTGCTCACGATCCAATCGATAAAACCTGAATCAATGAGGGGAATGAGAGAGGACATCCCCATGCCTGCGGGGGTCAGGGCCCCGGTAATACTGAGTCCCACGGTAACATCGGGCTCGAGCATTTTGCGGGTGAAGAGCCTGCACGCCTCGCGGAGGCGGCCGGCGTTATAGGCCAAAAATGTCTCCTCGATCAATTGGGCGGCTGAGATCCCGCCTGTGATTTCCTTCGGCTTGATCGGTTTTCCTCTGAGGTAGCAGCTCCCGCTCACCGCGTCCTCACGGTACCATGACGGCGGCAGCAACAACGGTTGTCCAGATCCCGTTCTTCCCGATGCTCGTCTGGGTGATGTTGCGTGTCTTGACTATCTGGTCGCTCAATTTCCATTGGTCGAGCCGCTTGTTGTAGCTCTCGTTGACGTCGAACTCCACGCCAAGAATCGTTGCAAGCATCTGTGCAGCGATATCCTCGGCATAGTCGCCCGCGGTCTTATCGTCGTCCCCGAAGCAATGGTGCTCGGAGAGATAGCCGAAGCGGTCCCGGTCCCTGGGGATAGCGACGCCTATGGAAGCGCCTATGAGACGGTGTCCTTCGTTGGTCGATGTCTCTGCGAGGACCGCATGGACGACCTGCCCCGGCGTCAGTTCTCTGATCCCTTTTTGTACGGTGACAATTTCACAGCGGGGAGGGAAAATGCTTGATACCCTGACGATATTGAAGGACGCAATCTTCGCTTGACGGAGAGCGAGTTCGAAGCTCACGAGTTTCTCCTTGCTACAGCCGACACCCTTTGTGAGGAACATCTTGCTGGCTACGTACATGGTATTCGTCTCCCTTCGGGGAATCTTCCTCCGGCAGCCTCCCGGTCCTCCCGCTGCCCTCGTGCCCTGTCCCCAATCAAGGATTATGATACGCAAAACAGCCGTAAAGCGCAACGTGGAAAAAGGGAATGGCCGGCAGGGAGATCAAGAAGGGCAGAGGCTCAACAAGGAACCATGGACGGCACCGCGATTTCATCTATTAGGAAAGCTAATACATTTTACATTTTTTTTAATTCGACAAGATCATATCGTTATAATATCATATCAATATGATGCAAAATGAAACGCCATCGTTGCAGAACAAAACGATCGATAGGTTCAACCAGGAGAAGCTCTATATACAGCTCACGAGGATCTTCCTCGAAGAGATAACCTCCGGGAGATGGCGACTGGGACAACAGATACCGACGGAAGAGGAACTCTGCAGGAAACACAAGATCAGCAAGATTACCGTACGGCAGGCAATAATGAATCTCGTTTCGGACGGCTACCTCATGAAGGTTCAGGGCAAGGGGACGTTTGTGACGAGCGTCCTTCCCGTCGTGGGGCTTGCCATGAGGACAAGGTTTACCGAAGAGATGTTTGGGAAGGAGGTGAAGGTAGAGAAGAGGGTACTTTTCAAGGGGATTCAGGAGCCGCCGACCGAGGTGAAGGCCTACCTGAAGACGGTCGACAGGATATACTGCATCCTGAGCAGAAGGATGATAAATGGCGAAACGGCATGCATTGAGGAGTCTTTCATCCCCTATCAGACGCTTCCGGGCGTGGAGAAGCTCGATGTTGCCAGACAATCCCTCTATTCGGTTCTTCAGGAGAGGGGAGTGAAGAAGATCTTCAAGGTCATACAGACCATCGAGATTTCGAGGGTGAAACGGGATTCCGCCCAGAATCTCGATCTCAAAGAAGGTTCCCCGGTACTCGTTGTTCACAGGCTTTTTCTCAGTTCCGATAATACCCCCGTCGCTTACACGAGGCTTCAGGGGAGAAGTGATCGGTACAAGTTCCAGACGGAGTTCGAAAGAATACGATAAAACATAAAGGAGGAGAGGGAAGAATGGTTTCTCAAAAGGCAATAGCCAAAAAGCGGGATGGATACGGGTGGAAATTCTTGATCTTGATGCTTGCGATCTTCGTCGTCCATGTCTCTGTAATTACCGTGTTTGCCTCAACAGATGGACCGCCTGCCCCGCCCGCAGTACAATCGGCGATGCCCTGGTGGGCATGGCCGCTGATCCTGTTCATCGTGACCTTTTTGCTCGGCATTGTGGCGGTCCTCGGGGGTGTTGGAGGAGGCGTCCTTTTTGTGCCGATCATAGGAGGTTTTTTCCCATTCCATATCGACTTCGTGAGAGGGGCGGGACTTCTCGTAGCCCTTGCCGGGGCCCTTGCTGCCGGACCCGGCCTCCTGAAAAAGGCGATGGCCGATCTCAGATTGGCACTGCCCGTCGCTCTCATAGCATCAGCCTGTGCCATCGTCGGAGCGATGCTCGGACTCGCCCTTCCTTCGAATGTCGTCAATACTGCCCTGGGCGGCACCATACTCGGCATCGTGCTCATCATGCTCATGGCAAAGAAGTCCGAGTACCCTGAAGTCAGGGAGGCTGATGCGCTCTCGACGGCCCTCAGGATAAACGGTATTTATCATGAGGCGTCGACAGGCCAGGACATTAACTGGAAGATACACAGGACACCCCAGGGTCTTGCAACCTTTATTCTCATCGGCATCATGGCGGGCATGTTCGGACTTGGCGCGGGATGGGCAAATGTGCCGGTTTTGAACATCATGATGGGCGCGCCCCTGAAGGTCTCTGTCGCAACGAGCAAGTTCCTGCTCTCCATCACCGACACCTCGGCGGCCTGGATTTACGTGAACAACGGTGCCGTATTGCCCATGATGGTTGTCCCGTCAATCATCGGCATCATGCTCGGTTCCATCGTGGGTGTGCGGATTCTCGCAAGGACCAAACCCGCGGCCGTTCGTTATATCGTCATAGCCATGCTCCTCTTCGCAGGCTTGAGGGCGTTGCTGAAGGGGTTGGGAATCTGGAAATAACGGGGAAGGTCGGTACGGAGCTTAAGAAAAGACCCGATGATTTTCAATGAACAAGGAGGAATTCTATGGAAAAGAAAGTGAAGGCGACGGAGGAACAGCTCGCCTATGCGAAAGTTCTTGATCTGGGCATGAAGGCAGGACTGCTCACGCTCATCGTGACATTCGTGGTTTATCTTACCGGGATCCTTACACCCCATATCCCCGTGAGCGATCTTCCGAAATATTGGGGACTGTCGGTACATAAGTATCTTGCTGCGACCAACATCCATACCGGCTGGTCATGGATCGGTATGCTCGGCAAAGGGGACTTTCTGAATTTTCTCGGCATAGTCTTCCTTGCCGGCGTGACGATCCTCTGTTACTTAAGGATCATACCGGTACTCTTCAGGAAGAAGGATATGATCTACGGGGTGATCGCGATCATCGAAGTGCTCGTGCTGGTCCTCGCAGCATCGGGGATCCTGAAATCGGGGGGACACTGAGATGATCGAAACACGGATCTGTCCACTCACGGGGCTCAAGACGATACTCCTGGCAACCGACGGCTCTGAATACAGCGAGGCGGCTCTCCGCGAGGCCATCAATCTTGCAAAGGCATGCTCGACAAAGCTCTATGTACTATCGGTGGTCGAGGTCAATCCGGAATACGCAACCATGGCTCCTCAAATCGTCGAAAAGGCCGAAGAAGAGACACGCCGGTTGCTCGCATCGGTGAAAGAATACGCCGCAGGGGAAGGGATCGAGTGCGAGACCATTGTGCATGAAGGAGAAGAACCCTATGAGTTTATTGTGGAAGAAGCGGAGAAGAAGCACGTTGACATGATTGTCATGGGAAGACATGGAAGAAGGGGTCTCCAAAGGCTTCTCATGGGCAGCGTCACCTCAAAGGTGATCGGCCACACACCCTGCTCTGTCCTTGTCGTTAAGGCATAGATCGCGTTGGAATGGCCTTGACGTTTCGCGGCCTGATCAATGGTTTGAATCAAAGTGAAGCGCCTGTAAGCGGGTATCGGGAAAACGTGATGCCTTCGATCTCAACAAACAACTCGGGCCGGCACACATCGGCGGTGATATAAAGAGATGGCACGTCAGCAAGGCGCCGTTCACATACGGCCCTGCACTTCTCCAAGTCCTCAGGTCGTTTAAGATAGACGCGGACAGCGGCCAAATCATGGAGGAAGGCGCCTGCTCCATGAACGCCGTGAGCGGCGAAGTTCTCCGGCGAAATGAGATGCTCGATGTTGTCGATGGTTTGTTCGGTTTGTTTTCTTACATCGTTCAGGTGACAGCTTTCTGCATTGACAATGCTTGCAGTACCGGAGATCCAGGTCATAACGTAGTCTCTGGAAACGAGTGCCATGGCTCGCGAGAATTGCGGGCTTCGGTGCTCGCTTCCAGGTTCATAGGCGTAAGCAGGCGTCTGCAGGGGGTTTTCCAGGGGCAGAAGGAACATATCGTTGCGCCTGGTCTGCAACGTTAGGCAACTTCCCACGAGACCGGTGCCTGCCATACCTATGCCGGTGCTGGCAGGATAAACGCTGCCGGGGGAATCCGGCCGCAGCAATGAGGGGCAAAAGGAGATATCGCGGTAGAAGTCGGTCCGGGCGCGGTTGAGTTCTTCATAGCGATGCGTATGCACTTCCGGTTCAGTAATGTTGCCCAAATAAAACCAGGTGCGGACCACGTGTTCAAAACCGCTTCCGACCCGATCCAGGGTTGCGCGCATCCGCTCCAACACATCGAGGGTCTGATTATACGCGTTCTTTGTCGGCGCGGCTGGCATGATACCGGCACAATGGACCCAGCGGATACCGTCATACGAAACGACGCTGGCCTCCCGGCAGCGTTGATCCACGCAGACCGAAGTTCCGCCGATGGTCCAGATCTCCAGAGCGAGAGCCGCACCAGAGCAAGGTGGCTGCAGGACAAAGCTCGTGACGGGCAAACGTGCGCCGTAGTAAGCCGATAAGAGTTGCTCGCACTCTCCTTGGTCACCGGGATCGCGCAAAAAGACCGTTTGGACTGTTACGGTCATTGGCCGTAACTGGTTTTCCAGAATTGTTTCCATGGCCGATAGCACCTCCTGAACCTGCGCCCGAAGCGTGCCCCGTCCAGAAGGCATGAGCATCAAGACGATTTGCTCGGAATCGCCAAGGTCTATAGATGAGTACTTTGCGCCATCGGATGCATTCGGACCGGCTCCGGAAGAAACAATGCGGGGTGAGAGCGGCGGGGATGAAGCCGGCCCACGCAACTTCTTCTCAGCTGCCTTCATGCTGCACGTTCCACGCGTTTCGTAATTCGGGACGTCGACGGCTCACGAGGCGATCCCTCGAGCGGAGGAAGCCCCGGACCCGGAGTATGGTCCGATGCGATAACCATCGGGGTCCTTACCGCGCAGACGCCGCCACCACACCTGGATGGTAGGGGTGTTGATGGTGATAATGAACAGCTTGCGCAGGGGATCGGGCGGAGATTGGAGCGGACGCACTCCGTGCCAGGAATGTTCGGTCCTCATGAAAAGCAGGCTGCCGTTGCCCCGGGGATCCAACGAGGCAGCGACTCTCAGGTCGTCAAAGGACGGTGCCGAATGAGCCTTGAAACGTCCGCCATCGTCCATAATCAGAATATCGCCTCCCCAACTCGTCTCCCAGTCTTCTTCGGTGTTGAAATAAAAGATGTGGGTTGCAACTTTGCGGCGAGCGTCGCAGTGGGGTGAGACACCGCAGCCCTTCCAGCCGTAATACCACTCCATCGTAAGGATGATCTCTTTACCCGGCTGCAGGCCGAGCATCCTGCGGATGAAAGCTTCGTAACCTTTCCCTTGAATTTCTGCGATGAATTCCTTCCAGGGTTCTGACAGTGGCAGGCCGGGACGGTAATGCAAGATATACCGGTCATGGTAGCCCTGGCCGTGGGCGCGTTTGACTCCGACTTTCTTATCGAACAGGGAAGCGTCGGGGAGCGTGGTCCGCAGTTGCTCGAAACCCTCACTGGTCAAGGTACCTTGGATATTGACCCATGGGTATGGTAGTTGCTTCCTGAATGTTTCATGCGAGATCTTGCCAATACTGTCATGATTCAAGTATTGCATAGTTGACCTCCGTGAGTTTGGCCTTGTGATGTGGGAGTAAATGGTTTATTTTGGATCATAGTAGCAGAAAGAACGTAGGACTGTCAAGAATCTGGCAACAGGTTTACCCTTTATACTTCTGACGGGAGCCTCTCAGGGAGTCTTCTCGTGCAGTCGTCGAGATTTCTCCATTATTAATCGTCTCATAATAGTCTGCACATTCTTGGCCGTCATTCCCGCGAAGGCGGGAATCCACTTTGAACAGAATGGATGCCCGACTAAGGATCTCGGGCATGACCAATAATAGGGAGCACATCTGTAAATATTATTTTGAGACTGTTAATATGTCGAAGGAGGCGAGGCTCTTTTCACATCCGCCCTCTCCCTCTTGGGGATGATAATTACTCCTAACTCATATGGAGGGAACCTTGAAGAACGAAGATAGGGTGCATGAAGGGTCATGGGAGGCAATGCCGATGGAAAGATGGCAAGCATTCTTCTTGAGAACAGTCTGCCCAGCCTCAAGTCATAGAAGAGGAAGATCCCGCCCCGTTCCGTAATCCGCTCTCGAAGGGAACTGTCGATGAGAACCTGCCCCAGCGGCACGAATCTTGCCTCCGGCATCCACATCAAGATATTTGCTGCGAGGCACCTCTCACGGCGGTCTGCATCGGTGATGACGGCAAGATCATGGAAGTCATCGATTCCACTCTCCCTCAGTTTGTCTGTGAGTTCTTGAGACAGGGCTGCGTAAGGGATATGAACGTGTTCGACCTTTCCCGCGGCATCGGGGAAAAAGCCTACGAAGGCCCTGCCTATCAGGATAGCAAGGGCGATGACTGTACAGAGGGAGCTGAACAACGTGAACTCCCTTCTCCACGTGTCCATTCTGATCAGGGAAAAGAGAGCCAGCGGTAACGTGAAGAGAACCGGGGCAAGCCAACGGCTCGTAAAATTGCCGGCCTGAAAAAAGAAGATACCGAGGAGAGGAATGACCAACCCATATATCGCCAACAGTCCGAAGAGTCGCAATAGGCGATTATCCCTACTCTCATCCCGGTAGAAATACCGTCGGAAAAAAACTCCCGCAACACACAAGAAGACCAGTAAATCCAAATAGGAAAAGGCGACAATGGAGGCAATCCTCAGTCGAGACGTGGAAGCCATCGCTCCGGCTTTGGACCTGTCCAAGGCGTAATGAACGGACAAGAAGTTTTCTTTCGCAAGCCAGAGGAAATGCGGGAGGAGAACCGCCGTGAGACAGAGGAGGGAAAGGACTATCCGTCTGTCGAAAAGCACCCGGCGTCCTTCTCTGGAGGACAAACTTGACAAGAGTAAGGCTATCAGGAAGAAGACAAAATTGTACTTCGACAGGATTCCCAACCCGACGATTATCCCGGAGAGCATGTAGTCAACTGTTTTCGCTTCGCGGACCATGCGGATGTAGAGGTAAGACATTATCACCGCCATAACCGAAACCAGGATGGTATGTGTCAGGTCGCGATGGGTCTCGTATGAGTACGTGGGGAAGAGCAGCAGAGATCCTGTAATGAGGAGGGCCTTCTTTCCGTCCCAGAAATTGCGGGCTATGAGGAAAAAGAAGAAATAAAAGAGAAAGAGGAGGAAATACTTTACTGCCGTGAGCGTCGCAACGTTCATGCCGAACACCAGCGAAGCCAGCCTGGCCAGCCAGCTGTAAAGCGGCGATTGCTGATCGTACCCAAGGGAAAACGTGGAGGCATCGAGGAACTGTTCAGCCTCGCTCAGTTCCATGGTCGGGGAGATGAGAATTCTCACGAGAGCATAGGTAAGACAGTAGAGTGCGATGATCCCTGCTGCAAGGTAATCACGATATCTGTCAGATGCGTTTACTCTCAATACGTGCGAAAAAGGCATTTCATTATTCAGAAAGAAGTTCTGAAGTTACATATTGTATCATAAGTGATACCTCTGTGAATTACCAACGAGGTGACAGGCAATGCCCCACACTCACACTCTTCATTCCCGTTCTCCCCGACGAATCCGCCTGAGTGCGGACAACCGTTGAAACTGACCTTCGCAGATTTGAAAGCCCCGTCTCCTTTAAGGTATAGTAAAAAGTTAACGAGATGCAGGACCATATCATTATTAAGGGTGCACGGGAGCACAACCTCAAAAATATCGATCTCTCCATCCCGAGGGAGAAGATCACCGTCATCACCGGCCCCTCGGGCTCGGGGAAATCATCCCTTGCCATCGATACGATCTATGCCGAGGGACAGCGGCGATATGTGGAGAGTCTCTCAGCCTATGCCAGGCAGTTTCTCGAGCAGCTCCAGAAGCCGGATGTCGATTCGATAGAGGGTCTTTCGCCCTCCATCGCCATAACCCAGAAGACCGTCACGAGGAGCCCCAGGTCTACCCTCGGCACGATAACGGAGATCTACGATTACATGCGAGTCCTCTTTACGAGGATCGGGACTCCTCACTGTCATAACTGCGGCGGAGAGATAACAAAGCGGGATGCCCAGAGCATTATTGACTCTGTCATGTCCATGCCCCAGGGATCGAGATTGCAGGTTCTCGCACCCATTGTTCGTGACAGGAAGGGTGAATATAAAAGGGAACTTGTGGAGATGAGGGGGGAGGGTTTCCTGCGGGCAAGGATAGACGGCGCCATGGTCGACCTCACCGAAGAGATATCGCTCAGCAAGCATAAACGTCACTCCATTGAGATTGTTGTCGACAGGCTGATCATAAAGCACGGCGCCGAGAAGAAGATTAACGCGGCGATCGATGCTGCCCTCAGGCATGCGGACACCGTTGTGATCAATCTTGTGGACGAGGGTAAGGACATCCATCTGAGCAGGATCATGGCATGTCAGAAGTGCGGGGTAAGCTTCCCCGAGATAAACCCGAGGCTCTTTTCCTTTAACAGCACCTACGGAGCCTGCCCTCACTGTAAGGGGCTCGGCGTACTGGGAATCGCTGAAGATGAGAGCGAAGGAGAGATTGGGGACATCCACGAACTAAGACATTGCAAATCATGTGGAGGCATGAGGCTGAGGAAAGAGGCCCTGAGCGTGAGGATCCAGGGGAAAAGTATCGGCGAGTTTGCAAGGCTGACCGTAGAAGATGCACTCTCCTTTGTAAACAGTCTATCCCTGACCGAGAGAGAACGTTTTATAGCCTTCCGTGTTTTGAAGGAGGTGAGGGACAGGCTCTTCTTCCTGATAAAGGTCGGTCTCGGTTACCTCACGATCGACAGGCTTTCTCTTACCCTTTCCGGAGGAGAGGCACAGAGGATACGTCTTGCGACGCAGATGGGCTCTTCCCTCACGGGCGTGCTCTACGTCCTTGATGAGCCGAGCATAGGCCTTCATCCGAGGGACTGTACGAAACTCCTCGAGGGGCTCTCCGCTATCCGGGATGCGGGAAATACCATTATCGTCGTGGAGCATGACGAAGAGACGATGCGGTGGGCTGATTGCATCATAGACATGGGTCCCGGGGCGGGCTCCAGGGGCGGCTGGGTCGTAGCAGAAGGGGCTCCGTCGCATGTGGAGTCAAATGACAAATCGATAACGGGCAAGTATCTGAAGGGAGAACTCTCAATTGCCGTACCCAGGACAAGAAGAAGATCTGACGACATCATCGAGATCAAGGGAGCATCAGAGTTCAATCTGAAGGGCATTGATGTGGTCCTCCCCCTCAGGACGCTCACCTGTGTGACGGGTGTCTCGGGATCGGGAAAGAGTACACTCGTCATTGAGATACTCTATAAGGCGCTCATGAAGATGATCCATTCCAGTGACGTCAGGCCGGGAAGGTACGGCTCCATCAAGGGTATCGAAAAGGTAGACAATGTCATCTGTGTTGACCAGTCGCCTTTGGGGAGAACGCCGCGTTCAAACCCTGCAACCTATTCGGGCGTATTTACCGTTGTCAGGGAGTTGTTTGCCCAGGTGCAGGAGTCGAGGGTAAGGGGGTTTACGGCTTCGCGATTCAGTTTTAATGTCACCGGGGGCAGATGCGAGAAGTGTCATGGTGACGGATTGCTCAAGGTGGCCATGCACTTTCTGCCTGATGCCTATGTCCAGTGTGATATCTGCAAGGGGAAACGGTACAATAACGAGACGCTCAAGGTTCGCTATAAAGATAAGGACATCTCGGAGGTCCTTTCTATGACCGTTTCCGAGGCTTTGGAATTCTTTGGTTCCATCCCTATGGTACGGCAGAAACTGGAGTTCCTCGAGGATGTGGGGCTTGGTTACCTCCAGCTCGGACAGCCTGCTCCGACGCTGTCAGGAGGAGAGGCCCAGAGACTCCGGCTCTCGAGGGAACTCGCAAAGAGGTCCACGGGAAATACCCTTTACATCCTCGATGAGCCAACGACAGGACTTCACTTCGTCGACATCCAGAGACTCCTCGACGTATTGAACAGCCTTGTCGACAAAGGCAATACCGTTGTTGTTATCGAACATAACCTTGATGTCATAAAGTCGGCTGACTACATCATAGATCTCGGACCCGAGGGTGGAGAGAAGGGAGGTCTCCTCGTCGCCTGCGGGACACCTGAAGAAATTTCTTCGAATCCTCGTTCCCATACGGGAAGGTTTCTGCTGGAAAAACTCTTGGTGAAAGCCGTGGGGAGCGGCACACGATAATAAAATGGAGGACAGACCATACTTTGCGCATCCTGCGCGAGGCCTGATCGTGGACAAGGACGAGAAGATTCATACAACTCCGGGGCTGGAGGGCAGCATTGAGTTTCAGAGAAACCGTTAAGGCCACAACCTCTGGTGACAGGGCGCTCCTCGTTTTCCTTGTGCTCATATCATTCGCCGGTATCTTTGCCGTGAAGGAGGCGCTTTCCCATGCCAACGAGGTGAGTATAGAGGTTGACGGAAGGGTCAAGTTCCGCTATCCTCTCGATATCGACAGGTCTGTAAGGGTCGAAGGCGACCACGGCGGTCTCACCGTCGAGATCAAGGACAGACAGGTGAGGGTCACCGAAGCCTCCTGCCCTAAGAAAATCTGTGAGAGACAGGGTTGGATTACAAGGGGCGGGATTGTATGTCTTCCCAACAGGATCTCGGTCATCGTGGGAGGGCCTGAGAAGAATGACGGAAGAAGACTCGATGCAGTCACGGGATAAGTACCGGATCGCCCTTCTCTCTGCCTATGCCCTCGCCCTTCACGGTTTTGAAAGCCTCGTCCCCATGCCGATACCGTGGCTCAGGGTCGGCCTTGCGAATATCATAACCCTCACGACCCTCATCCTCTTCGGCTTCAGGGCGGCAATGATGGTGACCCTTGTGCGGGTCACGCTCGCATCGCTCTTCATCGGTTCCTTTCTCGGTCCCGGCTTTATCCTGAGCATGGGAGGCGGCGTTTTGGGTACGATAGCCATGGGCATGGTCCTCTCTCTGCTGCCTCGGATCTTCGGTCCCGTAGGGCTGAGCCTGATCGGTGCCTTTTTTCATAACCTTGCCCAGCTCGTCCTTGCTTACGCATTGTTCATCCAGAGGACGGAGCCCGTAATCATCATAGCACCTATCCTTCTGCTCATCGGTACTGTCACAGGTCTCGTGAACGGTCTCGTTTCCGACCTCCTCATAAAGAACTTGAAAAAAGGCGAAGAGAGCCTTCAAAATAGCGTGTCGTGAAGATCATCTGCCCTCATTGCAAAAACGTTACGACATGGGAAGAGAACCCGTGGAGACCATTTTGCTCGGAGAGATGCAAGCTCATCGATCTCGGGAGATGGGCTTCAGAGGAGTACCGCATTCCCGAGGAGAAGATCGAAGAAAAGGATAAGGAAGAGCCAAAGGAAGACCAGGAGAAGTGAGATCGTAAGAGGAGGTATTGCGGATGACAAAGATCATTATTATGGGCGCAACGGGGAGAATGGGGAGCAGGATTACGGCATTATCAAGAGAGTATGGAGATTTGAAGGTCGTTGGCGCAGTTGAGAGGGAAGGGCACGAAAGTATCGGGAAGGATGTCGGTCTGCTCGCAGGCACCGGTGAGCTTGGGATAAGGCTTTCGGCTGATCTCGGAGAGGTGATAGATAAGACAGACGTCATCATCGATTTTACATCCGTGAGTTCAACGCTGAAGACCGTAAAGCTTGCTGCTGAAAGAAAGAAGGCGATGGTTATCGGTACAACAGGTTTCTCAAAGGATGAACGGGAGGTTGTCAGGGAGGCGAGTAGCGGGATGCCGGTGGTCCTTGCTCCGAACATGAGCGTCGGCGTCAATCTTCTCCTCAGGGTACTGGGCGACGTTGCGAGGGTATTGGGTGACGACTATGACGTCGAGATCATTGAGGCCCATCACAGGCTGAAGAAGGATGCGCCGAGCGGTACAGCGGTGAAGATGGCGCAGGTCATTGCCGAGGCCCTCAAAAGGAATCTCGAGACCGTTGCGGTCTATGCGCGGCAGGGACTGATCGGGGAGAGGACGAAGAAGGAGATCGGCATCCAGACCGTAAGGGCCGGTGACATTGTCGGTGAGCATACCGTGCTCTTCGGCGGACTGGGGGAAAGGATCGAGATAACACACAAGGCATCGAGCAGGGATACTTTTGCCCGGGGCGCCTTAAAGGCAGCTCAGTGGGTACACAACAAGTCAGCAGGTTTCTATGATATGCAGGATGTGCTGGGCTTGAAATGATGGAAAAGTAAGGACTTCTCCATCCACGACAAACCTTTTACGCGTCTTTTTTTCGCCGGTCACAGTTAACATGTTGATGAGGACTATAACGTGATAAGGCTGATTCCTAAAGGCGTCTCATCTGTATTACGAACTTCTCGACATCTGATAAGACAGACGGTGAAATAAGACTCCGATCATGAAAAGAAGCGACATTTTTCTTACTGTTGATAAACATCTCAAGAATGTTATTCCTCGCAAATGCCATAATTTCTTCATACCGCTCAGAAGGAAGATTGCTCCGTATTTTGCCAACACATTAAGTAGCATTTGGTGTGTAACCTGGCAATGCAACTTTGCATGTCCATACTGTTGGCAGCTGGATGACCCTCAAACATACCGAATCAACAACACCATCTCTTATGGAGAATGGCTGAGTATATGGAAAAGGATCTCACATCATTTTGATGATATAACGATTGGTATAACCGGAGGAGAGCCTTTTCTCTTTCCCCGTTTCATAAAATTGCTCACCGAACTTCCTGACAACATAAGATATGATATTACGAGCAACTTAAGTTTGCTTGATGTGGAAGAGTTTCTGTCATATGAAAAACTTAGAAAACATTGTTTAGGAGTTGCTTGTTCTTTCCATCCTTCGAATGCGTCAAATCCTGAGAACTATGCAGAGGTCTTCTTTGAAAAGGTACGAAAACTAACCGTGCTTTCCGGTACAAAAGTAAATTTTGTTCCCGTGGCCTCAAATCTTGAGTTTTACAAGACAGCGAATGAGTTTTGCGATGAGCATGGCATCGGCTTGCACGTCAAGAAGCATATTGTTCTTAGAAAACCGTTAATAAATGCTCACGAGGAAAAAAGTATAGCTGATGACATGAGTTCATCTGATACCAGGGTAGCTGCCAAATTAGATACGCATGAAGAAGTTTCATGCAGTGCCGGATTGTCTCATTTAGCATTACTCCCTAATGCCGATGTCTGGCCGTGTTATACAAAAGCAGCACTACAGGAAGATCGCCTCGGTAATCTATTGACTGAAGAATTCACGTTCAATACGGAGCATATGAATTGCTCTATCTATCCATCATGTTGGGGAGTTGACTACCACAATGTACATGTAGTGAGAAAGAAAAAGAAGAACGCCGTATCTCCAAATGCTTAACTTTGTCGCTATCTGATAACGAGAACCGAACTTTTTCCTGCATTCTTGACCAGTGAGACTTCTGGAGTGATGAAAAAAGTAATGAAAGCTACGTGATGTTGTAAAACACTACTATGGGGACAATAGAGATAATCAAGAAGTTCATAGAGTCCAACTGGATAATCGAGAAAGCCGTGAGAGAGGTGGTAGAGCGTCTTCCCTTGAGGTTCAGGTACGGCATCTCCTACGGGCCCACCTTTAGATCATGGCTTGCCTTCTTGAACGAATCTGAGAAATGGGACAGAGACCGGGTTGAGTCATTCCAGATTGAGCAGTTAAGGGATTTATTAATACATGCGGGGAAAACTGTACCTTATTATAGAAAGGTTTTTGGAGAATATGCATTTAGACCGGAGAAACTGCAGAGTATCGATGATCTCAAGGCCCTCCCATACATAGACAAAGAAATCATAAGGGACAGGATCACTGAATTTCTTGCGGATAATAGTGCCGGGAGAGCATTGTTCAGAAAGGATACGAGTGGATCTACAGGTATACCGCTTGCTATTTACTCAAATAAAGAGGCAGAAGAAAAGCACTGGGCAACTGTTGTTTATGCATGGAGCAAGGTGGGATATACCGTCAAATCCAAAATGGTGACATTTTGGGGGATTGTTCCAAAATGGAAAAGATATTCTCATCACTTGATACTTTCACGATTTCATTTTGATACCCCCTCTCTTCGTACGTTTGCAGAGAAAATAAGAGCCTTTGAGCCGGAATTTATTTTGGGCCTTCCCTCGGTATTGTTTCTCTTTGCGCAATTCATGAGGGAGAATGGTATACGCCCTTTCAGCGGTATTAAGGCCTGCATTGTCGAGAGCGAGGCTCTCTATCCATGGCAGAGGGAACTGATTGAAGGGCAATTTGGTGCCAGGACATTTTCAACATATGGGATGGTTGAGAAAGTGCTCTATGCGTCTGGATGCACAAACTCTTCAAAATATCATGTCTATCCCCAATATGGGATTCCGGAAACTCTTGAGGTGAGAGACGGCATATACGAACTTGTAGGAACCGGTCTTATCAATTATGCAAATCCCTTGATCCGCTATAAGACCGCAGATATGGGGACTTTGAGTTCTGCAGCATGTTCGGGTTGCGGTTCTTCTTATAAGTCTCTTGATTTGCTTGAGGGGAGGATTGGGGATCTTCTCATCAATAGGGCCGGCAAAGCCTTTTCGCCTATGAGAGTAGGAGTCAATTCAAAGGTTTTCAAGAACGTAAAAATGTTCCAGTTTTATCAGGACTCCCCAGGGAAGGCTGTTCTTCGTCTTGTAAAGAAAGCATCTTTTTCTGCAGCCGATGTCGAAAACATAAGGGGGAAGGTGATCACCGACATGGGCTTATTCGGAAGGGAGCAGGAGATGACTATAGACCTAGTATTTGTAGATGATGTTCGGCGAGCACCTTCCGGCAAATTTGCGATGGTTGAGCAGGCACTGAATGTTCGAGACTTTATTGAGGGGCAAAAGGCAGATTTGTGAGACGTGAAAACAAGCACTACTTCTTGAGAAAGAAATGTTTTGAAAGGAAGAATGCACTTTCAATTCCTTCTCCGATCACGTGAAAGCGACGATCGAGATCGTCCATGCCGCTTTCTGAAAGAAGCATGCCCGGGCCAGACGGATCACGTAATATTACCTGCACATCCTTTTTTGCGGTTTCAAGAATTCGATTCAGAATTTTCTGTTTCGGCGAAACAAGATTGGCGACATAGATAACATCAGACGTGCGATAATTGAAGTCTGTTCCATCCGTTCTTTTTACGTGAATCCGAGGAAGATGCAGATACTCAATCAGTTCTCTTGCAGAGTCTATGGCTTCCTGATTGTTATCTAACCCTGTGATTGTGCGCACATCCGTATTTTCGTGGATATAAAAAAGAGTAGCCGGTAAAGGACCGCATCCCACCATAATGAATGTTTCGCACCTGGAAAAATCTATAAAATCAAAAACGTCTTTAATTCGCATATATGCATTTCTGGAAAAATCATGGTCAAGGATATCGAGAATAGATTGTCTGTCTCGTTGTAGCTTCTTCTTCAACAACAGGGCTTCTGCCAACTCTATTGCATGGTAATACGAGTTTTGTTGGGACATGAAGAATGAGCGATAGTCTTCGAAATATTTGCTATTCCTGAAAAGCTCGAAAGTCATAGGATCGTTGATCTTGCCCAGACGGGAAACCAAGCTTTGCATGAGGGAGAAGAAAGTCTCGGTATTATGTTCGTGACTGCACTTTTCCAGGGCGTTCCTGAATCTCTTAAGGATGTTGAGAAATTCCATCAGTTTGACTTCCGGTGCGAGGACGTTCATTTTTTGTGCAAAACCGAGAATCCCACTTCATTATGTAGCAGATCCGTCTTTTTCCTCAGCCCTTCAGATCTTCGATAGTGAGCTCCACTTTTCCCGTTGCAGGGTCTGGCACGCTCCATCTCAACGCCCATCGAGAGACAGGGGTATGAATGGATTCGGAAGAACCCGAAGGCCGGTATTCAGCCCACACCGCAAGATCAAACCTCCAGTTCAGGGCCGCACGGTAGCCAAACATATGGATCTTGCTGGATGTCCCCGGATGCGCAGGAATCACGAGGTCGTATACGTCCCAGGTGACCGTGCCGCCCGGGGGGATTGATGAATAAGCGCTTTGTGAGAAAGCGCTGGTAACATCCTGGACGGTTCCGCCCTCCTGAGCGAGCGTGGCGTGCGGTTCAACACTGACTACCTCGGAAACGCAGACGTTGCGAATCGTAAGAATCGCCCTCGTAAAGGGGATCTCCCTGCCGTCGGTCATCCGTAAATACGAAGCAACGGATTGAAGCGAGATATCAAGGCAATCGTTCCTTTTACCAGCTGTCGAGCCTTCGTCTGGTATGTCCGGCATGGTGATGTCCCCTTTCGCTTTTCTTGTAGTATTGTATCATGACTCAATGGCTAGAATTCTTGGACTGGCGAATCCTCCGAAGCAGGCATCACGCACTTCCTGAAATACCTATGCGAACCTTCTTTGCAAGCCCCGCTTGTTACTGCCGGAAGGGACGGTTTTGTTCTTGCAACGATTTGAGCAACAGGTATAAAATAAATGCCAGGGGGATAAGGCATTTGAAGAGGTTCCCGTCGACACATACTCGCCAGAAGGCTACCTTGCGCGTGAGAAACTGCGCCAGAATAGTGAACAGAGAATTAACCCATGATTATGCGGAAGCAGCAGAATAATTCATTGCCATTCGCTTTCTCATTATTATCACAGAGAATCTCGTGAAGGTTCTTGAATTATATTGCATGATCAACCATGTAAATCGCGGAATCGTGAAAATTATGATAGGCGACATAAAAAATAATGTTCGACCCTAAATAATGAAAAATAACGACTATCTTATTGAGGTAATGGGCCTTGTGGGCTTCACTATTGTTCAGATTCAACGTGTCGAGGCTGTTCTCTCATGCTGTTGGTTACTTTATTCCCGCATGGAAAAAGAACCAGTTGATGCGTTTGTCTTTGATGGCGATTTCAAGGAAATGACAGAGCGTAACTCTAAAAAAATGCTTGGACGATTTTTAGCGGACATTAGGAAATCAGGCCACTTTAAGGCATCCTTTAACAAACGATTTGAGAAATTTGTGGATAGGAGAAATCGGCTAGTTCATCGTATTTTTAAAGAAAAGGCATATTTTAATCTTCACAACAAGAAAGCCTTAGTCCGCCTTCACCGTTTTGTTTCAAGTGTTTTTAAAGACGCGATTTTTTTTGACAAAGTTTTTGATGCATATCTTGGAATGTCATTTCAACTTTTGGCCGAAGATCCGGCACATGAAATAAAGGATGTGGACGGCCTAAAGAAAATTATGGCATATAAGCGCGAAAGTGGAGAGTTTGCCCTACTGCAGGAAGCGATAAAAATAAAAAAAAGGTCGAACAAAAAAATCGAGGCGACCGGGAATAGCGTTTGAGGTTTTTTCAGCGGCTGGTTGCCCCGGCGCCTCATTTTAATTAGGTAATTAGGGACACATCCCTTATTCATTGACATAGACGAGGGATTTCTGTAAGCTATTTTCATGGCGAGAATTGGTAGGGCAGTTGCAGTAGGATTCCCACACCACATAGTGCAGAGGGGAAACAATCGGGAGAATGTTTTCTTTGTGGAAGAAGATAGGGAGAAGTACTTAAAGTTGCTCAGGAAGTACTCTCAAAGATGGGATACTCCTGTGCTTGCCTATTGTCTCATGAGTAATCATGTGCATTTACTGACTCGCCCTAAGAGTGATATATCCATGTCCAAGATGATGCAGGGCAGGTTATGGGAAAGCCGTTATCACTCCTGCATAGTAGATAAGGAGAAATACTTATGGGCAGTGGCCCGGTACATCGAGCAGAATCCGGTACGGGCAAAGATGGTAAAGAGGGCGGAGGATTATCCGTTGTCAAGTGCAAGGGCGCATATAACAGGCAAAAGGGACGAGATATTGG
>Ga0335070_10003066_pt1 | contig 19424 bp, 40 predicted proteins | sample Lox_Sample_13_FD_206722 | JGI IMG/M metagenome (GOLD analysis project Ga0335070, IMG submission 206722) | Soil microbial communities from Loxahatchee National Wildlife Refuge, Florida, United States - Lox_Sample_1.3 | ecosystem: Environmental > Terrestrial > Soil > Wetlands | place: USA... | reverse complement strand
CCAGGCCTGGGGACCTGCGGCCGCGCGTTGGGCACGGTGTCAAGTGGATCGCCCCAGATCTGCGGAATGCCGCCCTCGCCCTTGATCCAGTAAAGCCCGCTGATGCACGAGAGCTCGGGATGCGCCTCCATGCGCCGCAAGAGCTTGAGCACGCCATCCGGCGGCGGCATGTTGTCTGCCTCGATCGTGAGCAGGTACTCGAACGTCGAGAGATCAGGATGGCTCATGATCATCTCGAGCGCGGACGAGTAAGCGTGTCCGACTTCCATGCCCTGAGCGAGGATCTTGTACACCGGCTGATTGGGCGGAAACATCAGGTTCCAGTAGGACAAGGCCACCTTGGACGAAATGACCTTGTCGGCAGGCAGCACGACGATCATGCGCTGTTTCTTCCACGAGCCGCCCTCCATGATCCGCGCCATGCTCTGCGGCATGTTCTGGTTGTGGAGGCCGACTTCTGTGTGCATCACGAGTTCGCTCATATCGTCGCCACCCCAGTCGTGTAGCCGCTGAAGTTGAAGTACGGAATCGTGATTACGCCGCCGCCCCTAATCGAATCGCTTGTGAGCGGCACCGAGGCAGGGAACGCCGCGGACACTGCGCTATACGTGCCACCGCCAGGATAGGCAGGCCCGAAGGCGCGATTGGCGTTAGAGGCGATGGAGCTCGTCCCGGGAGCGACAAACACCGGATCGTTGGCCGTCTGCATCAGTACGTTACCGCCGAGCACGCCGATCGCGTTTGCGCTGGCGCTTGAGTTCGCCACGGCGAGCCAGTAGCGGCCCTGGGTGAGCGTAGTCGACAGAGGCAGAGGAATAGCACGTAATCCAGCCATCGAGTTCGCAAGGTAGGTCGAAGCGTTGCCATTCGAGATCGATGTGCCGACCGTGCTGACCTGCGTCGAGTTCGAAATGCCGACGAGGTTCGAGGCGTACAGTTGCGTGTTGCTCGAGATCGTGATCTTCCATGGCGCACTCATGCTCCAGAACGTGGCGATGCGATCGGTCGAGTCCGTCGGCATCGAGTACAGCGCCGCCGAGAGCGTGTAGCCGGCCGAGCCAGTCGAGTTGGACGCCTGGAGCGTCGAGAGCAGGTTGACGAAGAGATTCAGGCGATAGGCGCTAAGAGCATGGCCCGTGACATCGAACGGCACAAAATAGAGCGTCTGCGCACCGAGACTCGAGTTCGTGAGCAGGCTTGAGCCCGGATAGGGATTCATGACCGAGACAATGGACGCGGGACCGGAGACGCTAACACCGCTCGAGTTCGCGGTAACGGCTAGGTTCGTCGCCCCAGTTACCGTGCCGGCATAGCCGCCGGCGTTCAGGCTCAAGCCGCCAGAGTTTGCAGTCCACGTCACGTTTGTCTGCGCAGTATTCAGGCCGAGTGCGTCGGTGCTACCTCGAGCCGTCGTGAGGTATGCCGGCAAGCTCAATGAGATGCCCGACGTATTAAGCGTGACAGAACCACCGGCAAAGGCCGTGCTCGTGCCTGCGTACTTCGATGAATCGCCGCTCAGGGCCGCAGTAGTGAGATAGGCCGGAAGCGAAAGGCTGATGCCAGATGTGTTCAACGTAACGCTGCCACCAGCGAAGGCCGTCGAGGTACCAGCGTACTTGGAGCTATCACCCGACAGCGCTGCAGTCGTCAGGTATGCAGGCAGCGATAGCGATATGCCCGAAGTGTTCAACGTCACCGAGCCGCCAGCCATCGCCGTAGACGTACCGGCATACTTGCTTGAATCACCGGACAGAGCCGCAGTCGTGAGATACGCGCCTTGGCTCTGATAGTTCGTCGCGACGGTGCCCCAGATGCCTTGCGTGCCCGAGCTCCAGCTCACGCCGCCAGAGTTGGCGAGAACGACCGTGCCGCTCGTCTGCGTCGAGTTCGAGGCAGCGAAGCCGCTGAGGCCACCGCCACCGCCTGGGGCCGCGACGCTGATCGCAAGGCCGGCAGTGTTGAGCGTAACGCTGGCGTTCGTAGCGCCAGTGCTAGTGCCAGCGTAGTTCCCGACCGGCTGCGCAGTTGTCAGGAACGCCGGGATCGAAACGCTCCAAGCGCTCGAGTTCGACGTAACGCCGATGGAGCCCGTGATGCTCGGAGCCGAACCGTGAGTGTGTGTCGAGTTCGCGAAAGTGTTATTGGACGTCGCGAAGAAGTTCGAGCTCGCCGGATACGATAGCGAAAGCGTAAGGCCGCTCGAGGCCGACGCGGTACTGCCAGCGATGTTCGTCAGCGCTAGCGTTGGATTGCCGTGCGAGTGGCTTACCTGCGCAGCGGTAGTCAGGTAAGCGCCTGTAGACTGGAAGTCGCTCGACGCCTTGCCTTGGACATAGTTCGCATTCAGGTACTGAACGGAGTTCGACTGAGACGTGCCGAGCACCATCGGCACTGAGCCGCCGTTGTAGTAAATTGGCCGGTTGATCAGCGCTGCTGTTGCACCCGCGCACGTGATGTGCAACGGAACCGGATTCGTGCCGTCCGCCTCGAGGTGCAACAGATGCATCGGCGGATCGAACGTACTCTGGTGAATGTGAACGCCGTCGAGATCCGCAGCGGAGTCCGTGAAGTTGCCAGCGATGTCGATCTCAAACAGCCCTTGGCGATTCGCGTTGGTCGTGAACGTCGTGAAGTTCGAGCCCCACTGCAACTGCAACTGCCGCGTGTTCATGAAGATCACGGCATCGGCAGCGGGATTCTGAATCTCGTTCAGCGACTGCGAGCGTGTGCCAGTCAGGTAGTTCGTCTGAACACTGCCAGTGAGCGTGCCTGCGTTCAGGCCGAACGAAACACCGTTCGAGGCCGAAAAGACGACTACGCCGTTCGCTTGCGACGCTGTGCCAGCACTGATGGCAACGCCTGAGCCTGAGCCGCCACCGCCTGACGCGCCGTGAATGTAAACGCTGTCGCCTGCGCCCTGAAGCGTGATGTTCGAGCCGCCGACGTAGACGATGTTCGTGCCGCTGATCGTGCTGTTGCCGGTGACGTTGCCCGAGAGCGTGCCGTACTGGTTCTGAACTCGTCCCTGGTATGGCGGCGAGACGATCAGCACCTAGGAGCGCTCCCCGTAGGTCCGCACCTCGACGACGATCGCGCCGCCGTCCTCGCCGGAGACGATGTGGCGTGCTTGCTTGGGCGCAGCGAACTCGAGCGCGGTGAAGAAGAGCGACATGGCGCGGGACTTCGACTCGGCCTTGGTCGCCTGCCAGAGCTCGAGGAGCTCGTCCTTCGAGATCGAGTCGAGGAAGGCGAGGGCAACGTCACGCGCTTGCGCGGTCGCCTTGTTCGGCTGGCCCTTGACTCGGCCGCCCCATCTTGGGTGTCCTTTGGGCGCGCCCATAACGAAACAAAACGACAGAAGTATACTACTTTTTGATTAACAGGAACTTAGTAACGGCGTACTGGTCAGCGGCCGCGATCGCATGTCTGCACTCTGCCTCAGTAGGTAAATCGTCGCAATCACAGGTGATAAAGCCGCGATGCAGGCGTGTGCGGCAGACTGAGCAGTACGTCCACCGTCTCCGAACGGGGCGCCTGCCGCACCCAATGCACAGCCAGCGCCCCCGCGGCCTTTCCAAGCCTAGCCTCGCCTAGTCACGCCTCGCCTAACCAGTCCGCACCGCTCCGAGCCCCGTCCGCGCCAGGCCCCACCGATCCGTACCCATCCCGGACCGTCCGCACCTTACCGATCCATTCCCTTCCCGACCGCACCGCGCCAAGCCATTCCTCGTCCTTGCCTTGACCCGCCGTTCCGAACCCGACCGGCCCGTGCCTCGCCCCTCCGTACCCATCCGCAGCCCTTCCTCGTCCCTGCCATACCACACCGCTCCTTACCGAACCGAACCTTGCCATTCCATTCCTTGCGGCGCCAGGCCGGACCTCGGCCGCGCCCTTCCGAGCCGTGCCGCCTCAAGCCGCTCCACACCCTGCCTCGTCCCTGCCTTGCCGCTCCGAACCAAGCCTTGCCGTGTCCTGTCCAAGCCCAGCCACGACCTTGCCAATCCCGACCGCGCCGCACCGCGCCGCACCGTACCGAGACCAGCCGAACCTTTGCTCAGTCTTCCTCAAGTCCCGGTGCCGACTTCTCGAGTTTCCGCTGGCGTTTCAAGTAGGCAGCTTCCACGTGCATCAGTCCTCGCGTCATGCGCGCCTCTTCGTGATTCAGACGCACGCGCATTTCGTCGGGCACGCCCGGAGCGTGCTGAATCCCGACGACTTCGCGGACACCACGCCGGGCCTTCTTCACGACCGCGAGCCGATTCGTATCCACAACGCGGTGGACAGCCTCATCGAGTGAGCGCAGCCGATACCAACCACTGCCTTTCTCGCGGTCAGCGATAATGTGCAGGCCCTGCACTTCTCGCAGCTCCTTCAGCGCGTCGTAAAACTTCTCGCGCGCGCGATTGACGGACAGGTCAGCCCCGTTCTCCTTCGCGATCTGCACGATCTTCTGAAGGGGAAAGTAGAACGTCGTGCTGGATGCGAGCTCTTCGGAGACCTTGACCTTGACGATGGCAGTCACGTCGATCATGACTTGACCTCCTTGACGGAGACGAGAGCGAACTGGCCTGCGTACATCGGACGACCATCTCCAAGGCCCAAGGATTGAGCGGCTTCAAGGGCTGACTTCACATCGTCCGCGTTTACTTGACCGGCTTCCACGCGCAGGGTGAACTTGAGCGACCAGTCCCGAAACAGAGGACGGGTTCGGAGAATGCGCCGTTGACCGACGCCCACCAGGCGCATATCAGCAAAGACATGCTGCCCGTTTGCATCCAGGGTTTCCCACATCTCCTTGCGCTTTCGCGGTCCCTTGTATTGAATCGGAATCATCGAGTTCGTGACCATGACGAATTGCAGGAACAGCTTCCCAAGCTTTCTGCGCTTCGCTCCCTCCATGACCATCTTATTGATTGCGTGGCCCGGGATGTAAGGCCCTAGCTTTTCGTCATAGTACAAGCCGCCCTGAAACTCTCTGCGGGCTATCTCGATGAAGTCCTCGTCCGACTTGTTCTTCTTGTTTGTGAGTTCGGCCCGCGACCGCCTGTATTCGTTAAGCGGGTTTGCGAGCTGTTCGTTATGCTGCATTAGGCGTTCGCCTTTTATCTCAACCTCATAAAGCACTTCTGCCTTAGCCATTGCTGCCTCCTCGTGTGGTTGGTTGCTTCTACTGCGCGTGGGTCGATTCTCCTTTCGCTATCCCACGAGTTTGAGTTGCTTTCCGGTTCGGGTACGCCGCTGACGACGAGTGGCGGGCCGCTCGAGGTCGGAGAGGTCGACGTCCACCCACGCGACTGTCACTTTCGGGGTACGGTCTGGCCAGACGAAGTGCGGCAGTCTGGCGCGGACCATGTGGGCGGTAGTGATCTCCCCGCCTGGGATCTCGCCCTTGACTAGCCTCAAGAAAGCGCGGAGTGCTGGAGTCATGCTGCCCCCTTTGGCGCAGGAATCGACGGTAAGGCGTCCAGCGGGCCCGTGGTCGCGTTGACGATGCGGGGCCGCCGTCTGCTACTGGCAGGATAGTTTGCGGGGCGCCTAAGGCCATTTCCGTTCGTCAGGGAGGCTATCCGCGAGGACTCCGCCCACATGCGGAGTGCCTTGCGAGCTTGGGCAGCGTTCCGAACCACCCAGACGGGGCCGCCTTCCCACGCCTTGGCCCATTCGGCTTGGCCGGGTTTCAGCGCCGCGTTGTTCGTCTTGACCTCGACGAGGTAGGTGCGGCCGCGATAGCCGACGATGAGATCCGCCTCGTTCGCGCCCGAATGCTTGATTACGCTGCACCCGCCGGCGAGGAAGACCTCGACGACTTCGGGTTCCGCGTCGTCGCGTTTCGCAGCTCGGCGGTAGAGGCTCATGTCGTTCCCTTCTGCGAGGTGCGTTTCCAGTGATAGCGTCCGGGCTCATTGATGCCGCCCACAATCATGAAAACAGCCTCGCCACGTCGCCAAGCGCAAAACCATTGAGCCTGCCGTCTTCGGAGAGCGGCCCTGCGCTGTTTCGTAGACTTGCCCCAGGCCATCGCTAAGGTTCCCCCTTCTGCGAGGCGAGGACGCGGAGTTGCATGGCACAGGCGCGCACCGCGGCGGCTATTTCAATCGTGGTATCCCGCCGGCTAGCGGCATCGAATAGTGTCGCCGCCTCCTCGAGGGCCACTCTTCGCGCGTCGGCCTCCGCGGCGCGGACCATCGCGATCAGGTCCTCGCGACCGATGTCGTCCTCGCCCCAGACGTGATTCAAGTTCGAGAGCGTCCAATCGACGCGCTGCTCGGGGCTCATGGCGCCTCCCGCTTCGCTAACTTAGCCTCTAGTTCCTGGACGCGAAGCGCCACGAAGTGCAGCGCCGCTTGGAGATCGCGCGTCGTCCTAGCGGAGGTGATCTCGTCCCACATCTCGCGGCTGTATTCGCCGCTGAAAATGCGATCTGGCTCCTTGCGCTTCTTCATGTCGTCTCCCTGACGTACTTGCGCGTGCTTTTGCTCTGTCGCCGGTCCCGCATGTAGTGCATCCAGCACAGGCCACGACGCGACGAAGGCCGCGAGCAGTACGCGATCACGCACTTGTCGGGAGTCCGTATCGGCTTGAACACGTTCTCGGCGGGCGTGACATTTCGCCACGAACCGGACTCGTACTGCTCTTCGGCCCTGAGCAAGGCCAGGCGTTCGAGAGCGGTCATGCAGCCTCCGAGTCCAAGAGTTCGCGCAACATTCGACCGCGTTCCTTGTGTCGCCGCAAGAGTTCCTTGACGCAAAGGTCTAGCTGCTCTTCCGAAAACCGCGCCGGATCGAAGTAAGTCGCGCCAGCGCAGCGCCGGCAGGTTTGGGACTGGCGCCATGTCAAGGCACCACAAGAAGCGCATTGACGGGGATGTTTGCCGTCCGGTGATTTCGTGGTCATCCCTCTTCTCCTGGTTCGCGAGGTAGCCGCTGGTCGCGCGGCGGTGGCGGCGGCGGTTGTCCGTCGTGGTGGTATTGCTCCATGCGCTTGCGCCATTGGGCGACAGCTCGGTGGAACTCGTCCGCGTCGAACTTCTTGGGCCCCTTTTCGTTCATTGGGCGACCTCATCGAATTCAGAGACGAGCATCGGGAGATAGCCGGCCAAGCGTTTGGCGAGGTCGCCTTGAGATGAAGCGATCGTTCGCGAGTGTGCGACGAAACTATCCCACTTCGCTTGAGCTCCAGGGTGAGCGGCAAGCCATGACGGTTCAGGAGCGGGTAGCGGAACGGGTTTCGGTTTGGACTTTGGCTTACCGTCGCCCTTCGCGGCCTCTAGCACGGGGACTAGGTACGCCAACGGTGGCTCGTCGTAGCCCTTGCGTCGAGATAGGGCGTCAAGGCTAGCCTCGAGGGCGGCGGCTTCCCCGAGCTGGCCAAGGAGCGTCTCGACCTTGCCCCAAGTGGCTGAGGCCCGACCGACCGCCACCGACGCCCCCTGTTCGTCGAGAGCCTTGAGGAACCCGAATAGGGCGGGACACTGCTGTTCTAAACTCGGCAGACGCTCTAAAGAGTTTTTGTAGTTGGTAGGTAGGTTAGGTATGGTAGGTAAGGGTTCGTCTGTTCGTGTAGCACCGTTCAAGCGCTGTTCCTTCTGTTCCTGAACGCCGTTCGAACGCCGTTCACCCTGTTCGGGAACGCTGTTCTGCCCGATCCCCCGTCTGGCCTGACCACTAGCTATCCCCGCGCGAATCTTATCTTCTCTGGCCTGCTCGGCGCTCCCCCGTTCCTGCTCAAGCCGACGCGAGATAAGGCGCTCTGGGTCGTCCGGCGATGGTACGAAGCGGCCGGAGATGGCCTGCCAGATCGGTTCAAAGTCGTCTGCGTCGAAATGTCTATGCAGCAGTCGTGCTACCCGTTCCGGGTCAGACGGTATGGATCCGTTGCACCAGGCATAGCAGAGCAGACGAACCCAACAGCCGACTTCCTCGTCCGTGAACTGTGCGACGTTCTCATCCGCGAGGAGCTGCGCTGCGTACAGCCGAAAGTAGGGTAGTTCGTTCATGCTGCCCCCGTCCACAGTCCGAGCTGCTCCCGCGTGTTCTCGATCCGCTTCACCGCGATGGCGTGGTACTTAGGGACTTTCTCCCACCCAATGAATCTGCGCCCGAGACGCTTGCACGCGACGCCGGTCGTGCCCGAGCCGGCGAAGGGATCGAGGATGGTCTCGCCCGGATCGGTGAAGTCGCGAACGAGGGCCTCCATAAGCCACAGCGGCTTCGGACATGGGTGGTCGGGACGGTTTCGTCCGTCCTTATTCGTTGAGCACCCAAACCAAGAGGCCGCTTTGCCGCCACCGTTCCAGCGCTTCTGGACGCGCTCGTGGGCGATGGTGCATGCTTCGAAGCCCTGTCCCGGACGATCGGCGGAAATTTGCGGGGTGGGATCTTGGCGTACCCAGATTCCCGTCCTTACGTAGGCATCGCCCATGGCCGCTCGCCACCGGTGGTCGATCTCGATGTCGTGGAAGACCACGATCCAGCGTTTTGCGACGCGACGGACGTGCGCCGCCACTTCGTCTAGAATGTCATCGATCGCGCCGATCGCGAATGCTGCGAGCTCTCGGGCAGCTGCACCTTGATTCGGCGTGGCAAGATCGGGGCGGCCCTTGTTTGTTCGGAAGCGGAGATAAAGATCCGAAGAGTACGGCGGATCGGTAATCACGTGGTCGACACTCTTGTCCGCTAGACTGGCGAGCCCAGTCACGGGGTCGAGGCAGTCGCCGAGGTGGACGACGTGCGAGGTCATCGGTCCTTGCCCTTGACAGCGTCCATGATCGCCTCGACCAACTCTGCGTTCCGCTTGTCCTCCGCCGCGTAGTGCGCCTGGACCTTGGGCAGCTCCTCACACATCACGCATCCGGGCTTGCCGCAGGGGCCCCCGTAGATGTGCCGGAACGCCTCTTCCATGACGGCGAGCGTGAGCGGCTTCACAGCGGCATCCACGCGAAGACGGCGACGGCGAGAAGGGCGCCAAGGACGATTCCGAGTACGAGCCCGGCCGCGGTCCAGATCCACTGCCGCCTTGGGCGCAGGACCGAGCTTGTGTCGAGCGGGGGAGGGTCGCGGACGAGGGGGACGAGCTGGCCCATTAGTTTCTCCACCGCAAGAACGCCGCCCTCTGCGCCTTGCGCTGCGCCTGCTCCTCGGGAGAGCGCCAGTAGCCGGAGCGCTGGAACGCCCACACCAGCGCGAAGTCGAACGCGGCGACGGCGGCCAGAATCACTAGAGCGCGCATGCTGCCTCCTCTTGGTGGACGCTGCGGGCTATCTCCAAGAGTAAGTCGCGGAAGGCGGGTGGCGTGGCGCCGGCCCTCTCTTTGCCGATGCGGGGACGCACCTCTCCGGCCTTGGTGTGGTTGCCGCACCAGCTCACAAGGGCGGAACTTTTTACATCGAGACTACTGCCCCAGGCTAAGTCTGGAAGGTTCGGGACGCCGAAGACATAGAGCCACGTCGCCTTTTTTGCAGCGTGCCCATAACGGGACTGTTCAACGTGACAAGTCCATCCACCGCAGAGCCCGCGAATCCAGCCACCATGCCGAGTCGGCGGATCCGGTAAGCCGAAGGCCGCCCATGCATCGGAATAGGCAGGATGCTCAAGAACGCCGCCCCATCGGCGCACCGAAGCCAGGGCAGCAGCGAAACAGCCGCCATCATCTCCGCGTTTGTGGCCCCAGCGCGCTTCAACCAGGCCCGCGAGTCGGCACCAGCGCGAACACGGCGGATGCGCCACCACCGGCCACGGGCCCGCGTATAGCCGCGCGTCTCGGGCCTCGTCCCAGACATCGACATCCGGCAGGCCCGAGTAGACGCCGTGAGGATCAACGAAGAGGGCGGCCACGCGCTGCATGCTATACCCCCTAGGCTGCGCGGTCGTTGAGAAGTGCTCCGGGCTTAACCCCTAGAGCTTTCGCTATGTTCCAGAGCGTGGACACCGGAAGGTGCGGAATCCTGCCACGTTCGATCCGGGAGATCTGCCCTGCGTTGCGCCCGGTTAGGGCCGCTACCTGCTCAAGCGTGAGCTGCCGAGCATGGCGAGCTTCCCGGATCCGGCGTCCGAGTCTCTTGCTAGCTTCGGTCATCTGTGCCATAGGGGGCATGGTATGCACAGCGCCGCAGCCAAGTCAAGCCACCGGACGCGACAGGGCTTGACGCGCAAACCGGGATCGGTTACTTTGCATGCTGAGGCTAGTAGTCGGACACGGAGGCGACCATGGCGAATGTGAGAATGCCGAAGGGATGGAGAGAAGGACACGAGGGCGACGTTGCCTGCCCGCACCGCGACTGCTCGTGCTGCCCCGAGTGCGCGAAGCGGCCCGAAGTCGTCGCCGTCTACGGCCAGCACTTCTGGGTTCCCGACCCTGCCGAACGCGCTGCGCTCCAAGCGCAGATGGAGTGACCATGGCGACCGAACTCGACCGCGACCTGGACAGCCTCATCGCTGAGATGAACGCGCCCGAATACTTGGCCGAAGCGCGGCGGCAGGTGGAGGAAATCCGCGCGGTCTTGAGGAGAATGGCACAGAGGCGGATCGAGCAGGACTGCGAGAGAGCGATGGCGATGGTCGAGGGGAGGAAGTCGTGAGAGAGATCCTCGAGAAAGAGTATTTCGCCACACTTCAGCGCGCGGACCGGATCGAAGGCCTTTACAACACTTTGCGCGTCGAGACCGAAAAGATGCAGCAGCGAATGGATAAAGAACGCGAGTTGAGAGCGCTAGCGGAGAAGGAACGAGATAAGGCAAAGGCAGAGGCGTACCATTGGGACCTGAGGATGGGCTGTGCTCCTGGCACGGCCTCCGACATGTGGGACAGGATGGAAAAACGATTGATGGAGGCTGAATCGCGGGCCGAAACGCTAGCGAGCGGTCTTCTCAGGGCGGTGGAGCAGATGACGCTGGTGCTGGAACGGCCCGTAATCATGTGCAAGAAGTGCGGTCAACCGTGGATCGAACACGCCTGCCCCCCACCAAGCAAAGAAGAATGCGAGCGACTTCGGTCCAAGGCAATCGAGGCGATGCGGAAAGGGAACCGGCCATGACCTCAGACGAGATCCGCGCGCTGGACAAGATGCTCGAGCGTGATTTCAACGAAGGGAACGACGCGCTGCCCGAGCCGGAACCGGAGATGAGCGCGTGGCCTGTGTACGCCATCTGCGGCGAATGTAACGGGAGCGGGTATGCCGACGACGGCAAGGACTGTCCCCTGTGCGGCGGGATGGGCCTCGTGGAGGAGGGCAAGGAACCATGAATGTCGAGGATCTCATAAAGACTGCCGAGAAGCTAAGCCCGACGCCCGAGCCGCCTGAAGTGCTCGCCTACGAGAGGGACGAGGGCGCGTGGGAGATCACGAACCAGACCTCCGCTGACTGGGGCATGCAGCGGCTCGCGGAGTGCGAGGCGGAGATCGCGGCCGTCGAGACGCAGTACCAAGCCGCGCTGGCCCGCCTGAAGGCAAGGTATGACGAGCTCGTGGCGCGCTCTCAGCGGGGAATCGGATACTTCCGCTTCAAGCTTGAGCAGTGGGCCGAGCACAACCGTTCCGCCCTACTCAAGGGGAAGGCGAAGTCGGTGCAGATGCTCCATGGCGTTATCGGTTGGCGAAAGTCCGGCGGTCGACTCAAGGTCGAGGACAAGGACGCCTTGGCCGCGTGGCTGTCAGGGCAGCCCATAGAATCAGGGCTCTACCGCGTCAAGATCGAGCCCGAGATGCGAGCGTTACAAGAGCACTGCCGCAAGCTGGGTGAGGTGCCCCCCGGCTGCATGTTCGAGCCGGAATACGATCAGTTTTACGCGAAAGCGGAAGCGCCAGAGGAGGCGCTCACGAAGGGGAAGCCATGACGAACGTTACCGCCATCCAGCCGCAGGCCGGATCCCTGGCGACGCTGGACGCCGAAACCATGCAGTCGCTTATCAGCGGAGGCGACTGCTCGAAGCTGACGCCAGCGCAGCAGACGGCCTACTACGTCGCTCGCTGCGAGGCGGCTGGGCTCGACCCCCGCGCGCAGCCGTTCGCGTTCATGACCCTAAACGGCAAGCGGGTCCTCTACGCCTTGAAGGCCGCGTCTGACCAGCTCGCCGCGAAGCACGGCGTGCGCATGACGATCGTCTCCCAGGTCACCGAGGACGGGATCCGAATCGTGACAGTCCACGCTGAAGCCAAGGACGGCCGCCAGACAGAGGAAATCGGTGCCCTGCCCGTAAAGGGCCTCATCGGGGACGCCATGGCAAACGCCCTCATGAAGACCGTGACGAAGGCCAAGCGCCGCGCGGTCCTCTCTCTCTGCGGCTTGGGCATGCTTGACGAGACGGAACTCGAAACGATCCCGACTGCCTCTCAGGAGTTCGATCGGAAGGCTGCAGACACCGCTGCCGCCGCCGCTCTCCTCGAGGCCAAGGCAGAGCCCAAGCCCACACCGAAGCCAACGCCTGCATTCGTCAACGCGCTGTGGGCCAAAGCCAAGGAGGAATTCGCCCCGATGGCTCAAGAGGAGAACGTCCCCATCCACGAGTATGCGGATCGCGAGCTCAAGAAAGCAGCAAGCAAGATCCTTGAGATCAACGAATCGCTCGTCCCTTCTCTGCGAGAGTGGGACAAGGCCCTAGTGGACAAGGTGGATAAGAAGCTCTTCGACGTGCCCTTCTAGGGAGTGACCATGCTCTGCAACCACTGCGGCCGAGGCGAGGTCAAGAACGCGAGGAAGATCAAGGACCGCGGCTATTTCCTGTGCGCTGCATGCGCGGCGTATTTCGATCACTTCAGGGAGTTGCCCGAGGTCGAGGACAGGCGGGAGCCGCCACCAAGACTGGAGGATTCATGAACCCGCTCGACCCTTGGGGCTTCTCAGAGATGAGGCTGCGCGAGGAACTCGACGCCGCCTTGGCCGCTGCGCGGAAGTGTGGCGAGGAGATGGCGACGATGACGCGCGAGCGGGACGAGGCGCTCGCCCGCGTCGCGGAGCTGGAGGAAGAAGTGCGCCTGTGGAAGTGCCTCGACTTCGAGTCCCCCGCCGAGGCCACGAAGGAGTGGAACGTCATGGACGCTCGGATCCTAGAGCTGGAGCGCGACCTCGCCGCCGCGCGGGCGGACCTTCGGAACACGCAGGCGGAGAACAACGACAATGTTCGCAAGTGCGCCGACGCCACATCCGCTGCCGCCGCCCTCCGGGCCCGGTGCGAGGCGCTGACTGAGGGCCTATGGGACGCGATTCGCGAATTGGAAAACCACAAGCGCACAGACACGGGCTACGGCGACACGGCGGTGCTGAACGTGCTGGATGACCTCCGCGCCCTCCTCGCCGCCCCGGCCCCGGAGGTGAAGACGTGACGATCCGCCCAGAGGTGCAGGCCTTCGCGGAGGCAATGGAAGGCAAGCTCCGCCGGCACGACATGGAGCGCGGCGACAGTTGGAAAGAAGAGGAATCCCTGTGGCTTCTGGGGCGGCTGGTCGAAGAGGTAAAAGAACTAGAGCGGATCCTCGGCTCGCAGAACAGACTAGCGCACGAAGCGAAGTGGGCCCGGCGTGTACTTTCCGAGGCCGCCGACGTAGGCAACTTCGCGATGATGATCGCGGAGGTTTGCAGGCGGGACCTCCCGGCCCCGGAGGAGCCATGAGCAAGATTGCGCCGACGCTGACGGAGTATCTCCGGTTACCAGATGAGAGCGATGAAGCAGCCTTCAAGAAGATGCGCCGCGAATTGGGGCATCTGAAGGCCGTCTACCGGGCCGCGGAACGATTACGTGAGGCTGAGAACACTGAACTGGGCTTCACCTCTGAGATTTGGGACGCGTTCGACCGCGCCCTCTCCCGCGCCCGCGCCGCGAAGGGGGGACGATGAGATGGCTAGCCCTCCTCCTCCTCGCCTGCTGCCCGCACGGGGACACGCTCGTTGACCACGGCGGCGGCCCGCCTGACGCGCCCGCCATGTACGACGCGGCGAGGAGTCTCGGGTGCGATCTCAAGGGCGACGTGACGTGGACGGACGCGCTCATCCCGTGCAGCGAGGCAGCTTCCGGCCTGTGCTGGGGAACGTGCGCGACGAATGCCTGTGGTGCCGACATTACCGTTGAGACGGCTGCGAGCGTCTGCCAGACGGCCCTGGGCCACGAGCTCGGGCACTACTGCCTACGCACCGACGACGAGGACGCGGCGAACGCGTATCAGGCTGAGCTGCGGAAGAGGACTGGGTGCCCGGGTTAGACTTAGAGAGATAGCAGGGTCAGGATGCGGCGCATTACCAGTAACCAGCCGCGTGCCCTGCATTGTAGACCGTGGTAGCCATCACGTTCGCGCCCGCTTGGCTGGGATGCGTATGATCTCCGCTGTCATATGCGCCCTGCAGGGCTCCGTTCCCGTCATTCAGGGCAGTGTAGGTATCCGCGAACGGAACCCCTCGCAACGCGGCATACGTTCGCAGATAACCCACGAAAGTCAGAAGCGCGGCGTCTTGAGTTGAGGCCCAGTTTGCCGTACCTTTTCTCGGAAGGGGAGGCGCAACTACTAGCCTGGCCCCGCTAGCCAGCACCTCATCCGCGACCGCTCGCCAGTTATCGTAGGTTTCCTCTGCCGAACATCCCGACGCGCCTAGATCGTTCGTACCCGCCAAGAGCACAACCGTCCCCTGAGAGGTCCTGTAGGTAGACTGCCACAGCACCATTATGTTTAGCGAAGTATATCCACCCACCCCACCATTGGTGATCGTGTAACCCGCGCCGGAAAGCGATGTGCCGAGGGATTGGGGATAGGTCGGATTCAGCCCGGTGCCCAGCGTGGTGGAATCTCCTAAGCACACCAGATTCGTGATCGTCGGAGAGGCCGCGGTTGATCCCCCTAGGGCTACCTGCAGGTTCGTGACAGCCGCTGAAAGACCTCCTGCGTAACCCGCAACCGTATACATGCCCGCGCCGCCATTGTTGTAAAGCGTGGTCGGCGAAAGGCCGAAATAGACCACGTCCATCGGGGACAGAACTCCGTAGTTACCGCCCGCGGCGTAGTTCGCACCATTTACCCACAACTGAGGGGCTGCATTATCCTGCACCGCCCATTTGAGCGTAATCGGAGTTCCGGCGGAGAAGGTTTGCGCAACGCTAGTAGCTCCGACGGAACCCCCAGAGCCAGAGCCGTTCAGATAGAACTGATGGTTTCCGGTGTTGTAATAGAGCCACAGGTATTGCGACCCGCTCGAATTCCCAGGAACGTAAAGAATAGTGCGGTGCAAGCCGGCTGCCGTCTGATCCCATTCGGGATAGATGATCAAGGACCCAGAAAATGCGTGCGAAGGCCCAAATGCTCGCCAAGATGGCAGCGTCAGGAATTCCGTTACGATCGTACTGGAATAACTGGGGGCGCCGGCAGTCCCCGCAGTTCCAGTATCTGTCCAACTCGTGACGTTACCCACGTCCCAATATTGCGTCATCGTCGCCGCAACAGATCCCTCATATACTCGATAGCCGGTTGCGTTCGGTACGGCATACCAAGTGAGTGCGACTGAGCCGTTTGGCCCGGCAACTACCGTCGCACCCTTGGCGTATCCCGCGTTACTTTCCCCCCATGCTCCCTCTGCCGAAACTCGATAATAACGGGCACCGTTAGCAAGCGAACCGGATGAGCCGGGTGTGGCACTGCTGATCCAGACGGCCATGTCAGACTCGAGCAAGAGCCCGCTTGACCCGATCCGCATCTGATCCGTTAGGGCTGTCGTTGTACCAATGGCTGTGGGACCACCCCGAACGAAGTTTAGACCGGATACGTTACGGTGCAAATAGGAAGCACCTAGCGGCGAGGTCATCGGCAGATTAATAGCTTGTTTTAGCCACCAACCTGGGGTCTTCAACCATGCGAAATTCATCGCTCACCCCTCTTCCCATTCGATCGCTCCTGCGGGTCGGCGTAGCCGTTCACAAGGTGCATGCGAATGAGCTCCTGCGTATCGGCCTTGATCTCGTCCAAGCGCCGCGAAATATCCTTGTTCTGGCTCTCGAGAACTTCTACTTTGGTCTCGACCTTGACCACTCGTTCCTCAATGGGCGCGAGCTCCTGTTTCACTATGGGGCGAGTCAGATAGGAGGCTATCGCCCCCGCTGCCGCTATAGCGAGCGCACCGTTCACGATCAGGTCCCAGGGCACTTTTCGGCTAGAGGTGGCCAAAGGGTTGGGCTCACGTACAAGTTCGGGTGTGTCATGGCTCGACACTCGCCCCCCCCAGGACGAGACCTTGAGACGCGCCGCCTGCAACGACTGCCCATCCCCGGAGCGGCCAGCCGAGAAGGGGAACGTGAGTAGGCGGGGTCTGGAGGAGGGCGGCGGCTAGAGCTTTGCGGTCAGAGATGCCTGCCCCCAGACCGAACGCCCAGCCGGGCAACTTGATCGGCTTCGGGGCGACCTCCTCCGCCTGGACGTTGACGCCCTCGAAGGACTGCCGTAGGAGCAGCCTGCCGTTCGCGCTGGCCGACATCGTGCCAGCGAGGTAGTGGCCCTTCGCGGGGCCCTGAAGTGTAACGGCGTCGAGCTCGAGCCGAAGCTTGTCGCCAGCCCATAGAACGCATGGCGCGGAGGCGGAGGAGGGAGAGGCCCCGGCCCCCGCGCCTGCGGTGCCTGCCGGTGGAGGAAGGACCGGCGGCACACTGTTGACGGCCCCCTCGACAGCCGCCTTGTACACGGTGACCGCCTTCACCCCCGGGATGGCTTTCTCCGCCCGGTCGAGGCTGGCCTTCAAGTCCGCATTCTCTGCGAGGAGCTTGGCCGCGAAGTCCCGCAAATCGGGAACCTGCTCGACGACGGGCAGATCCGCAGCCTTCGCCTTGGCCTGCTCTGCCGCCAGCGCCTTGGCCGCCTCCGCTTCTGCTTTCGCGTCCCGCGCCGCATTACATCCGTGCACCGCGAACGCGACCGCCCCGGCGGTGATCGCCAGGAGCACCACGTTCAGCGGAACGGCGAGTTTCATGCGGGCGCCTTCGGGTACTTGGCGACCTTCGGCTTAGCGATCTTCCACGCCATCTGAACCAGCCACGAGATCGAGCGCTCCTGCCGCTTGGCCTCGGCGCAGATCTCCTCGATCATCCACTCGGGAAAGTAGGTCTGCTGCCTGACCTTCTCGATCCGGCGGGCCATGGCTAGGGGCTGACCGCCGTGTGGCAGCTATAGGCGATGTTCGCCTCGAACTGCTGCGTCTGGCCCGGCGCGAGAGTCACGCTCGAGGGAGTGATCGAGACCCCTAGGACCTGCTCAGCGATGGGGATGGTGATGGGAACCGTGCCGCCAGACCACGTTGCGACGACCACGTCCGTCTGCGTGATCTGGCCCACCTTGCTGATGTCAGGGGGCGGCGGGCTGATGGCCGCGATCAGCGTCGCGCAGTTGGGAGCCGTGTAGAGACCCGAAGAACTGACAGTGCCGAGACCACCGGCCTGCATGGCCCAAGTAACTCCGCCGCCACCGACGATGGTGACGAGCGCCCGAAGATCGACCGTGCCATCCGGGGCAACGGGGTTCGACTTGGTCGGGAAGTTGCCGACCCCGGCCCCCTCACAGCCGGCAATGAAGAGAAGGGGAAGAATCAGCCGTCTCATTTCGCTGCCGTCCTTGCCGCAGCCGCGACAGCATCCGCGACCGCCTTGACTTGTTTGCGCTTCATGTAGGCGAACATCCCGCCCGCCCCGACTACGAGACACACAACCGCTTCGATTACGTACTCCATAGTCGCCCTCCTACGTCGCTGGACTCAACGCCTTCTGGCCGAAGAAAAGGCATCCGGCCAGCAACCCCGCCATCACCGCCACCCAGGTCAGCCGAAACCACTGAACCGCAGGCGGTAATGCTGTCCTGCGCGGATCGAAGATGTCAGCCGCAAGGTAAGCCGCGCCGATGGCCCAGAATAGCACACTGAGAACGAGATCGACCGTCCCATGCCACGGTGGCCGCTTCCACGGCAGGAACCAGTGGCCGGCCATGCCGCCCCAGAAGTAGGCGATCGTGCTGAACCCGCGCATCGCGAGGCTCTCAGCCCCTGCGCTGATCGTTTGCGTCCCGGGATACTTCTGCCGCAGCCATAGCACGAGCAGGAGCTCCCAGGCCCCGAGCAAGAGCCAGTAACCGATGAGGATCCACCTCGTGATCGTATTCAGGGTTTCGCTCATGTCGTGGGCGCTCCCGGTTTCATCAACCGCTCCTGTGTTACATGTGCCGCAAGCATAGCACCAAGCCAGATCTCGATGTGCGAAGCGAAGGTGGCGAAATCGGCGCCCTTTACGAAGGCAAAGGCAACCAGCGCAGCAAAAGCTGCCGTGCCATATACGAGCTTCCGTTGCCCGACTTGCCAAACCTTCATGGCGCCACCCCCGTGCGGATCATGTCCTCGATGCGGAGCGCTCGAGCGCCGACCTGACGGTGCCAGAGCGAGTCCGATAGCGCGTTGGCCGCCGCTTCGTAGAGCTCAGCCTTCAGCAAAGCGAGCGTATGAGTAAACGTGAGCGCACTCGCGATGCCTACATTGAAAACGAAATTGGCCAGCGCCCGCTGCCTAACTGGGTCGAGATGCTGCCACCACGGCAGGTTCGCGTCGAGCTGCGCGACCACATCCGCAACGTCCTCGGAGAGCATGAGGTCACAAACGGACTTGCTGATGCCCTTGTCGGTGAGATTGTGACCTACACCGATCGTCAGGTGGCCAGTAGTGTCGGTGTAGGGCTTGAGCCGAAGCCCCTCGTCCCGGATCAGGTCGGCCTTAAGGGCGTCCAAGTCCACGGATTCACCCAGCTTCCCGGATAGGCGTTGCACGCCATGCAACATGTGTTAGGCTTCGGACATGAGGCCCGCCATCCTGATCACCCTCCTGCTGGTCGCTCCGAGCGCTCGCGCTCTCGATCCGTGGACGTGGCAGGACAGCGCATGGGAAGCGGGCTACTTTGGACTGGCCCTCCTCGACTGGCGACAGACGGTGTACATTGCAAGCCCTCATGGGGTGAACTTCCCGGCCCCGGGCAGTACTTATTGGCCCCCGGCCTATCCCCACCACGAAATCAATCCTGTTCTCGGCGCGCATCCCAGCATTAGCCGAGTTACCACTTATTTCGCTCTCACCAGTGCCGCGCACTTGGGGATAGCGTTTGCGCTTCCTAATCCGTGGCGCAGATGCTTCCAAGTCGGGACGATAAGCCTTGAGGGCTTCATGGTAGCGAGGAACTACCATCTGGGAGTAGCCGTTCATTTCTAGCCCGCGAATACGAGGACCGAGACCACTTGGCCGTTGGCCCAGTTTACGGAACCGCCCGAGTTCGTTTGGTATACTATAAATTGGGACGAGTTAGTTATCCCAACAGCCAACATCACCTGTACCGTGGCCACGGTGGCGAAGGTCGCGTAATTAGCGCTGCCCATCGCGGGGGATAAACCCACCGTCAAGCTATTGCCGGACCAGGAAGCACTTCCCACCCCATG
>Ga0335070_10003065_pt1 | contig 19427 bp, 20 predicted proteins | sample Lox_Sample_13_FD_206722 | JGI IMG/M metagenome (GOLD analysis project Ga0335070, IMG submission 206722) | Soil microbial communities from Loxahatchee National Wildlife Refuge, Florida, United States - Lox_Sample_1.3 | ecosystem: Environmental > Terrestrial > Soil > Wetlands | place: USA... | reverse complement strand
CGCTTGGTCCGCCCATAGAGGCGCGCGAACTCGACGATCGTCTGCTCTGGAATCCCGGTGATCCCGGCGGCCCAGCGGGGATCGCGGCTTTCGAGATGCACCTCGAGCTCCGCGGCACCATCCGTGTATTTCGTCATGTAGGCGCGGTCGGCGAAGCCCTCCTTGAAGAGGACGTGCATGACCCCGCAGGCGAGCGCCCCGTCGGTGCCGGGCTTCGGCATCAGGTGGATGTCCGCGACCTCCGCCGTGTGGCTGCGGTAGGGATCGATCACCACGAGGGGGGCGCTCCGCTCGCGCCGCGCGCGCGTGATGTGCGTCATCACGTTCACCTGGGTCGCGACGGGATTGCCGCCCCAGACCACCACGAGATCGCTCTCGGCGATCTCGCGGGGATCGGCGCCCCATTTGACGCCGACGCCCGCGAACCAGCCGGCATCCGCGAGCGCCGTGCAGATCGTCTTCTGCATCTGCGAGTAGCGCATGACGTGGCGGAGCCGGTTGATGCCGTCGCGCTGCACCAGCCCCATGGTGCCCGCGTAGTAGTAGGGCCAGACGGACTCGCTGCCGTAGCGCTCGGTCGCGCGCTTGAATTCCTCGGCAATGCGGTCGAGCGCCGCCTCCCAGGAGATCGGCTTGAAAGCCTCGAGGCCCGCGCCCTTCTCGCCCACGCGGATCAGCGGCTCCTTGAGGCGCAGCGGGTGATGCTGGCGCTCGGCGTAGCGCGCGACCTTCGCGCAGACGACGCCGGCCGTATAGGGATTGTCGCGCGCGCCGTGGATGCGCCCGATGGTGCGCGCGTCGATGCGCTCGACCTCGAGGGCGCAGGTGCTGGGGCAATCGTGCGGGCAGACGGAGGGAGCGATGTCGAGGGGCACTTCGGGCAATCCTCTTTAGAGCCGTTCCACTATAGGCGGAGGGCCGCCGGGGCGGAAGGTCCCGCTATTTCGCCGCTTCCGGCACGGCCGCGAGCTGCGGCAGGTGCGGCGTGAGCCGGCCGCCGAGCCGCACGGGCTCGACGCGGCGGGCGAGGCCCGTGGCGTCGTCGGTCTCGACGAAGACCGCGCAGAGCGTCGCCTCGCCCTCCGCGGCTTGCATGCGCTCGCCGGGCATCTTGCGGATGAAGCGGGCGACGGCGATGTCCTTGCGGATGCCGATGACGGAATCGTAGTCGCCGCACATGCCGCAATCGGTCTGATAGGCGGTGCCCCTCGGCAGGATCTGCGCGTCCGCCGTGGGGACGTGCGAGTGCGTGCCCACGACCACCGAGGCGCGGCCGTCCGCGAAATGACCCATCGCCATCTTCTCGGAGGTGGCCTCGCCGTGGAAATCGATCACGATCGCCTGGACGTCGCCGAGCGGATGCGCCGCGAGCTCGCGCTCGACCGCCATGAAGGGACAATCGATCGCATCCATGAAGAGCCGCGCCATCGGATTGAGCACGAGGATGCGCCTGCCGTCGGCGAGACCGAAGACGCGGGCGCCGGCGCCGGGCGTCCCTGCGGGCAGGTTGAGCGGGCGCAGCAGGCGGGGATCGCCGTCGATGTAGCCGATGAGCTCGCGCTGGTCCCAGACGTGGTTGCCGGTGGTGATGACGTCCGTGCCGGCGGCGTAGAGCTCCGCGCAGATCTTATCGGTGATGCCGAAGCCGCCGGCGGCGTTCTCGCCGTTCACCACGACGAAATCGAGGCCGAGCTCGCGCCGGAGCCGCGGCACCGCCGAGGTCACGGCCGCGCGCCCCGCGCGTCCCATCACGTCGCCGCAGATCAGAATCCTCATGCCTCACCCGCTCCGTCAGTCGCGGCGGAACCATAGCACATCGCCCTCGGTCACGACCGCATCGAGCGCGGAGTCGTTGGGGCCCGCCGGCACCGAATCCACCTCCTGCGCGGCGAAGGCGAGGCCTACCGCGAGCACGGGCCCCGCACTCCGCAGCTCCGCGAGGGTGCGGTCGTAGAAGCCCGCGCCGTAGCCGAGCCTGCGGCCCGCGGCATCGAAGGCGAGCATGGGAACGAGAAGGAGCGCGGGATCGACCTCGCTCGCGGTCTCCGGCGGAGCCGGAATGCCCATAGGGTCCGCGCTCAGCGGCATCTCCGGCGACCACGTGCGAAAGGCGAGTGGCGTGCCGGGCCTTGCCGCGACGGGGAGAGCCAGCACGAAGCCACGCTCGCGGAGCATGCTCATCGCGGGACGCGGATCGAGCTCGTCCTTGATCGGCCAGTAGGCCGCGACTACCGCGCGAGGCGCGAGCGAGAGGCGCGGGAGCAGCGCCGCCAGCTTGTCGCGGACGGCGAGACTCGCGGCCTCGCGGAGCGCCGGCGCGATCGCGGCGCGGCGGCTGCGCATCAGCCGCCTGAGCGCCGCCTTCGCCGCGGCGGTCGCCTCGGCGCTCATGTCCGGAGGATTGAAGGGGCGGATGGAGCCATCTCGGCCGTTGGCATGACAAACCCTCTAGGCCCGCTTTCGCAGGTGGGCGCCGTGTGCCGAGACCAGGGTCTCGGTAGGGACAGCTCCCAAGAGGTCGATATCGGCCCCGGGGTCTTGTGCGACCTGACGCACCAGACAGCCCCATCCTGGACACTAAGATGGCGCTCCGGGAGAGGCGGCGCAAGCGGCGAAGAGTTTTGCCGATCAAGCGCTTCGCGCAAAACTCCGTTCCCGCGCGCGGGCCGGAGCCTGCCCCCGGCACGCGAACAACGTCTCGTTAAGGATAGCGCTGTCGCGAACTGGATAAGAGCTGCGGGGCGCAGGCCCTACCTTCCGGCGCGTCAGATCGAATGAGCCCGCGGTGGAATCTGAGGATTCCGGCCGTGCGGCGCACGATCTTTATTCGTCAAGCGGACTAGAAAAGAGGACACATGATTCACTCCGGAACTTGCTTCTGCGGCGCGGTGAAGCTCGAGGTCGAGGGAGAGCCGGCGGCGATGGGCTATTGTCACTGCCGCTCCTGCCGCTGGTGGTCGGGCGGCCCGGTCAATGCCTTCACGCTCTGGAAGCCAGAGGCCGTGCACGTCAAGGCGGGCTCGCAATACCTCACGACCTACCAGAAGACCGCGCTCAGCCAGCGCAAATTCTGCGCAAAGTGCGGCGGGCACGTCATGACCCAGCATCCGCCGCTGGGCCTCATCGACGTCTTCGCCTCGACGATCCCGAGCCTCGTCTTCCGTCCGGGCGTCCACGTCAATTACGCCGAGACGGTGCTGCCGATCCGCGACGGGCTTCCGAAGCTCAAGGACTTCCCGGCCGAATTCGGCGGCTCCGGCGAGATGGTCGCGGAGTGACCGCGGGCCGATCGTTCTGATAGCTCGGTGCACGTCACCGGTACTTAGGCATCCCTCGACCTTGCGCGGCCAATCGGCCCGTCAGCCCCTGCGGGAGCGACGGTCCGGAGGGCCGCGCCTCGTCTCCGGCATGGAGGTGAACTTGGGTCGCAAATTCGACGATTGCCGGCGCCATCAGGCGGTCCGGCATCATTTCGACGCGCTCGACGTCGCGCATGCGCGCGAGCGGGCGAGCCCGCGGGCCGTCGTGGCCGCATGGATCGTTGCCGGCATGGCGATCGGCGCGCTCGCTGCAATGGCGATCGCGACGCCGCCGATCCCGCCGGCAAAGAACATCGCAGACGTCCGCACTCAGCCGATGCATCGGCCCGAGTGCGGCCTGGGACGGCTCTAGGAATGCACGTGGTGAGTCTCGAGCCGCTCGGCGATCGCCTCGATGCGCTCGGCCAATTCCTCGAGGCCGTGGCTCAAGGCGTCGGTATCGACGCCGTTGCCACTGGCGGCGTGGCGGCGAAGCTGCGCCTGGGCGTCCGCGAGCTCGTCGGTGATGACGAGCGCCGCCAGCACGAGGAGCCGAGCCTCGCCGATCTGCCCGAGCTTCGCGGCGAAATCCGCGGTCTTGCGGTCGAGATACTGCGCGAGCTCCTTGAGCCGCGTCTGCTGCCCTTCCTCGCAGGAGACGGGATAGGTGCGGCCGTTGATGGTGAGATGAAGCTCGGCCATCAATCCTCCGGGAGCGCGCGATCGAGGCGGCCGATCGCCTGATCGAGGCGGCTCGCGACGAGCTGCGTCACTTTGCTGAGCGCAGCATATTGGGCTTTCGCCTCGGCGAGCGCGGCGGAAGCCTGCTCGCGCGGGGCGCCCTCCTCCGCGTGCTCCATCGCGGTTTCCAGGCGTATCACCGCCCGCTCCAACCGCTTGGCCGCCTCCACCACTTTGGTCATGCCGGTCATTGCGCCGACTGATTTCGATTGTTGAACGTCCCCGGATGCTCAACCTTACGCACCCTTCGCGCGACTCGTCAATCAGCCCGGTCCGCTCAGGAGCCGCTTGCGCAGGAAGTACTTCGTCTGCCCCGGCGGATAATCCTCGAGGGTCGCGAAAACCGCGTAGCCGAGATGCTCGTAGAAGCCGCGCGCCTGAAATGTGTCGAGCCAAGCCGAATGGCAGCCGCGGGCTGCCGCGAGGCGCTCGGCGCGCGCGAGCAGCTCGCGGCCGAAGCCGCGGCCGCGGAGCTCGTCGTGCACCCAGAGACTGTCGACGAAGAGCCAGGTCCAGCCGATGACGCCGTCGAGCCCGCCCGCGAGCGTCCCCTCGCCGTCGCGCAGGAAGAGGGCGAAGCGCTCGTCCTCGCCGGGCACGCTCCGCGCGTTGAAGAGGTCGATCTCCCGCTCCAGCCGCTTGCGGTCCTCGCGGCGCGGGCGCTCGTCCAAAACGATCTCGATCGGCGGCCTCATCCGCACACTTTGCCAGGACGCGGCGACTTCTGCGATTGTCACGGTACGGCCGTCGCATCTCGGCAGCCATGCGCCGGCAGAGGACCGTTGACGGGGACCGGCTTGCCCGGCAAGGTGCGGCTCATCCGCAGCGCCGCAGGCACGCCTCCCTTCCCTCGCCGATGACCGCCCCCGACACGCCCCGCTCCGCCCTTCGGCCGCTGCCGGAGCCCAGGGATCGCGGGCTCCGGCGCATGGCCGACGCCATTCGCGCGCTCTCGATGGATGCGGTGGAGCGCGCGAAGTCCGGCCATCCCGGCATGCCCATGGGCATGGCCGACGTGGCGGCGGTGCTCTTCACCAAGTTCCTGAAATTCGATCCGCGCGATCCCCGGTGGCCCGACCGCGACCGCTTCGTGCTCTCGGCGGGACACGGCTCGATGCTGCTCTACTCGCTGCTGCATCTGACGGGCTATCCCGAGATGACGCTCGAGGAGCTGAAGCGCTTCCGCCAACTCGGCAGCCGCACGGCCGGCCATCCCGAATACGGTCATGCGCCGGGGATCGAGACCACGACAGGCCCGCTCGGCCAAGGCCTCGGCAATGCGGTGGGAATGGCGCTCGCGGAACGCATCCTCAACGCGCGCTTCGGCGACGCGCTCGTCGATCACCGCACCTACGCGATCGCCGGCGACGGCTGCCTCATGGAAGGCATCAGCCACGAGGCGATCTCGCTCGCGGGTCATCTGAAGCTCTCGAAGCTCATCGTGCTCTTCGACGACAATTCCGTCTCGATCGATGGGCCGACGGGGCTTTCGGTCTCCGACGACCAACTCGCGCGCTTCGAGGCGTCGAACTGGAACGTCGCCGCCGTCGACGGGCACGACACCGATGCGGTCGCGGCCGCGCTCGAGCAAGCGCAGCGCAGCGACCGCCCCTCGCTCATCGCCTGCCGCACCGTGATCGCCTTCGGTGCGCCCACCAAGGCGGGCACCGCCGCCTCGCACGGCTCCCCGCTCGGCGCCGCCGAGATCGAGGGCGCACGCGCGCGTCTCGGCTGGTCCGATCCTCCCTTCGAGGTACCCAGCGACATTCTCTCGCAGTGGCGTGCGGTCGGCGCCCGCGGCGCCGCCGCCTCCGCGGCTTGGCGCGCCCGGCTTGCCGCAGCGCCCCAGGAACTCCGAAGCGAGTTCGAGCGCCGCGCGCTCGGCGGGCTTCCGGAGGGCTGGCGCGCGGCGATCCAAGCCGTCAAGACAAAGGCCGCTGCCGAAGCGCCGAAGCTCGCGACGCGGCAAGCTTCCGGCAACGTCCTCGACGCGCTCGCGCCCGCGATGCCGGAGCTCATTGGGGGGTCCGCCGACCTCACGGGCTCCAACAACACGCGCGCCAAATCGCAGAAGCCCGTGACGGCGAAGGATTACGACGGCAGCTACGTCTTCTACGGCGTGCGCGAGCACGGCATGGCCGCGGCGATGAACGGCATGGCGCTCCACGGCGGCGTCGTGCCCTATGGCGGCACCTTCCTGATCTTCACGGATTACTGCCGTCCCGCGATCCGGCTTTCCGCCTTGATGGGACTGCGCGTCGTCTACGTTATGACCCACGATTCGATCGGCCTCGGCGAGGATGGGCCCACGCATCAGCCGGTGGAGCAGCTCGCGGCGCTCCGCGCGATCCCCGGCCTCAACGTGTTCCGCCCCGCCGATCCCGTGGAGACGGCGGAGTGCTGGGAATTGGCCCTCGCCGCGGAGGACAAGCCCTCGGTGATCGCGCTCACGCGGCAGGGAGTGCCGACGCTCCGCCGCGACACCGCCGAGAACCGCTCCGCTCGCGGCGCCTATGTACTCGCGGAAGCCGGGGGCGCGCGGCGCGTCACGCTGCTCGCCACGGGCTCGGAGGTCTCGATCGCGATGCAGGCGCGCGACATGCTCGCGGGCAAGGGCGTCGCCGCCGCGGTCGTCTCGATGCCCTGCTGGGAGCTGTTCGAGGCGCAGCCCGAGGACTATAAGGCGGCGGTGCTGGGCACCGCGCCGCGCGTCGCCGTCGAGGCCGCCTCGCCTTTCGGCTGGGAGCGCTACACCGGCACCGGCGGCGCGATGATCGGGATGACCGGCTTCGGCGCCTCGGCGCCCGCCGAGGAGCTCTACCGCCACTTCGGCATCACCGCGGAGAAGGTCGCCGAGGCGGCGCTGGCGAGGGTTTGAATGGCTCGGAGGAATCGATGACTGTGCGGGTTGCGATCAACGGGTTCGGCCGCATCGGGCGGCTCGTGCTGCGGGCGCTTTACGAGTCGGGGCGCGAGGACGTGCAGGCCGTGGCGATCAACGATCTCGGCCCCGTCGAGACCAATGCCCACCTTCTCAAATACGACAGCGTGCACGGCCGCTTCCCTGGAGAGGTCAAGACCGGCGAGAACTGGATGGACCTCGGGCGCGGCCGGATCAGCGTCACCGCAGAGCGCGATCCCGCGAAGCTTCCGTGGAAGGACCTCAAGGTCGACGTGGCGCTCGAATGCACGGGCATCTTCACGAAGCGCGAGACGGCGGCGAAGCATCTCGAGGCCGGCGCCAAGCGCGTGATCGTCTCCGCTCCCGCCGACGGCGTCGACTTCACGCTCGTGATGGGCGTCAACAGCGACCAGCTGAGCGCCAAGCACACCGTGCTCTCGAACGGGTCCTGCACGACGAATTGCCTCGCCCCGGTCGCCTACGTCCTCAATGAGGGCGTCGGCATCGAGCACGGGTTCATGACGACGATCCACGCCTATACCGGCGACCAGAGCACCGTCGACACCCTCCACAAGGACCTGCGCCGCGCGCGCGCGGCGGCGCTCTCGATGATCCCGACCTCGACCGGCGCCGCGCGCGCGCTCGGGCTGGTGCTGCCGGCACTCAAGGGCAAGCTCGACGGCACGGCGATCCGCGTGCCGACCGCGAACGTCTCGCTGATCGACTTCAAGTTCACGGCCGCGCGCGACACCAGCAAGGACGAGATCAACGCGCTCATGACGAGCGCCGCCAACTCCAACCGCTTCCGCGGGATCCTCGCGGTCAACAAGGAGGAGCTGGTCTCCGTCGATTTCAACCACAACTCCGCGAGCTCCACCTTCGACCTCACGCAGACGACGGTGCTGGGCACGCGCTTCTGCCGAGTACTCTCCTGGTACGACAACGAATGGGGCTTCTCGAACCGGATGGTCGAGGCGGCTGTGCTGGTGGGCAAGCTCGGCTGAGCCGCTTGGGGCGCGTGGAAGGCAAGCGCGTCATCGTCCACTCCCTCGCCGACGCCCGCGCGGCACTCGCCGCGGCGAGCGCGCTCCATCGGCCCATCACCCTCGCGAGCGCGTACGGTGCCGGAGGCTATGCCGGTCCGCTCTGGTTCAAGGGCGTGATCGAGGCGGCGGCCGCCGAGTTTCCGGAGGTCTCCGTCTCCGCCGTGCTCGACTGTGCCGATGAGGCCGGGACGGTGCTGCTGGCGCTGCGGCACGGGCTCAAGCGGGTGCGCTTCACGGGGAATGCCGCCGCGCGGAAGCGGCTCCAGGCGATTGCGGCCGAACTCGGCGCCGAGATCGAGACCGGCCGACGGCCCGCGGCGCTCGATCTCCGGGAGGTGCGCGATCCCGCGGCCGAGCTTCGCGCCTATCTGGCGCCGCCCGCGCGGCGCCGCAAGCAGCGTTGACGGCCTTTCCGCGGACTTGGCCCGCGCCGCTTCCATCTGATATACCCCGGCAATCCCAGCCAGCCCCAGGAGAGAAGGCCCATGCGAGTAAGCCAAAAGGTCAAGCGCATCCTCGACGGTTACGAGGGCGACAATCCCGGGACCAAGGCGAACCTCGCCCGCATCCTCATGCACGGGAAGCTCGGCGGCTCCGGGAAGCTCGTTATCCTGCCGGTCGATCAGGGCTTCGAGCACGGGCCCGCGCGGAGCTTTGCGCCGAACCCGCCGGCCTACGACCCGCATTATCACTATCAGCTCGCGATCGACGCCGGACTCTCGGCCTATGCGGCGCCGCTGGGCTTCCTCGAGGCCGGCGCCGACAGCTTCGCGGGCGCGATCCCGACGATCCTCAAGGTCAACAGCGCCAACAGCCTGGCGCGCGCCAAGGAGGCGCCCTCGCAGGCGATCACCGCAGGCGTCAAGGACGCGCTCCGGCTCGGCTGTGCGGCCATCGGCTTCACGATCTATCCGGGCTCGGATGCCGCCTACGACATGATCCGCGACATCACGGAGATGGCGCGCGAGGCGAAATCCTACGGGCTCGCGGTGGTGATCTGGTCCTATCCGCGCGGCGGCGCGCTCTCGAAGCAGGGCGAGACCGCCGTCGACATCTGCGCCTATGCCGCGCACATGGCGGCGCTCCTGGGCGCGCACATCATCAAGGTGAAGCCGCCGACCGAGCATCTCGAGCTCGAGGCCGCGAAGAAGGTCTATGAGGCGCAGAAGATCGCGATCGGCACGCTGGCCGAGCGCGTCAAGCACGTGGTGCAGGCCTGCTTCGACGGCAAGCGCATCGTCGTCTTCTCCGGCGGCGAGGCGAAGGACCTCGAGGGCGTCTTCAACGAGGTCCGCGGCATCCGCGACGGCGGCGGCAACGGCTCGATCATCGGGCGCAACACTTTCCAGCGGCCGAAGGAGGACGCGCTCAAGATGCTCGACACGATCGTCCAGATCTACCAGGGCAAGGCTTGATCCTCGCGGCCGAGCGCACGCGCCTCTACCTCGTCACGCCCGCGGCGCTCGATCCCGCGCGCTTCCGCGACCTGCTCGCGAGCGCGCTCGATGCCGGCGACGTCGCCTGCGTGCAGCTCCGCCTCAAGGACGTGAGCGACGACGCGATCCGGCACGCCTGCGACGTGCTGCGTCCGGTGGCGCAAGATCGCGACGTGGCCTTCCTGCTGAACGACCGCCCCGACCTCGCGGCCGCAACCGGCTGCGACGGCGTCCATGTGGGGCAAGAGGACACGCCCTACGCCGAGGCGCGGCGCATCCTGGGCCCGGACCGGATCGTCGGCGTCACCTGTCACGGGAGCCGCGACCTCGCGATGGAGGCGGCCGAGGCCGGCGCGGACTACGTCGCCTTCGGCGCCTTCTATCCCACCACCACGAAGGTGAGCGGCCATTGCGCGGACCCCGAGATCCTGCGCTGGTGGAGCGAGATCATGACGGTGCCCTGCGTCGCCATCGGCGGCATCACGCCGGAGAATTGCGCGCCGCTGGTCCAAGCGGGCGCGGACTTCCTCGCGGTCGTCTCCGCGGTCTGGAACCACCCCGAGGGTCCGGCGGCGGCGGTCAAGGCCTTCGAGAACGCGATCGCCGCCGCCGGGAAGTGAAGCGGCGCTAGAAGGCCGTCAGCACGTAGAGGTAAAGCGTGTTGTTGCCACTCGCCTTGCTGCCCATGCCATCGTAGTTCACGGTGCCGCCATTGAAGTGGTTGTAGAGCGTGTACTGCAGGCCGATCCTGAAATTAAGCCACGGCCAGAACTCGGGCCCGCCGTTGCTGAACGGCAGATAGTCCACCTCGAAAATCCAGCCGTCAGAATTGGGGCTGCCGTTATTCGTGCCGTAAAGCGTGGGATCGGACGTGCCGCTGATGTTGAACCAGGACACGTTGACGCCGTAGGTGTGCTCGTAGAAATAGCTGGTCTTCAGGCGGAAGGTATTGAGCGTATCGTGCGTGTTTGACGTGAACCCCAGCGCGCTGCTCGCGTGGTAATCCGCGTATTCGTGAATGAAGGTCGCTTGAACGCCGACGGAATCGCGCTCGCCGTTGAACTGGTACTGCGAATCGAGTCCGATATCCGTGAAGTTGTCGGTGCCGTTGGTCGTGATGCGCTGGGGATTGACGCTCGCGTACATCCCGAATGTGCCGAATTCCCAGGAGTTGTTGCCCCAGCTCGGCTCGATCGCGAGGCGCCAATAGGGCGCGATGCCGCTGAAGCTGCTCGTGCCCGCCGAAGGGACGCCCAACGTCCGCTCCGTATTCATCGAGAGGGTGCGATAGCCGGAGATCTCGGCATAGACCATGTGGTTCCACCAGGCATAGCCGCCGAGACCGAGGACTTGCTGGCCGTAGGTCCCGTCAATGAGGGAAGCCGCGACCGGCGATGGCGCGATGCCGGAGCTGAAGAACGGGTATCCCCAGGCAGGCGTGCTGTTCCAGGGATCCTGCACCGTGGGATTGTTGTTGAGGGTGGCTCCGAAGGTGAGATCGGAGCCGAAGAGCGAGCCCTGCCCGGCCCAGCGAATGTCGGTATTGTCCCAGGTGAATTCCCGGGCCACGCCGTCATAGGTGCCCTGGATGAACGCGCCGATGCCCTGCTGCGACCAGATGGCGCCGGCATAAAAGAGGCTCATCTGATCGAGCTCGAAATTGTCGTTGGGGCCGAACCACTGGTTGGCGCCGGGCATCGAGGCCTGCGTGTGAGTGAAGCCCGTCTGGATCATCGCCGCAACCGGCGGAAACCAGGGCGCCCAGGCTGGGCCCTGGCCGCCGCCCTGCACGTAGCCATTTAGTTTGAACTCGCGGCCGAAGGGCGTGAGCTCGGGCAGCTGTGTGTGGCATTGCGCGCAGGGGAAACCCGTCTGCCGCGCGTAGCTCGGCACGGCCTGCGCCGACCCGCCTGTTCCGAGGATGGTCAACGCCGCCAACAGCAGGCCAATGGTGCCGGCGGTCCATGCCTTGCGCAGAGGCCAGTGGGCGATGTTCGTCATCCCCGTCCCTCCGTGTTCCGACTCAAGCCCCAAAAAAACGGCGCCTATCGATGGCAGCCAATCACTAACGGAACTGCGGCGTCTCCTCACTGATTTACATCAAGGCCCGCCTCTCCGAAATCCTCCAAAAATGAGCTACTTTTAGTGTCAGCCGTGGGGCGGCGCGCCGTCCTTCGGAGTCGCAGCGAGCAGCCGAGGAGCAAATCCCATGGGTCTCAGTAGAGCGGCCGTCGTGGCGGCGATGGCTCTCAGCACCTGCGTCGCATTCTTGCCGGTGAGCGCCGCCCGCGCGCAGCAGCAGCAAACACATCCCATACCGCAATCGATCCGCCTCGATCACGAGGAGGCGATACGCCAGCTCACCGCCGTCGCGCAGCGCAAGGGCCGCACCGGCGAGATCGCGCGCAAGGCGCTCGAGGTCTTCAAGGCGCACATCCGGCGCGAGGAGGAATACATCCTGCCGCCGCTCACCCTCGCCCCCGCGATCGCCGAAGGCCGCGTCACCCCGGACATGCGCTGGGCGATCGCGATGGTCGACCGCATCAAGGCCGATCGCGAGGTCATCTTCGCGGAGCACACGACCATCACGGCCTGGATGAACCAGCTCGCGGAAGCCGCGCGGCGCGCGCACCAGAAGGACGTGCTGGAATTGGCGGAGACGCTGGTGGCGGACTCGCTCGCCGACACCGAGGTGATGGAGCCAGCGGCGATCGTGATCGGCGAATACCTCCGCGCCAAGCTTCCGCCCGCGCAATAGCGCCGACCTCTCACGCCCTAATTCGGAGCGACGCCATGTCCCGTTTCCTCCTCGCGCTCGCGGCTGCGATTGCCGGCAGCGCCCTCCTCGCGATCCCCGCGCGCGCACAGAACGCCCAGGCCGGTCAGCAGGTTTTTCGGGCGCAGTGCGGCATCTGCCACGACGTGGCGCCCGGCAAGAACCGCATCGGCCCCACGCTCTTCGGGATCGTCGGCCGCAAGGCCGGCAGCGAGGCCGGCTTCACCTATTCCGACGGCAACAAGAACTCCGGCGTCACCTGGGACGAGACCACGCTTGACAAGTATCTGGCCGACCCCCGCGCCACCATTCCCGGCACGAAGATGACCTATGCCGGCGTCAAGAACGAGCAGCAGCGAAAGGATTTGATCGCCTACCTGGCGACGCTGCACTGAGCGATGGGAAGCCGGAGGGGCTCCGGAGAGCCCCGCCATACCCTCAGTGGACGATCATTCCCGTGAAGACATAGGCCTGCATCATCACGAGGATGCCGACGAGGCAGGCGAGCGCGATCGAATGGAAGAAGACGAAGCGCAGGATCGAGCCCTCGTGCCCGAACCAGTTCGTCGCCGTCGACGCCACCACGATCGATTGCGCGTCGATCATCTTGCCCATGACGCCGCCCGAGGAGTTCGCCGCGCCCATGAGGATCGGCGAGAGCCCCAATTGCTGCGAGGTGACCTTCTGCAGATTGCCGAAGAGCACGTTCGAGGCGGTGTCGGAGCCCGTGAGCGCGACGCCGAGCCAGCCCAGCAAGGTCCCGAAGAAGGGATAAAGGATGCCTGCATGGGCAAAGGCCAAGCCCAGAGTCGCATCGAGGCCGGAGAGGCGCGTCAAGGTGCCGATCCCGAGCATGGCCGAGATCGTGATGAGCGAGATCCCGCAGACCTTGATGGTGCGCCCGTACGCCACCACGAGCCTCCCGGGCGAGAAGCCCATGATGAAGCCCGCGATGATCGCCGCAATGAGCATTCCCGAGCCCGTGTAGGAGAGCCAGGTGAAGGAGAACACCGCACCCTCCGCCGTCGGCGCCGCCACGACCGGCGGCACCTTGTTGATGAGCTTATCGAGATCGGGAACCGGGTAGTTCCAGGTCGCGTAGGGATTGACGAGCGCCTTGAACCAGTTCGTGCCCCAGATCAGCAGCACCGCGCAGACGATGATCCAGGGAATGAGCGACCACCAGACCTCGCCCGCCGTGGGCTTGCGCGCGGCGGCGGCCGGCTGCTTCGGCATCGTAGCCGCGGAGTCGTCGTGACGCCTGAGCGCGGGCGACGTCCAGAGCTGCTTCGGATGCCAGACCTTGAGGAAGCCGATAAGGCAGGCCATCGAGATCAGCGAGGCGCCGATGTCGACGATCCAGGGATTGACGAAGTTCGAGATCAGGAATTGCGGGATCGCGAAGGAGACGCCGCAGACGAGGATCGCGGGCCAGATCTCCATCATCGCCTTCCGCCCCGCGAAGGCCCAGATGAGCCAGAACGGAACGATGAGCGAGAAGAACGGCAATTGCCGGCCCACCATCGCGCCGAGCAGGAAGGGATCGATTCCGGTGACGCTGGCGAGACCCTGGATGGGCGTGCCGAGCGCGCCGTAGGCGACGGGCGCGGTGTTGGCGATCAGCGAAAGCCCCGATGCCGCGAGCGGCGAGAAGCCGAGGCCGATCAGGATCGCCCCGGTCACGGCGACCGGCGTCCCGAAGCCCGAGGCGCCCTCGAAGAACGCGCCGAAGCAGAAGGCGATCAACAGCAACTGCAGCCGCCGGTCCGGCGTCACGCCGCCGATCGCCTGCTGGAGCGTCTCGAATGCGCCGGTCTCCTTGGTCAGGCGATAGAGGAAGATGACGTTGAGGACGATCCAGCCGATCGGGAAAAAGCCCGTGACGATGCCGAGGACGCTCGCGCGCAGCGCCATCGCCGAGGGCATGGTAAAGATGAGGATCGCGACGACGTTGGCGGCGATCAGCGCGATCACCGCCGCCAAATGCGCCTTCACCTTTCCGGATGCGAGCAGCACCAGCAGCGTGACGACCGGAACGGCCGCCGCGATCGTCGACAGCGCCTCGCTGCCGAGCGGATTGTAGATTTGATTCCACATTTTGCGTTTCCCCCAATGCTCTTTCAGCCGGCAATTACTTTGCCGCTAGAGCCTGGATATCACAGCCGGCACTCGAGGAACAGGCTTCAGCGCTGGCAGGGGTGAAATTCAAGCGACCGGCGCCCAGAGCACCTCCTCGATACGCTGGGCCCCCGTCGCGAGCATCGCGAGCCGGTCGAAGCCGAGCGCGATCCCCGCCGAGGGCGGAAGCCCGTGAGCGAGCGCCGCAAGGAAGTCCTCGTCGATCGGATAGGCGAAGCCGTAACGGGTGCGTTTGCGAGCGCAATCCGCCTCGAACCGCGCGCGCTGCACCGCAGCATCCGTGAGCTCCCCAAACGCGTTCGCGAGCTCGAGGCCGCAGACATAGAGCTCGAAGCGCTCGGCGAGGCGGGGATCGCCGGGCTTGGGCCGCGCGAGCGCCGCCATCGAGATCGGGTAGTCCTGGAGGATCGTGGGCGCGGGCGTGCCGAGCTCGGGCTCGATCCGCGCGAGGAAGATGCGGAAGAACAAATCCTCCCACTCGTCGCCGGGACGCGCCGCGATCCCGAGCGGCTCCGCGGCCGCGGCGAGGAGATCGAGGCTCGGCGCCGCGGGATCGGGCGCGGTCGCGAGGAGATCGATGCCGCACCAGCGCTCGAAGGCGGCGGCGACGCCGATCCGCTCGAAGGGAGCCGACGGATCGGAGCGTCGTCCCTGCCAGCGGAACTCCTTCGCCCCCGCCGCGGCGAGCGCCGCCCGCAGCAGCCCCTCGCAATCCCCCATCAGCTCCTCGTAGGAGGCCTGCGCGCGATACCATTCGAGCATGGTGAATTCGGGATGATGCGTCGCACTGCGCTCGCCGTTGCGGAAGACGCGCGCGAGCTGGAAGAGCCGCGGCACGCCCGCCGCCAGCAGCTTCTTCATCGCGAATTCCGGAGAGGTGTGGAGGTAGCGGCTGCGCTTGCCCTCGCCGGGCTCCTCGAGCGCGGTCTCGAAGGCCATCAGATGCGGCTCGAGCCCGGGGCTCACCTGGAGCGCCGGCGTCTCCACCTCGACGAAGTCGCGCTCCGCGAAGAAGCCGCGCGTCGCCGCGGCGATGCGCCCGCGCGCCCTCAGGAACTCGCGCTTCCGTGCGAAGCGATCGGGTCGCCACCAGCCCTCGCGCGCCTCGCCCATTTCGCCCTCCGGTCCCGCCGGAGAGCAGGCTTAGCGCGGGATCGGAACTGGAACAAGTTCCGGAGATCGCCGATCGCGGGCAGGCTCGGCAGCGCCGAGGGCTGCGGCCTCTATTCCCCTTCCTTTGGCGCGCCCAAGCTGCTAGGAAGCACCGCCGCCGCGGGCGGCTTGCCCCCCGCGGCCCCGAAATCTCGAGATCAAGTGTCATGAAGATCAACGCCATCGACATCAAGCCCGGCAACGTGCTGGAGCATCAGGGCAAGCTCTGGATCGTCCTCAAGCGCGAGCTCGTGCAGCCCGGCAAGGGCGGCGCTTTCGCGCAGGTGGAGATGCGGGACCTCAAATCCGGCGCCAAGGTGAACGAGCGCTACCGCACCCAGGAGACGGTCGAGCGCGTCCACCTCGACGAGAAGGACATGCAGTTCCTCTACTTCGAGGGCGACCACGCGACCTTCATGGACACCGAGACCTACGAGCAAATCACCGTCGACCGCGAGCTCATCGGCGAGCCCGCGGACTTCCTCAAGGACAACATGATGGTGACGGTGCAGCTCTACGAGGGCACGCCGATGTCCGTGACGCTGCCGCAGACGGTGGTAATGACGGTGGTCGAGGCCGACGCCGTCGTGCGCGGGCAGACCGCCTCCTCCTCCTACAAGCCCGGGAAGCTCGACAACGGCCGCCGCGTGATGATCCCGCCGCACATCGGACCGGGGACCCGGATCGTCGTCAACACCGGCGACGGCAGCTACGTCGAGCGCGCCAAGGACTGACGCGCGCTAGCGGGCGAGAATCCCCATGGCCGTCCGCTCCGCCCTCATCAACGTGATGGCCGGCGCCGCCCTCAAGGCGGCGCGCGGCCTCATCCGCGACTTCGGAGAGGTCGAGCAGCTCCAGGTCTCGGTCAAGGGACCCGGCGACTTCGTGACGCAAGCCGACATCAAGGCCGAGAAGGTGCTGCGCCAGGAGCTCGCGCGCGCGCGTCCGGGCTACGGCTTCCTCATGGAGGAGAGCGGTGAGACGCCCGGCGCCGACGGCCGCCATCGCTGGATCGTCGATCCCCTCGACGGCACCACGAACTTCATGCACGGCATCCCGCAGTTCTGCATCTCGATCGGCCTCGAGCGCGAGGGCGAGCTCGTCGCGGGCGTCATTTACGAGCCCGTGCGCGACGAGATGTTCTGGGCCGAGAAAGGCGCCGGCGCCTACGTCAACGACCGGCGCTTGCGCGTCTCCGCGCGGCGCCAGCTCGGCGAGGCCGTGATCGCCACGGGCATCCCGACCATCCGCGGCAACGTCGATCGCGAGCTCTACATGCGCACGCTTTCGGCAGTGATGGCCACGACCGTGGGCGTCCGCCGCGCCGGCGCCGCCGCGCTCGACCTCGCCTATGTCGCGGCCGGGCGCTACGACGCCTTCTGGGAGTTCGGCCTGAGCCCCTGGGACATGGCCGCGGGGATCGTGCTCATCCGCGAGGCAGGCGGCTACGTCAGCGACATCGCCGGCGGCCACGACATGATGACGAGCGGCAATCTGCTGGCCGCCAACGCGCACCTGCATCTGCCGCTGGCGGCTCTCCTCAAGGAAGCGATGCGCGGGCCGGTTGCGGGCTGAATCCGGGGTGGCAGGCAATACCCGGAATGAGGTATTTTTAGGACGCATCGAAGCGGGGCTTGGCGGCAGATTACCGGACGTCGCGGACCTTCTTGGGAGATCGCTGAAAGAGCATGGGCAGCTCACCACCTTCGGCTCGACGGCGCCATGACATCCTGCTCGCGAGCGCCGTGGCGGGCGTGCTCTCGATCTTCGCCCTGCCGGTGCTCGCGCAAGCGCCGGTGGTGATCGGCGGCCGCGGCCAGCCGAGCGTCTACGTCGACGAGAGCGTCCTCAATTCCCTGGGGCCGTCGCCGACCGCCTCCGAGGTGATGCGCAATCCGCAGCAGGGGTCGCCGGGCTCTCCGCGCCTTCATCCGCCGCGCGGCGAGCGCTCGGCAGCGTCCGGCAAGAAGTCGACCGCTCAGACCGGTTCCAAGGCCAGCGGCAAGAAGACGGCGAGCAAGAAGCCGGCTGCGCAGACCGCCTCGACGGGCGCGAGCCCGGCGCCGCAGCAAGCGAGCGTGCCGCCAACACCGTCTCCCGCCCCCGCACCGCCGCAGCCGCCTGCGCAGGTCGCGACGGTCAATCCGATTGCACCGCCCAGTCAGCCGCCGCCCCAGCCGAGCGCGACCGCCTCCGCGCCGGCACCCGCCCCGGCCGCACCACAGGCCGCTGCGCCTCCCTCTCCCACACCGCCGCCGGCTCCTGCTCCGGCCCCCGCCCAAGCGGCGCCAGCGCCCTCCGCGCCGGCACCTGCACCGGCGCCGTCCGTGACGGCCGCCGCGCCCCAGGCTCCCTCTGCTGCGCCCCCGGCGCCAACGCCGCCGCCCGCGCCCCGCACCGCGGCCAACACACCGCCGCCGCCCGCGCCGGCGCCGCAACAGACCGCGAGCCTGCCGCCCTCGGGCGGCCTGCCCGCGCGAATCATGTTTCCGGCGAACGTGACGGATTTGCCGGACCAGGCGAAGCCCTCGCTCGAGGCCGTCGCCAAGGCGATGAAGGCGGATGCGAACCTCAAGGTCCAGCTCATGGCCTATGCCAGCGGATCGACGGACCAGACGAGCCAGGCGCGCCGCATCTCGCTCTCGCGCGCGATCGCCGTCCGCTCCTATCTGATCGAGCAGGGCGTAAACAGCATGCGCATCGACGTGCACGCGCTCGGCAACAAGACCGACAGCGGCGGGCCGCTCGACCGGGTCGACGTGATCGCGGTCGAGAAGTGAGCCGGGCCCGCCTCGTCGCAGCGGAGGCTCCGCCGCCATGACCCGGCCGCAACCCTATCTCCTGCACATGGCGCTCTTCGTGGCAGCGGTGCTGCTGGTCTGCGCGCTGCTCTTCTCCTCGCTCGCGCGTTTCTTCCTGGGGAACCCCGCGGTCAACGGCACCATCGTGGGCATCATGCTCGCGGGAACCGTTTACGTCTTCCGCCAGGTCATGCTGCTCAACCCCGAGGTCACCTGGATCGAGCGCTATCGGCGCAACCAGGCCCAGCCGAGCCGCGCGCGCCCGCCGCGTCTCATCGCGCCGATCGTGCAGATGCTCGCGGAGCGCAAGAGCGGACGCGTGAGCCTCTCCGCGACCTCCATGCGAACGCTCCTCGACGGAATTGCGACCCGGCTCGAGGAGACGCGCGAGACCTCGCGCTATCTGATCGGCCTCCTCATCTGCCTCGGCCTACTCGGCACCTTCTACGGCCTCCTCGAGACCGTGGGCACGGTGGGGGACGTGCTCGGCGCGCTGAGCTTCGGCGGCAGCAGCGACGTGACCGGCGCTTTCAATCAGCTCAAGACCGGCCTCCAATCGCCGCTCGAGGGCATGCGCACGGCCTTCAGCGCCTCGCTCTTCGGGCTTGCAGGATTCCTGGTGCTGGGCTTCCTCGACCTCCAGGCGGGCCTCGCCCAGAACCGCTTCTACAACGAGCTCGAGGAGTGGCTCGCGAGCTTCACGCGGCTTGCGGGCGGCGGCGGCTTCGCCGAGGGCGGCGACACGCCGGTCCCCGCCTACATTCAGGCGCTCCTGGAGCAGACCGCCGACAGTCTCGAGAGCCTGCAGCGCATCCTCGGCCGCGGCGAGGAGAGCCGCATCACCGCCAACGCCAACATCGTGAGCCTGACCGAGCGCCTCGGCATGCTCACGGACCAGATGCGGACGGAGCAGAGCCTCCTCGTGCGCCTCGCCGAGGGGCAGATGGACCTGAAGCCGGTGCTGCAGCGTCTCGCGGACGCCGGGACCCAGCGCTCCCCGGTCCAGGAGGAGGCGCGCAACCACCTCCGCAACATCGAGGTCCACCTCGTCCGCCTCTACGAGGACGTCTCGCAGGGCCGCAGCAGCGCGGTGCAGGAAATCCGGAGCGAGATCCGGCTGCTCGCGCGCACCATC
>Ga0335070_10003064_pt1 | contig 19428 bp, 14 predicted proteins | sample Lox_Sample_13_FD_206722 | JGI IMG/M metagenome (GOLD analysis project Ga0335070, IMG submission 206722) | Soil microbial communities from Loxahatchee National Wildlife Refuge, Florida, United States - Lox_Sample_1.3 | ecosystem: Environmental > Terrestrial > Soil > Wetlands | place: USA... | reverse complement strand
AAGGGCAAGGACATGGGCCAACTCGACATCAAGCCCGTGATGGACGGCATCAACGACTTTGAGGCGGCCGGACGCCAACTCGATGCCGCCCTGCAACAGGCGCTCTCTTCAGGAAAGACCGATGCCAGGCTCTCTACCGAACTCAACGCCGGCATGATGCAGGTCGAGAGGAATTGGCTGAATCCTGACGGCATCCCGGGACGGCCATGGTTCAAACACATTCTCTACGGCGCGCGCTTCACCTACGCGCATCTCGAACTGCCTGGACTAACTGAAGCTGTGGAAAAACAGGACTGGCCAACCGCGCGCGAGCAGGTAGTCATCCTGCAGAGGTCTCTCGCGAAAAATACGCGACTGGTAAACGATCTGGCCGCGAAGATTCAGAGTCACTAGCCGCTATTTCAAGTTCTGCCCGTTCGATGTCATCTGATTCAACAGCTGCTGATCCTGCTGCTGAAGTGATGCTGGCAGCTTCGCGTAGTAAAGCTGCTCGGCGATGTCCTGACCCGATGTCACCACGTAATGTACGAAGTCCTTCAGGTTTTGCCGCTTGGCGGCGTCCGTTCCATCCTTCGGAATGATGAGGAAGGTCAATCCCGCAATCGGATACGCATCCTTCGCGCTCGCGGGCGGGTCGACGATCGGTGTCCGCACGTCCTGCGCAAGCTGGCTTGAGTAGGCGTCGATCGCCGCTGTGGTGCCCTGCGCGGTCGGCTCTTCGTAGTTGCCCGCTTTGTTTCGAATGAACGCGACTGGCAGATTGTTCTGCTTCGCGTAGTTCAGTTCGACATACCCGATTGAGCCTGGAGACTGCTTCACAACCCCAGTCACTCCTTCGCTGCCTTTGCCGCCAATGCCCACCGGCCAGCTCACGGCAATTCCCTTTCCCACCTTCTGTTGCCACTCGGGGCTCACCTGGCTCAGGTACGTTGTAAAGATATTGCTTGTGCCGCTTCCGTCCGATCGATGCGCAACGATAATCGGCCCGGTCGGCAATTTCGCACCCGGATTGTCTTTCTTCAGCGCTGGCGACTGCCAATCCTTGATCGTGCCCAGGAAGATTGCCGACAGGGTCGTATCGCTGAGACGGAGCGGGCTCTTGAGGTCCGGCAGGTTGTAGGTAATGCACACCGGCCCCGCGCTCTCGGGAATCTGGAGTACTGCCGACATATCCGTCAACTGATTGTCATCCAGCGCCGCGTCGCTCGCTCCGAAATCCACCAGCCCCTTCTTCAGCTGCTGGATGCCGCCGCCGCTGCCAATCGATTGATAATTAATTTGCAGGCCCGCCCGGTTCTGCTGGAAAGAGGCAATCCACCGCGTCATGGCCGGATAAACAAATGTGCTGCCCGCTCCGATGATCGCATTGCCGGAACCACCGCCAGTCTTCGATTCGCTTCCGGTTTTCGAAGGTCCACAGCCGATCGTGACAACCATGAGCAGCACGCCCAGAACGATCCATGATGATCGAGCAGATTTCATTGCCAGCCTCCCTCCATGAAAAAGATTTTTCCTCTGATAGAACAGGATAGGGCACCTTTGGCCCAGGATTGTTACAGAAAGGTGAATTTGAACCCCGCGGAGGACCGGCAAACCACTCGGCTCTTGCGTTGTCTACTCGGCGATCAGTAGTGTTTCTGCGAAGGCCCATTCCTCATCTACCCACTGCTCTTCACAACAGAAGTTGGCCGCCATGGCGAGGCGCAGCAATTCCGGACGCGAGTATTTGTGGCTGCTCTCGGTCCAGATCGTTTCGCCCTCATCGAATTTCACTCTCAGCCCCGCCCTTTGAATATCAGCAACCTGTCGCCTTTGTGATCGCAAGTGCATCTCGATGCTGCGAGTTTCCGAATTGAAGCGCGCCACATGCGCGAATTCGGTCAAGTCAAAGTTTCCGTCCAGTTCGCGGTTGATGCGCCCAAGCAGGTTCAAGTTGAATGCCGCGGTCACCCCCAGCGCATCATCGTAGGCGTCGAGCATTTGTGGAGTCGGCTTGATCAAGTCCGTGCCTAGCAGCAACGCGTCCCCCGTTTGCAGGATTCGCCGCACGTCGCGCAGAAATCTTACGTCGGCCGGCCGGTCGAAATTTCCAATCGTGCCGCCCAGGAAGAGCACCAGCAGTTGTTCATCTGGCGCGCGGTTGCCGGCGACTTCACGCAGGCCGTCGAGATATTCGCGCTCGAACCCCACGATGCAGATATGCTCGATATCGCCCAGTTCGCGCGCGCACATGGTCAACGCGGTGTGGGAAATTTCAATCGGGCAATAGCGAGTATGCTGCCGGCTGTCGAGCGCTTCCAGCAGGTAGCGCGTCTTCCTGCCGCTGCCACTGCCAAGTTCCGCAACCACCAATGCCGGCGATAACCTTCCGACAATCTCGCCTGCATAGCGCCGAAGCAACCGCTCGTCAGCCCGCGTCAAGCCATACTCGGGCAGCGCGCTGATCACCTCGAACAGCTTCGATCCCACTTCGTCGTACAGGTACTTCGAGGGCAATTCTTTCTGTCCGATAAGCTTGAGCCCCGCCCGCACCTCGGCCGCGAATTCTAGAGCAGGATCGGCGACTACCGCCGGTCGTAAAATCATTCCATCCTCACGCGAGCCGGTTGCTCACACATCGAAAGCCGGAATAAACGTACTGATAGTGCGCTTGAAACCAGTTGCGGAAAGAAGGCCGCAACATGCAGGCCGCCGTTCGCGCCGAACCACCCTTCAACACGTAATGTTTGCCATCGAAGAAGTCGGCAGAGTATCCGCGATAGAAAGGAAATGCCTCGAATCCTGGAAACGGCTGGAACAGAGTTGACGTCCACTCCCACCCGTTACCGAGCATGTCCTCGGCTCCAAACGTGCTCGAGCCCGCAGGATGATCGCCCACTGCAACTGGATCCCAATTCTCGAAATTGAAGTTCCCGTAATCAGGCGAAAGCGGCGCTGCGCCCCACGGATATGGTCTCTCTCCGCCCGCCGCTGATCCGTACGCCGCACGCTGCCATTGCTCTTCCGTCGGCAGGCTTTTCCCAACCCATCGCCCGTACGCACTGGCCTCCGCATAGCTCACATAGACCGGCCACTCCGGAGGCAACGGCACTTCTTCGAACATCGCGCGCCAGAACCATTGACCGTCTTTGAGCACCCAGAACGCCGGATGAGAAATCGCGCTGGCCTCCTTCCACTCCCAGTCGGCCTCGCTCCACAGTGCACGATTCTGATATCCTCCGGCCTCCAGAAATTCCAGGTATTGCCGGTTCGTCACTTTGTGACGATCAATGGCGAATTCAGGAACCTCGACGGTGTGCTGTTCGAATTCGTTGTCCCAGCCAAATACGCTGTCTTCGCGCGCAAGCCCCGGCGTAATCGTGCCCGCAGGGACGTCAACCATCCCCGGTATCACCGATGTCTGGCCGAACTGAAGAGAAATGCGCGGGGCGATCTTTTTTTCGAATGGAAGCCGGTGCAGCATGTAGGCCAGCGTCTCGGCGTGCATCAGGCGGTGCTCGATGGCTACATTCAGCAGCAACGAGGGCGAGAACTCATGCGAAGCATCACCCGCCTCGTTCAACGCGCGAGCTAAGCTTTCATCCAATTCCTCGCGAATGCATTGCACATAGTTGCGGACCACCGTGAGAGAAGGCCAATCCGACGGCTCATCCTTAGGCAGTCCTCCATCCACTGGATCGATGCCGAAAGCAAACAAGCGGTCGAGATCGGGCCGAAAGTCGCGCCGATCGAGCAAGCGCCCGCTCAGCAGGTTCCAGTCGAAAGCCTCCAGGTGCCCGATGTAGAAGACGATGCGGTGCCGCTCGGCGATGGGCCGATCGTAAAGCGAGTCACTGCGCACGACCGCAAACAGTTCGTCGGTTCGCTCGCGCGCTTCGGAGAGCCTTTCCAGCAATCCGCCTCGAGTCCGGGTTGCTGATTTCGTTAATAACATCGATTGCCTTCCTTGGCCAACAGCGGCCGTTCCAGTTTGCGCCGACAACCGCGTTTGGATGCTGCAAACCGTCGTGATGCCGCTTCTTTGACCCGAATCGAGAAACCTATATCGCTCTCTTCGATTTAGATACCACCCCCAAGACGCACCAACCCTTCCTAGGGATTAGACTCGCTCCAAAAGGTTGCAGATTATTACGGTAAGCTCATCAGCAAATACGGGGTCGTACATGCTTCAGTGCTGAACCGGAGGCGTGCAATGAAGTCGGCTATGTTTCCAATCCTATTGACGTGCTGTGTGATGGCCCTTTTGATTCTCGGCGCCGGATTGCATGCCCAAAGACGCGCGGCCGGATTCCCCACCCCGCCCAGTCCGTCGGATCACTCGAATGCCGAGCAGCCGCGAACCGAACGAATGCGGCCGCAAATGGATTTCCTCGCGATGGAAAGAGAGTCGAAGGAACTCTCGGATTTATCGCAGACCATTCCCGGCGACGTCGAACTCCTCAAGAAAGGCCTGCTTCCCAAGAACATGATCGACAAACTGAAGAAAATCGAGAAGCTCTCCAAGCACCTGCGCAGCGAAACCACATTCTAGCCACCGGCAAGCGAAACAAGAGAGCTTCGCAATTGAAGCTAGAACACTACGCGGAAGCCGAACTCGATTTGCCGGGGAGCGCCCAATCCATATGTACCCGATCCTGCAAGAATGCGGTCGAGCCGCGACGTACAGAGCGCGGGTACATCGCCGCACCTTCCGGCCGAACTTGAATTGTTCAACGAACTGCCCGGAGAGCCGCTCAGCACTCCACTCAGCAATCGTCCCGCACCGCCGTAGTTCGCAAAATTGAAGACGTTGAACGCGGCAACATTCGGCTCGATACTCACCCGTTCGCCGACCTTCACTGGCCAGGTCAGCCGCAAGTCAACGGTCTTCAGCCAGGGTTCCGTCGCGGCGTTCGCTGGCAATGGCTGCAGCGCGGGATACAACGCACCAAGCGCGCTCAGCTGCGAAGCCGTAAACAGATTGGTGCTGACCAGCTTCTGCCCAGCCGGCGTCAGCTTTCCCGCGTAGGTGGTGTTATAGAAACTGATCGCGTCTTTCAGGCTGCTGCCAGAGTATCCACCCGCGCCGCCGATCTTTGTGCCCGGAAGAAGATCACCCACCGTGCCGTCGCCGGTCACATCGCTGCGGAAAATTTCCCCTGGTTGTCCGCCGCCATCCAGTTGGGGTAGCCGCGCGCTGAGCGACAGGGGTGAAAGCATCTGTGCAATCAGGGACAACCGCAGGCCATGCAGCAACGTGAATGTCGGTGAGATCGTGAACTGGTTACGCCGGTCGAGTCCCGACGATCCGAAATGTCCAACATGGGGGCTGTTGTAGTCCTCAGCAACGGTCAGCACGGAGAAGTCACCGCCGCTGCCATCGGGCGATGCGATATTCGACTCGTATTTCGAAAACGTGTAGGCAACAGCCAGGTCTGCATGGCGCACTCCGCGGAACGCAAGATTGCCGCTCGTCCGGAAGGCGATCTGGACGCTCTGGTAAAGCGAGCGCCCGGTCGGGAAGAACATTACGTTCGACCCGACGGTTGGATTGATCCCTCCAAACGCGGCTGGACGCAATCCCAGCACCGAGCACGGAAACGGTCCGCAGTAGGCATTCGAGGAATCGAGACCTTGGCGCGCGAAGTCGGCGATGGAAGCTCCGGGGACCGCCGCAAGGTAACAATTCACCGAGGTCTGCGAACTGCTGCCCGCGAACGCGGCTACCGGACAACCGGCCGACGCCGGGTTCGCCGCCAACGTCGCATTGATTGCGTCCAACTCCGCCTTGAACGGTTGGTCGATGTTGTTGGCGTCGGTCAGATGGCTCGCGTCTCCCACATGATTCGTGTCGATGCCGAGCGGCAACTGCGTGCCGATCTGCCGTACATAATCAATCGAAAGAACGCCGTGCTCTCCGAATTGATGCTGAATTCCGGCGTTCATATGCACCGTGCGTGGCGTACGAAAATTCGGCGCCAGCATGCCTCCGAAGTTTGCCAGGCTGTTCGCCAGCGAGTAGACATTCGGGCCGGTCGTTCCGGCCTGTGCCGCCAACAACTGCGCTTGCAAATCCTGGATCGCTTGCGAGACCACAATCGGCTCATCGGCATTGTTAATCACCGTGCCGCCGATCGGCTGCCCGCAGATCTGTGTTGCGATGTCGAGCCCATCTACGCTGTTCACCGGCGTGCCATTGGGAAACAGCGTGCTGCCGGTCGGGCACAATGTCAGGCTGCGGGCGAACTGCCCGTTCGATAGGCGGCTGATGCGATCCTGATACGCATTCTGTAGCAGGAAGTTGTCGAAGAACATTCCTCCGCCCACGCGCACCACCGTTTTGCCGTTGTGGCCGGGGTCCCATGCCACGCCCGCCTGCGGCGCAAAGTTCCAGTTGGGTTGATTGACTCGTTTCCCCAGCCCGATGATTCCCCCGAACTGATCGAGCACTAGGTCGCTTCCCGAACAGGGTGGCGCGGCCACGATCGCAGTGTTGATGTCCGAGCACGGGATCGAGGCCAGGTCACTGTTCGTCCGTCCGCTGTCGCGGACGTAGTTCACGCCCACCGTCACATTGATATTCGGGCGTACCTTGAACGTGTCGGCGAAATAAAGTTCCACGCGTGTATCGGTGTAGGCGCCGGTAGAGCGTCCGAAAGCCGAGTTCTCGCTGAACCCTCCCAGCCCGTTGTAAATCGTGAATGTGCCAACCGGATAATTCAGCGGATTGTCGGCCGGCCCGCGCGGATCGCCGGGAATGAGCGGCGGCAACGCATTCGGGTTGCTGTTGATGGCATTGATCACGTCAATGCCATTCGAACTTGTCAACGACGGTCCGAAGATTCCCGGATTGTAGAAATCGTTCTGCGTAATGTGATGGATCGCGCCGCCAAAGCGAAGTGTGTGCAGGTCGCGCCATGGCGTGCTGCCATCGTAGCGCCCAAAGATGTCCCGCTGAATCGTTTGTCGCGGCCCGGCATTGCTCGGGCCGTATTCGAACGACCCGATCTGCTGGTGAAACGGCGCTTGCGGCAGGATGAACTCGTCCCGGCCTAAGTCCGGATTGATCGAGTCCACCGTCTTCGAATATCCAAAACGCCCGGTGTGCGCGAACCGGCCGTGATTCCAGTCGAGTCCGAACACGCCCGACGGAACGTTCACATCGTTGCGGAACGGGGAAAGACTGTCTGTTGGCCCGATCTCGTTGGCGTTGTCATAGCTGAAACGCGCAAACCACTTCGCATTTTCCGACCAGTTGTAATCCAGGCGCGCGCTCGCCATGTTTTCCCGGAAGAACGCATCGCGCGTGGTCAGCGCATTGAACGGAAATCCCGGATAGACTGGCAGTTGACCGTCCTGCTTGGTGCGTTCCCCGCTTACGAACAGGAACGCTTTCTGTTTGATCACCGCGCCGCCCACCCCAAACCCGTATTGCTGCCGGCTGTAGTTCGGATCGCTCGCTGGAAATCCGGCCATGCCTACCGGCCGGTCGCGAAACTGGCCAAACAGGTTGCCGTGCCATTCATCTCCGCCCGAACGCGTGACCACCCGCACTGAACCCGCCGCGTTCAGCGACTGGAACACGTCCGGTGTGCTGCGTGTGACGATCAACTCGCGGACCGACTCCGACGGAAGATTCTGGATGACCCCGCCCCGCGTCTCATCCATCGACTCCACTTCATCGATGTCGTAGTGCGTGGTCCGACCCAAAGTGCTACCGATCGACAGTGTCTGTGTACCACTCTTGCCCGGATCGAGAATGGCGCCGTCAACCGCCTGTACGCCCGGCTCGCCGCGCGCCGCATCGAGATAGTTCCGCCCATTGATCGGCGACATGTCAGCCACATTGCCCGGAACCACGGTTTCCAGACGCACCGGTTCCGGATTGATCGGCTCAAGCCGGAAGTTCGCGGTGGCGGACCCTCCTGCCTGCACGGTGACCGTTACATCGGCGATGTGGAAGTCCCGGCCCTCCGCCCGCACCAGGTAGGCGCCGGGCGGAACCTGGTCCGAGCTATAGACGCCGTCCTTGCCGGAGCGGGTTACCGCGCTTGTCAGCGTCGCTTTCGAACTGATCAGGATGCGGGCGTTCGCTACCGCATTCCCGTCGGAATCGAGCACCGTTCCCTCGACGTTGCCCGTTGTCGGACCTTCCTGTGCCATCAGTGGTGCAGTGGAAATGCTCAATAGCAGCGAGATGGAAAGACAGAACGATTGCGTGAGCTTGCGCAAGACACACCGGTTCGACAAAGCGCCACCTATCCTTGGCAGAATCCTGGGATGATCGGCTTACCAGGTCTCGATTTTCACCGCGATAGAAACGATAATTCTACTAGATGCTACGGGTTATTTCGAAAGCTGCATGCCTCCGACGAGAATCAGAATGACGATTTCGAAGTGAAATAACCCGCCCGGCAACGCGCCTGTTCGCCCGAGTCGGGCGGCCTGCCCGCCAGGCTCACCTGGATTCGCCGGAATTCCGAGTCCGAGGTGTGTTCCGATGGGTAATATGCCAGAAGGTATTGCGTGCGCAGTTCGTCGCTGATCTTGCGGAACGCCTCGTCAAGTTCGGACAATGAGCTCGCGTAGTAGTACTTGCCGCCCGTATCGGTCGAGATCGTAATCAGGGCGTGCTCTCCTCCCGTGTCGCGTCCTGCGCTCGCCTGGATCGGCACAATAATGATGCTGTAGATGATCGCTTCCGCTTCCTGCGCCGAGCGCAGCGCTTCCTTGTAGTCCACCTGGCTGATGGTATCGCCGCCATCCGTGATCACCACCATCACCTTTCTTCCCTGGCGCCTGCTTAGCGCTTGCGATCCCAGATACACCATGTCGTAGAGCGCGGTCGCTGCGCCGTTATGAATGCGATCGATCCCGCTGTCGATTCTCTTCAGGTCGGCGGTAAATGGCACCACCTCGCTCACCACTTCGCTGAATTGATAGAGCGAAAGCGCATCCTGCGGGCGCAGGATGGTTGCCGCAAACTTTCGCGCGGACTGCTGTTCGAGCGGCAGGTCTTTCCGTGTGCTCAGGCTGGTATCGATCCCGAGCACGATGGAAAGCGGCAAGGCCGATTCCCGCGAAAAGATCGCGATCCTTTGCTCCTTGCCGTCTTCCCTGAGAACGAAATTCTCTTTCTGCAGCGTAGAAACCGGTCCGCCGTGGGCGTCGGTGACCGTCACGAAGACGTTCACCAACTTTACGTCGACCTTCAAAGTAGTGTCAGTCTCTTGCGCTGCAGAGGGCCGCACGACGGCGCAACAGAGCAGGGCCAGCACCAGTGTTTTCATGCGGTGATCAATCATTTGGATGCGGGCTGTCCCTGGGTTGTGCCTCCCGCCCGTGGAATTTCTTGCGGAAAGGGTTCCCCATCGGCCCAAACCGCTCCATCTTCGAAGTATTCCTTCTTCCAGATTGGAACGGTCTTTTTGAGCGTATCGATCAGCCAGCGGCAGGCCTCGAACGCCGCCGCCCGGTGGGCCGACGCCACAACGATCAACACGCTAGTCTCGCCGATCTCCAACCGCCCCAGGCGGTGCAGAATCGCGGCTTCCCGTACGCCGAACTTCGACTTTGCTTCGGCAATCAGCCCGCTCATTTGCTTCAGGGCCATTTCCTCGTAGGATTCGTAGTCCAGATAGACCGTTTTGCGGCCGCGCGTTTTGTTGCGCACAATACCTTCAAAGACCACGGCAGCGCCGTCTTCCGGCATCTTCAGGCTCGCGAGCACGGTCTGCGTGTTGATTGGCTCGCGCACGATGTAAACCGAAGTGAGCGGTTCTGCCCCGTTTCCACCGCTGACCGGCGGGAGCAGCGCCACCTCGTCACCCGATCTTAAGGGTGCGTCCTGTCCGGCATATTCCTGGTTCACGGAAAGCGCGACCGACGGCAGAATTTCCTCCAATCGCGGGTACTGGCAGGCATAGTGCGCCAGCAGTTCGCCCATCCCCGCGCCGGCAGGCAGTTCCACTGTGTCGGACGAGCGCCCGACCAACTCTTTCAGCATTCCAAAGAAAAGCACGCGGATCTGCATCGCAGCCGATATCCCGACAATTTCCAACCCAGTGTAACGCAGCATGACGGTTGATCCCGAAACCGGCGTAAATGGGCGGCTCCGCCGCTCTGTGAGAGCTGCGCTAGTGCAATTACTTCCGTAATCGTGCAATAGGTCACTTTCCGGCTTAGGCTTTATGGGCAAGCGCTTCTATTAGGGAGGCTTTCATCACCACCGGCTCACAAACCGATGCCAGCCGCAGCGCATCGGCACGCGCCTTTATTCACAGCCTGAACATTCTGGTGAAGTACACCCGTCTATACGGCGTGAATCACAAGCGCACCGAAGGCCAGTTCCAGACCACCTGGAACGAACTGCAGCAATCGCTGCCTAAGACCGGCGATGGTGGATTTGTGTTGGGAGTTTCCGACAACAAGCTGCTCCTCGACGGCATACCGCTGGACCCAGGGCAGGCCGAGCGCAGCTTCGCGCAGTTGCTCACCGCCGCCGGGCTCGCCAGCATTCATTTCTCGAACAAGGTTACGCTCGACGATTTCACCCGCCTTGTCCGCGCATTCGCGATGGGCGGTTCCAAAGCACAGGACTTCGCCAAGCAGATCAAGGAATCTCTCGGCGATAACAAGAACTCTTCGATCCGAATCAATGAAGTGAAGTTTGTCGCCGCTGATCCCGCCACGGGTGAAATTTCCGTGGCCGCCCAGCTGGCCGCTCAATCGCTCGGGCCCGAGTTCAAGGAGTGGCTCAACGATCCGCAGAAGATGTTGCAGTTGATTGCTGCTGCTCAGGGTGCAACCTCGGGCGGTGGTGGTGGCGCACCCGGTGAGGGCACGGCTCCTTTGGGAACGGTTCCCAGTGTTCCGGTTCGCGGAGGCGGTGGGGGTGGCTCCTGGAGCGGTGGCACGGTGCCCCTGCAGGAAGAAGAAGTCATTCAGGCGATCCGCATGCTCACCCACTTCGGACAGGTGGCGCAGGATCCCAATGCCGGACCAGAAGAATTGAAAATCGAACTTAGCAAAGCGCCCGAAGGCGCCAAGCTGAATCTGGCCGCATTGCTTGAGAGTCTCTCCGGCCAGGTCACCACGAAGGCCGAGCAGAGTGACACACCCCTTCTCATGAAGGCCGCCGAGCACATGGCCATCCGTTTCGCCCTCGACCGCTACTCCAAGGGCGAGGTCAAGGTTAACGCCGTCCATCAGATGATGGAGCACATGAGCCGGCAGATGGATACCCTGCGCCAGATCCTCAAGGTGCAGGAAGACAAGATGTCGAAGGCTGGCATCCTCGTCGAGTCTCACGCCGACATCCTCGACCGCATGTTTTGGGCGGAAGTTCCCGAAGCCGGAAAGAAAAGCGTGCTGCTCTCCGGCGAAGCCGCCTGCGTGCCGCCCCGCAATATTCGCCAGTTCGTCGACATGTTGCTCGAACGCGGCGATTCCGACCTGGCAGCCCGAATCCTCGCCAATTACACCAATTGCCTGGACGCGAAAGACCTCGATCCGCGCCGCAAGACCTCCATCGGACTGGCCCAGCTCGCTGACCTGTACGCCACCGCTGGCGGAGAGGCTATGGCCGATGCCATCGCCAAGATCGCCGAAAAGATCGGCAAGGAGTCGGACAACGAGGTACAGAGCCTGCTTTGCGCCGCTTTCACGCGTTTCGGCCAGGAAAGCTGCAGCCGCAAAAACTACAAAGCAATCGCGGAAGTCTGCACCGGCCTTGAAGTCATCGGAAAGGACCGCCCTCTTCTCGTGCAGGATGTACGCCAGCGCGTGGGCATCGAGAACCGCCTCCCCGAAATCGTCGAAGAGGCGATCAATGCGCCGAGTGTTCCCGAAGAACTGATCACCGTTCTGCAGCAGCTTCCGGAAAGCGCGGTCGAACATCTTGCGGACCGCTTTTTCCGCTCGCAGAAGCGCGTCGAGTGCGATCGCGTCGTCGAGCTGGTCTCCGAACTTGGACAGCCCGCCGTGGCCGACCTGCGCGAAATGCTCCGCACTGGTCAGCCTCGCCAGGCCTCAGCCGCAGTCGGCTTGCTGAGCCGCCTGAGCGTAACCACGCTCCTCGAACTTCTGCCAACGCGTATTCCCGAGTGCAATCGTTTCTACCAGGACGTGATCGTCCGCCAGATCGCCTACGGCGCCGCCGCCGATCGTGGACGCACGCTCCTCGAACTTCTCGAATTGCTCGATCCCCTCATTCTGCCGGAGGCGATCGATGAAATCGGCATGAGTCTTGACCGCACCGCCAGCGCCAGCCTTATCACTCTGGCCAGCTCCGGAGAAGCGCAATCGCGCTCACCTTTCGTTCAGCTCAAGGCCGTCGAGTCGCTCGGACGCCTGCGCGAAACCGAAGCCGTACCGGTTCTGCGTTCGATCGTCGAAGAGAAAAGGCTCTGGAAGCATGGCCAGCATCGCGAGCTGCGTATCGCCGCGGCCCAAGCCCTGAGCAAGATCGACCCCCGTTTTGGCGCGCAAGTCCTGGCCGAAAGCGGCCTCGACGCCGCCGAACTCGCGATCACACCGCTCGACCCGGCGCCTGCCTGCCCGTGGGTGCGCCAGCGCCGCTACGAGCGCATCATCCTGCCGCGCACCTTCGCCGCCACGCTCAGCAGCTCGTGGGGCAAGTCGAACGTGGTGATGCGCGAACTCAGCCTTGGTGGAGGCATGGGAACCCGCAGCGATAATCTGCGCGTCGGCTCCGAAGCGAATCTGGAAATTTCCCTCGGTGTGAAGAAGATCCGCGGCCAGGTCCTGCTGCGCCGCGCCCGCGTCAACGAAGTCGGCTTCGAAGTCGTCCACATGGACCTCGACAGCCGGTATCGCCTGCGTCGCGTCCTGGTGGAAGCGCTCGCGCGCGCTCCCGAAAACCGCTCCGCCGAATGGGATGGCGAGCGGAAGGGATAAAACCAGGCTCGCTCTGGGCCTTGGACTCGAGCAACATCGCCTGCCGCCCCATTTCTGCTCCGGAGTAGAGAAACGGTTCTGGGAGGGCACGGCTTCAGCCGTGCTACTTCGATCAACAATGAGGACCTTAAGCCCCTGAGGCTGCTCCATTTGATCCGCAGAAGTCTTCTGTTTCGCTCGTAGCTCGGAGTGCGTAGCACGCCGCTTTGCCTTAGGAAGCGGCTTGCCCCTCTGCTTGGCAAAAGAAAAGCCTCCGCCGAAGCAGAGGCCTTTCGCAAGCTACGAATTCCGAACTAGGACTTACAACCTTACACAACCTTCACAAAAATGATCACGAGCGCGAACAGCACGAGCGACTCGATGAACGCCAGGCCGAGAATCAACGCGACCTGAATACCGGCGCGCGCCGCCGGATTGCGTCCTAACGCTTCGCAGGCAGCCGACGCGGCGCGCCCCTGGCCTTGTGCAGCGAGACCGGCCGCGATCGCAATCGCAAAGCCGGAAGTGATTGCAACCCAGTTTGTCGGAGCAGCCGAGCCTCCGCCGGTCTGTGCGAACGCCGGAACCGCCAGAATCGACGCCATCACCATCACGAACAACAACATCACAATTTTCCGCATTTGCTCTCCTTATGAGTTCCGCCAGTGGGTGGTTGACGCCGTGCTCTTTGAGCCGGCGCCCTCACGCTGTGCGGCAGGTGACTACCAAAAACCGGGTACTGACTACTGACAACTGCTCTTAGTGCTCATGTGCGACCGCTTCGCCCAGGTAGACCGTAGTCAGCAGCACGAAAATGTACGTCTGAATTAACGCGACTCCGACATGCAGTCCCTGAAAGATGATTGGAACTCCGAGCGGCACCAACGAGAAAAATACCAGGGTCACCATCTCGCCCGCGAACATATTGGCAAAAAGACGAACGGTGAGCGACAGCACACGCGCCAGGTGGCTGAAAATCTCGATCGGAAAGATCAGAAATGGAAGCAGAATCCGCACCAGCAGCGGCATTCCCTCTTGCGGACCGATAAAGTGCTTCACGTATCCGATCGCGCCATTTTCGCGCAAGCCGTGATAGTGATAGTAAAACCACGTCACCAGCGCGCATCCCAGCGGAACCACCGGCACCGCCGTTGGGGATTCCAACCCCGGAACCAGCCCGATCAGGTTGCAGGTCAGGATGAATATGCCCAGCGTCACCAGGTAGGGGACATATCTCTCAGAATGATGACCGATGATCTCGTTGGCCAGATTGCTGATGAATGCGTGTATGCCCTCGACGGTGTGCTGCAGCCCTCCCGGCCGCTCTACCGACAACCGCATGCGGATGGCGACAAACACCGCCGTCAGCAGCAGGACGACCAGGATCTCCATCGCCACGCTGTTTGGAATCGGAGCCGCAGGGTGTTTCGGATGAATACCCAATGCGTGCAGGAGCGCCAGCACGGGCGCGCCAAACAGCTGATTCAGCAACTTGGTGAATGCCAGTTGTTCCATACGAAAGAAAATTGCCGGAAGCTACCCTCTCCGGAACGCCACGTAGGCCTCAACCGCCGCCTCGACCATCATGGCCGCTACTGGCAGGCATAGACCCCACAGGAATCCCCGGAAAGCCAGGGAAGAACCCTTGAATATAGCATAGGCAACAATGCCGACCAACCCGTAGCGCACCAGGAACCGCGCCACAATGGCGCGCCCTTTTTCCTTGCTTTGGCGGTTGACGATACGGTCTGCCAGGCCCTCGACTCCCCGCGCCAGCGCGCGAAAATTGATGTAGGAAACCGCTGACCCGGCCGCCACTCCAGTCATTCCCGGCCATCCGTAGAACCAAAATACCGGGACCAGCAGCAGCGCGCTCGCGATCAGCATCGTCCGCAGCATGCGCGGCAATGCCCGCGCATAGAACTGTTCAGTCTGAGGATCTTTGACTGGCGCGGGTGAAGTCTGCTCGTTACTCATCCTTGAACGCCGAGAGCGCCATGCGGATCACCTGCGTGAAACCGACCGCCGCGCCAAACAACAGCCCCACCAGATAGAGCCATTTCGTGTGCAGCCAGTAATCGGCAAGTTTCCCGACAAAGAATCCGAGCAGGACGGACGCCGGAATGATGAAACCGATTTCCGAGTAGCGCGCAAGTGAAACCAGCGGGTCCTTCTTCTGCGGAGGCTTGGATGGATCGGACATTGCGAGGATTGTAACCCAGCCCCAAGCGCTGAACGCGAACTGCGGACAAGCCGACTTTCCTGATTCGCTCGAAGCTCCTAGCTCGCAGCTATCTACCCAGTGACCAATTCACCGTTTGAATGAAGGGCTCCGGATACATACCGATCACGACTGTCGCCAGCGCCGTGATTCCCAGCGCAAGTCGCATCGCAAGGCTGACCGGCAGGCGTTCGGTCTCCACTGCCTGCCGCATGAACATCGCATTCGCGATCTTCAGGTAGTAGTAGAGACCAAACAGCGTGTACAGAACGGCCAGCGCAGCCAGTACGTAATGCTGGCTCTCAACCAGGCTGAGGAAGATGTAGTACTTCCCGAGGAAACCGGCCATGGGCGGAATCCCCGCCAGCGACAGCAGGAAGAAGAGCATGAGTACGGCTTCCACCGGCTGGCGCGAGCAGAGCCCCGCAATGTCGTCCAGTTCGTCGCCAATAACGTTGCGGTTGCGCAGCGAAGTGATCACCGCAAACGCGCCCAGGTTCATGAACGTGTAAACCATCAGGTAAATTAGGATGCCTTTCAGGCCATCGATAAAACCCGGGCTGCCCACCTGTGAACTGCCCATCGCCACGAATGCCAACAGCATGTACCCCACGTGCGCAATCGACGAATAGGCTAGCAGCCGCTTCGTGTTGCTCTGCGTCAGCGCCGCCAGATTCGCGCCTGTCATGGTTGCAATCGCAACGAAGACCATGACCGGTGTGTAGATCGAGCGCAGCGGGAACAGTCCCCAAAGCAGGATGCGCAGCAGCATCGCCCACGCCGCCGTCTTCACCGCCACCGACATGAATCCCGTAATGCTGGTCGGCGCGCCCTCATATGCGTCGGGCGCCCATTGATGGAACGGAATGGCCGCAATCTTGAAGAGCAGGCCGACCATGGTTGCCAGCAGCGCAATCACCACGACAGGATGGTGCGGATCGATGCGTAACAATGCGCGCTGCATCAAAACGAGATTGGTTGTTCCGGTCAACCCATACAACAACGACAACCCATACGCGAAAATTCCCGACGAAAACGCTCCCAGCAGCAGATACTTCAGCGCCGCTTCATTCGATCGCCGGTCGCGCCGCAAGAAGCCCACCAGCACGTAGGTAGAAATGGCCATTAGTTCGAGGCCAATGAAGATGAGCACGACGTCGAGGCCAGCCGCCATGCACATCATCCCGATCACTGCCAGCAGGATCAGCGCGTAGTATTCGCCATGGTGCTCGTTCTCGACCTCCAGGTAGCGTACCGACATCAGGATCGCAATCGCTGCCGCCGCCAGGAATAAGTACCAGAAGTAGATTGCGAACCGGTCGACCAGCAGCGAATTGTAGAATCCGATTCCGCCGCGCGGCGACTGCCATTGGATCTGATAAACACACAGCGCCGAGACCACCACGCCCAGAAACGCGCCCGCCGCATTCATCCACTTCCACTGCTTCGGCACCATCAGGTCGATCAGCAGGATGCCGAGCGCGAAAATGGCGAGTTCCACCATCGGCAGCATGAGGCGGTATTCAGTGGGCGTCAGGCTTCTCACCGCGTCTTCCCTTTCGCCGGAGCCTTGGCGGGCGCTGGGGCTGGAGCCTCCTCCGGCGCCGGCGTAGACGCTTGTGCATTCACCGCTTCTTTCGGCTTCGAATTTTCCTGGATGTTGTAAACCAACTGGTTCACCGGCTGCTCCAGGATCTGGAAGAACGGCTTCGGATACAGCCCGATCCAGAACGCCATGATGATGAGCGGCGCAAAGGTGAGCACCTCGCGCGGCGTCAGATCGTGCAGCTTTTCGTTCTTCGGATTCGTCACCGTGCCAAAAAACACGCGCTGGTACAGCCACAACAGATACGCGGCCGCCAGCACCACGCCCGGGACCGCCCACGCCGCCCACCGCCAATTCGCCGTGAATGCTCCTTGCAGGATGGTGAATTCGCCGACGAAGCCGTTGAGCAGCGGCAGTCCCATAGACGATAGGAACATGATCATGGTGATCGTCGCGTACACCGGCATGACGTTCGAAATCCCGCCGTATTCTGCGATTTCGCGCGTGTGCCGCCGCTCGTACAGAATGCCGACGATCAAGAAGAGCGCGCCAGTCGAGATGCCATGGTTGATCTGTTGCAGCACCGAGCCGCTCAGTCCAGTCTGGTTCAGCGCGAAAATTCCGAGCGTGCAGAATCCCAAGTGGCTCACCGACGAATACGCCACCAGCTTCTTCATGTCTTTCTGCATCAGCGATACGAGAGCGCCGTAGATGATGCCGACGATCGATAACCCGATCATCCATCCGCGCACCCGCGAATCCGTCACCACTTGCGGGAAAAACGGAAGCGAGAAGCGTACGAACCCGTATGTCCCCATCTTCAGCAAAACACCGGCCAGGATCACCGAGCCCGCCGTCGGCGCCTCCACGTGCGCATCGGGCAGCCACGTGTGGAAGGGGAACATCGGAACCTTGATGGCAAATCCAACAAAGAAAGCAAGGAAGAGCCAGAGCGCCGTCTGGAAAGGGATCTGCGGCGCGGTCTGGTAGAGCGCCGGAATATTAAACGTGTAGACGCCCGTCACCGTGTGGTGATGGAAATACAGGAACAGGATACCCAGCAGCATCAGCACCGAGCCGAGCAGCGTGTACAGGAAGAATTTGATCGCCGCATAGAGCTTGCGCGGGCCGCCCCAGATTCCGATCAGCAGGTACATCGGCACCAGCATCGCTTCCCAGAACACGAAGAACAGGAAGAAATCGAGCGCCATGAAGACGCCCAGCATGCCTGTCTGCAGCACCAGGAACCATATGTAGTATTCCTTCATCCGGTTCTCGATCGCCGTCCACGACGAGAGGATCGAGATCCATCCCAGCAGGGTCGTGAGCATGATCAGCAGGAAGGAAATGCCGTCGATACCAAGCACGTAACCCGCGCCAATCGAAGGAATCCAATTGTTGGCCATGCCCTCGACAAACTTGAATTGCGCCGCGTCGTGCGCCTGAACCTTCGCCCAGAACATCGGCACCAGCGGGATCGAGATCAGAAATCCGGCCAGAGCAAAAATATTCGCAATCCAGCGGATCGCGCTCTTGCTCTCCTTGGGAACGAACAGGAGAATCAGCGCCCCCACCAGCGGCGTGAAGAGGATGATGCTGAGTATGTGACCCTGCATAAATTAGTTCTCAAACTGCTCCGAGCTTCGAGCTAGGGGCTGCGAGCAATCTCGGCATAAGTAGCTCCGAGCTCGTAGCTCGCGGCTCGAAGCTCACTTCCACACCCAATAAAATCCCAACCCGACAAGTCCCGCGATCATTACCAGGGCATACCACTGCACCAGGCCCCACTCGAAAAGCCGCGCCGGATATGACAACATCCGCGAAAATATCGCCGGACCGTTCACCAGCAAGCCGTCGATAATCCACTTGTCCCACCACGTCGAAAGCGTAGCCACCGCGCGCGTCGACCAACCCGCACCATTCACCGTCCCGTCGATTACCTTCGCGTCGAACCACGACGATGCTTCACCCGCGCCCATCGCGCCCAGCCGCAGCGGGCCCACCTTGCGACGCCCGGTGAACAGGTAGTCGTAACCTTCATCGACGAACCACTTGTTGTAGAGCACGGTGTACACGGGCAGCGCTCTCTCGGCAATCGGTTCGGTGTAGTCTTTGCCTGCCTGCGCGTAGGAGCGATACGCCCATCCAAGTCCGATGATGGCCGCTCCAATCGACGCCGCCATCAACGCGTACTCCCACGGATCGGTGCGCTCTTCTTCTTTTCGTCCCGCCGCGAGTTGTCCGGGTTCCTCCGCTTGCATCACGTGACTCTCGCGCGCAAACACTGGCTCCAGAAACTTCTCAAAGCGGTTCGATCCGCCCAGGCTGTGCGGCACGCCCAGCCACCCGGCCAACACTGACCCGATTGCCAGGATTACCAGCGGCCCCGTCATGGACTTCGGCGCCTCATGAATGTGGTGTTCTGCCTCGTGACTCATTCGCGGCTGCCCGTAGAACGTCAAGAAGATCAGGCGCCCCATGTAGAACGCCGTCATCAGCGCAGTCGCTAGTCCGATGAACCACAGGATGCGGTAAGCGCCGCCCTCCGACGTCCACGCCTGCCACAGAATTTCGTCTTTCGAGAAGAATCCTGCGAAGCCCGGAATACCCGCGATCGCCAGCATGCCGATGAACATGGTCGCGAACGTAATCGGTGTGCGCTTTCGCAGGTCGCCCATGAAACGCATGTCCTGTTCGCCCGACATGGCGTGGATCACCGACCCCGACCCGAGGAACAGCAGCGCCTTGAAGAACGCGTGCGTAAAGACGTGGAATACTCCCGCCG
>Ga0335070_10003063_pt1 | contig 19429 bp, 14 predicted proteins | sample Lox_Sample_13_FD_206722 | JGI IMG/M metagenome (GOLD analysis project Ga0335070, IMG submission 206722) | Soil microbial communities from Loxahatchee National Wildlife Refuge, Florida, United States - Lox_Sample_1.3 | ecosystem: Environmental > Terrestrial > Soil > Wetlands | place: USA... | reverse complement strand
ATGTGGCTTTCATTGGTCTTATTGGTGGTGACTGGATGGGGCTTCATGCAGCAGATGGCAGCCAGCAACACGATCCTGCAAACCATCACCCAAGATGAAAAACGCGGCCGCGTGATGAGCTTTTATTCCATGTCTATCCAGGGAGTCGCGCCCTTTGGTGCTCTCGTTGCCGGTGCCGTTGCCAATCGCATCGGTGCTCCACACACGTTGATGATTGGCGGCTTGCTTTGTGTCTGCGCCGCCGCAATATTTGCGCTGCAATTGCCAACTCTCCGGAAACTCGTACGTCCAATCTACGTCCAGATCGGTATCATTCCGGAGGTGGCAACGGGAATCCATGCGGCCTCGGTTCTTCGGGATCCGCCAGGCGACTAATTTCCGCTCCTCGCCTCAAGTCTCCGATACAATTCTCGGCTGTGGGTCGTTGAACTACAGGCCAAAACCGATTTGGATTGTTGTGATGCCGGATGCGGTCGAGTTCAGACGGCGTTCCGGCGCAGACCTGTTCACGACATGAGCATCGCGCCTTTGCATAGCACCGACTGAACATCCCGGGGGCCCAGAGTCTTCCATGAACAAAGAAACCTACGTTTGCAGAACACTATTCGTCCTGCTTGTCACTTTTTCTGCCAGCTTCGTCTTTTGTCAGAAAAAAGAGAGAATTCACCCGTCGGAACCGAATCAGAAACCCTCGGTGACGGATCGTGCGCAGACCAGCGCCGAAAAAGACGAAAAGAAAGAGGGTGATCCTCTCTTCAAAGGGATGAAATACCGCTCCATCGGACCCTTCCGTGGCGGGCGTTCCCTTACGGCTTCTGGAATCCCCGGCGATCCCAGCACTTATTACTTCGGATCGACTGGTGGCGGAGTGTGGAAGTCGACCGATGGCGGCACTAGCTGGTCGCCGGCGTTCGAGAAAGATGGCGCCCCCGCGATTGGCAGCCTTGCCGTCTCACAATCTGATCCAAACACGATTTATGTCGGCACCGGCGAGGCTTGCATTCGCGGCAATATCTCGCAAGGAGATGGAATCTGGAAATCGGTGGATGCCGGAAAATCCTGGAAAAATGTCGGTCTCAAAGATTCGCGCGCGATCGGAAAACTGATCATCAATCCGCGCAATCCCGACATAGTCTTCGTCGCGGCACTCGGACATCCCTTCGGCCCGAACACTGAGCGCGGGGTGTTTCGCACCCTCGACGGCGGCAAGACCTGGGAGAAAGTTCTCTATCAGGACGAAAACACCGGTGCTGTCGACGTTGCGTTCGACCCCCAGAACCCGAATATTCTCTTCGCTTCGATGTGGCAGACTCGCCGCACTCCTTGGACGCTCGCGAGCGGCGGTCCCGGAAGCTCCCTATACCGCTCCACCGATGGTGGAACGACCTGGAAGAAACTCGTCGAACACGGTCTCCCCGACGGGCCGTACGGCCGCATTGGTGTCGCAGTTGCCGCCAACTCCGAGCGCGTCTACGCGATCATCGAAGCGAAGGAAGGCGGCCTCTACCGTTCCGATGATGGCGGCGACACCTGGCAACTCGTGAATGGCAGCCATAGCCTCTACCAGAGGCCCTGGTACTACATGCACGTCTTCGCCGATCCGCAAAATGCAGATGTTCTCTACATCCTCGACGTCGAGTTCTTCAAGTCCACCGACGGTGGGCGCAGCTTCAATAAGATTCAGGTTCCGCACGGCGACAATCATGGCCTCTGGATCGATCCCAAAAACACGAAGCGAATGATTGCCTCCGATGATGGCGGCGCTACGATCACCCTCGATGGCGGCAAGACCTGGACCCGCCAGGATAATCAGCCAACCGCGCAGTTTTACCACGTGATTGCCGACAACCGCGATCCCTACTATGTCTATGGCGCGCAACAGGACAATACAACCGTGGCGATCGCCAGCCGCAGCGACGACGGCACTATCGACGCCAAGGATTGGTATGCGGTCGGCGGCGGGGAAGCCGGCTATATCGCGCCCGACCCTCGCGATCCAGACATCGTCTACGCGGGCGACTATGAGGGCAATCTGACGCGCTTCGACAAGCGCACCGGACAAACCAAGAACGTCGCCGTATGGCCCGATCTTTCCGACGCCCGCGGCGCCGCCTCGCTCCAACACCGCTTCCAATGGACGGCTCCGATCGTCGTCTCGCCATTCGATCCCAGCACCCTCTACTATGGCGGTGAGCGCGTTTTCAAAACCACCAACGGCGGAATGAAGTGGGAAGCGATCAGCCCCGACCTCACGCGCAACGACAAGTCAAAGCAACAACCATCCGGCGGCGCCGTAACCATCGATGACACCGGCACCGAGTACTACGACACCGTTTTCACCATTGCTCCTTCGACGATCACGAAGGGACTGATCTGGGTAGGCACCGACGACGGTCTCATCCAGATTACCCGCGATGAAGGAAAGAGCTGGGCGAACGTCACTCCCAAGGATTTGCCGGAATGGAGTCGCGTCAGTTTGATCGAGGCCTCGCCGCATGATCCTGGGAAAGCCTATGTCGCTATCGATCGCCATCAGAACGACGATCTCCGTCCCTACATCTACAAAACGGCGGACTACGGCAAAACCTGGACGCGAATCGAAGCCGGCATTCCGAAAGGCGATTTTATTCGTGCCGTCCGCGAGGATCCCAAGCGAAAGGGCTTGCTCTATGCCGGGACGGAACGCGGCGTCTTCGTTTCCTTCGACGACGGAGGACAATGGCGGTCGCTTCAATTGAATCTGCCCGTTGTCCCCGTTCACGATCTCCTCATCAAGAACGACGATCTGGTGCTGGCCACGCACGGCCGCTCGTTCTGGATTCTTGATGACGTTTCTCCGCTGCGCCAGTTTACCGACGCTGTCGCCAATGACGACCTCCATCTCTACCAGCCCGCGACGGCTTACCGCAGGCACAGCGGAGAATCGCCCCGCCGCGCATTGTTCACCGGCAAGAATCCACCCGCCGGCGCCGTCATTTACTACAACCTGAAGCAGGCCCCCAAACAGGAGGTCAGGATCGAAATTCTTGACTCCAGCGGCGCTGTGATCCGCGACTACTCGAGCAAGAAATACGAGCCTCTCGATGAGCCGAGGGATCCGGACGACAAGAAGCCGGAAAAACAGATCAAGCCTGAAGCCGGCATGAATCGCTTCGTTTGGGATCTCCGCTACGAGGAAGCAAACCGCGTGCCTGGATACTATCTCTGGGAATACAACGAAGGCGCCAAGGGACCGTTCGCCGTACCGGGAAAATACCAGGTGCGCGTCATCGCCGACGGCAAGAGTCAGACCGCGCCGCTCGAACTGAAGCTCGATCCGCGTGTCACAGTCGCTCAAGCCGACGTGGAACAGCAGTTCAAACTGCTCATGGAAGTCCGCGAGCAATTGAATCGTGTCTACGACGCCGTCAACCAGATCGAAGATGTGCGCGAGCAGGTTGCTGGCCTGAAAAAGCGCCTGGGCCCGGACTCGTCAAAGTCTCTCCTCGACGCAGCCGGAGCCCTCGATGCCAGGCTTATCGCGGTTCGAGATCCGCTGATCAATTTGAAAATCAGCGCCAATGAGGATTCGCTCGCCTATCCTCCGGGACTCGACGGAAAACTGGCCTATCTCGCGATGGCCGTCGGGGGAGCCTCCGACTCGGCGCCCACCGAAGCGGAACTCCAGGAATTCCAGGAACTGAAGAAGCAGGCAGACGAATTTCTCGCTCGCTGGGAGGACGTCCGCAACACCGACGTCTCAGCTCTGCAGAAATTGGCCGCTGAGCAGGGAATTCATTTGATTTACGTCCCCGACGTCAGGAGTGAACGCGTGCAGGGAGGCGGGGAAGAAGAGCGTTAAGGCTCACCGTACAGAGCCCGGGTGCTAGAATCCCAATAAGCCGGGGCACGTATCGGGCAGTAACGGCATCTTAACTTAGACAATCTGCGTGATTCTTAACGGACTGCCATCTGGTCGCTCTGCGACGCTCGCACAAATCCTTGTCGCCCTGCTCTGTCTGACTCTGGCGATACAGTGTGCGCATGTTTGTGTTGGGGAACGCCAGCTTGAATCCGGTGCCAGGCGGTAATGTCGGCCGTCTCCGCCACTTGCCCCATTTGCGCGCTTCTTCATTCGCTGATATTTGCGGTGCTGCTCCTCTTGTTCTTCGTAATGCCGGCCACGCTGCCGGCTGCATTCCCGTCTCTGGAAGTTCGGACATCCTTCTCCAAGGGCCTGCGATTGTTCACGCGCCCCCCACCATTTGTGCAATAGCTCCGGGAGCAGGTGGTTCTCGCCTGCATCGATCCTGTTTATTTCCTGATCTCTACAGGAGTCTGGAATGAAGCCATTGATCTTGCTTTGTGTACTGACATTGTCCGCCTCCGTTCTGGCGCAGGCTCAGCAGGCTGCGCCCGCGGCTAGCGGGCAAGATACCGCCGCCCTGGAACAGAAAATTCGTGACTTGGAAGATCGCCTGGTCGCGCTGGAAGGACAGGTACGCGTGCTGAAGGCGCAGTCGGCTTCTGTTCCCGCTGCTGCGCCGGCCCCGGCTGTGGCGACTCAGCCCGCTGAAACAGCGGGCGTACCTGCCCAACCAGCGCCTGCCCAAGCGCCTGCCGAAGCTGTCGCAGCCGCCGAGAATCCAGCCAATCTCGGCGGTGCCGGAGGATCGGCCGCAAAGGCTCTCAATCCCGACATCAGTATGATCGGCGATTTCATCGGGGTAGCAGGCGGAAATTCCGTCCGCCCAACTCCGTCGCTTCAGATGCATGAATCCGAACTGGGCGTGCAGGCGATCATCGATCCGTACGCGCGCGGGGATTTCTTCGTGACCTTCGGCGAACAGGGCGTTGACCTGGAAGAAGGCTACATCACTTTCACGGCACTACCGGCCGGCTTCGTGGCACGCGTGGGAAAAATGCGAGCCGACTTTGGCAAAGTCAACACCATGCACAATCACGTGCTGCCCTTCGTCGACCGTCCGCTGGTCACCCAAAACCTGGTGGGCGGCGAAGACGGGATCGACGATGCCGGCATTTCGATCGAGCGCATCATCCCATTTCCCAAGGGAATCTTTCTTTCCGCAACCGGCCAACTCTTCCGCGGCGATTCCGGCGAGGGGGACGAACTGATTTTCCAGTCGCGCAGCAAGAGCGATGTGAGCACCGTCGCCCATTTGCGCGCATACAAGGACATCACCGAATCCACCAATCTTGATCTCGGATTCTCTTATGCCCGGGGCCACAATGATGCCGGCTCGAATTTCATCACGAGCCTCTATGGCATCGACGCCACGGTTCGCTGGAAGCCGCTCCGCCGCGCCATCTATCACTCGTTTGTCGGACGCAGCGAGTTCATCTGGAGCCAGCGCCAGCAGTTGCCCTTCGAGCAGCGCGCCTTCGGCATGTATGCTTCCGGCGAATATCAGTTTGCGCGCCGCTGGTTTCTTGGAGGACGCTATGACTGGTCGGACCGTCCGCGCGAGGCGGATCTCACCGACAAAGGTGGTTCCCTTATCCTTACGTATTGGCCAAGCGAATTCAGTCAGATTCGCGGGCAGTATCGCTTCACCGACTACGCCGGCGATCACAAGACGAACGAACTTCTCATGCAGGTGCTGTTCTCATTGGGTGCGCATGGCGCGCACCCTTTCTAGGAGATTCGAATGAATCGTTTTCTTTCAAATATCGGAGTTCTTTCGACGATCCTGGCCATTGCGGCCGCGGCCTTGATCGCTCCCTCTACCGCTGCGGCCAAGAAACTCAATGTCGTGACCGCAACCACCGATCTGGCGGCATTGGCGCAGGAAGTGGGCGGCGACAAGATCAATGTCGACTCGATTGCGAAGGGCTACCAGGACCCGCACTTCGTCGAGGCGAAGCCGAGTTTTCTTCTCAAACTGCGTCAGGCCGATCTGCTCATCGTTGTCGGCCTGCAACTCGAGATCGGCTGGCTGCCGCCACTAATCACTCAAAGCGGCAACGGCAAGATTCAGGTCGGCGGCAATGGATATCTCGACGCCTCGCAGTTCGCTGAGATCCTGGAAATTCCGCAAGGCGCAATCACTCGCGCCATGGGCGACGTCCATCCGCTTGGCAATCCTCACTACTGGCTCGACCCCGACAATGGACGCCGCGTCGCGAAGGGAATTGCCGCGAAACTCGCCGAGATGGATCCTGAGAACGCCGCCTTCTTTCAGCAGCGTGACCAGGATTTCGAAAAGCGCCTGGCCGACGCCGACAAAAAATGGCTTGCCGCGATGGCGCCTTACCGCGGTCGCAAAGTGGTCACCTATCACAACTCTCTACCGAACTTTGCGAAACACTTCGGGCTCCAGGTCGTCGGTTTTGTCGAGCCCCGTCCCGGCATCCCGCCAACTCCCAGCCATACGTTCGATGTCATCAACATGATGAAGCGCGACCACGTGAAAATCATCATGGTCGAGCCTTACTTCGACCGAAAAACTCCTGATTCAATTGCCCGCGATACAGGCGGCACGGTCGTCGAATACCTGCCATCGGTCGGCGGAGTCAAAGAAGTCACCACCTATTTCCAGTTGTTTGATTACGACATCGCCTTGCTCAGCAAAGCGTTTCAGGCGAATCCATAACTCGAAAGGACGACGGAACGAACCATGGAGATACTCCCATTTTTGCTTTGGCCCTTCGTGGCCAGCTTGATCTTGACCGGCATTCATGCCTATCTTGGCGTGCACGTGGTCGAGCGCGGCGTCATCTTCGTCGATCTGGCCTTGGCCCAGATTGCCGCCCTGGGCGCCACCATCGCTATCCTCGTCGGGATGGATCCACACGGACGGGGCGCGTACTTTCTCAGCCTCGGCTTCACGTTCTTGGGTGCAGCAATTTTCGCGCTGGCGCGCACCCGCCGCGGCCATATTCCGCAGGAAGCATTTATCGGAATCGCCTATGCGGTGGCGTCGGCCACCGCGATCCTCGCCATGAGCAAGGCCACCGGCGAGACAGAGCACCTGAAAGACATGCTGGTGGGCAATATTCTTGCCGTATCACGGGCCGAAGTGGCGAAAACGGCGATCCTCTATGGCGCGATCGGCATCTTCCACTACATCTTTCGCAAGAAATTCCTGCTCATCTCGACTGCTCCTTCGCAGGCGGAAGCCAGCGGCGTCAGTATTCGATTCTGGGATTTCCTGTTCTACGCATCCTTCGGCTTTGTCGTCACGTCCTCTGTTGCGATCGCCGGCGTGCTACTGGTGTTCTGTTACCTGATTGTGCCGTCGGTTGGAGCAATGCTGTTCGCGGACAAGATCGGCCGCCGTCTTGCGATCGGTTGGACCATGGGCACGCTGGTTTCGGCGCTGGGCGTGTATTTTTCCGTGCTGCTCGATCTGCCAACCGGGGCGACCATCGTCTGCACCTTCGGTGTGGTTTTGATCCTCATGTTTCTTGTGCACATGGCCTTCTTCCACGGGAAGCGTGGGAGACCGCTGGAAGGTGCAGTCTCAGTTGAGAAACCGGATCGCCTTCTCGAAACTCCGCACTAGGCAGGCCCTGCGCATTAGAAAAGCGACCCTTCCCGGTCGCTTTAGGGCTCCTGACTTCGAAAGACGCGCTAGATGAACATTTCGTCCTGCGGCACTCCCATCCCATTGCGAGGTTGGCGCCGCTTCTGGCCGAGAAAGACTTCCACTCCGGTAGTGATCGCGCTCATCAGTCCGGAGACCTGCCGCAGGGGAGAGACCACGGTCTTGTGAACCACTTCGCTCGTCTCCTCGACTTTATCCATCGTGCGATTCAGCAACTCGTCGGCGCGGATCACCTGTAGTCGCGTCCGATCAAGGACGTCACCCAGCGTAGCATCGATCCGGCCTAATTGCGCACGCACCATCGTCGTCGAGTCGGCGACATTGGCGGCGATCGTTTCGATCTTGGGGCGTAGCTCCACCAGCAGACTCTGCGCATTTTCCAGCGTAGGCAGCGCCTTGTTCTTCATCTCCAGGCTCATCGCCTCCATACGTTCCGTCGTCTTGCGGACCGCAACGTATAGCGCGACCAGAATTCCCGCCTGAATCACGACCGCGAATGCCGTCAATGCGATAAATGCGGTCAGAAGGTTATTGTCCATGGCCACTCCATCTGGTGTGCCGGCAAATCTTAAACACTCTTCGGTTCTTCGCTCTCTTGCGCTGTCTTCTCGTGATAAGCCTGCCGGCCCGCTTCGTAGGCGGAACGGAATCGCTCTTTCTGCTGGTTGAGAACATCCTGGCCGCGATCGACCCAGTCCTCAGCCTGTTCGCGAACTTTCCGCGCCTGACTGCGCACTCTCTGGCGTCCTTCCTCGGCTTTCGAGAGAAGCACCTCGCGCGTCTCTTCTCCTGAGCGCGGCGCATACAAAACTCCAACCACCGCTCCTACTCCCAGCCCCGCCAGGAACCACAAAAAAGTGTTGCCATCGCGATCTGCCATAGCTGACTCCTCCAACTGTCTACCTCGGATGGTAGCACCCGGATATATGAAAAACAATTCACCGAAGCCCCGAGCAGCGGCCTCACAATGGATGTTCTGTTTCTACTTTGGGATGTCCTTCGGCTGTGATTAAGCTTGTCTCGAATCGCGGAGAAGCGGAGAATTGAGGCAATCGAGGAGGCCCTTCCTTGTCAGACCGCAAATACCGCCAACGCGGATATCAGGACTCCGGTAGCGAACCGCAAAAAAGAGCTGAAAAACCGGCCGCCCCGCGGAAAGACAATACCTTTGGCCCGCGGCCGCTTAACATGCCGGGGAGGCGAACCGTCTCCCGCTGTGCGCAGTGCGGTGCCCTGCTGCAGAACCTGGTCGAGCCTCTCGGACAATGTCCCAAATGCGGTTTTGAACTGCATTCCTGCAAGCAGTGCGAACATTTCGATCCCTCCAGTCGTTTCGAATGTACCCAACCTGTCCCGGAACGCATCTCTCCCAAGGACAAGCGCAACGATTGCCAGTTCTACTCGATGCGCGTGATGGTGGAGAAGGAAACGTCCAGCACTCCCGCCGCTCGTCCCAACGACGCGCGCCAGGCTTTCGAAAACCTTTTCAAGAAATAGCGTCGATGATCAACACGGGAAGACCTCAGCACGCTCTGCCGACTCTCAGAAAAAGTGCGACCCATGTCGGCCGTGTGTAGAATGTGGCTGACCTGGAGCGTAAAACCCAGAGCCTGAAGCCCGGCTTTATGGCTTTTGCGTAGGCCGCAGCAGTATCTCGCTGGCGAACGATTGTGGCGCCTGCGTCACAATCATCTCCACTGCGTGCGCGATGTCTTCCGGTTGAAGCATTTTCTCGGCATTTTTTCCGATGTGCGGACTGAATTCGGTGTGAACCGATCCCGGGCTGATTACCGACACACGGATGTTGTGCGCCCGCAATTCTTCCGCCACCGAGTAACTCAAACCATTCAATCCCCACTTGGACGCGGAGTACACGGCCGCGTTGGGCAGTGGGTTTCTCCCAGCCAGCGACGAGATGTTAATAATGTGCCCCGATCGCGCCCGGATCATCATTGGCGCCAGGCTGCGAATGCAGTAGTACACGCCGCGCAGGTTGGTGTTCATCACGGCGTCCCAGGACTTTGGTGAGAGCTCATGCAGAGGTCCGCCATCTCCGCCGATTCCGGCATTATTTACCAGGATATCCAGTCGTCCGAAAGTTCGTTCCACCCGGCCCGCCATCGATTCCACCGACTCGAGGTCAGTCACGTCGCATTCCATGATCGCGTCCTGCCCCTCCTGGTCGTGGATCTCAGCCGAGACTCTTTCCAGTGGCGCGCGCGTTCTTCCGCACAGCACTGATCGGGCGCCCAGTCTGGCGAGAGTCTTGGCGATCGCGGAGCCAATGCCTCGCCCGGCGCCGGTTACAACCGCGACCTGTCCGGCAAGCGCCGAATTACGAGTCTCTTTCATCGAAAGTGCCTCCTGATGCGCCGGAATAATCGTTCTGCTGATCCGGCGCGGCAACCCAATCCATCCAGATTCGGCATTTCCCGCATCGAAACCGACAAGGGGGCAATTGGTAAGCAACTCGCTTGCCTTAGCGGGACTACATCCTTATAATCCGCTCACCGGATTAATCTTATGCCGTCCTTCATCTTACAGGCGGCGGGATTTTCGGAACCGTTCACGGATACGAAGTCGATTCATGGTGCAAAGCCCGGCAGTGGAGCTTGGGTGTACCGGGCGGGTAGTCGATTCCAGTTTCCCCAAAGAGTTAAGGAGCCACGCTACATGATGAAGATTCAGTTCGCGACTGTGCTGTTGGCCGCTGCCACTGCCGTCGCTCAGACCGCTTCCGCGCCCTCGTCCACCCCGGCGCCGCAGCAAACTCAGGCTCAGCCGCCGGGGCAGGCTGCGCCGCAGCAGAAAAAGGAAATTAAGGATCCTGCGGAATACAACGCCTATGTCGGCGCCGTTCAGCAGAGCGATGCAGCCGCCAAGATCAGCGGGCTCGAAGCCTTTGTTACCCAGTACCCGAACAGCGTGATGAAAGAAGACGCGCTCGAGTTGCTGATGGGTGCTTACCAGCAGACGGGAAACCAGGCGAAGACCGCTGAGACCGCGCAGAAGGTGCTGCAAGCTAATCCCTGCAACCTTCGTGCACTTGCATTGCTCTCCTTTACCAAGCGCGCCCAAGCTGAAGCCGGCCAGAACGCGCAGCAGAATCTCGCCGAGGGTGGCCAATTCGGAGAGAAGGGTCTTGAGTGCGAACAAACGGCCACCAAGCCAGAAGGATTGTCCGACGGCGATTTTCAGAAACTGAAGGCACAGACGGCCGTCATCTTCAATGGCGCCGCTGGCATGGCCGCCCTTCAGACCAAGGACTACGCCAAGGCTCAGAAATTCCTGCGTGCGTCCGCCGAGGGCGACCCGAACAACTTGCGCGATATCTATCCCCTGGCGCTTGCGTACCTCACCGCCACTCCACCCGACAATCTGGACGGTCTCTTTTACATTGCCAGGGCGGCAAGCTTGGCGACTGGTCCGGCCGCTGCCCAGATTGAAGGCTATGGCAAGAAGCAGTACATCAAGTATCACGGATCCGAGCAGGGCTGGACCGACCTGTTGGCGCTTGCCAAGACCAGTACGACTCCGCCCGCCGATATGGCGACGAAGTTCACACAGTATGTTCCTCCCACGCCTGCCGAGCAGTGCACCGATCTTCTCAAGACAAAACAGCCCAAGGACATGGCATTTGCCGAGTGGGAGCTCTGTCTCTCCGAAGGCAAGCCCGATGACGCCGACAAGGTCTGGACCTTCCTGAAGGGCAAGCCGCTCCAGATGGCTGCCCAGGTCATCTCCACGACGCCAACGAAAATTTCGCTGGCGGGAAGTTCCGACGATATCGAGAAGAAGACAGCCGACATCGAATTGACCATGACGGCTCCTCTTACTGCCAAGCAGACGCCGGCGGTCGATTCCGAGTTCCAGTTCGAAGGAACGCCGGTTTCCTACACCCCGAAGCCATTCATGATGGTCATGAACGAAGGCAAGTTGCTTGTGAAATCGGCTCCTGCTCCTGCCAAGAAGACGCCGGTTCGCAGGAAGCCAGCATCAGGGCGTTGAGGCGGTTTGAAATTAGGAAGAACTGAGGCGGCCCTTCCGGAGCCGCCTCTGTTTTGTCTGCAGTAATCTTTGACGAGCGTTAGCGCGCGACTTTCTTCTCGAATACCGGAGGCCGAGCGCTTCGCGGCGGCCGCTTCACTCCACCCCGCAGCGGGCGCACGTCAATCTTCAATTCCTGCATGGTGCGGCTGAGTGTGTTGCGGTGCATGCCTAATTCGCGAGCCGCTTTGCACTGGTTGCACTTGTTCTCCTCGAGCACTGTGAGAATAAATCTCTTCTTGAACTCGCGCACTGCTTCGGAATAAAGAATGTTGCTTTTGTACATTTGAAATATGAGTGCTTCCAGTTGATCTTTCACGAGTCCCCTCGATTCTGCTCTGCTCTGATTTCCGCAACATCCATGATGAATACTACTTAGCAGTTGCAGCCGGTTGCGGGGAAACCGCTGGATGCGGCTCCCGCAAGTAATCCAAACCCTGGTAGAAGCGTTGACGCAACTCCGACGGCGCTAACCAAATCGCTGCGCGTCCTGCGACCAGAAAATAGGGAGCTAGTTCCGATCCTGCCAACCAGCGGGATGTCGGCGCGAATGCCGCCATCGCCACCAGCACGATCGCCACCACCAGCGCCCCGCGTACCAGGCCCAGCAATCCTCCCAGCACCCGGTCGATCCACGTCAACCCGGCTTTTTTCATCATCCAGCTCGCGAGACGACCAAGAATTCCAGCCGCGATCAGGACGGCGAAAAAGATGATGAAAAAACCGGCAATCTCCCCTAACCAGGGGTTCTTCAAGAAAGTGTCAAGCCAATCCGCCAGACGGCGATACTGCCATGCCGCCAATAGGTAGCCGACAACCAGCCCCGCAAGCCCGAAGGCGGCACGGAAAAAGCCTTCCAGGGCGGCTCCGACTGCCGAGAGAACCAGAAGCGCCAGAATGATCCAGTCCGCCACGCTCATAATGCTTCCGAGTGTGCGGCGCTAGCGTTCCAACTCGCGTCCGGTGAGTTGCCGATATGCCTCGATGTACTTTTCACTGGTTCGGCGCGCAACCTCTGGGGGGAGGGCAGGAGCCGGTGGTTGCTTGTTCCAGCGGATTTCTTCGAGATAATCGCGTACATACTGCTTGTCATAAGACTCCTGCGTCTTGCCCGGTTGATACTTGTCGGCCGGCCAGAAGCGCGAAGAGTCCGGTGTCAAAACCTCGTCCGCCAGGGTAATCCCCTTCGCGGTTTGCCCGAATTCGAACTTGGTATCCGCGATGATGATGCCGCGCTGCCGCGCGTAATCAGCCGCTTTCTTGTAGATCTTCAGGCTGATGTCGCGTAATTGCCGGCTTAGCCCCGGATCGACCAACTTGCACATCTCTTCGAACGAAATATTGATGTCGTGTCCGGTGGTCGCTTTCGTTGCTGGGGTAAAAATCGGTTCAGGAAGCTGATCCGACTCCCTTAGTCCCGGCGGCAACTGGATCCCGCAGACCTTCCCGTTCGTCTTATATTCCTTCCAACCCGAGCCGGAAAGATATCCGCGCACCACGCATTCCACCGGGAACATGTCCGCCCGCATGACCATCATCGAGCGCCCGCGCAGTTCGTCCGCATGGCTGCCCACGTTCGCCGGGTACCGGTCCACGTCGGCGGTAACCAGATGATTGGCGGTTACGTCCTTTAGGAAGTCGAACCAAAACAGAGAGATCTGCGTCAGCACCCGGCCCTTATGCGGTATGCCGGTGGCGAGAACATAATCGAACGCTGAGATCCGGTCAGTCGCCACGAAAAGCAGGTGCTCGTTGTCGAGACGGTAAACATCCCTGACCTTTCCGCTGGCATGCAATTCAAGTTCTGGGTAATCGGTACGGAGGACGACGTTGTCGAGTAGTTCGGGGCTCATGATTTGATTCTAGTGGGAAAAAACTCCGGTATTCTAACTGCCCGAAAATATTTGTCAACCGTTTCCGTCACAGCGGGTTGGCAGCATCTCACACCACCCGACCGAAAAAAGTTGACAGAGCAGCCCCGCGTGGAAAGCCTTGCCGGACGCCACTTTTGATGCCATGGCAGTGTGGAAAAACTGAGGATAGCAGAGGAAAAAAGGGCAGACGATTTCTGCGAGCAAAAGCCGGTTACTGCTAACTCAAGCGACGATCGCCTTCCTTGGTGAAGTGTCGACCGCGGACTTTACGCCGTCGCCCCGAACCGCACCGAAACCAGCTTCGACACGCCCGGTTCCTGCATAGTTACCCCGTACAGCACCGGTGCGATGCTCATCGTCTTCCTGCTGTGCGTGATCAGGATGAATTGCGTCTTCACACTCATCTCGCGCACCAGTTCCGTGAAGCGCCCGATGTTCGCCTCGTCGAGCGGAGCGTCCACCTCGTCAAGAATGCAGAAGGGGCTCGGCGTGTACTGGAAAATTCCCACCAGCAACGATAGCGCCGTCAGTGCCTTCTCGCCCCCCGAGAGCAGCAGCACGTTCTGCAGCTTCTTCCCCGGAGGCGATGCCACGACATCAATGCCGCTTTCCGCGCTGTTTTCCATGTCGGTAAGCCGCATGAAGGCGTGTCCGCCGCCGAACAGCCGCCGGAAGATCCCCTGGAAGTTCTCGTTGATCTTGTTGAACGCCTCTTCGAACTTCTGCCGCGATACCTGGTCGATCTCCCGGATCGTGGCCGTCGTGTTCTCGATCGAATCCAGCAGGTCCTTGCGCTGCGTTTCGAGGAACTGGTGGCGTTCTGCCGTCTCCTTGTATTCCTCGAGTGCCATCATGTTGACTGGACCCATGCCGTCGAGACGCACTCGCATTTCGCGATACGCCTGATCCTCGGCATTAAGTTCCTCGCCGCCCAGTGTCTGGATCGTGGTATCGGCCATCAACACCGGCCGCTCCATGCTGAGTTCGTTCAGACAGGTATCGGCAAGATGCTGCAAGTCTGACTGCAGCTTGGCCGCAGCCGTCGAAAGTTCCGCTTTCCGGTCGCGCGCCACGTCCAGTTGCTGCCGTGTGCTCTTCAGCAGTTCATCAATCTCCGCCAGCCGCGCCCGCACTTGTTCCGATTCGAACTGCAGCAACCCCTCGCGCGCCTCGCCGGCGTTGCGCTCCGCCTCCAGTTCGATGACCAGTTCCGCCAGTTTCTGACTTTCATTCTGCCGCTGATCGATTTCCGTGCTTGCCGACTCCATCTGTTCCTGCAGGATTCGCACGCGCTCCCGCATCTCCGCGACCACCGTCTCGATCCGCCGCAAAAGCGCGGTCGCCGACCGGTGCCGTTCCTCAAGAGTCGCAGCCCGCGCCGCGCGCTGCGACGTTGTCTCTGCCGCGGCATCCCGCAGTCCGCGCAGTTCCGTCAGACGTTCCTGCCCGCACACGATCTGCAGTTCGAACTGAATGCGCCGCTCCTCCACCGCCTTCAATTCCATCTGCCGAAGGTTGATCTGATCTTCTAATTCCTGGCGCTCGCCTGCCAGCCGCTGCAACTCGCTTTCGCTCACGTTCAGACGCTCACGAACGCGCGACATCTCGCTCTCCAGTTGGCGCAGAAGATGGCCCGATGTCATCGCTTGTTTCTCGGCCTCCCGCCTCTCCTCCTCCAGTCGCTCCAGCAGGGAAGTGAGATCTTTGATCTCGCGTCCCAGCGTCAGCACCAGGATTTCCTTCTCCCGCAGCGAATGCTCCAGTTCTTCCAAGACGCGCAGCACATCCCGCAATTCGCGCTTCATCGAAAGCGGTCCCTCGCTGCGCTGCTTGCCGCCCGTCACCGTGACATTGTGAAAGCACTCTCCCGATTGCGACAGGAAGAACGCGTCCGGATTGCTGAGCGCGAGGTCGCGCGCCAGTGCCGGATCGGGCGCAATGTACCCATCGCGGAGTTTCGGCAAAATCACTTCCAGTGATTTCCCGAAGCCGTTCAGCACTCGAATCGAATTCTTCAGCGGCAGCACGGCCGCATTCGGCGACTGGTGCGCGCTTTCATCCAGCACGAACGAGAACCGCGCCTGCGCATCCTCCGGATGCACGAGGAATGTCGCTCGCCCATCTACATCCGAACGCAGCAACCGCAATCCCTCATCCGCGGATTCCCACGACTTCACGACGATGTAGTTCAATTCATCGCGCAGGAAATCTTCCACCACGCGCTCGTAGCGCGGATCCACTTCCAGGAAATCCGCCAGCACGCCGGCTGGAGCCAGCCCGCCCTGAAACGCTCCTGACTGGAACAGCCGCCGCACCGACTCTGTCGAATAGCCATGTTCGGCGATGACCGCCTCGAGCGATCCCTTTTTCCCAAGCGCCGATGCATACTCCGACCGCAGCGAATCAAGCTGCCGCTTCGTCTCCGCTTCTTCGTGCCGCTTCTGTTCAATCGTCCGCCTCAACTCGCCGATCTCGGCCGTCAATCCACTCACCCGCTGCGACACGGTTTCAAACTCCAAAGCGAGCTGCCCGCGCTGCCCTCCGAACGTCTCGGCCTGTTCGTTCCCGGTCGCGATTTCGGCGCCCAGCCGCTGCGCCTCGCGATCGATCCCGGCCAGCCGCTCTTCTGCCTGCGTCAACTGGTTCCGCAGATGAGACGCGGCTCCCACCGCCTCCAGAATCGAACTGCGGCACGCCTCCTGATCCTGTTCGAGCGCCGCCAGGTTCGTCGCTGCCGCTGCCGTTTCCTGCTGGCTGAGCGCGAGCTCCTGTTGCGCCTGCGCGAAATCCGCTGCCGCCGAATCGAGCACCTGCTGATGTCCATTGCGCTCTTCTTCGAGCGCCGCCAACCGGTGCCGCGCTTGCGTCAGTTCTGCCTCTGACGATGCCGCACGCACTGCCAATTCGACGCAGCGTTCTTCATTGGTCCGCCGCCGCGCTTGTGCGCGATCCACTTCCATCGCGATCTGGTTGATGCGGTCACGGTTCTGCCGCAACTCGGTTTCAATCGCATACCCGCGCTGCGTGCGCTCGGAATTCTCCGCTTCCAGTTGCTGGACACTCTCCGCTTGGTGCCGGATCTCTTCACCCAACTGGTTGATCTGCGAATCGAGCGCCACTGCTTCCTGATCCATCTGCGTGAATTTGCTGGCCAGCACGACCCGCAACTTAGCCCGCATCTCGTCCCGCAGACGGGCGTACCGCTCAGCCTTCGAGGCCTGCCGCTTCAGCGAATTCATCTGCCGCGTGACTTCTTCGAAGATGTCGTTCACGCGGTTGAGGTTCAGCTTCGCCTCTTCCAGCCGAGCCTCGGCCAACCGCTTCTTCGTCTTGAATTTCGTGATGCCGGCCGCTTCTTCGATAATGGCCCGCCGGTCCGTCGGACGGCTGCTCAGAATCTGCCCAATGCGCCCCTGCTCGATCAGCGCGTAGGTCTCTGGTCCCAGGCCTGTTCCCATGAACAGTTCCTGGATGTCGCGCAGCCGGCACAATTTGCCATTCAGCAGATATTCGCTGTCGCCGCTTCGGAACAGCCGTCGCGTGACCACGATCTCGCCGGCGTGAAACTGCTGCTGATTGAACTTGCGCCGCCGGATCTTCAACACCACCTGCGGACCAGCTTTGGGGCCGCCTTCAACGCCGGCTGCACCATCCGCCGCCGCAGGCGCCGCTCCTTCGCTCGCAGCCGCTCCTTCAGCTTCTTCCACCTTGCCGGGTTGTGCCTCTTCTACCGCCTGCTCAGTCTCCGCTGCAGCTTTGGTGCGAATCTCCGCCTCATCCCAGTCCTCTTCGGCGGGCAATTCATCCTGGATATCGATCTCTGTCGGTGCGTTTGCATCCGCTCCGCCGTAAACTTCCGGATCGATCAGCGTCAGCGACACCTCGGCCATCCCGGTCGGATTCCGATCGCGCGTCCCCGCAAAGATCACGTCTTCCATGCGCGATCCGCGCAGCGACTTCGCCGATTGCTCGCCCAACACCCACGAGATCGCATCGGCAATGTTCGACTTCCCGCACCCGTTCGGCCCGACGATGGCGGCCACGCCTTCGCCGTGAAACTTCAGCTCTGTGCGGTCACAGAACGACTTGAATCCGAGGATTTGCAGTCTCTTGAGCTTGAGCAAGGTCACTCCTTCACTACTTGTGTAGCGCGAGCACTACTGCCCGCTGCTTCCATGAGAAGCGGGCGGTTGCGGACAATCGCGTCCGCGCTACAGAACGGCGCGCTGGCTGGAGGTGCGCTGCACATCTGGGAACCGGTCGCCGGCTAACTGTCTGAAGGTTAACTAGCTTGGTTCCTCGCTGGCCGCACAGTATGATGCCCTCCCGGTGGGGAGGTTGGGCAGCACGGCTTTTGACCAACTCTAACGGCGAATGCCGCGGCGGGTCAAGAAATAAAACACCATATATAGGGGGCCTCATCCCGCTACCGCCTTTAGTTGCACAAACATTGCAACCGTTGCGTACAAAATTACGGATGAGGAAAAAGAGGTGGGAAGACCGCGAGAGCATCCTCACTCTATCGCCGAATCTGCCCCGACACAAGTGATGGCGCGGAAACTTACTTTGAAATCTCAATGAAATTTCGATAGAAACGGGGCCTTACCCTCTCATGGCAAACGCAATTCCCGCACATCCGCTCGATCCAACTTCGGATCGCCCCCGTTCGGTGCGTCCGAGCACACATCTTTGACCGCCCCGCTCTCTAGCTTCTTCCCATTCCATTGAATCCGAATCTCGCCCGGCCTGGAGAACATCTCCGGCCGCAGGTATACCCGCATTTGGTTCACGTCGTGGCTATGAATATCGACCGTATTGTCCGATTTCACTCGTGCCTCAACTGCTGCCTTCCCAGCCTTTCCATCCATCATCTCAATCCAATACTGCCGGGCCGCCTGCCTGTCCGATAGATTCGCTTCAATCTCCCGCGGGAATGCGTTCCGCACTTTGTTCTTGAAAAACGCCAGCGTCAGCCCCTCATCCGATTGCAGCGTGATGTCGTGCTCGCGTCCCGGAAGAATCTTGATCTCCGGCTTTACCGCCAGGTGCATGTCCAGCAGCGCATCCCGCGTGGACGTTGAACATTCCGATGCGATGCGCGGGTCTTTATCGCCATGCACGAACAGCAGCGGTAGATTCCCCAGGTTCGGCAATCCCGCCTTCACCGTCTCCATGCATTGTCCCGCGCCCATCTGCGACACCACCGCCGCAAAGCGCTGCGGCCACATCTCCGCGAAATACAACGCGCCCGTTCCTCCGTTGCTGAAACCCGTCATGTACACGCGGTCGAAATCCACGTTGTAATTCGATACGACTTGTCGGAATACCGCATCGAACCGATGCGCCATCTCCGGAGTCCACCAATATTGCCCCGCTTGCGGATACAGGACCAGGTAGTCCGTTCGCGCGACAACCTCTTCCGCGGTGTTGACCCCATCGATCGCAAATCCTGCACCGCCGCTCAAATAAACCAGCAGCGGCGTTGGATGGTCGGCGCGATAGGTGAGCGGTACCCGCAGCAGGTAAGGAACGTCTCCATCCGCCCTCGCCACTTCGAACATGGTTCCGAATTTCGCCGGTGCAGGCTTCGGGGCAATGGGCCGCTTGCATTCGTCCACACTGGGAGCGGCCGCAGGTGTCGCCAATGCCTGCGCCAACATTTTCACCGGGGTGTTGCCGCTCTCTTTAAGCGTGCTCACGAGTTCGGAAGGAACGGCCATCTTTCGTCGCGAGGCCACCGCCAATGCCAGCGCCTGCACCGCCGTGTCGTCCGAAGAAAGAGCCGGGCCCAGTTGTGATTCTGAAACTGCCAGGCCCGGCGACAACAGCAGCGCCTGCAGTGCGCCCAACCGTGTGTCTGCCGATCCCAGCCACGCGTCCAGCGACTCGCCGTGCGAAAACGTGTCGAGTTCCATCCGTGCGACCTCGTGCACGGTTGCTCCCGCAACCGAGTACGTCGCA
>Ga0335070_10003060_pt1 | contig 19443 bp, 16 predicted proteins | sample Lox_Sample_13_FD_206722 | JGI IMG/M metagenome (GOLD analysis project Ga0335070, IMG submission 206722) | Soil microbial communities from Loxahatchee National Wildlife Refuge, Florida, United States - Lox_Sample_1.3 | ecosystem: Environmental > Terrestrial > Soil > Wetlands | place: USA... | reverse complement strand
TTTTCCTCTCATTCAGATTCAGTTCTCACAACTCGTATAGCAGAGTTCCACCACCGTGCAGTCATCGCTCAGCGGATTGCCCGCGCAGAACTCCGACACGGCCGCAAAGATTCCTTCATAGGTCGGATACCGCAATGCCGCCTGCTCCAGGCGCGAGTCTTCGAAGAACTCTCCGGTCGGATCCTCCGCCTCAGTCACGCCGTCGGTCACCAGAATGAAACGGTCGCCCGATTTCATCTGGCAGGTCGCGCTTTCGAAGGTCGCATCCGCCAGCAGGCCCACTGGAACATTTCCATGCGGGGGTCGCATGACCTCGTTGCCACACACCAGCAGGGGCGGCACGTGGCCGCAGTTTACGTATTCCAGTTCGCCGTCCTTGCGCAGTCGCGCGATCAGGACGGTCGCATACTTCTGGCCTTCCATCTTCTCCGCGAAAAAGCGGTTTACGGCGCTCACCACGTTGAGCAGAGGCATCCCGGCGCTCAGATGCGAATAGATCATTCCCTGCAACGTAGAAGCCAGCAGGGCCGCCGACACTCCCTTGCCGCTGACATCGGCGAGCACGACGGCTAAGCCTTCTTTTGTATTGACTGCGTCGAAAAAGTCGCCGCCGATTTCTTTACAAGACAAATTCTTCCCGCGCAGTTTCGCAAATGGCACTTCGGGAATCTTCACCTGCATGAGCCGCTGCTGAATGCTCGCGGCGATGCTCAACTCCTGCTGATATCGTCTCGCCTCTTCTTCGGCCTGTACCAGCCGCGCATTCTCGATCAGTGATGCGGCTTCTGTCGCGATCGCGTGCAGAATGTCGTTGCTGACGCCCTGTATGTCACGATCGCGCGACGCAAAACGTGAATCCACGTAGAGCACGCCCATCGCTTCGGGAGCCTGGCCCGGTGCGGCAGTCTGGGTGTCACGTGTCGCCTGCATTTGCACCTTGCGCAGAGGGATGCACACCACGGTGCGCAAATCGTTGGCGACGATACTATGGTGCCCTGCCAGCTCCAGCGACTTGCTCGTATCGGTGTAAACATATTCCGAAAGCGAGCGCATCGATTCTTCGAGAATCGAACGTGAAATCGTCTTGTCGTCGAGCAGAGGCTCTTTCTTCGAGTTGCGCCCCGCCTTCAGGCTCAGCTTTCCATCCTCATCCTTAAGAAAAACGTAGGCACGCTCGGCGCGCGTCAAATCCAGCGTCACGTCGAGCATCGTCATCAGGATCTCGTCCAGTACTCCAACCGTATTCAGCTTACGCGCGGCTTCCAGGAAAAGCCGCAGCTTTTCGAGATCGGTCGTTTCCTGCCTGATCTGAATGCCAGAGATCTGGCTGAGAAACTCTCGCGCGGTGTTCGAAGTGTTGTGCGCCGGGTTGAACAGTACGTATGCCGAATCGCGCGCGCCAAATTCCAGCCGGTCTCCGCGCTCCAACTTCTGGCGCTGGACACGCTCACCGTTGACGAACGTCCCGTGCTTGCTGCCCAGATCCTCGAGGTAAAATTCGTGACCCTGTATCAGGATTTGCGCATGGTCGCGGGAAACGCGCGGATCGGCGATCACCAGGTCCTTGTCCACCTTGCGTCCAACGGTAAAAGGGGAACGGTTGAGGACGATGCTCTTCTGCTCACTGCCCTGCACAAAGACGAGCGCGGGGTAAACTCCCGAACTAGAACTGGGCTGACTGATGGTGTTGACGGCCATGGGCACGCGGGCAAAGGTCTCGTTCAGCGCGCGATTCCGCACGCGGCTGAGTTCAACGTCAGCCAACAGACTACTCTGACGCCTCGCAATGTCGCAAGCATTGCGACGGGTGACAATGCTCGCCCTACCGGGATTTATGCGTGTGTTCGCTGCCGTCCCAAAAACCGAAGTTTAGAAAATCACTGCGATGCTTTGTGGTCCGAGTTCACCAGTACGTTCTTCGACGCGAACAGCAGCCCATAAACAATCACGGGGACGGCAAACGTCGCATAAAACGGCAGTTCCCAAGAGTTCTGTACTCTCCAAGCCGGCAAAAGCGCGAGCGCGAGCACCAGGCAAGCGGCTGCAATATAAGGCCACAAAATAGAAACCGCTGCGATCGAAAAAAGAAAGCGCGATACCGGACTGCTTCGCCAGATTTGCTCGCCCGCTCGCAGCGCAATCATGGCCGCGGGCAGCAGGAGCAGTTCGTTATAGGGCGAGAATCGTATGACCAGCAGAGTTGTCGCAAGAGCCGTACACAGCAACCATTGGAAGGCCAGTGACTCCTGATCCGCGTGCCGGTTACGCCACGCCAGGACGAGAAGAACAGCGACAACGGAAACCGACGCTATCTGCCCTAACGGCGAGGGTAGAAGGTCCAACAGCAGGTTTCCACCCCCGGTGTAGTCGGAGTAGCTTCTCATCGCGCCGCGGAATTCTGTGATCCACCCCGGTAGCAAGAACTGCCCTGCAAGGACCAGCACGCAACTGGTTATGGCGAAACTCCAGAAGAAGCGCTGGCGCTCACGCCATGCGCCAAAAACCCAGATCAGTGCACAGACGAATACCAGGATTACAAGCTGGGGCTTAATTGTGGCGATCGCCAGGAGGATACCCGCCAGAACATAACGACGATGCACCAGCGCGGTCGTCGACCCTGCAACAAGCGCCGCAACGAGAATTGTCAATTGCTGCAGCTTGAGAGCCTGAATGGCTGGAAAACAACTCAGAGTCAGCAGAACCCATATGGCCAGCGAGATCTTTGAGACTCGCCATCTGAGCGTCTGCATCCACAATGGAATCGAGATTACCGTCAGTGACAGAAAAATCCAGAATGACAGCCGGTGTACGGTGGCAAACGGCAGCGTCACTGTAGGAGCCAGCAGTAACACGACGTAAACCGGGTAGGCAAACGCCTGCTGATCTCTGGGATCATTCGGGCGGCCTGGATCGAGCGGGCGTCCGTAGTACCCGACTTGAATCTCACGTGTGATGTCAGCGCGATAGGGATCACGGTGATGCAGCAACAATTCCCTGGCTCCAAGCCAGCGCGGATACAGATCGGACAAATTGCCACGGGGAATCTGGCGTATGACACCCTCATTGCCCTGGTGTGGAATGAGGACGCGCTGCACGTATATCCACATCGCGGTAAACATCAGAAATGCGAGCAGCAAGCGAAACCCGACTCTAGCCAAAACCTTCCTCGCACCAACCCCGAAGATCAATCCCGCAACCGCTCATGTTACAACTTACTGTGTCCCTGCCCGAGACGCGAACCCGTGTTCTGCTTGCGTCGAGCTTCGGTCTGTTCGCCGGACTATTCTGCTGGTTCCTCGCGCATCGTTTCAGCCAGGGTGCCGGAGACTTTACTTGGGCAATCCGGGCTGCTGACGACCTACTTCACCGGCGCAACCCCTACGCTAGCGCCGGACAACTCTATCCGCTCCCCGCGGCACTGTTCGGACTGCCGTTCATTCATACACCGCCCGAAATCGCTGCGGGCATCTTCTACGGACTGAGCTCCGGGCTGCTGGCCTTCGGCATCACTCGCCACGGCTATCACCGCATGTTGATTTTCCTCGCCTACCCATATTGGGCTGGCATGATCGCGATCCAGTGGATCCCTCTGATCATGGCGAGCGCATTTTTCTGGTGGCTCATGCCCGTGGCACTTGCCAAGCCGCAGATTGGGGTCCCGGTGGCACTAACCCGCAGCGGACGTAATGCCGCGCTCGCCTGCCTTGGCATTGTGGCTCTCAGTTTTGTGGTCATGCCGCATTGGTTCTCGCTATGGGTCACGCAGACCAGAAACTACGTCCGCTTCATCCCGCTGGTTGTACTCCCCGGCCCACTGCTGCTGGCGGCTCTCATCCGCTACCGCGATCGAGATGCGTGGCTTCTGTTCCTCGGCGCATGCATGCCACAGCGCTGGTTTTACGATCCGTTCTTCCTTTGGCTCATTCCTAAAACTCGCCGGGGAATCATCTTCACCGCCGGGTTGAGCTGGATCCCGGCCGTTTGGCGCTGGTACCACGCTCCCCATCTCATCACCGAAGTGGGACGCCTGATAGTCCTCTGCTGCTACTTACCGATGCTCGCGGTTGTATTGTGGAACCAGCGGCGAGGCATCCTGCCAGAGCGAGAAACACAATCGAAAACAGATTATCGTGGGAAAGCTGAAGTGTCAGAAGCAGGTACAAGGGACTGAGGAACGTCAGGCCCAACACGATCTTCAGCGAGGTGCTCGTCTCCTTCCAAAACGCGAGCGTCCGGTCGACTGTCAGCAGCAACGGCAGCAGCAGAAAGCTCATATCCTGGTTGTAGCTGTGGTATCCCACCAGATAGGCCACCAGCACGCAGATCGAGAACCCTGTGTCCCAACGTTGTTCATCGGACAAATCTAACGGCCACCACTGACGCGAAGCCCAGACCAACAACAGTACTGAGGCTGCTGCCAACGCGATCTCGACCCAGTGTGGCGGCGGATTCATGCCTCTCCAGCCGGTAAACAATCCGCGCAGGTTTGGCATATTGGCTGGCACAATTACACCGGGCGCCTGCTGGCGATTCACCTGCCACGCAAAATGCGGATAGTAAAGCAACTCCCTTCCCCCAACCAGTGCCCACGAAACGGCGAGTTCGACGCAGGCGACCAGCGACATTCCCGCGAGCGCACGCCAGCGCCGATGCAGCAGCAGGATGAATGCGAACGGCAGGATCAGGTGATACTTGAATAATCCGAGCCCAAGCCAAGCCCCAGCCTGCAAATCCCGCTTGCGACGGAGTGCCAAGTACGCCAGCGTATAGAGCGCCAGCAGCAGGATGGAATCCTGGCCTTGCATCAGAGCGTAGGCGATCGGGAAATAGGCGAAGGGCAACAGCATGGCAATCCAACCCAGCTTCTCGAAGAGAGTTGGAAAGCGCGAGCGCGCCCAATACACGCTCGCTACCGCCACGACGATGTTGATCACGCACCAGATGCCGTACGCTGATAGATAAGGAAGATACGTCAGCGGCAGATACACCAGCGCTTCGAAGGGCGGATGGTTATATGGAAGTGGCCCGCCGCGGGCAACAGCGGCAGGAGCGAATTCCCGCTCAACGCTGACCTGCAGCGCATCGTCATAGAGCACCCAGCCCTGCCCCCGCCGGAGCATCAGCCCGGCGGTGTAGAAGATCCTGAAATCCGGGGAACCAGAGAGCACTTGGCGCCGCGCTGCCCAGAACAGTGCAGCGTGAACGAAGATCATGGCCAGACAAAATGTCGTTACGGTAAAGCGAAGTTTTGGGGCGTTTGGCATGCCAGGCCAGCGGGCTGATTGTATCGCTAAGGCGCAAAAACCGGGGCGATGGATGGCCACCCCCTCATGGTTACCACCGCGTGGGATGATTACCAATGATTACTGCCGGATATGCAAGAATTTGTCATTTTCTGCCCAAATGCAGGTTATGATTACGTCAGTCGAGTGGTGGCGCGAGTCGAGCAAGAGTCCAGCCTGGGCTCCGGATTTCCATTTCCGTTCGACCATTTTCAATTCAAGGCTGGCAGGAGCAAACCGAGATGTGCAAAGAGCTTGCATGCAAGCTATGGAGAGATGAGCAAGGCCAGGATATAGCCGAGTACGCAGTCATGCTGGCGGTCATACTTGTCATTGTCGTTGGGACCATCCGACTGATCGGGTCCAACGCCAACAACGTGTTTTCCAACGTCGCCAGTTCGATCCAGTAGCAGGCTGACCGGAACAAGGGAGCAGATTCTTTCACCCGCAGGGTGGCGGCTGCGCGTCCCAGGGAAAGGGCATGAATCGAACACGCTTACTAGTTATTGGAGTTTTCGCGCTCGCCATCGGCTTTCTAGCGGCTGTCTACGTCTATAGGAACTTGCAGCCGAGAAATGGCGGGACTGCCGACACAGCTCAGGTGATGGTCGCCGCGAACGACTTGCAGGTGGGCGCCAGAGTCGAGGAGCGGGATATCAAGATCATCCGCATCCCGAATACCGACCTGCCACCCGGAGCGCCTCGACGCAAAGCCGACGTCATCGGACACGGCGTCATCATCCCTATCTCCAAAGGGGAATTCATCCTCCCGAATCGTTTGGCCGGGGAGAATGCTGGAGCGGGACTTCCAGCATTGATTCCGCCTGGCATGCGCGCCGTCTCGGTGCGAGTCAACGAAGTCGTCTCAGTCGCGGGTTTTGTCACTCCGGGCACACGGGTTGACGTCCTGCTCACAGGCACTCCCAGTGGCTCGGGTGAGCAGCAGACCACCACCGTGCTTCAGAATGTGGCGGTGCTCGCCTCCGGCCACACGCTGGAACGCACATCGACCGGTGAAGCCCAGAATACGGCGGTCATCACACTCGAAGTAACGCCTGAGGACGCGCAGCGGCTCGCACTGGCAAGCACCGAGGGGCACATTCAACTGGCGCTTCGCAATCCACTCGATACCAAGCAGGACGAAGTTTCCCCCTCGATTTCGCGGGCGTTGTTCCGTGGCGCAGCCCCTCCGCCCCAGGAACATGTTCCGGTTCATCGCGTTGTCGCACCTAAACCTGCGCCGACTGCTCCGATCTCTAGCGGTGTTAGCGTCGAGGTGTATCAGGGCGACAAGAAGGCGGAAGTGGTCAAATTCCCAGACGAGGGCTCCGACACCAAGTGAAACCTACGGGGCCTATCTCACCATCTGCCTTGATCTTCGACCGGATGTTTCCTGACACGGAGACTCATCGGAAAATGAATTTTTGCAAGACTTTTATTGCGGGTGTTTTGCTCGCATTCGCATTCTGCATCCCGGCTTATCCCAACGTCATGCAGCAACCGCAGAGCGGCGCTCAGTCGCAGACTCCGCCCCCCTCTGGCACTCCAAGCGCGGATCTTCCGGCCCCGAGCCAGTCCGTTGAGTCATCCGCTCCTCTTCGAGTGATGGTTGGCAAGTCCCTGCTCATCAACACGAACGGGCAACGTCTGAAGCGCATATCGATCACGGACCCGGCGATCGCATGGGCACAGGTGATTACTCCAACGCAGATTCTGGTCCACGGCAAGTCACCGGGAGAGATTTCACTAGTGATCTGGGACGAACTGGAACGCTCGCGCAGCTTCGATTTACGTGTAGATGTTGATGTGAGTGCGTGCGCTCAGGAAGAGCATCGCGTTTTTCCTGACGAGCAGATTTCAGTTACGCCCTCGCGGGCGGCGATAGTCCTCTCCGGCCACGTCTCGACTGAAGATGTGGCGAAACGCGCTGGAGAGCTGGCCACTGCATACTCGCCGAAAGTCGTCAACGTCTTGACTTTCGGTCCGGTGGGTGCGCAGGAGGTTCTGCTTCAGGTGAAGTTCGCGGAGGTGGATCGCTCCGCCCTCACGCAGTTGGGCGTCAACTTCATTTCCACTGGTGCCGCGAACACGATTGGCACCATCACCACTGGCCAGTTCGGCGGCTTTGGCAACCAGACGCTGTCGAAGAACGGCACCAGCACGTCGACCAACAACAACGGTACAACCACCACCACGACGAACGGGACCACGATCAATAACGTCCTCAACCTGTTCCTGTTCCGTCCTGATATCAATTTCGGCGCGGTGATTGAGGCGCTGCAGACGAAGAACCTGTTACAGATTCTTGCCGAGCCGAATCTGATCGCCGTCAACGGCAAAGAAGCGAGCTTTCTCGCGGGTGGCCAATTCCCATTCCCGATCGTGCAGCCGGGGAACGGCTTCACCGCAGTCACCATTTCCTTTAAGGAATTCGGCGTCCGTCTGCAGTTCACTCCGGTGATCACGCCGAACGGCAATATTCACTTGAAAGTTGCTCCGGAAGTCAGCACGCTGGATTTCGCCAACGCACTCACCCTTTCAGGATTCACCGTGCCCGCATTGAGCACACGCCGCGCGGAAACCGAATTTGAATTGCAGGATGGCCAGAGTTTTGTAATCGCCGGGCTCATGGACAACCGCGTGACCGACATCTATAACAAGATTCCCGGTCTGGGAGATATCCCGATTCTGGGACAATTCTTTCGCAGTAAGAGCCTGCAAAAGAGTAATTCCGAACTTATGGTGCTGTGCACTGTGAAGCGCATAGCTCCCAGCAACGAATCGCCTGCAGGACCGAAGCTGGCGCAGCCGTATATGGATCCGGCGAAGTTCGACGGGAGCAAGAGCAAATAATGGGGACGCAATACCGATCTCACAGCTAGTGATGGGCGAACGATCAGCGCGGCACGAAAAGGCGCGGCTCCCTCAGATCGAGATTCGCTGACGCAAGTCTGAGACCGGCACCGCAAGAGCAGGGTTCGAATGCCAGAGCTTTCCGTAGTCATCGTCGCCACCGACAACGAGCAACGCGCCCTTTTGCAGGTGCTGGTCGATGGCACCAGCGTTGCTCGAACGGTGCATACTTGCGCGAGTTTCCCGGTTGCCGCGGCCGATCCTGTCACGCGGCGCGTGCGTGCTGCGAATCCTGATGTCACCCTGGTTGATATTCCTTCCGACAATCCGCAACCGGCATTGCGAGCGATTGAGCTTCTGCATCAGGAGATGCCCGAGGGCGCTCTGTTCGCGATTGGCAATCTGAACCAGCCTCAGGTGATCGTGAACGCCATGCGCGCCGGGGCCCGCGAATTTATCGAGCGTCCCACTACAACCACGGATTTGTTGGAGTCCTTCGTCCGGCTGACGACCGCGCAGCGCCGCAGCCGGCAGGAGGGGCTCCGCGGCAAAGTCTTTTCGGTTGTGAATGCCAAGGGCGGCAATGGCGCAACAACAGTCGCGGTGAATCTTGCCCTGGCGCTGCAATCTGCGTACGGACAAACTGCCTTGGTGGACCTCGCGCCCTTAGGCCATGCGGCATTGCACATGAACTTGAAGCCGACCTTCACGGTGGCGGATGCAACCCGGAACCTCCACCGCATGGATGCTTCCCTGCTGGAAAGCTTCATGACCCGCCACAACGGCGGACTGCAGTTGCTGGCCGGAACCAATATTCCTGCCGCGCTCGATCCTTCGACCGCGGACTTTGTCCGCCTGTTCGATATGCTGGTGTCGCATTTCCGCTACGTAGTGGTCGACTCCTCTTCGCGCTTCGATGCCGCCACCCGGCTCATCGCGAGCTTGTCTGAGAACGTTCTGCTGGTGGCGTGCAGTGATGTCGCCTCTCTCTGGAGCGCCGCAAGAGTACAGCAGTATCTTGGCGAAACCGGCAGTCGCGAGCGCGTCCGCCTGATACTGAACCGATTCCGCAAAGTCCCGGGATTCAGCGAATCCGACGCCGAAACGGCCGTGGGCGCAAAGGTTTTGTGGCGGGTGCCCAATCAATATTTCGCAGTGTCTACGGCAATCGATCGCGGCACACCGGTGATGGATCAGCGGAACTCCGAGATCGCCCGCTGCTTTGCCGGATTGGCGCAGGAATTGACACGCAACGATGCCGATGTAAAACGTAACGCATGGTCGTTATTCAAATCGGTGTAGAGTATTCGGGATCAGATTAGAGACCCATGGCAATCCAGTCATTTGAGCGAACCGACATTCAGCAGGTGAAAGCCGACCTGCACAGGAAAGTTCTCGACCGGCTCGACCTCGAGAAACTGGGCAAAACCTCTGGTGATTCGGCGCGCGATGAGGTGTTGGTTGTAATCCGCTCGGTGGTTAACGGCGAGGCTGTGCCCCTCAGCTTCGCGGAACGCGAGCGCCTTTCCCGCGAAATCCTCGACGAGATCTTCGGACTGGGGCCGCTGGAGCAACTGCTGAAGGATCCCAGCATCTCCGACATCCTGGTCAATCGCTACGACCGCGTGTACGTGGAAAAGGCCGGCAAACTCGAATTGACCACACTGACCTTTAAAGACAACACGCATCTCATGCAGATCATCGAGCGCATCGTGTCCCGCGTGGGCCGGCGCGTCGATGAATCCTCGCCCATGGTGGATGCCCGGCTCACCGACGGTTCCCGCGTTAACGCGATCATTCCGCCGCTCGCGATAGACGGTCCATGCCTCTCGATCCGCCGTTTCGGACGCGATCCCATCACGGCTCGCCAGATGATCGAGAACCTGACTCTCACCGAGTCGATGCTGGAACTGCTTTCGTCAATGGTCAAGGGCCGCCTGAATCTCCTGGTTTCTGGAGGAACCGGCGCTGGCAAGACAACCATCCTCAACGTGCTCTCGGGCTACATTCCCAACTCCGAGCGCATCGTCACGATTGAAGATGCGGCGGAATTGCAGCTCAAGCAGGAACACGTCGTGCGCCTGGAAACGCGCCCGCCCAACATTGAAGGCAAGGGCGCCGTGCGCCAGCGGCAACTCGTCATCAACAGCTTGCGCATGCGTCCTGACCGCATCGTGGTGGGCGAGGTGCGCGGCGAGGAAGCCTTCGACATGCTTCAGGCCATGAATACCGGTCACGAGGGATCGCTGACCACGGTCCACGCCAACTCTCCGCGCGACGCCATGGCGCGTATCGAAAACATGGTTTCGATGGCTAACCTGAACATTCCCGAGCGCGCTGTCCGTCACCAGATCGCCTCGGCGGTTCACGCAGTCGTCCAGATCGCACGTCTCTCGGACGGCACGCGCAAGGTAATCACTATTTCAGAAATCACGGGTATGGATCTCGAAACCGAGACCATCGCGATGCAGGACATCTTTGTGTTCGACCGAACGGGTATCGACGAGAATGGCAAAGTTCGCGGAGTTTTCCGCGCGACGGGCCTCCGGCCACAATTTGCCGACCGCCTGGCCACGTCCGGAGCACGTTTACGCCCATCGTTGTTCGAATCAAAGACTGAGGTCTAAGTTCTCGTTATGGCTGCAACTCTAATGGCACTGTTCGTTCTGGTCGTCGTGGCCGCGGCGACGTTCGCCTTGGCCTGGGTGATCGATAAGCGCAACGCGCGTGCCCGCGTCATCAAAGAACGACTCGCGGCGGAGCGCAAGGCGCCGGAGCGGGCTCCCGAAGAGGAACTGGCTCTTCTTCGCGATGAGCAACTCAGCGAGATCCCTGCCCTCGATACCCTGCTACGGCGTTCTTCACGGATCTCCGATTTGCAGAAGATGCTGGCACAGGCCAACATCTCGATGCGCGCCGGCAATTTCCTCGGCATCTCCGCCGTCTGCGGAGTGGTCGCGACCGTTCTCGCCTACGAAACCAGCAAACGCGTAGACGTCGCCTGGATAGCTCTTTTGGTCGGCTTCATTGTCCCGTACACCTACGCTTCCATCCGGCGCAACAAGCGTTTCGAAAAATTCGAAGAGCTCTTCCCGGAAGCCATTGATACCCTGGCCCGCGCCGTTCGCGCTGGGCACGCGTTTACCACCGCACTCGAAATGATCACGGCCGAGGTTGCCGAACCGGTGGCCGGAGAATTCCGCCAGCTCTACGAAGAACAGAAATTCGGCATGCCCGTGCGCGACGCCCTGATGAACCTCACCGATCGCGTGCCTCTGGTGGACGTGAAATTCTTCGTCACCGCGGTCATGCTGCAGCGCGAGACTGGCGGCAACCTCGCCGAGATTCTCGACAATCTCTCCTACGTCATCCGCGAGCGCTTCAAGATCCAGCGCCAAGTTCGCGTCTATACGGCGCAGGGCCGGCTCACCATGGCGCTGCTGATGGGCATGCCGCCGATCATCGTCACGGTCATGCTCGTGCTCAATCCCGGCTTTATTCGTCCATTGTTCTCAGACCCGATCGGACACACGCTGCTGGTCCTGGGAATCACATTGCAAACGATCGGATATTTCGTGATCCGGAAAATCATCCGGATCCAGGTGTAAAGCAGTCATGATGCCTTTGGCCCTGGTTGTTGTCGTATTCCTGACCGTTGTGGCAGCCGTCTTCGCGTTCGGCGCCGCCGTGGTCACCCCCAGTTCCATGCTGGGCGCACGTCTGCGCGCTCTGGGCAGCCAACAGACGCAGCCCGCCGAAAACAGGCCGGCGATCCGCGAACGTCTCGAGCAGGCCCTTGATCCCCTGAGCAAGGCGATCCCGCTTTCTCCTGCAGACCTGTCGCGCACCCGTGCCTTGTTGATCCAGGCTGGATTCCGAGATGCCTCCGACGCCACCTACTACTTTGGCGCTCGCGTCCTGGGCGCTGCCATCGCATTCCTTGCTGTCGCGCTCTCTCTGGGCTTCGATAATCCGGCTCTGCTGATCGGCGTTACCGCCCTCGGATTCCTTTTGCCGCGTTTCATTCTCAAGCGAATGATCCGCGACCGTCAGAACCGGATCCGCCTCGGCCTCCCCGATGCCCTCGACCTCACGGTGATCTGCGTCGAGGCAGGACTCGCCCTGGATCAGGCGCTGATGCGCGTCGGCCAGGACCTTCATCACGCGCATCCCGATCTCAGTGATGAATTCCATCTCGTGAATCTGGAGATGCGTGCCGGCAAACCCCGCGCCGAGGCTCTTCGCAACCTGGTGGAAAGAACGGGCGTTGACGACATCCGCTCGCTGGTCGGTACACTTATCCAGACTGATCGCTTCGGTACCAGCGTCGCCCAGGCCCTCCGGGTACATTCCGATTCCCTCCGTACGGAACGCAGGCAGCGCGCCGAAGAACAAGCTGCAAAAACCACGATCAAGATGGTTCCCCCGCTGGTAGTTTTCGTTCTGCCGTCGATCATTTTTGTGACGATCGGCCCGGCTGTCATCGAGCTTATTCGGCAGTTGGGACCGGTCGCCGGTGGCCGGTAGATCGCGTCACGATCCACGAGATGGGTAAAATCCATGGCTTTTTTTCCAGCCGACGGCCAAGCCTTTAATCGCACACGGCAGGCGGATCTCGCGACCGCACTGGCCGTCGCCAACACGCACTGGACGCGTCTCCGTGGCTTGCTTGGATTGGCTGCCGATGACTTCGGTAATGGCGCTGGCCTCTGGATCGTCCCCTGCCATGGCGTTCACACGCTTGGCATGGGCTTCCCCATCGATGTGCTCTATCTGGATCGAGCCCTGAAGATCATCGACATGAAATCTGCCGTGCTGCCCTGGCGGTTCACTCCGGTCTTGCGCCAGGCTACCTCGGTACTGGAACTGCCGTGTGGCACGATAGGGCAAACAAAAACCGCGATCGGCGATACAATTGAGATAACCCTCCTCCCCAAGGACCACAGCCAGCTTCCAGAATGACAGAAATCCTCGAACTCGAAGAGCAAGCCGTTGTCGCTCACGACGCGCCCAAACTGCTCGTGGGCTGGTCCTCGCGCTGGCAGGAATTCCTGGGTTCCATCCGGCCCGCCTTCGCCCGTTCGCAAGCCCGGCTCGCCGGAGAAGCGCCCTTCGGACTCATTCCGTTGCGAATCATGATTCCCTCCTATGTGATGGAGGCGTTTCTGATTCTCTCCGTGATCTTTGTGAAGGTGAAGATTGACGAACTGCGCCCCAGAGTCGTTCCAGTCGCAGCCTCGTTCCATGACGTCATCTACTACAGCGGGGACGAACTCCCACGCACGGAAGACCTCGGCGGCACAGAAGCGGGACGCACTGGTGTAGCCGGCGGCGAGGAAGCGCACCATCGTACACAAACGATCAAAGTCAACCGCGGTGGATCCCTCACACCGCAGGTCGTCGACGCTCCGAATTTGAAACTGCCTTCCTCGCGGGATGCTGTCGCCAACCTGCTTGCGATCCGCCCCGACCCGGGCCCGCCGCCTGCGGAAGGAATGCGTTCGACCCGCAGGGCACCGGATCTCGCCGCCAGCCTCGTAGCTCCCGCTCCAAACGTCATCCGGGATTACACCCGCAACGGCATTCATCTCGACGCGGTGGCTGCGCCTCCAACGGGGATTACGCGCGACCGTCCGCTGACGGCACCCAGTTTCAGCACTACCCTGGTGGCGCCGGCTCCGAATGTTGCGAGCGACCACACTCTGGTAGCACCCGCGTTAGCACCAGCCGTGCTACCTCCTGCACCGAACGTTGCACGTGAGCGTGCACTGGTCGCGCCCAGCCTTGATCCGTCGGTTGCGCCCCCCACGCAGAATGTCGCGCGCGATCCATTTCGCGCCGCACCCGCCTTGGCCGCGAATGTTGTACCTCCCGCTCCTGCCGCCGTGAGCCGACAGTTTTCTTCGGCGCCGCTGCGAACCATGGATCCGGCCGTAGTACCCCCTCCGGTATCGGCACCCGAGCGCGCGGGTGTCCGCAATCCAAAGATGACTTTGCCGTCACCTGCGGTAGTGGCTCCGCCGTCTTCAACCGACGTCACCGCCGACCTGCGGCGACTTTCACCGTCCGGCGTTCCAGATCCCAGCAAATCCCTCGTCCCGCCGCCTCCGTCCCCCCAGGCCAGCGGCTCGTTCGTGAGCAGCTTGCTCGGGCGCATCTTTGGGCCGACCGAAGTTGTGGCCCCGCCTACCACGTCGCTTCCCGCGAAGAGCATTGGCGCTGGATCGCGCCCGGCGCTCACCGACAATGTCGCACCACCGCCAACCTCGGTCGGCGCGGCTGATCTTAGCGGCAATCCCCGGGGAAGTCGTAGAGGCGTTGGCGCGCTCGGTTCAAACGTTGTTGCGCCGCCACCATCTGTCGGGGTGTCGGGCGGCACTGGAACATCTGCTCGCGGCTCTGCCCCTTACATCGGTAATCCGCCGGTGGTGCCGCCTCCACCCATGTTGGGTGGACCCGGCGGCGGCACAGGCACCACAGGCGGAGCTGCCGGTACAAACGGCGGCAGGCTGCTCGCCGAGAATATCGTTCCTCCACCGCCCTCCGTCAGCGCCAACTCAAACGCAACTGCTTCGGGACTCGGCCGCAAAGGCCCGGGACTCGGCGCACCACTTGATGTCGGCGCTGGGCTCACACCTCCCAATAGCGGAGGCAGCGGAAGAGACTCCGGCACGGTGATGTCGAACCAGCCCGGCACAAAGATCGGCGCGCCACCCAACGCAACGACAGGCTCGCTCGCGATGTCTCCCGCCGGTGCTGACAAACCGGGTCTGGGCGGCGCAGGCGGCGGCTCCGGTATTGGACATGGCACTGGTCCTGGCAGCGGCATGAATGGTAACGGCACTGGTGCCGCAAAAAGCGGTATCGGACGCGGCTCCGATGGCAATGCTCGCGGCGGCATTTCCCCGGCAAACGGCCCCGGCGGCGCAGGCAATGCTCCCTCGGGCAATCCGCCAGTTCCGGGAGTCAGCATCAGCGGTGGCACCAACATCATCACTCTACCCGGCTTCGGTTCAGACGGTTCCGCCGGCGATCCAGCAGCACCCGGACGCACATCCACAAAGCAGCATCAGGACGCGTTTGGGGTCACTGTTGTTGCAACGGCCAACTCTGGAGGAGCATTCGAACCCTACAAGAATCTGCTCCGCGGCGAGAAGTACACAACCTACTTCGACACGACCTTAGGGACGGTCGTGATGGAGTTCGCCGAAGAGAGCCAGACGAATTACGCCTTCGGAACAGGGCTCACTGCCCCAGAAGCGATTCGCAGCGAGCTACCTGACGGCACACCCCACGGGCGCATGGTTATCACCTGCACTCTGGATGCAGCGGGTAATATCAGAAATCCGCGTGTGCTCGATCCCGGCTCGGCTCAGATGACCGCGAAAGTTTTGGCGGCCCTTCGTTCCTGGAAATTCCAGCCCGCTATGCGCAACAACCAGCCGGTAGAAGTCACCGCCATTCTGGGCTTCGGCATCGACACCAACGACCGCTTCTGATTTTGGCCACTTGGAGTTCAACCCCTGACACGCGCTTGCTCCGCCCGCACAACACACTGGCCTTATGTTTAACGCTGTGTAGCTGATATCGCCAGACATTAAAGCTAATCCGCATTGATTCTCACCAACCTTGTCGACACATACCTCATCTGAGAAGCATCCTCTCCGCAAAATCTCTGGAGGTTTGTCGTGCATCGCTGCAACGCCTTGCTGCAATGCGTGTCTTTGCTGCTGCTCGCTTTCGCCCTGTCGGCTCAGAGTCACGCTGCTACCCACGTTTTTTACTTTACCAATGGATATTCCACAACTGGTTCCACCGTTGCCACGTACAAGGTCAGTCCCACGACTGGCATCCCCGCGCAAGTCGGAACACCTCTCAGCCTTCCCAATGCCCAGTCCATCAGTAGCATTGTTGCCACGCCCAACGATCACTTCATCTATGTGATGTGGTCGGATAGTAATTCCCAAAGCCACCTTTGGGCGTACACGACAGATAGCTCCGGTGTACCCAGCAGCACGCCCGTGCAGAAGCTCTCGTCGCAGGGCTGGGGCCAATTGTTCATTCACAAGAGCGGCAAATTCGCTTACGTACTAAAGACGACCTCCGGAAACAACGGATACAGCTCCAAGTTGTACCTGTATCACATTAACCAGACCACCGGTGTCCTCACCCAGGACCCGACCATTCAGGCGACCTACGGGCCGGACTATTTCTCCTTGGAGTCGTTGATCAGCTTCAACAAGGCGGGAACCCGGCTCTACGATGACTCAGGGGTGCATTTCCATGATACGGACAGCGATACTTACAGCTACCACCCCGTGAGCGAAACCACCGGCCAACTGAGCCCCGATGTGGGGACTTATTTCGCAGTCAGCGGCTATGCCGATCAGCAGTACTTCACCACGAACTACATCCTGAATCTTCACAACGACGGCGCTGGCCCCTCGGTGCTCAACGTGTATCCGAACAAAAAGAACCCCGCGCAGCCGCTGTTCACCTGCACACAATCGATGCTGTCGGCTTGTGGAGACGCCATGAATTACTGGATCAGCGTGGATGAAAAATACGTGTTCCTGCCGGACAACACGGCCAACGACGTCGTAATCGGACACATTGATGGCACCAACAAGGTGATTACAGAGACGGCATCTATCACGGGCGTCCCGTTCCTCTACTTCGCTCCAGATGATCTGCTGATCTACGGGGTTGACGGCACAAACGGCATCGTTCAGGTATATCTGTTCAACTCCGCGACGGGCAGCGTCACCTCGGGCGGTTCGATCACATTCAACCCGGCAAAGGGTTATGGGATCTTTCCGGCCACGCGCCAGTAGCCGCGGCATCGTCTCAAACTGGGGTTCCCCATTGTCGCGCGAAAGATGGGGAACTCTGGTGTAGTTTGTAGCTCTTCCAGCTTTTGAACTCTCTTATTACCTCGGTTTGTCTCCCATTGTTGTTTCCCTGTGCTCGCCGTCAGCAGCCGCCGATGGAGTTGAACATGGGACCGTCTGCGGCAGCCAGCAAGACTCATAGAATAATCCAGGACTTCGATGACGCGATCGCGGTGCATGCGGCCTGGAAGCATAAATTCTCTGAATATCTCGCCAATTGGGATGGTGCGTTGAATCTGGTGGATATCGGTGACAACGAGAAGTGCCAGTTGGGCCGCTGGATCCAGAGCCGAGCCAGCACCGACGACAAGTATCCCGAGTACGAGCGGCTCAAGAAGGCCCATGCGCGATTTCACCGTGCTGCCGCCGAGATCGCCCAGCGTGCCTCGCACGGCCAGACCGTAGGAGCGGAACTAGTCTTCGGCTCCGCTTCCCAGTTCACTAAAACCTCTTCGGAAGTGATTCAGGCCATCGTTGCACTACGCAATCGCTCGCGCTCGAAGCAACGCCACGGAAAGTAGCCAGGTCCTTAGCCTTCGCCGTTCATGGCGACTCCTATTTCGCGCTGCGTCTCGCCCGCCGCCGCAACGGAGGACTAATTCCCTTCTCCGGCACTTCCCTCTCAATCTTGTCCGACAGCCGATGCAGCGGCTGATCGTGTGCCGAGGAAAGCTGCCGTGCCGACATCTTCAACGTCAGCCCCTTCGCCGTATAGATCGCTTCATGAAAACTGCTTCCGACGCCAAAGGTAGTCTTCGTATTCTGCGCGACCGCAAACACGCCGAGAGGAACCCCATTCACAAACGAAGTCGCAATGTAGTCTCCAACCATCAATCCGTTCTGCGAGTTGGGCAGCCAACTCAGAGACATCGGCGCAGCCGTAATCGTGCTCGGATCATTCCATGTGGATCCACCGTTCGTGGAAGAAATGAATCCCACAAAGAGCTGGCAAGTCGAAGCCGTGCATTGCGTTTGCGGGTAATAGTAGTAATGCAGTGCAACGTGGGCTGATGCACCGGACGTCGCCGGATCGATCCCAGTTCCAGGAATAAAATGATCCACGGTGCTTGCAGTGTCATCGATAGGAATGCGCGTCACTGCGCTCCAGGTCACTCCATCGGTTGAAGTGCTGTACACCAGATCGTTCGTTGTGCAGTTCGCACGATAACGGCAATCCTCCCAGACATTCCAGATCGTGCCGCTCCCATCGACCGCTGCTGAAGGCAATGGCCCGCTGCGAATCCCTCCCGCGTCGCCATGGAATTGGATATTCGAGATCGTGACGGGAGCGCTCCAACTCGCGCCGCCATCAGACGAGACAAATGCCGCCATCACATCGGTCTCAATCGGCACAACCACAGTGCCGTTGGGCTGCACCAACGGCTGTCCGCCAATTCCGCCCGCGAAGTTCGTGGTCGGCGTTGCTGCTCCCCAAGTCAATCCACCGTCGGTCGACGTGTTCATGAAGACCTGATCGTTGTTCGAGGGATCGTCCCACTCCACATAGCAATTCCCGTAATGCGGACTGCTGACCCACGAGTCGCAAACAATCCAGTTCTTGTCGGAACTCACAGCGCCAGGCTCAACGCTGATCGGATTGCCCCAGTTCACTCCATCCATCGACCGGCTGACCACAACCGCCGGTGTTTGTATGGTGCTCGAAAGCGGCAACGACGCAATGAGCCACATGTTGTGCTTCGCATCGTATGCCACGGCCGGATCACTCGCCGCGTCAAAAGGCCCGGTTCCCTCTCCCTTCGTCATTCCGGGCAGCGAGCCATGCGTCCAGGTCGCACCGGCATCGGTCGAAGTCGCCCAGCCAATATCCGTCGCACCGCCCGGAGCGATACGTCCCACCTGAAACGCCGCCACGAGCGTCATCCCATTCGCGAACATATGTGGCTCGACTTCGGTCGCGTGCTGTCCGGGCCCGACGGAAAACGGATCGGAACTGACCTGAATCAGATTCGATCCCACAGGATTAGCCGGCTGCGACGGTGAGTTCGGGGACGAAGAAGATCCCGAGCAGCCGGCGAGCGAGAAGGTGAAACCCAAAATGGCGCACAAGGTCCATATCTTCGAGCGGAGTCTGAACTTGTTGGTCATACGATAGGTAGCTTCTGGGATCGCCGTCTATGATCTTCGCAGTTGGATGCGGGGGCAACAGAATTCACTGCTCCGGAACCTTGTTTCTATCCGCCGGAAACTGCAGAAGTTTGAAAACAATGGATACGTCATCGGAATAAATAGCGCCCCAGTCAGGACTCTGGGTGAGTATTTCGCCCAGAGCCGCTTTTCGCGGCAATACGAGGCAAGAATGCCCATCGAGGAAGTCACGCCAGCCTGGCTCTACGTGCATCATGGTGAGATACGATTTCAGAAATGGTTCGCCATAGAAATCGTGCCGGTCGTCGATC
>Ga0335070_10003059_pt1 | contig 19445 bp, 17 predicted proteins | sample Lox_Sample_13_FD_206722 | JGI IMG/M metagenome (GOLD analysis project Ga0335070, IMG submission 206722) | Soil microbial communities from Loxahatchee National Wildlife Refuge, Florida, United States - Lox_Sample_1.3 | ecosystem: Environmental > Terrestrial > Soil > Wetlands | place: USA... | reverse complement strand
AAAAATACAATTATTATTTTCATTAAAAAAGAAAATAAAATTTGGATATTCTTTTTCATCAATTTTAACAACTAAGTTTTTTGTTAAAGTATGAAACAAATCCATAATAGGATATGTTAAATATAATTCTTTTAAATATATTTTATTCATTTTATCTTCTTTTTTATCATATTTCCAAATAAGTTATTACAATAATAATTATCCATTTAAATAAAAATTTTAATATTTTTTTCATAATTTTTTATTTTTTTAAATTATTAATATTAATAAATGGTATATTAAGTTCTAATTCTTCAATTAACATATAATCACTATCAAAATCTTTAATTAATTTCCATTCTTTATATCCATTTTCCCATTCAATATTATAACTTGTTTTTGTTATATATAAAATTTTTATTTTAAGTAAATTATTATAACTTTTTATTAAATATTCTCTTCCTTGTTTAAATTTTGTTTCCATAATTATTTATTCTTTTAAATTATTAATATTATTTTTTTCTTTATTTTCTTTTACAATAAACGGGCACCATTCAGGTGTTTTACCATTTAATAATATATCATCTAAATTTCCAGAATAACTAAATAAATTATAAATTTTATTATCTTTAGATAAATCAGGATGTTCACAATCATTTCTATATATAGGATCAAAGCCACTTCTTACTAATTGATGGTTTTTATATTTACATTCCATACAAGATTTATAACTATATGCTGCTTGCGCTGGAACTTCTATTATAGTTGGACCTTCTTTTGATCCGAATTTACCATAATTACTATTATTTAATAAAGTTTTATTAAAATCTTTCATATAAATTTAATTATTTATTTTTATAATACGAACATTAAATATTAAAGTTACAAATATAATTATTAAAATCCAATAATTTTTTTATAATAAACCCAATAATAAAGTGTTTTAATCCAAATAATATCATGTTCATTAAAAGAATTAATTATTTTATATTTATTAAGAATTTCTTCTAATAATTCTTTAGGTGTACAAGCTGTTCTATTTTCATAATAAGCTAATATCCAATGTAAACATTCAATATTTTCTTTTTTTGATTCAATATAATTAATTGGAAAATTATTATTTTCTAAATTATCTAAATATTTAATAATTTTACGTTTAATAAAATAATTTTTTATTTTAAAAGAAAAACTATTAAAATCATAATCTTTTACTTCTATTGTTTTCATAATATGAATAATATTTTAATTTACAAATATAATTATTATTTTTCAATTATTTATAAGAAATATCAAAAATTTTTTAGTATTTATAATAAATTATAAATTTTAATAAAAATCATGGCAGAAAATAATAAACCTACAATTTATCAAGGTCTTAATAAATTATTAAATTTAGATGGCTTTGGGTTTGAAAATCAAATTTCACAAGCATTAGATAATAATATTAATACAAATAATAATATACAACAGCCAAAAATTATTATTAAAGGTGATTCGCCTCAAGAAATACATAGAAAAGGTCTTGAGCTACAACAAAAAGAAGTATTAAAACAGAAATTTTTTAAATCATCTGAAAGAGGTTTTCAAAAAGCTTTACAATATGAAGCAGCAAGACTTCCGGCATATATGGATTATGAAGGAATGGAGTATTATCCATTAATAGCTAGTGCTCTTGATCTTTTTATGGAAGAATCTACAACTATTGGAATAGATGGTAAAATGCTTAATATATATTCTAATAAAGAAAGAATTAAAGCACATCTTGAAGAATTATTCTATGATATAATGAGTGTTAATGTTAATTTACCATTTTGGGTTAGAAATACAGCGAAATATGGTGATAATTTTGTAAATATTTATGGTGAAAATAAAAAAGGTATATTAGCTGTTAGGCAATTAGTAAATTATGAAATTGAAAGAATGGATAAATTTACAAATGGAAGGCCTATTATAAAATTTAAAGAAAGAATTACAGGTAATGATTTCAATGTTTTTGAAGTAGCACATTTTAGATTATTGGCTGATGATAAGTTTTTGCCATATGGATCTAGTGTTCTAAGCAAGATAAGAAGGGTATTTAGACAATTATGTGTTGATTCAAATACTAATATATGGACTCCAACTGGTTATATTAAAATAAAAGATTTAAAAATAGGAGATGAAATTTATTCATATGATTATGAAAATAAAAATTTAATTATAACTAAAGTAAAAAATGTTTTTAAAACAGGCGAAAAAGAAAGATTTAAAATAAATACAAAACACAGAGAATTAATATTAACTGATGATCATCCTATATTAACAAATAATATAAATAGAAATTATAATTATTTAAACATTAATGAAATTTCTAATGAAAATTTAATTTTACCAACAATAAAAAATGGTTTAGATTCATTTAAAATAAAATTAGATTCTAAAAATTATTATGTTTCATTAAATAAAAATGGAAAAATTAAAGCATCTAAAATAGAAAGAAAAGGAATTATATTAAAATTAAAAAATTTAAATTGTGAAACGACTATAAAAAATTTACATGGATTTTTATGCGGCTATAATAGAAATATTAAATACGATGATTATTTAAAATTAATAAAAGAATTTAAATTTAATTTAAATGATATAGATTTATATTATTTTAATTCAAGAAAAAAAGCTATAGTTAATAAAAATTTAGAATTTACAATTGATAATAATTTTATTAAACTATTTGGCTTTATGCTTGGAGATGGCTGGATTAATTACTATAATAATAATGTTGGATTTGCACTTGGAGTTTATGAAGATGAAAATGAATATTATATAAATTTATGTAAATCATTAGGTGAATTTAATTATAATATTACTGATAAACAAGAAAAAAGAGGTAGACAAATTAATTTTTATAGTAGAGAATTAAAAACTATTTTTGAAAAATTAGAATTTAAAACAGGTGCTTTTAATAAAAAAATACCAAAATGGGTTTTTTCTTTATCATATGAAAATAAAATAAATTTTATTAAAAGTATGTTTGATGCAGATGGTTGTGACAATAATGGATTATACTCTTCAGTTAATTATAATTTAATTAATGATTTAAGAAATTTAGCACAAACATGTAATATTAAAGTAGGTAAAATTTTAAATGATAATAGAATTAAAACAACATTTTTTAATAAAAAAATAAAAAGGCAAAAATCATATTGTTTATATTTAAACTTTAACAATATAAATAATGTTGATAATCATGTTGAAGAAAGAATATTAAAAAAAGAATCAATTGGAATTGGAGAAGTATGGGATTTAGAAACAGAATCTGAATTGCATAATTTTATAGCTAATGGAGTCGTTGTTCATAATTGTCTTGCAGAAGATGCTATGCTAACATATCGTATAGTTAGAGCAGGTGAAAAGAAAGTATTTAAGATAGATGTAGGAAATATAGATGATGATGATGTTGAAGAATATATGTTTAAGGTTGCAAGTAATTTTAAAAGAGCACCGCAAGTTGATATGAATAACGGTCAATTCGATTACAGATATAATATACTTGGAGTTGATGAAGATTATTTTTTACCTGTTAGAAATGGAAATTCTGTAACTGGTGTAGATACTTTACCAGGAGCAACGAATTTATCAGAAATTGCTGATATTGAATATCTTAGAGATAATCTTTTTACAGGACTTTCAATTCCAAAGCCATTTTTATCATTTCAAGATGCTGCTGGAGGCGGAAAAAATATGGCACAATATGATATTCGTTTTGCTAAAAAGATAATGCGTATACAACAAGCAATGATTCAAGAATTGAATAAAATTGCTATGATTCATTTATATTATTTAGGTTTTGATAAAGAAGATTTAGGTAATTTTGTTTTAACTTTAAATAATCCATCAACACAACAAGAATTATTAAAAGCACAATTATTAAAAGAAAAAGCACAGACATATAGTGAATTAACAAAATCTGAACAAGGTGGTATTGCTGCAATGTCACATACAGAAGCAAAAAAATTATTATTTAATAAATCTGATAGTGATATTGTTATTGATTTAAAACAACAAAGAATGGAAAGAGCATTAGCACAAGAATTACAAGATTCTCCATTAATTATAAAGAAAACTGGTTTATTTAATGATTTAGATAAAAAATATGGTGATGAAGAAGCATTATTAAATCCTCCTGAACCAGGATCAGAAGAAACAAATCAAGAAAATTTACCACAGCCAGGTAAAGGTGAATTTCAAACACCAGCTGAATTACCTCCAGTTGAAGGTGAAGGTTTAAAAGATAAAGAAAATATTTTATTTGAAAAGAAAATAAAAAAATATAATACTTTAGTTAATCAATTAATATATAATGATGAAAATAAAGATACAAAAAAAATAATTAAAAATAAAAAAATTATTGAGGATATAGATTTAAGAAATAAAAAATTAAATGCTGAAGCTAATTCTATGATTAATGAAATAGATAAATTATTAGATAATAATAACATTATTGATATTGAAATAAAGGATAATGATATAGTATAATATATTTTATATTTAATAAACTATTTATAATAAATTATTTCAACTATAATAAATAAAAAAAATGAAAAACATAGATGTTGATATAGTAAAAACTAATATTTTAAATAAACTTAATGAATCATTATTAAATGATAATATATTAAATGAATCTAAAGAAAATTTAAATAAATTTTTAGATATTGTAAAAAATTCTCCTATTTTACAATTAGAATATAAAGTATTTAAAAATTTAAAAAGTAAAAATATTGATAATGATATTATAGCAACAAGATATATTGATAATAATATTAAATTATTTGAAAATTATTCAAAAAATGATATTATTAATGAACACAATAAATTGAACGAATTTATTAATGAATCAGATATTAATTATAATTCATTAAATGAATCAATATTAAATTTAATATTTGAGGTTTCAAAAAAAGATGAAAATGATATTCCAGATATTGATTTAATTCATGAATCATTTTTAAATGTTTTAAATCATATAAAAAATGAAAAAAAAGTTATTGATGAAAATTTTAATAATACACAAATAAATTATAATAATAATATTATCGAAATTGCTATTGATAAATTTAATAAAAAATATGATAATATTTTAAATGAAGATGATAAAAATATATTTAATAAATTAATTAAATCAAATAAAGAAGAAAAGAAAATATTACTTGAAGAATTAAAAAATGATACAATATCAATATTACATACATTAAAAAATGATGATATAAATTATAAAATAAATGAATCTATTGAAAAAATAGAAAAAATGCTATATAATCAAAAAACTGTAAATGATGATATTATTTCATTATATGAATTAAAGAATAATTTATTATAATAACTTTATGCTATTAGTTGAAATAAAAAATATAATAAATGAAGTTATTAATAATAATCCTGTTTTATGTAAATTAAATGTTGAACAAATTAGAAAATTATCATATACTTTACATGGTTCTTATTATGATATTGATGATCAAATAAAAAATTTTTTTAATAAAAAAATTTCAAAATCATTATGTTTAAATAATAAAACAATTGGGGGTTGTATATTAGAATATGGTGATATGTATGATAATATATATGATATTCAAGATCCTAAATATAATAATTTTTATTATAATATCAATCTTAAAGTAAAAAAAGAAGAATTAAATAAATATAAAGATAAAACAGGTATTTTTGTTGGATTTATCGGAATTGAACCAGAATATAGAAATAAAGGTTATTCAAAATTATTATATAATTATATAAATTCATTAGGAAATTATACTTGGGGCGTTTGCGAAAAAAAGGAATTAGATTTTCATTTTCATAATAATAGAATTATTATTTGTGAATATGAAGATAAAGAACATAATGGTATATCTTATATTACTGCAACAAAAATATAATTTATTATGAATTTCCAAATTTTAAATTACTTTCTTTAGTTGTTGCATCAAAAGCATTAAAAGGTAATCCTAAATTTAAATTTTTATAGCCAAACCAATAAGATTGTGGCTTTGGTAATGGTTTTATATATTGATTATTTTGATCACCTAAATAGCCAAATATATTTTTTACATAATTCAATCCTTCTTGTATATAATCATTACCAAAATCTTTTTTTACTTTTTCAATAATTTCAGTATATGTTTTTGATGAATATAATGCGCCTCTACTATAAGCAAATAATGTACTTGATGCTAAATTATTATTTCTAATTGCAATATATTTCATTAATCTACATTGTGCTTTAATACTTAAATCAGGATTATCTATAATATTTTGATGTAATATTCCTCTATTATATTTAGCTAAATTTCTTGTTTCAAATGATGTATTTCCACCTATTAATGAATATGATAATGCTGATTGTGTATTACCAGATATATTTTTTGTAATTCTAGCTTTTTCTTCTTTTGTAAATTCTTCAACAATATTATATCCTCCATTTTTTATCATGATTTCATATGTTGTAGGCATAACAAATTGAGAAATTCCTGATGCAGTACTTGTTGTAGCATTATAAATCCAAATATTATATTTTGATTCTTGATAAGCTTGTGCTGATATAATATTACTATCTAAATCATATAATTTAGAATATTTTTCAAACCAATAAATTATTGCATTTCCTAATTGTTCATTTGTAACAATATTTTTTTTATATTGATCTTTACTGTTTGAAATCCATATTTTAGGATTATTTTCTTCATTACTAAAAGGTAATCCAACTGGTTTACCTCTATAATAACTTACACCTTTTAATAATGAATTATTATTTCCTTCACAAATTTTTTTTATAAAAATTTTACCTGCTTCTGTTAATGGTTTATATGGCATTTTATATTATTTTATTATATTTAAATTAAATTAATAATTCATACATACTATTATATTGTGCTTCAGGTGGTGCATTTTCAGGTGTTACAGCAGCAAAAATATTATTACTTGTTGTAGTAGCATTATTAGTATTATCACTTGAACCAGTATCAATACCTGCAATAACAGCAGATTCTCTATTTAATGGTATAGGATATTTTAAAATTTTTACGCCATTAAATTTAGTTGTCATAAAATTACTTGATGATATATTATGTTCTACATCTAATATAATATATGCACCTGAATACATTGGAATATTTTCTAATTGAAAATATTGTGTTGGTTGTATCATCATATTTCCAAGCATTTCAATTTGGGCACGATATGATCTATTTTCATAAATATTATATAAATTTTGACCTTTAGGTATTGGAGATTGTTTTTTATTATCACCTGCAATTCTTGATAATATTGCTAATGATTCATTTGTTTCAGGATATTCTTTACTATCAATATTAATATCAGTAAAAAAGGATTGATTTTGTTCTCCAAATCTAATTCTAAATGCTCTTACTTGTCTATATGGAAAATTTAATTTATAATTATTTTTATCAATTTCTTGATTATCACCACCGCCCTTTTCAACAGGTAATTTAGCACATTCTTCACTATTAAAATCTGGTAATTCTTCTGTTGTTAAATCAACAATACCATCATTTACAAATCCATTTCTGGTATTTGTTAAATATTTAGAAGTTCCGCCAATATACATACAAACATAAAAAGCACTAACATTATCTTTGCTTATTGATTCATCTGTTGAGTAAATTTTAAATGTATTATTCCATGAATCATTACTAAAAGACATAAAATTTTGTAATGGAAAAAATTCAAATCCATTTTTAGATAATAATCTTGACATAACAGTAAATACATTTATATCTAAATCATTTTTCATATCTAATAATTCTTCTGGATTTATTATAATATCTCCAATAGGATTCATTGCTCTATCAACAAAAGCAAATTTACTTATTAATGTTTCACCATTTTCATTAAAAGGATAACCACTAATATTTTTATTTAATCCTGAAATCCATTTATCTGATATATTTTTAAATGAATAATATGTTTGATTCCAAATATTATCATCATCAACTGATTTTTTAAATTCATTTTCAATATTTTTTACATTATCTTTTTGTTTTAATAATTCACTATTTAATTTATTAAAAAATATAGTAAAAAAATTATCATTGATTTGCTTATTATCAGATGATGTATTTAAAATATTTAAAGATGTATAATATTTTTTTATCTCATTTTTTTTCTTTTTTGAAAATATAGATTGATTATAATTTGTAATAATATATTTTTGAATTAATTTTTTTGTAAAATTTTCATAATATTTATTGGATAGTGCATCATTATAATAATTACTATCTGTTGTTTTTTGATTATATATTTGATTTAAAACTTCTTTAATATCATAAAATAAACCATTTGTTTGAATAAATTCATTATAATTACTTAAAAATATATTTTTATCATTTTCAGAAAAATAATTTTCAAAATAATTAATATCAAATTGTATAATATAAGTAAAAAATAATTTTTTATCATAATAATTTAAATATTCATTATACATTTTTTTTTCAGATTCAATGGTACTATTTTTTGATTGTACTAATTTAATTATACTACTTATATATAATATGATATAATATGGGACATCTATTAATGCTGGTGTATTAAATACAATACTATTAATTTTATTTATATCAGTAAAAGGACTTAATGAACTACCAAAAGTTGAACTAATTAATAATATAGAAAAATCAATATTTAATGGATCATTTAATATATTTATAAAAATTTTATCATTAAATTCTAAAGCAACACTCCATAATAAAATAAAATTTTGTTTAGATGCTAAAGAATTAGTATTATTTAGATCTAATAAATATCTACTTTCATATTCTTTTCCATTAACATTACTATCATTAATTATTAATAAATTATCTGTTGTAAAATTATATAAATTATTTTTTCCTGATATATTAAATAATTTATCAATTCCTTTAGGTATTATTGTTTGCATAAAATTACCAACAGGTGTATCATTATCTTCATTATCTGTTCTTAATTTAATATCACTATATTGAATTATTGATACTGGAATATAATTTTCATCATATTTATTAATATAATAATTAGTATTTTCTAAATTAATATTTGCTGTAGTATTTCTTACAGTATTTAAATTATTTAAATAATTATAAAAACTTGTTATATCATTTTTATATTTTTGTATTTGAGTTAAAATATTATCTACAAAATTTTTATTTTTTAATGAAGATGCAATATTAACAGCTTCTGCACTTGCATAATATTCAATAATATCATTACTTTTTTTATTATCATAAAAATCATTATAATAAATATCTTGTGATAATACATAAAATCTATTTAATAAAATTTCAAAAATTTTATTGTTACCTCCACCACTATTTTCATTAATTACATTATCATCAATACCATAATATGGAGAATTCTTATTAATATTTGATAATTTACTATCTAACGATGCTATTGGTATCCATTTTATATTACCTTGAGAATCTTCTTTTATTCTCATACTTTTAACTAATTCATCTTTTTGAATTTCTAAAAATGTTTGTATAAAATCTTCAATTAATTTTAATTCAGGAAATTCATTTCCACTACCTAATTGTTTAGAAATATCTAAAGGATATGTTCTTGATTGTGTTTTTACACAATTTTCCGTTTTTTCCTCAATAAATAAAGGGAAAGGATATATTTTTTCTGTATTATCTTTTATATTAGATCCCAATATTAATTCTTTAAATTTTTCGTGATGTTCTTCAGCATCTATTGATGTTTGTCTTATTTTATCAAAAAAATAATCAATATCATCACAAATAATTTTAAAAATATTATATATTGTTGGTTTCATTCCTAATTGTCCCTCAACAATAGTATTAACTTTTTGTAATAATTCTTTTTGTGAATCTGATTTTATTTTAAATTGACTTATTTTTTCTTTAAATAATTTTTGATACAAATTACTAATATCAATTCCAACATAATTATCATTATTATTCATTGAACCACCTAAAGGTAAATTTTCAGGTTCTTTTATATCATTATCATTTAAATTTGTTATTAAACTACTAGCTGTTGCAATTAAATCTTTTTTTATATTACTTAATGATAAAAATAATTCATTATCTATATCTGTTTTTAAACTTAAATTAGTAAAATTATTAGATGTATCATCAGAAATAATTGGGTATACATTTTGTTGCTTTTGCTTAGTTTTTATCGCTAAATAAAATTTTTTATTTGCATCAACAAAAGAATCATTTTCAGTATTTTTTAATAATTCATCATAATTTGTTATATTTTTTATTTCATATAAATTACCATATCCAATATCATTTATTTTATCAGGATCATAAATTAAATAAACTAAATTATTTACATTTCTATAACTATCAGGTACAGAAATATTTTGTTCACTTTTAAATATTCTTACTGCATCAAAAAAATTATTTAAATTATTTATTTTTTGCTGCGAATTTTCATATTTTTTATTTTCATCTAATGCTTGAACTGTTTCATTTAAATTATCATATAAATTTTCTATTTTATTAATTAATTCATATGTTGATGTTGGAGGATTTGCTATATTAGAATTAATATTTTCATTTTTTTTCATTTTTGAAAAATTAATAATATATTTAAATAAAATATCTGTTAATGGTGCAAATGTCATTGCAATAAAATCAGCACTAATTGTAAAATTACCAGTTTTTGCATTAAATTTTTCTTTATGATTGACAAGGTGTAATTCATATGTTAAAGATCTTCCATAATATCCTTTTACTGTTAATGTAAATATTGGAGGTGGAAAATCAAATATTATTCTATATGGTGAATTTTCTTGTTCAAAAAAACTGACACCTCTGTTATCAACAAATTCAATTGTAACTTGTGGTATAAAAGAAGAATTTGTAACAATTTTTATACTAGTCATTCCAAATCCTTCAAATAAAATTTCATTATCAGGAACTGAACCTTTATAATAATTTGTTGTATGATATGATTTTTTTTGATCAAAACCTAACATATTAATGAAAATATTTTTATTTAAATCATTTTTATCTAAAATATAATTTCCATCACTAGATGTTACTAATGTACTCCTACCTCTTCTTTCAGCAGTTAATTCAACAAATAAAAACATATTTTCATAATTAGGTATTGAATTGTTTATGTTTATATTTCTATTAACATCATTAGGATCAATTAATAATATATTACCATTATTTTCCATTAATTTATTAAGTTTATTAATAAATAGTTATTATAAAATTTTATAAAATTAATATTTAAAATTTTAACTATTTATAATAAAATTTCAACCATTATGAGTAAAATATTAAAAAAAAATGAAACAGGGTTCGGCATTTTAATAGAAGAAGACGCTGGTTATATAACTAGAGATTTAAATAAAGATTTAATAAATTTTAATGAAAATATTCCAATAAATGAATCAATTTTAAATAATTATAAACCAAATGATCCAATTTTAATAAATTGTATATTACAAAAATGGGGCGTTAAAAATAAAAATGGTAGAATTTATCCAAAAGATATTCTAATTAATCAAGCTAATGAATTTCAAAAAAAGATTGATGATAATACTGCTGTAAATGAAGCTAATCATCCTGATTCAAGCAATATATCTTTAGGAAATTTATCACATTTAATAAAAAAAATGTGGTGGGGAACAGGAAACGAACAAAATGTTTTATTTGGACAATTACAATTAATTGTATCTCCAGGATTTTTAAAATATGGTGTTTGCTCTATGATTGGGGATCAAATATTAGTTTATTTATCAAATCCATATAATATTAAATTAGGAATTTCATCAAGAGGTGTTGGTACTTTAAAAGAAATAAAAGGAGAAAATATTGTTCAACCAGATTTTGAATTAATTTGTTTTGATTTAGTTTCAACTCCTTCAACAATAGGTGCATTTTTATTTCCTAAAATGAATGATTTAAAATTATCTGAAAATAGTTTAAATAAAAATAATACATTAATAAATGAAAATAATATTAAGATTATTAATACATTAGATAAGTTTTTACTATAAAATTTGCTAAAATATACAAAAAAATAATTTAAAATGCAAATATTTTTATTACAATTATTTATATTTTTTATAAAATGTTTGTATTTATAATAAAATTTATACATAATTATTAAAATAAATATTATGGAAAATACAAAAAAAGATAATGAAACTAAAAGTTCTATTCTTAAAGAAGCATTAATAGAATTTAATCAAATAATGGATGCAGCAACTTTAACAGCTAAAACAAAATTAGCTGAAAAATATAAAAAAGATTTTGATTCATTTTTAAATGAAGAATTAGAAAAAAATAATTCAAAAAATAAAATAAATGAATCTGAATCAGAAAAAAATAAAGTAATAGAAAAAAATACAGAATCTGAAATGAAAAAAGTAAAAGAAAATGTTGATACAGAAAAAAAACAAATTAAAGAGGATGTAATTCCTAATGAACAACAAATTCAACAACAAAATAATAAAGAAAATACTCCTGAAGAAATTGATAATATAAAAATAGACGATTTTCCAATTGAAGAAGTTGAAACAACAAAAAATGATGACAATGATGAATTCAATATTAATATAAATGATATTGAAAAAGAAATTGATGATATGGAAAAAATGTCTACACAAATAGAAGATTCACCTAGTGAAGAAAACAAAGAAATTGATGCTTATGCTAAATTAAAAGTTTTATATGATCAAATAGGAAAAGTTATCGGAGATTTAGAAAGTATTCATGATAATAGCGAAGTAATTAACAAAGAAACAGAAAAATCTGTTGAACCAGAAGTTAAATCCAGTGAAGAAAAACCTGTTGAAGAAATTTATTCACAAGGATTATCTGCTAATAAAAGAGCTGATTCTGCAACATCTCCAAGACCTGAATATTTTCCAGAAAAAGAAAATAAATTACGTATTGCATTAAGAAATGAACTTGGAGAATCATTTAATAAAAAATTAACAAGTTTTATAAATGAAAATAAAAAAAATGTCAAAGAATTAAATAATTTGAAAAAAACTTTAAATAATGCAAATAAACTTGTTGAAAATTATAAAATAGCATTAGAAAAATATAGAACTCAATTATCTGAAATGGCTACATTTAACACTAATTTAGCTAATGTAAATAATATATTATTAGACGAAAGTTTAGCATTAACAAAAGAAGATAAAATAAAAATAATAAACGAATTTAAACAAATTAAATCAATAACTGAATCTGAAGAAAAATATAAACAAATTATTGATGAATCAAAACAGATAAAAAAACCTTTAACTGAAAATATTGAAAATAAAATATCAGTTTCTGTTGAATCTTCATCAAAAAATATTCTTGATGAAAGTATTGAAAAAAATAAAAATAATTCTAATAATGCTGGTTTAGATAAAATTAAGAAAAATATAAACTACATTGAAAATAGAAACAAAAAAAATTAAAAAATTATAAATAATATGGGATTTTTAACTGAATCACAAGAAGTTGGTAATATTGGATTAAAACAACTTCGAGAACAAAGAGAAATAACAACTAATAGATGGGAAAAAATCGGTCTATTAGAAGGATTAGATGGTAACATTAAAGAAAATTGTGCACAATTATTTGAAAATCAATTATCATATATGCTTAATGAAGCTACTGATACTGCATCAAGTGGACAATTTGAAACTGTTGCTTTTCCTGTTATTCGTAGGGTATTTGCTAAATTATTAGCAAATGATATCGTATCTGTACAAGCATTAAATTTACCTATTGGTAGATTATATTACATTAATCCTGTTACATCAGCAAGAAAAAATACAGGACATAATTATTCTCCAGATGGTGCTTATTCTAATGCTGCAACTGCTGACCCAAGTAGCTTAACACAATTTGAAACAACTTCATTATATGATGCTTTCTATGCAACCGCTTATGATGATGAAGGTACTCAATTATTTGATCGTTCTAAAGGTGCTATTACAGATGTAACTGGAAATACAAAACAAGTTATTAAATATAGTACTGGTACTACTCAAATTCAAATTGAAATTAGTGGTTTTACTACTGCTAATGACGGTAAATTAATTGGTCCTGCTGGTACTCCAATTGATACAGAATCTTTCTTATCATCTTTAAAAATAACTAGTAAATCTGCATTTAATGCTCCTGCTGCATTTTCAACTTATGATAAAGCTGCTGGTGACGTATTACCATTCCATGTATTAGTACAAACTTATGGTGCTGCTATTGTTAATACTTCTGGTATTATAAAAGTTGTTGTTGATTTAACTTATCCTGGAACAGATGGATATAAAGCATTAACTGCAACTCCAACTGGTGCTACATTCCAATACTCTTACAGAACATACTCAAATCTGGAACAAGATAGTGAAATGGCTGAAGTAACTTTCAAACTTGATGTTGTTACTGTTGCTGTTACTACTCGTAAAATGAGAGCACAATGGACACCTGAATTAGCACAAGACGTTAGTGCATTTCATAATATTGATGCTGAAGCTGAATTAACTGCTTTATTATCAGAACAGATGGCTGCTGAAGTTGATCGTGAAATTTTACGTGATTTAAGACGTGGTGCTGCATGGCAATTACGTTGGGATTATAATGGTTTACGTCATCAAACTAATGCTTATTTTGGTACTCAAAAAGACTGGAATCAAACATTGATGGAAGCTATTAATAAAATTTCTGCTCAAATTCATAAATCTACTTTAAGAGGTGGTGCTTCTTGGGTAGTTGTTTCTCCTGAAGTAAGTGCAGTACTTGATACATTAGAATATTTCCATGTATCTAATGCTTCTCCTGAACAGGATAAATATAATATGGGTATTGAAAAAGTAGGTACTTTAAGTGGACGTTACCAAGTATATCGTGATCCTTATTCTCCTGCTAACACAGTTCTTATTGGCCATAGGGGTAATAGTATACTCGAATCCGGATATATATATTCGCCGTACGTGCCGATGGCGTTGACTCCTGTAATGTATAATCCATTCGATTTTACACCTATAAGAGGTATAATAACTCGTTATGCTAAAAAAATGATTCTTAATAGATATTACGGAAAAGTATTATGCGATGGCTTGACTTCATTTGCTCTTGCTCCTAATGTAGATGGTGTATTGATGTAATAATCAATATTTAGATAAAATTTAAAAGAGTTACATTAATTTGTAGCTCTTTTTTTATTTATAAAATTTTGCTTTTTAATATTTTTATTTTTATTTTTGTAAAAAATTTTAACATGAAAAATTTAAAATTAAATAATTATCCTAGTAGAGATGTAAAATATTAATAAATAAAATTATTAATTAATATGGAAGAAAATAATAAAATTGCATATCAATATAAAATTAGACAAGAAAAAAGTTTAACTGAAAATTTAGAATTTGATTACACTAAATTAACATTAAAGGATACTGAAATTAAATTAATTGATAAAATAACAGCAAAAAACATTATTATAGAATATGAATGGTTAAAAACAATACCATTAGTTACTAATTATCATTTTGGCTTATATTTTAAAATTAATAATAAAGAATATTTAGGCGGAGTGTTAATTTTTTCAAATGATTATGCAGAAAATACGGGTGTTTGGAAAAATTATGGTTTTGAAGATAAAATTTTATTATTAAGTAGAGGTGTTTGTTTATGGTGGACTCCAAAAAATTCCGCATCATTTTTTATTTCAAAAGTATGTAAATGGATAAAAAATAATACTAAATATAGAATAATAACTGCAACTGTTGATCCTTCTGCTGGTGAAATTGGTACTATATATCAATCATTAAATTGGTATTATGTTGGATTAATGTGTGGTAATTATTCAAATAATAAAGAAACTAAAAGATTTTCTGTTTTAATTAATGGAAAATTAAGATATTCAAGATCTATAAGAAAAGAATTTGGATGTATGAAAAAAGAAGTTATTTTAGAAAAATATCCAGATGCTAAATTTATAAATCAATATCGTAAAAGAAGATATTTTTATTTTATGAATAATAAAACAAAAAATAAAGAATATTTTAATAATATTAAACATTTAATATTACCATATCCAAAAAGAAATTTAAAATGTGTAGGTATTATATATAAAATTAAAAATAAAATTAATAATAAAATTTATATTGGACAAACAATAAGATCATTAATTGAAAGGATAGAAGATTATAAAAATGGATTAGGTAATGATTATTTAAATAATTCTTTTAAAAAATATGGTTTTGAAAATTTTGAATTTTCAATTATTGATACAGCTGAAACAATTGATGAATTAAATCAAAAAGAAATATATTATATAAAATTATATAATTCAACAAATAAAGAAATTGGGTATAATCAACATACTGGAGGAAGAAATGCTATTCCAGGTGAAGAAACATTAAATAAAATGTCAATTGCTCATAAAGGAAAAAAACAATCTAAAGAATGGATTGAAAAAAGGATACCTAAAGCTGGTTCTGAGGAAGCAAAAAAGCATGGTAGACCAAAAACTGAAGAACAAAAAAAATATTTATCAGAAATTTCACCAAAATATTGGCAAGGAAAACATAGAAGTGAAGATACTAAAAGAAAAGTTTCAGAAACAAAAAAGAAGAATGGTATATCTGAAAATTTTAAAAAAAATATTTGTAAAAAAGTTTATATTAAAAATTTAGAAACAAATGAAATAAATAATTTTGATTCTACGAGAATTGCTGGTGAAAAATTAAAATTACATCAATCAACAGTTTCTGAAAGATGTAAATATAATATGACTGTTAAGGGTATATTATATACTTATAATAATCCTAAATAAGCATTATTATAAATTTTATTAAATTTAAAACGATTTTACATCTAATTTACAATATGATAAAAATCCCAAACAGGTGCGATTCCCTTCAATTTAAAATGATTTTCCACCTTAATCAGTCGGATATAATTATCAATATCAGGTGTAATCTCCTTCAATTTGAAATGGTTTTCCACCACTTCCAGATACTGATAAAAATAAATAAAAGGTGTAATCTCCTTCAAATTGAAATGGTTTTCCGCCATATCTTTTGTTAAATCTCTGACTATAATATAATTAAAATTAAAATTTTCATAAAAAATATTCCAATATAATTCATAATTACACCAAAAATATCCATTTTTTGTATTGTATTGAAAAATACAATTATTATTTTCATTAAAATAAAATATCCAATCAGGATATTTTTTTTCATCAATTTTAACAACTAAGTTTTTTGTTAAAGTATGAAACAAATCCATAATAGGATATGTTAAATATAATTCTTTTAAATATATTTTATTCATTATTTTATTTTAAGTATCACATCCATAACAACTACCAATATAATCTTCTGGTAATTTACATCCACAATTTATACAATAATTAAAAAAATTTGGTTCTGATTTTCCAGATAACTTATATTTAATATGTTCTGATCTTTTCCAATATTGTAATTGATTACCAAAATAAATTTTATTATTTTCATTTTTCTCTATTAAATAGAGTAAATGATTTACTTCAGATTGTGTAAATTCTAATTTAATATTATTTTTCTTCATTTAATTTTATATTAAAAAATTTAGCATTTTTCAATTTTTCTTTTATTTCTTTATAATTTTCAATTTTTTTTAATAAAATTTCATAATTTTCAAGTAATATATCTTCTAAATTTAATAATTTAAATTCTTCAGTTGTATATTCTTTATTTATAAAATTTACCCAATTATTTAAAGTATTATATTGACCATAGATAATTAATTTATTTTCATTAGGTAAATAATTTAATTGAAATCTTATTTCTTTAGGGTTATTTTCATCTTTTATAAGCCAAATCATAATTTAATTTATTATTTATTTCCAAAAAATTTTTTTGTATTAATTCTATTTTCAAATTTACTACTTGAAATAAATTCACCCATATCTTTTAATTCTTTAATTGATGAATCTAAATCTTTTCCAAAAATATAAACGCTTTTTATTAATTCTCCTAAATGTGCTAATGTTAAGCCTTCTGTTTTTTCAACAATATAGTTAATATCATATTTATCTATATCCTCTTTTTTTATTTTATTTTTAAAATAAAATTCTCTAACTTTAGTATCAGGTGGACCAATATAATATCTTTTATCAAAACGAGATGGTCTATTTAAAATTCTTTCTTTTAAATTTTCAGGATAATTAGTACATCCAATATATACAGTATTATAACATTGATTAAAACCATCAAGTAAATTTAATAATTCTGTTTCATTTTCTTTATATGCTAATAAACCATCTAAATCTTCAAGTATAGTTAAAATAGGAGTTTTAGGTTCAATCATTCTAAATATTGGAGGTATTGCTTCTAAATAATAATTTAAATCATCTCCATTCTTTATATTTAAAACAATACCGCCATTTTTTATGTTAATATCAGCTAATAATGCTGTCAGACAAGACTTTCCGCATCCTGGATTACCATATAAAAGTATCCCTCGCTTATAAGCATAATTATATTTTTTAAATTTTTCTTCATTATTCCAAAAATAAATCATATCATTAATAATATTATCAAAATTTGTATTCGGTAACATTAATAATTCATCAAGATTTAATATTTGTTTAGAAAATCCAAAAGTATTATGTTCTCTATTCCAAATAATACTATAATTACCTGGTTCTAATTTTTTTCTTAAAATGATTTCTTTTGTTGGTACAAAAGTATTATTACCTATATCAATCCATTTTGAAAAATTATTATTATTTATATTATTATTTTTTAAATCTGTACATTCTGTAAGACAGGTATCTTCACATCTTAGATCATTTAATAATTTTCTATTATTCATGTTATAAATTTTAAAAATTTATAGATTACAAATATAATAAAATTATTTTAAATAAAAAAATATTAATCATTTTTTTTATGTGGACAAATTCCATTATTTAAATAAATGCCCCAATTACAATTATGACAAAGAACTCTAAAACCATCAGGATAATTATTTTGTTTTAGCCATGTATAAATACTTGAACCACTACTTAAATTTTTTCTATGTTTTGTTCCACCACCATTAATATGATCAATAACTAAAAAAGATATTTCAGTTTCACCGCAGCAAGAACAAACACATCCTCCATATGCATTAAATGCTTTTATTTTTAAACTATATTTATAATTTTTATTTTTTAATTTTCTTATTTTACCCTTTTCTGATTTTTCATAATTCATAATAAATTCTTTATATTTTTTTGTTTTTCTATAATTTTTAGAATATTCATTTAATTTTATTTTATTATTATTTGCAATAAATTTTCTACATTCTTTACAATATGGTTGTAAACCGTCTAATCTTTTAGATGATTTTCCATACTCTGTAAAGTTTTTTAAAATTTTACACTTAGGACAAATTTTTTGTTTATTATTTTTATATTTATTCATTAATTAATTTTAATAATTCTTCCATAATGTTTCTATTTTTGTTTTT
>Ga0335070_10003058_pt1 | contig 19448 bp, 20 predicted proteins | sample Lox_Sample_13_FD_206722 | JGI IMG/M metagenome (GOLD analysis project Ga0335070, IMG submission 206722) | Soil microbial communities from Loxahatchee National Wildlife Refuge, Florida, United States - Lox_Sample_1.3 | ecosystem: Environmental > Terrestrial > Soil > Wetlands | place: USA... | reverse complement strand
CATCTCGGAGACCTGTGCGTGCAGCTGTCCATGCAGGTCGCGCCATTCCCGCAGCCGCACGTAGGACAGGAAGGTCTCGTGGCACTGCTGCACCAGCTTGCGGTTGGACTTCTTGTGCTTGATCGCCTCGTCGAAGAAAGCCCACAGCTTGAGCAGGCCGAGGAACTCCGAGCGCTCGTCGGCGAACTGCGCGTGCGCGTTGTCGGCCGCGTCGGCCTTGTCCATCGGACGCTCGCGCGGGTCCTGGATGGCCAGGCCGGCCACCACGATCAGCGCCTCGGTCAGACAGTTCTCCTCGCGCGCCGCCACCAGCATGCGCGCGAAGCGCGGATCGATCGGCAGCTGCGCCACCTGCGCGCCGACAGGCGTGAGGCGCTTGCGCTCGTCGACCGCGCCCAATTCCGTCAGCAGGCTGTAACCGTCGGCGATGGCGCGCGCGGACGGCGGCTCGACGAAGGGAAATTCCTCCACCTCGCCGAGTCGCAGCGCCTTCATGCGCAAGATCACCGACGCGAGCGAGGAGCGCAGGATCTCCGGGTCGGTGAACTCGGGCCGCGCGAGATAGTCCTCCTCGGGGTACAGCCGCACGCAAACCCCGCTCATCACCCGGCCGCAGCGGCCCGCACGCTGGTCTGCGGATGCGCGCGAGATCTTCTCGACCTGCAGCATCTCGATCTTGTTGCGATAGCTGTAGCGATTGACGCGCGCGTAGCCGGGATCGATCACGTACTTGATCCCCGGCACCGTCAGCGAGGTCTCGGCCACGTTGGTCGCCAGCACGATGCGGCGCAGGCCTGAAGGGTGGAACACCCGTTCCTGCTCCTGGGCCGACAGGCGCGCGAACAGCGGCAGGATCTCGGCGCCCTTCGGATGGTGCTTGCGCAGCTCCTCCGCCACCTCGCGGATTTCGCGCTCGCCGGGCAGGAATACCAGGACGTCGCCGGAGGCGGACAGCCGCGACACCTCGTCGACCGCGTCGGCGATCGCTTCGGGCAAGTCGACCTCCTGCTCGTCCTCGTCCTGGGCCTCGATCGGGTGATAGCGCACCTCGACCGGATAAAGCCGGCCCGACACCTCGATCACCGGTGCGTTGCCGAAATGCTCGGAGAAGCGCTGCGCGTCGATCGTCGCCGAGGTGATGACGAGCTTCAGCTCCGGCCGCTTGGGCAGCAGGCGCTTCACGTAACCGAGCAGGAAGTCGATGTTGAGGCTGCGCTCGTGCGCTTCGTCGATGATGATCGTGTCGTAGGCGTTGAGAAACCGGTCGGTCTGCGTCTCGGCCAGCAGGATGCCGTCGGTCATCACGCGCACGTAGTTGTCCTCGCTCACCCGGTCGCTGAAGCGCACGCGATAGCCGATGTGCTGCCCGAGCGGGCTGCCCATCTCCTGGGCGATGCGAGCCGCCACACTGCGCGCGGCGATGCGGCGCGGCTGAGTGTGCGCGACCATGCCGGCGACGCCGCGCTTCAGTTCCAGGCAGATCTTGGGCAGCTGGGTGGTCTTGCCCGAGCCGGTTTCCCCGCACACGATGACCACCTGGTTGGCTTGGAGCGCACGCGCGATCTCGTCGCGTTTCTCGCTGACCGGCAGCTCGGGGGGATAGCGCGCCGGCGGCAGCGCTTGCAGGCGGCGGTAGCGCTCGTGCGCTGACCGCTCGATCTCGCCCGCGAGCTTCTCGGCGTCCTCCGAGGACAGCTTCCCGGCACGTTGCCCGTCGAGCGCGCGCGACAGCGCGATGCGCAGCCGGTGGCGGTCGCGAATCATGCATTGGTGGATGCGCGCCTGCAGATCCCGGAGATCGGGGGCGCGTGGCGGAGCCTGCGGCTGGGCCTGCTGCGTCAAGTTGGGTGCGGGCGTCGGATGCGCCCTTAGACAAGTTGCCAGGCGAATTCTATCGCACTGACGGCCCTTGGCCGCGCGACGCCAGGGGATATCGGGCGCGGCCGACGCCCTCAACTCGATGGCGGGGCGTCCGATATAACCCTGGATACCTTGCCGGAGGCGCCATGCGACGCGCGATTCTCGTTTCCAGTCTGGCACTGGTGGGCTGCGCCAGCAGCGCCACCGACCCGCTGATCCCGGACAAGTCCGTCTATATCACCAGCACGCTCAGCTACACCTATGCCGAACTGATGGTGGCAGCCTTGGTGGTCGGCGCGACCTGGTACATCGTCGACCCGCTCGCTCCCAACTGGCAAGTGAAGGAGACGAAGCTGGCCGACAACCGGTTCCGGCTGGAGCTGCGCAAGAAGAACTTCACCACCGGCGGTGACGGCGAAGCCATCGAGCTGCTGCACCGCCACGCCGCGAAGCTGGCGGAACTGCAAGGCTACCAGCGCTACCAGATCATGGCTTGGGCCGAGGGCGTGGAGTCGGACATGCCGATCGCTCATCGCTGGGCGCGCGGGACCGTGGAGCTGCAAGGCTACGTGCCGCCCGAGCCCCCGCAGAACTGACCGCCATAGCCCCCACGACACCCACGGGCGAAGCTCGTCGCTGCGTCAGCCTCCGCTCAGCGCCTGAACGATGATCACCTCGTCCGACGGATTCAGCGGCTGCGACAGCTCGCGCACCTGCTCGCCGTTGACGAAGATGCGGATGTGGGGCCGTATTCTGTCCTGCTCGTCGACCATGCGAAACCGGATACCGGAATAGCGCCGGTCGAGATCCTCGAGTGCGGCGGCAAGCGTGGTGCCACTGGCTTGCGCCTCGCTGCTCTGAGTGTAGGAGCGCAGCGCGCTGGGGACGTGGACCCTCATCGCTGCGCTCCTTTGCCGCTATGCGAGCAGCGCCGCTTCGACGGCATAGATCTCGGGCATGTGCCGCGCAACACACGCCCAGCGCTGGCCTTCGTCGCGGCTGGCCCACAGCTCGCCGCTGGTCGTGCCGACGTAGAGCCCGACCGGAGCCGCGGCGTCCGCCGTCATCGCCTGGCGCTTGACCGTCCACCACGCGTGCTTCTCGGGAAAACCGGCGTCCAGCCGCCGCCACGTCTTGCCGGCGTTGGTCGTTGCGTACACGGCGGGCATGCCTTCCGGACTGGTGCGAGGCCAGACGCTGGTGCCGTCCATCGGGAACACCCATGCCGTGTCCGCGTCGCGCGGGTGCACCACCATCGGGAAACCGATGTCGCCGGTGCGCTTCGGCATGGCCTTGCCGACCCGTACCCATTGGTCCGATGGCCGGTCCAGCCGGTAGATGCCGCAGTGGTTCTGCTGGTACAAGCGATCCGGGTTGCTAGGGCACAGCCGGACGCAGTGAGGATCGTGAAAGGTCACCTCCGCCGGATCGAAGCCGTCCACGACCTCGAGTCCCTTCACGATCGGCGTCCAGGCCCGGCCGCCGTCGGTCGATTCGTGCACACCGCCGCCGGACATGGCGAAGTACAGGTGAGTGCGGTCGCGCGGATCGACGATGATCGAGTGCAGCTTCGGGCCGTCGGGCGTGCCGTCCTGCACCGTGCCCATCCACTTGCGGTACGTGGGGTCCTCGTTGATGTATGAGAACGGCGCCCAGGTTTCGCCGCCGTCCTCCGAGCGGAACAGCCCCTGTGGCGACGTTCCCGCGTACCACACGCCCGGCTCGTCGGTGTGACCTGGTGTGAGCCAGAACGTGTGGTCCACCGCGCGGCCCGCCACACCTTCGGGAGCCTTGGCGAACGCAGGTGGCCGCGTGGCTTCCTTCCAGGTGCGGCCTAGATCGGTAGAGCGGAACACGGTCGGACCGAGATGCCCGGTCTTGGCCGCCGCCAGCAGCGTGCGCCCATCGCGCGGATCGAGCATCAGATGGTGAACCGTGTGCCCGAGAAAGTGCGGGCCGTCCGTGCGCCAGGCCTTCCTGGCGGCGTCACTGCGGTACAGCCAGGCGCCCTTGCGCGTGGCGACCATCACGAGCACGCCACGCGACGCGCGGCTGCGTGGTGCGCGGCCGGCGCGGACGCCTACGCCGCGCTTGCCAACCGCCCGGGGTTTGCTGTTGCCTGCCATGGTTCGCTCCTCTACGGTAGTGTCGTTCGATGCTCGGAACGCGCTTGCGCCACAGCCTCTCGAATCGGCCGGACCGGGCGCACCTCGATGCTGCCCACCCGCGCCGCGGGGATGCCGGCCGCGAGCTGAATCGCCGCGTCGAGATCGCGCGCGTCGATCATGTAGAAGCCGGCGAGCTGCTCCTTGGTCTCGGCGAACGGTCCGTCGGTGATCGAGATTTTGCTGCTTCGGACGCGGATCGTGGTGGCGGTGTGCACCGACTCGAGCGCTTCCGATGCGACGCAGTGTCCGCTCCCGCGTATCGCCTCGTCGTACGCAACGCAATCTTCGTCGGGCAGCTCGTTCAGCCGTTTCTCATCTAGATAGACCAGGCACAGATACTTCATCGCTTGCTCCTTGTCGTTGCGGTACGCGCTGCAACGTCGGCGGGATCTCCTGCGGCACGCCTTCCCGGTGGTCAGGTCTGCGCGGCGAAGCCGAGCGCGCGCAGCGTCTGCTCGTCTTGCGCAACCGGCCGAACTTCGACGCAGCCGCGGGACGCGCCCGGGATCCGGGAGGCCACCAGGATCGCCTCGTTCAGATCCCGCGCCTCGATCACATAGTACCCGCCGAGCTGTTCCTTGGTTTCGGCGTAAGGCCCGTCCGTGGTCGAGACCCTTCCCCTTCGCACCCGGACCGTGGTCGCCTCTGCGGGCGGGAGCAGCCGGTTGCAATCCACGAAATGTCCGCTCTCCCGGATGGCGCGGGTGAACTCGGCGTATTCCTGATAATGGCGCTGCGCTTCGGCCGGCGGCATCTGCTCCATCACCGCCTCCGCGCAGATCAGGCACAAGTACTTCATCGCGCTCTCCTCGTATGGGCCGCCGCCCTAAGACATGACGATGATCATCCACAACACGCCGAAGCGATCGGCGACCATCCCAAACTGCGGGGAGAAGAAGGTCTTGGCCAGCGGCATGTGCACCTGCCCGCCGTCGGCGAGCGCGGCGAACCGCCGTTGCCCCTCCGCGACGTCGCGCACGGTAATCGACAGCGCGAAGCCCTGGAAGCTCGGCGAGGCCTGGCAGCGCCCGTCGGACGCCATCACGGTAGTGTCGCCGATGCGCAGCGCCGCGTGCATCACTTTCTCGCCCGCGCCCGCGGGGGACATCTCGGGATTGGGGTTGTCCTTGTATCGCATGAGCATGCTGACTTCGGCGTCCAGCGCACGGCGGTAGAACTCGATCGCTTCATCGCAGCGACCTTCGAAGAACAGGTAGGGTTCGACTTTCATCGCAAACACCTCTGAAAGAAAATGTGGGCTTGAGGCAAGGGAAACTGGACCAGCGCAGGCAACGGTCAGGCCTTCCTCCCCTTCTCCATCTCGCGGAACCGGTCGACCGCCTCGCTCGGCCCGAAGTCCTCCAGCTCGAACAGCTGGCGCACCTCGATCTCGGCGGGCTTCCCCTCCCCCACAGGGTTGGGAAAACGCCGGGTCCACTCGAGCGCCTCCTCCCGCGACTTCACCTTTATCAGCGTGTAACCGGCGATCAGCTCTTTGGTCTCGGCGAAGGGGCCGTCGACCACGGTCCGTTTGTCGCCGGCGTAGCGGATGCGCCAGCCCTTCGAGCTGGGCTGCAGTCCGGTCCCCTCGAGCAGGACACCGGCTTTGGCCAGCTCCTCGTGGTACGTGGCCATCGCCGCGATGAGCTTCTCCTCCGGCATGGCGCCGGCTTCGGACTCCTTCGTGGCCTTGACAATGATCATAAACCGCATCGCTGTGTCTCCTTGTGTTCCTGGATCCGACGCTGGACGAGCCGGGGAGGCCGGCCCGCTCGCGCCTTCCTGCACGTTAGTCGAACGAGCCCCCGAGAAATCGACAGCGTGTGGCCGCCCGGCGGTTGCAGCGGGTCCGCAAGCGCATCATCCGCCGGCGGCCCATTGCTTAGTCGATCGGCGGACCACCGGATCGACAGGGGGCGGTCAGCCGCCCAGTTCGGCCAGCCGGCGCTCGAGGAACCTGCGTTCCGGCTCTTGGCGGGCCAGGTCGAGTGCGCGGCGGTAGGAAGCCACGGCCTGCTCGTTGCGTCCCAGCCGGCGGCACATCTCCGCCCTGGCGGAATGGGCCAGGTGATAGTCGGCCAGGTCGCCGCGCGCCAGAATGCCGTCGATCAGGGCGAGGCCGGCCTGCGGCCCGTCACGCATCGCAACCGCCACGGCGCGGTTAAGCTCGATCACCGGCGAGGGCTCGGCGCGCGCCAGGATGTCGTACAGGCCGACGATCTGCGCCCAGTCCGTCTGCGCACTACTCGGCGCCTCGGCATGCACCGCCGCGATCGCCGCTTGCACCGTGTAAGCTCCGATCTGGCGCGCTGCGAGCGCACGCTCGACCAGCGCCAGCCCTTCCGCGATCTGCTCCCGGTTCCACAATGAGCGGTCCTGCTCGTCGAGCAGGATCAGGTCGCCGGCTGGCGAAGTGCGTGCGTCGCGCCGAGATTCGTGCAGCAGCATCAGGGCCAGCAGGCCCATCGCCTCCGGCTCGGGCAGCAACTCCACCAGGAGCCGCGCGACGCGGATCGCCTCACCGGACAGGTCGTGTCGCGTCAGCGATTCGCCGGATGATGCGGAGTAGCCTTCGTTGAATACCAGGTAGATCACGCGCAGGACGCTGTCCAGCCGCTGCGCGAGCTCGGACTGCTCGGGCACCTGATACGGAATGCGCGCATCGCGGATCTTGGCCTTGGCGCGCACGATGCGCTGGGCCAATGTGGGGGGAGCGGTCAAGAACGCGCGCGCGATCTCCTCTGTCGTGAGACCGCAGACTTCGCGCAGCGTCAGCGCAACCTGGGCATCGGGCGGCAATGCAGGGTGACAGCATGTGAAGATCAGGCGCAGACGGTCGTCCTCGAGGCTGTCCGCAGGCCATGCCGGCGTCTCCTGGATCAGCGCATCCGCATCCTCCGGCAGGCTCTCGAGCGCGTCGAACCTGGCGCGTCGGCGAATGCCGTCGATCGCCTTGAAGCGGCCCGCCGACACCAGCCAGGCCCGCGGATTGGCGGGCACGCCGTCGCGCGGCCATTGCTCCAGGGCGGCCCGGAACGCGTCCTGCAGCGCTTCTTCGGCGAGGTCGAAATCGCCGAGCAACCGGATCAGCGTGGCGAAGACACGGCGCGACTCGGACCGATACACGGCCTCCACGGTTTGGTGCACATATCCGGACGCGTCCTGATTCATGAGCGGCACCGCTGCGGGGACAAGCCGGCCGCGAGACGCTCTGCGGTCAGCCCGACTGCCCGAGCTGACCGGACGCCTCCTCCACGACTCTGAGCACGGCGGCCGAGTCCCATTTCTCGCCAGGCTGCGCCATCACCGCATTGAACGTCTGGGCGGCGAGCGCCGCCGCCGGCACCGCAGCACGTGCCTCCCGCGCGCATTCCAGCACGATGTGCACGTCCTTGTGGTGCAGGCCCGCGGAGAGGCTGGCCGCGAACTGGCGGTCGATCATGCGCTGGCCGAACACCTCCAGCATCTTGCTCGCCGCCAGGCCCTTCATCAGCGCCTCGCGCACCGGCCGGAAATCGACCCCGTTGGCGCGCGCCAGGACCATCGCCTCCGCGATGCCCTGGATGGCCACCACCAGGATGAGCTGGTTGCAGGCCTTGGCCACCTGGCCCGCGCCAGCTTCGCCCATGTACACCAGCGTGCTGCCCACGCAGCCGAGCACGGGTTTCATGCGCTCGAAGACGTCGGCTTTGCCGCCCACCATGATCGACAGCGTGCCGGCCTGCGCGCCAGGCGCGCCGCCCGACACCGGCGCATCCAGCATCTCGACGCCGGCAGCTCGCAGCACGGCGCCGATCCGACGGGCCGTCGCAGGCGGGATGGTGCCGCAGTCGATCACCACGGTACCGGGCCTGGCGCCCTGGATGATTCCCGCGTCGCCCACCGTCACCTGCTCGACGTCGTGGCCCGCGGTCACCACCGTGAAGACCACATCGCTGTGCCGGGCAACCTCCGCGGCCGACGCGTGCCGCATCGCCCCCGCCTCGACCAGCGGCTGCGCGCTCTCGGGACGACGCGACCACACGTGCAGTCGATGGCCGCGTTTGATCAGGTTGTGCGCCATCGGCCGCCCCAGGTCGCCCAGGCCGATGAAGCCGATATCCATTGCGCCGGCGGCGCCCGCGCCGCTCGCCTGCGCGGGCGAAGACGCGGGACTGGCCGGCGCCCCGGCGTCGAGATCGCCCAAGCCGCTCAAGCCTTCGATCACCTTGACCACGGCGGCGGAGTCGCTCTCGCCCAGCCCGCGCCCCTTGAGCGCGTTGAGATGCCCGGCGATCAATGCAGTCTGCTGCAGGCTCAGGCCGTAGTGGTATGCGGTCTGCACCCCGATGTTGAGGTCCTTGGCGTGCAGCCTCGCCTTGAATCCCGGCTTGAAGTTGCGCTCCAGCATGCGCCCGCCGTGCCACTCCAGCACGCGGCTCCAGGCGTAGCCGCCGAGCAGCGCCTCGCGCACCTTCGCCGGATCGACACCGTTCTTGCGGGCGAGCGTAAGCGCCTCCGCCACCGCTTCGAGCATCACCGCGCCGACGATCTGGTTGCACGCCTTCGCCACCTGACCGGCACCGTTCTCGCCGATGCGCACGATGTTCTTGCCCAGCCGCTCGAACAGAGGCTTGATGCGCTCGAAGACCTCAGGCTTGCCGCCAACCATGATCGACAGGGTCGCATTGATCGCGCCCTGGTCTCCGCCGGACACCGGCGCGTCGAGCATCTCCACGCCTTTGTGCGCCAGCTTTCCTGCTATTGCGCGTGTGGCAACCGGCGCGATGGTGCTCATATCGACGACCACTGCCCCGGACTGCGCGCCCTCGATGACGCCGCCGGGACCGAGCACCACCTGCTCGACATCCGGCGTATCTGAGACCATGGTGAAGATGACGTCGCAGCCGCGCGCACAGTCGGCTGGCGAAGTGGCAGCCTGCGCACCGGCGTCGGTGAGCGGCGCCATGGATTGCGCGCGTCGCGCCCACACGCGCAGGGGATGGCCGGCCTTCAACAGGTGAAGGGCCATCGGGCGGCCCATGATGCCGAGGCCGATGAAGCCGACTCGTAGGGTCATGTGTCCACCGGGTTAAAGCGATGCGTTGCGGGCCGCAGCCTGAGTGTGATGCTGTGCGAAAGCGTATCACGGTATCGCGTGCGAGCGCCGCCGCAGCCCCGCGCCCCTTTGATGGGTTCGGCTCCATCAACCGCGCGCCGACGCTCCACGCGACGGCGCGCCAGAGGAACCGACGCTCCGAAGCCTCGCCACCGCCAGATCGACGAACGCGCGCACGTTGGACGACAGCAGCCGCGCGTGCGGATACACGATCTGGATCGGCACGGCCGCGGGCTCGAAGTCGATCATCACCCGCCGCAACTTTCCCGCCGCAACCAGGTCGTCGACCTGGTAGCACAGGAACTGCCCGCAGCCGAGCCCGCGCAGGCATGCGTCGATCGCGACGTCGAATTGATTCGTCCGCAGCGCGGGACGGATCTGAACGCGGCGGGGTTGTGTCCCGCCGAAGGACCATTCGCTGTTTGCCCCAAGGCCAGTAAACAGCACGCATCGGTGCGACGCGAGGTCGTCGGGAGACCGCGGTACGCCTGCCCGCTTGAGGTAGGCAGGCGCGGCGCACACCACGCGGCGCGTCTCGCCCAGCGGAAGGGCGATGAGCGTCGATTCGGGCAGGTGACCGATGCGCACGGCGGCGTCGATGCCTTCTTCTACGAGGTCCACCACCCGATCGAGCAGCAGCAGCTCGACTTCCACCGCTGGATACTTCGCAGCGTAGCGGGCCACCACACCCGCGACGTGCATGCGCCCGTACATGACCGGTGCGGTGAGGCGCAACCGACCCTTGGGCTCGGTGCGGCGCGCCGACAGCGCCGCGTCGGCTTCCTCCACTTCCGCGAGCACACGCTTGCAGCGCTCGTAGTATTCGCGGCCCTCGTCGCTCAACGACGAGCGGCGGGTCGTGCGATGCATCAGCCGCACCCCCACATCCTGCTCCAGCGCCGCTAGCGAGCGCACCACCGCCGGCACCGACATGCCGAGCGCGTCCGCCGCCGCCGTGAGGCTGCCGGCCTCCACGATACGCACGAACACTCCCATGCCCCGCAGCTTGTCCATCGGCGCGAGTATTACTGCATTATATGCAGCAATCAAGTACTGCTGACGGCATTTTTCTCGCGGCAGGCAGCAATCATCATGCGCTCCGTCGCCGGCGTTGTCCGGCCCAACCGCGAACCGGGAGAAACAGCCATGTCCAGAGTCCAGATCGTCGATCCGAAGACCGCCACCGGCGATGCCCGCCGGCTGCTCGATGCTGTCCAATCGCAGCTCGGCGTCACACCCAACTTCACCCGCGTGCTGGCCAACTCGCCGGAAGCGCTCGAGGGCTTCCTCGGTCTGTACGGCGCCGCCAGCGGCTTCTCGCTCGACAAGGCGATGCAGGAGCGGATCGCGCTGGCCGTCGCGGAAGGCAACGCGTGCGAGTATTGCGTCGCCGCGCACACGGCGATCGGCCGCCACGCCGGGCTGTCCAACGCGGAGATGCTGCTGAACCGGCAGGGCACGTCCGCGGACGCGAAGGCTTCGGCGGCCGTAGCGTTCGCCCGCGCCATAAACGACAATCGCGGCGAAGTGACTGTTGCGCAGTTTGGCGCCGCGCGCGAAGCCGGGCTCTCCGACCGGGACATCGTTGAGATCATCGCGCTCGTCACGCTCAACATCTTCACCAACCTGCTCGGCAAGGCGACGCGCATCGACATCGACTTCCCGAAAGTCGCTTTGCTCGCCGCCCCCGCCCGCCTGGCCGCATAGTCAGGAGGCGGCTGCCATGAAGTCCTTCGCCGAGATCGCGTTCACGCCTGCCGTGCAAGCCCTGCAGCAGGAGCATGGGTCGCGTGCCACGTACGCCCGCATGCAGGCCGAAGGCGCGCTCGGCGAAGGATTGGGCGTGCAGGAGATCGAGCTGCTGACCCGCGCGGACAGCTTCTGCCTAGCCACCGTGAGCGAGACCGGGTGGCCGTACGTGCAGCACCGCGGCGGTCCGCGCGGATTCGTCAAGGTTCTGACCCCGACACGGATCGCCTTCGCCGACTTTCGCGGCAACCGCCAATACGTTAGCGCCGGCAACGCGTCGCGCGACGACCGTGTGTCGATGATCGTCATCGATTACCCGAACCAGCGGCGGCTGAAGCTGTTCGGCCGCGTGCGGTTCGAGGATGTCGCGCGAGCCGGGCGAGAGCTCGTGTTGGCGGTCGAGCTGCCCGACTACCGGGCGCGCGTCGAGCGCGTGGTGGTGATCGAGGTCGAGGCGTTCGACTGGAACTGCCCGCAGCACATCAAACCCCGGTACACGCTGGAGGAAATAGAGGACGCTTCCAAGCCCCTGCGCGAGCGCATCGCGTATCTCGAGGCCGAATTGCAGGTGCTGCGCGCGAGTTCGGCCACGGCGCTATGATTTCGTCAACTGAGGAGACCGCCATGGAAACCCGCCCACCGCTTCCCCCGTTCACTCTCGAGACAGCGCGCCAGAAGGCGCGTGCGGCCGAGGACGCCTGGAACACACGCGACCCGGTACGCGTCTCGCTCGCTTACACCGCCGACAGCGTGTGGCGCAACCGCGCCGAGTTCTTCTCGGGGCGCGAGGCGATCGTCGCGTTCCTGCAGCGCAAGTGGGCGCGCGAGCTGGACTATCGGCTGATCAAGGAGGTCTGGGCATTCGCCGACAACCGTATCGCCGTGCGCTTCGCCTACGAGTGGCACGACGACTCGGGGAACTGGTTCCGCTCCTACGGTAATGAGAACTGGGAGTTCGCGCCCAACGGACTGATGCAGCGGCGTATCGCGAGCATCAACGACCTGCCCATCGCCGCCGCTGACCGCAAGTACCATTGGCCGCTCGGACGGCGCCCGGACGATCACGCGGGGCTGTCGGAACTCGGATTGTGACTGCACCAGCCAACACGATCGTGCACGTACCGGCTTCAGACGAGGCCGGGTAATCCGGCACTACTCTGAGGTTGCCCGCGAGCGAGTTCAGCTGAGACCCGGGCTTCCAAGCGGCAAGCGACGCGCGGGTGGCCACCCGCACGGCTTGCAGTCGCGGCGCCAAACCGCGACCATACCCGCTCGTCGCATCCTACAGGGAGCCAACCCCGATGGGTTCCGCCGCCATCGCCAACGCCCAGCACATCCTGGCCACGTTCTGCCTGCTGTTCCTTGCGGGAGCGGTGGCCGCGAAGATCGCCGACCGGCTCAATGTGCCCGATGTCGTGCTGTTCCTCCTCATCGGGATCGTCGCCGGCCCGCCGGGGCTCAACCTGGTCGAGGTGCATCCGGAATCCTCGGTCAACCAGCTGACTCTCATCCTCGGCGCTTCGTTCCTGCTGTTTCACGGCGGCACCAGCATCAGCTTCCGCGTCCTCAAGCAGGTCTGGATTACGCTCGCCTTGCTGGCCACCGTAGCCGTCCTGATCAGCACGGTACTCGTCGGCCTCGCGGCTCACTATGCGTTGAGCATCGAGCTGGCCAGCGCGTTACTGCTCGGCGCGGTGATCGCGTCGACCGATCCCGCAACACTAGTGCCGATCTTCCTGGCGGTGCGCGTGCGCGACAAGGTCGCCCAGACGGTGCTGAGCGAATCGGCGTTGAACGACGCCACCGGGGCGATCTGCACCTTCGCGATGCTCGGCGTGCTGCAGACCGGCGAGTTCTCGCTCGGCGAGAGCTTCCAGCAATTCGTGCGGCTGGCGGGCGGAGGGCTGCTGGTCGGGGCCGGCTTCGGCCTAGTCGCGGTGTTCCTCAAGTCCAACCGTGCACGCAACTTGTTCACCGCGTACGCCAAGGTGCTGCTGCTCCCGGTGATCCTCGGCTCCTATCTCGTCGCCGACTACCTTGGCAGCAGCGGCTTCATGGCGGTGTTCGTCGTGGGCCTGATCTACGGGAACAAGGACGCACTGGGCCTGCCCATGCCGGAGGAGCACCACGACTCCTTGTATGAGTTCATCGACAACGGCTCCCTGCTGCTGCGCATGATCATCTTCGTGCTGCTCGGCACGCATGTGGATTTCGCGGTAGTCCGGCAGTTCATGCTGCCGGGCCTGGCGGTGGTCGCGGTGTTCATGCTGGTGGCGCGGCCGCTCTCCGTGCTCGCGTGCACGCTGCCCGACAGGCGCGCACGCTGGACGCGCAACGAGATCCTGTTCATGTTCTGGACGCGGGAGACGGGGGCGATCCCGGCCGCGCTCTCCGGCATGCTGATCGGGATGCAGATCGCTCACGCGGAGGTGATCGCGGCGATCACCTTCCTCGCCATCCTGGCCACCCTGTTGGTACAGGCGACGACCACGCGCTGGCTGGCGGCCCGGCTCGAGCTGCTGGAGCGCTGAACCGCGGGCGGGGACTAGACCGCGAACTCCCGCAGCAGCAGGCTGCGGAATGGCAGCTGGCGCTCGCACCACATCGCGGTGGCCAGCAGATGATTGGACTCGCCCTGATTGCCGATGATCTGCAATCCCATCGGCAAGCCATGGCTGCCCAGGCCGGTGGGAATCACGACGGCGGGCACGCCGATTAGCGTCCAGATGGTGCAGAAGCTCGGGTCCCCGGTGGTTTCCAGCGAGGGCGGCGCCTCGCCGGCCGCAGGCGGCGTGACGATCGCGTCGAAGTCGTCCAGAAAGCGCGAGATATCGCGCTGCAGCACCTCGCGCTTCTTGAGCGCGCGCTCGTACTCGCTCTTGCCGACGCGGTCGCCCTCCTCCAGCGCCTTGCGCAGAAACTCCGAGAACTGCGTGCCGTAGCGCTGCCGCACGGCACGCGAGCCGGCCGCCGCTTCGTGCAGCATGATGGCGCGGTGGACTTTGTGGGCATCGTTGAAGCTCGCGGGCAGCTCCACGTCCTCAACCTCGGCGCCTGCTTCGCGCAGGCCGGCCACATCCATGGCGAAGCGCTGGCGCGCGTCCTCGTCCGCCAGGTGCCACACCGGAGTGCGCGTGGCGACCAGCCGGGGCGCGTGCTTGAGCGCGGAGATCTGCGGGCTGATCGTCCAGCGCGAATGCGCGATGTGCGCCACGAACAGCGCGGCATCCTCGACGCAGCGCGCGAACACGCCCGGCTGATCCAATGTCGGGCTGAACGGCAGGATGCCCTCAGTGGACAGCACGCCGTTGCCGGGCTTATACCCCACCACACCGCAGAAGGCGGCCGGACGGATGACCGAGCCGTTGGTCTGGGTGCCGATGGCCACCGGGCAGAAGCCCGCCGCGACCGCCGCCGCGGAACCGCTGGAGGAGCCGCCCGGCGTGTGCTTCGCGTTCCACGGGTTGTGCGTCTTGGAGGGAACCAGGAACGCGAACTCGGTGGTGACGGTCTTGCCGAACATCAGCGCGCCGGCAGTCACCATCCGGTCCACCACTTCCGCATTGGCTTGCGGAACGTAACCGGTGTAGATCGGCGAGCCCATGCCCGTGGGCACGCCGCGCGTGGCAATCAGGTCCTTGACACCGATGGGTACACCGTGGAGCGCACCGGGTGTGCGCCCGGATTTCAGGCGCTGGTCGGCTTCGCGCGCGCGCTGGATGGCATGCTCGGGGTCGAGCCAGGCGAAGGCTTCCACCACGTCGTCCAGATGGCGAACGCGCAACAGGCAGCTGCGCACGTACGCCTCGGCGGTAATCTCGCCGGAAGCGAGTCGGCGCACCGCTTCGCTCAGGTTGAGACGGAACAGATCGTTCATGCGCTGGTGCTACGCCTCTTTCCGCACCTCGGGGTTGAGCAGATTCGGCGGCGCGCCGGTGGTCAGCGCCGCCACGCAATTGCGCGCTGCCAGCATCGCCATGCCTTGACGCGTGGGCTCGGTGGCGCTGCCGATATGCGGAGACAGCAGCACATTGTCCAGCTCGAACAGTGCCGGGTACACCTTGGGCTCGTTCTCGTAGACATCCAGCCCCGCGGCCCAGATGGTGCGCGCCTTCAACGCCTGCGCGAGCGCTTCGTCGTTTACCACGCCCCCGCGCGCCATGTTGATCAGCACTGCCTTGGGCCTCATCATCGCCAGCTCGGCCGCACCGATGTAATAGTGCGTCTGGGGGGTGTAGGGGAGGATCAGGATCACCACATCAGATTGCCGCAGCAGGTCCTGCTTGGTGACGTAGCTCGCGTCGATCATGCCCTCGGTCTGCGGATCCAGCCGGTTGCGGGTAGTGTAGAGCAGCTTGCAGTCGAAGCCGCGCAGCCGCTTGGCGATGGCCTGTCCGATGCGCCCCATCCCGGCCAGGCCGACCGTGGCGTGGTGCAGGTCTTGGCCGAGCAGTTGCTTGAGGTGAGTGCCCGGCCACTGCCTGGTGCGCATCCAGCGCTCACCTTCGCTCAGACGGCGCAGGGTGGCCAGCGTCAGGCACACCGTCATGTCCGCCACGCTGTCGGTGAGCACGCCGGGCGTGTTGGTGGCCATCACGCCGTGGCGCGTGCAAGCCGCCACGTCGATGTGGTTGTAGCCCACGCTGGCGCTGCACACCGCCTTGAGCCCCGGGCAGCGCGACAGCAGCGTGTCGTCGATCTTGTCGCTCGACTGGATCAGGACCGCGTCCATTCCCTGCAGCCGCGCGGCAAGCTCGTCCACGCCCCATTTGGCGTCCGCCTGATTGGCGGTGACCTCGACGTGCTGCGCCAGGTAGGCAAGCGTCTCGTCGAACACCTCGCGGGTGACGAGAACCTTCTGCTTCATGCAAATGCTCCAGACTGCTGCCGGCCCCGAGAGCGGCGACGGCGAGCGAGACGAACACGCGGCGGCACGCCCTGCCCGCCGTGAATCCGGGAGCGTACCGCGAATGCGAAGCGCTTTTCAAGCCGCAGCGCTTCGAAAATAACCGGCCGGCGTCTTGCGCAGCGCGGCAAGCACCAGGAAATCTGACCGAATACACAGCTTCGGCGCGCGCGGGCGGCCTGGTACAGCCAGGGGGGCGCCGCCGCGTGAGAACCAGAGCGGCGGCGTCGCGAGCCAAGGCAGCACAACCGGAGGGGAAGCGTGACCGAGGAGCCCATCCGGGCGAGCGGATTGTTCGTGGGTGAGGGCGGGCGAAGGATACAGCAGGCACAGCGGCGGCGCACTCCCTGGCGTGACTGGATGCGCACCTTCCGAGGGGTCCGCCGGGCGCCGCACCGTCCTCGCCTTCCGACGCGGCTGGCGCGGGTTTATGCTTGGTTTCTGCGCACGGCGAGTGCGCTACAGCATCCGGAGGAGTCCACGGTGAAGAACACGCCCGAACCGGTCACGCTCTGGCACAACCCGCGCTGCGGGAAGAGCCGGGCTGCGCTCGCGCTGCTGCAACAGCGTGGGATCGAGCCCAACATCGTCGAGTATCTGAAGACCCCGCCCAGCGCGGGGGAGCTGCGCGCTGTGCTGCGCAAGCTGGGGATGACGCCGGAGCAGCTGGTGCGCAAGGGAGAGGACGCCTATCGCGCAATGGCTGGCAAGGCACTCAGCGAGGCGCAATGGATCGAGGCGATGGTGCGCGATCCGATCCTGATCGAGCGGCCGATCGCGATCAAGGGCGAGCGTGCCGTGGTCGGACGGCCACCGGAGAAAGTCCTGGAGGTCGTCTGAGGCCTCGTTGGCGCCCGATCCACGCGGCGCGCACTGCCGGGCCAAGTAACCGAATCTCAGCCTGGCCCGAGGGTTGCCAGCGCTCGACGCCAAGCGACCGCAACTCCCAGGGCTTGCGCTCCCTCAGTACCGGGGCCCGTCATCGTGGCTTCGTCCCGGCCGCGCCGGCGTCCTTGGCCTGGATCTTCTTGAAGATGACGCTGAACACGTCGGCAAGCATGCTCAAGGCCTGCTTCGAAAACAACCCGGTGCGACGCCCGCGCCGGGCGAAAGCACGCCCACCCTCAACAGCAGGTAGCTGATCGGGGCCAGTGCGGCCCCCTCAACCGGCATGAGCAGGTAGTACGCGATCCAGCTGCGCTTGAGTTCGCGGTTGCCGACGAACTGTGCCAGCGAACTGGTCCAATGCAGGAAGCCTCCCAAGGCGCCCAGCAGGACCACCGTCAGCAAGACGGTACTCTCCCCAGGCGGACAACGCCGCTGGTCGCACGGCTCCTCCCCCACCGCGCGTTCGGACACCGGTGACGTAGCGGACTTCGCTGGCGTCGCCAGGGCCGCTGTGCCGGAACTCGCGCTGGCGCGATCGACCTCCGTGCCGCCGGCACCGCCTTTGCCGACCGGCGGGGCCTGCGCTTCGGTCGTCGCCGCAGCCGGCGCCGATTTCGCGGTAACGGCGAATTCCTTGCGGATCTGGGCCGCAACCTTTTCGGCAACAGCTCCCTCCTGTCCGAGCCCGGACGTCGCTCGCGGCCAGATCGTGTAGACCATGAAGATCGTAACGATGCAGCCGGCAATGCCTAGCCCCACGAGCGCAACAACCCACCCATTGGACGCGTACTCGTCGTACATCAGGCTGTGCGGGTCGCGTGGCCCTGCCTCGTTCAGCGCGTTCTCCAGACCGTGGGCGAGCCCTTCGAGCTTGGTCCCGAGCGCTTCCCGGGTCTTGTCGTCGAGCTTCTCGAGCGCGTCGAGCTGCGGGGTAGTGCCGGGCTGCGCCCCCGCGGCGCGCAGCGCCTCGGTCACGCCGTCGATGGCGGCCGCGACCGCGCGCTGCGCGGTCTCTCCCCGCAGCCGGGCCTGCTCCAGCAGCAGTTGCACGCGGTCGAAGAGCGCCTTCAGGTCAGCGCCGGACGGCAAGGCCATACTCTCCCCCTTTAGCATGCAATGGACGAAGCGGCGACCGAAACCGGTTCCGAGCGCCTCTCGCCGACCTTATACCATAGACATACGGTAGCGCCACGGCTCGCCGCAGGGCACGCACAACCGATACGCGCTAAGCTCGCGCTGCTCGGCCACTCCGCGAGGCAATAGCCGGCCGTGCTTGCGGCTCGCGCCGGCCTCACGATTCGCGATCCTGTCCGGTGGGACGATGGCTCGGGACGCCGCGCACGGGTCGCACGCCGGCCGCGGGATGGACGATCGCGCGCCGAGCAGCCGCACACCGCGCAGCGAGTCGGTGCCCGGCACCGCTCATGCAACAAGCTACGGGGAAGCAATGTCGGACTTCACAGCCATTTTGTTCCAACGCCAGGAGAGTATTGCGCATATCGTCCTCAATCGCCCGCAACGCCTCAATGCGCTGGACAAGACGGCGTTGCACGAGATCATTGGTGCCATGGACCGGGCCGAGGCGGACGACACGGTGCGCGCCATCGTGTTGAGCGGCGCGGGGCGGGCGTTCTCTTCGGGCTTCGACCTCAAGGCACAGATGGAAGCGCGGCCGCAGGGCGCGAAGGCTTGGCGCGAGATCCTGGACCTGGATTTCGATGCGACCATGCGCTTCTGGAGCAGCCGCAAACCCACTATCGCCGCCGTGCACGGCGCATGTATGGCGGGCGCCTTCGAAATCGCGCTGTCCTGCGACATCACGGTCGCCTCCGAGGACGCAATCTTCGGCGAGCCCGAGCTGAAGTTCGGCGCGGGCATCGTGACGATGCTGCTGCCGTGGATCACCGGCCCCAAGCAGGCGAAGGACATCATCCTCACCGGCGCCGACCGCATCGGCGCGCAGGACGCGCTGCGCATGGGAATCGTCAGCCGCGTGGTGCCTCCCGGCACCCATGTGGAGATCGCACTGCGCATCGCGCGCGGGATCGCGCTGATGGACCCGGTGGTCGTGGCTGAAACCAAGAAGGCGCTGAACCGGACCTACGAGATCCAGGGAATGCACGCCGCGCTCAAAGCCGCGCTGGACACGGACCACAGCATCGAGTCGCACGGCTCGCCGGACAAGCGCGCCTTCATGGACATCGCCCGCCAGCGAGGCATGCGCGCCGCCATCGAATGGCGCGATGCGCGCTTCGCGCAAGCCGACAAGGAATGACCAAGCCCGTCGCCGTCACCGTCGTCGCGCACCTCTTCGCGACTTCGTTGTGGCTCAGCGCGGGCCTGTACAGCGCGATGTGTCTGCGGTTCGGCGCCATCGGCCGCATCGCGGGTAGCTAGCTTAGCCAGCGCACCGGCAGCGCGCTGGCGATCCAGAATAGCCTCGGCTTCCTGATCACGACCTTCTCGATCCTGATCGCCACGTCAGCTTATCCGGCAATCGGGAGCAAGGTGTCGTGGATCCTGCTGCCTGGACCGATCCGCGGACTGTTGAGCATGCGCCGACCGACGAGACACCCCGCCCCGGCCGCGAGGGCCCGACGCCGCGCTTGATCGTCGAAGCTGCGGGGATCCGCAGCACGCGGACCGCCGCGAAGGACCGGGAACTAACCGGCGCAACCAGCGCTCTACTCTATGCGCGCCACAGTTCAGCCAGATCGCGTAGCGCGCTTTCGCTGCTCGGATGCGTCCGCAGCGCAGGTGGCGCGCGCGGCATCGAAGC
>Ga0335070_10003057_pt1 | contig 19451 bp, 15 predicted proteins | sample Lox_Sample_13_FD_206722 | JGI IMG/M metagenome (GOLD analysis project Ga0335070, IMG submission 206722) | Soil microbial communities from Loxahatchee National Wildlife Refuge, Florida, United States - Lox_Sample_1.3 | ecosystem: Environmental > Terrestrial > Soil > Wetlands | place: USA... | reverse complement strand
TAGGAGGTCGAGCAGCGAGTCGGCGACGAACTCGGCGATGCGCGAGGCCGAGCGCGCCGAGAGCTTCGGCCGGCGCACCAGCGGCGCGTGCCAGGATTTCTCGGCCGGCGCGCGCTCGACGATGCGGTCGAGCGTCTCCTCGCGGATCTGCGCGCTCGAATTGCCGAGCAGCACGGCGATCGCCTTGGCGTCGCCGCCGTTGACGACGGCGTCGGCGACCGCGGGACCGACCTCGGGCCGGCGCGCGATGCAGGTGAGCGCCCAGGCCGCGGGATCGGCCTCGATGATCTCGATCAGGTCCGCCTCGGTCAACACCGCCGAACGCTCGAGCACCGGGGCGGCGACGTCGAACACCTCGTCGCGCGCCAGGCCGCGGATGACGGCGGCGAGGCGCGGCGGCGCGCCGGTGACCTCGGCCAACGCCTCGGCGAGCACCGAGCGCACGCGCGGCAGCTGGTCGCGCGCCAGGATCTCGATGACCTGGCAGGTGATCTCGTAGAGCCGGCCGCGCTCGCTCTCCGACAGGTTGGGGACGAGACCGGCGATCTTGCCGGCGAGCTGCGAGCGCACGTCGCCGTCGCTGTCGCGCGCCAGGATCAGGTCGGCGTGGACGGGCGTGTTGCGGTTGACGGCGACGGCGCGGCGCACCTCGGGCGCCTTGTCGTCGGCGAGGTAGTAGAGCAGCTCGGGGCGCAGGTCGGTGCGCTGGGCGAGCTTGCGCCGCACATTGGCGTCCGAACTGCGCGCCATCACCTTGGCGCGCTCGTAGAGCGCGTCGGCGGCGGGCGCGCCGGCGGACGGACGAGGGGCGCGCGGCGGCGTCGGCCGATTCATGTTCATGACGCGGTCCCTCCGTCGGGGCCGATCAGGGCGAAGCCGCCCTTGCCGCGCTGCTTGGCCGCGTACATCGCCGCGTCGGCGCGCGCCACCAGCGCCTCGATGGCCTCGTCGGCGCCGGCGGCATGCGGCGCGATGCCGATCGAGAAGCCGAGTCGCCGCTCGGCGTCGCCGGAGAATTCGGCGAGCGCGGCCGCGCGCTCGAGCAGGAGACGCGCCTTGGCGGCGGCGCCAGGGGCATCGGCGCCGTCGAGCCAGAGCGCGAACTCGTCGCCGCCGAGCCGCGCCACCAGGTCGCCGGCGCGCGCGGAGCCCGACAGGATCTCGGCCACGGCCTTGAGCGCCGCGTCGCCGCGCTGATGGCCGAAGCGGTCGTTGACCAGCTTGAAATTGTCGAGGTCGACGTAGATCAGGACGCCCGGGCGCGGCCGCTCGCCCTGCCGGCCGAGGCGCAGGCGGACCTCCTCGAAAAAGGCGCGGCGGTTGAGCAGGCCGGTGAGCGCGTCGGTCCGCGACAGGCTGCGCAGCGCGGCGTGGCTCGCCACCTGCTCGAGCGCGACGCCGATCTGGCCCGCGGCGTCGGCCAGGAGATCGCGATCTTCTTCCGACCACGGCTGGCCGTCGGCGGCGCGGAACGCGCACAAGGCGCCGTTGACCGCGCGGCGATAGCGCGTCGGCATGGCGAGGATCTGCCAGCCCTCGACCTTGTGCGCGACCGGCTTGGTCGCGGCGGCGATGCCGGCGAGCACGCCGTCGACCAGCTTGCCGTCGATCGCGGCGCCGGCCTCGGCGGCCGGCATCAGGCGCGGCATGCCGCGGAACCAGTAGATCTGGCAGCCGGCGGCCGAGACCGCGCGCGCGACCGCGGCGGCGGCCGAGGGCAGCACCTTGTCCGGATCGACCTCGTCCCAGATCGAGCGCAGGATGAAGGCGTTCAATTGCGCGCGGTGGCGCCGGCGCGCCAGCTCGGCGTCGCGCGCGCGCTCGACCGTGACGTCGCGGCAGATGCCGCGCGCGCCGCGCCAGTCGCCGCCCTCGTCGACCAGCGGCAGGGCGGTGACCTCGACGCAGGCGGCCTCGCCGTCGCGCCGCTTGAGCCACAGCACGACGCGGTCCTGGGGCGTGCGCGCGGCGAAGGGCGACGGATGTTCCTGGTCGACGCCCTCGGCGATCAATCCGTCGGCGCGCTGGCCGACCAGCGCATCGGCGCCGTAGCCGAGCGCGCCCGAGGGCGAGACGAAGATCAGCGTCCCCGCGGCGTCGGTCTCCCACACGAAATCGCTCGAAATCTCGACCAGGTCCTTGTAGCGCTGGCGCGAGTCGATCAGCGCCGCGCGCAGATTGCGCTCGAAGGTCACGTCCCGGCACAGCACGAAGAGGCCGCCGGCCGCGCCGGCGGGCACCAGCGTCACCTCGAGCTCGCGCTCGCCCTCGGCGCCAGGCAGGCGCAGCGTGTCGAAGTCGATCGCCGCCTGGGCGCGCGCGCCCTGGCGCGCCCGGCGCGTCCAGTCGGCCAGCGCCGGATCGCGCAGGGCGGCGAGCTCGGCCAGGAGGTCGCCGCCCGCCGGATTGAGCGCCGCCGCGCCGCCGTCGGCACCGATGGCGAAGGCCGGGCCCGGATAGTTCACGAGAGGGGCCGGCGCCGGGGCGGCGGCCTTCGCGCGGGGCGTCGCGCTGCGCGTCGCTGTCGCCATCCCCCGCCCCCGCCTATTCCCAGCGCGTGATCGGGCCGCGGCGGCGCGCCGCGGGGCGCGCGGCGGGCAGCGGGTCGGTCGCCACCGGCCTGGCCGCCGGCCGGCCGAACAGATGGCCCTGGCCGTAGTCGATGCCGCAGGCGACGAGGAACGGCACCTGCGCCTCCTCCTCGACCATCTCGGCGACCGTGGCGATGCCGAGATCGCGGCACAGGCCGGCGATCGCCTTGAGGAAATGGCCGCCCTTGCGCGAGCCCATGGCGTCGCGCACATAGCTGCCGTCGATCTTGACGTAGTCGACCTCGAGCGCGCGCAGATAGTCGAAGGCGACGGCGCCGACGCCGAAATCGTCGAGGCACACCTTGTGGCCCTCGGCGCGCAGCTCCTGGATGAAGGCGTTGGTCGCGGGCAGGTCGGTCAGCGCCATCGACTCGGTGATCTCGACCATCAGATAGCGGCGCAGCGCCGGATGGGCGGCGAGCAGCTCCTTGAGCGCCGAGCGGAACCACGGCTCCTCGAGCGAGTGGCCCGAGATGTTGACCGCGATCGGCCAGTTGACGCGGCTCGACTCGGTCGCGGCCACCAGGTCGTCGAACACGCGCCGGCACATGGCGATGTCGAACTCGGCGATGAGCCCGACTTCTTCGGCAAAACGGATGAACTCGTAGGGCTCGAGGTCGAGGTCGCTGCGCGCGAAGCGCACGAGCGCCTCGAAATGGCTGGTGCGGCGCGTCATGAGCTGGACGATCGGCTGGAAATGCGGCGCGAAATGGTCGCCGACGATCAGGCTGCGCACCGAGGCCATCTGCTTGGCCGTCGAATCGAGCTTGTGCGCGAGGCCGCTCGACAGCGCCTCGACGGTCAGCGGATGGCCGCGCTGCCGGCTGAAGCGGTGGATGGTGTAGACGAGCGCGCGCGCCGCATCGGCGCCGCTCACGCCATCGAGCTTCATGTCGAGGGTGGCCGAGCGCACGCCGACGCCCTTGCCCTTGGGGTCGACCGCCTTGGCGCACGCCTCGATGCGCTGGCCGAGGGCGTCGAGGTCGAGGCTCGGATCGTGGACGATGCCGTAGCGGCCGTCGTCGAGCGCGCCCGCCGTGTCGCCGTCGATCGAGCTCGCGCGCAGGCACTGGCCGATCGTGGTCGCCAGCTCCTGCTGGGTCGCGGCGTCGAGCCGGCCGGTCAGGTCGTCGAGCCGGTCGAGCTCGATGAAGGTCAGCTTGCCCGGCCCGCCCTTGGAGAGCTTGGCCGAGGCGGTGGCGGCGAAGGCGTCGGCGATGTAAAGGCCCGAGCCGGCCTCGCGCTGGGTGCCCGGGCCGGTGAGCAGGCCGCGCGCCATGCGCAGCGCCAGGAAGATGCGGTTCTCGAGGTTCGAGAGCTGGTAGCCGACCACCAGCATGGGCGGCGTCGGCCCGCCCCGTCCCTGCAGGCGCACGACCATCGGCTCCAGCCGTCGGCCGTCGTGGATGGCGAGCAGCAGCTCGCCCAGCACCGGGCGCGCCTGGACCGGGGCGAGCGACAGCAGCGGCCGGCCCTCGAGGTCGGCCGGGCCGACGCCGAGCAGCGCCGTGACCGCCCCGGCGGCGTAGCGGATGACGTGGGTCGAATCGAGCTCCAGCAGGATGTCGGCGGCGCTGAAGGCGAAGGCGACGAAACGGTCCCGGTCGGCCCGAATCGCCGCGGCCTCGTCCGGCGCCGGCCGGGCGGTCCCTGCGGCATGCCGATGATCCGCGTTGTTGATGGCCACGCTGTCCCGTCTTTCGCGAGGGCCCGGGCGCCGTTGCGACCTGGAGAAGCTGGCTGGGCCGGGCTGCGAGTCTAGTGTCGAGGATTTAAGGAAAGGTTTCGATTAACCATTGCCGACCGGCCGCCAAGGGGCCAGATTCGGGCCATGAATCCAGGGATTTGCCCGGCCGGACCGGCCGCCCCGCAGGGCCTTTCGGGCCTGCTCGACCGGGTCGACAGCTGGGTCTTCGACCTCGACAACACGCTCTACCCGGCGTCGAGCAACCTGTTCGTCCAGGTCGACCAGCGGATGAAGGCCTATATCGGCACGCTGTTCGGCGTCGACCGCGACGAGGCCCACCGCATCCAGAAAAGCCTGTTCCTGGCCTATGGCACGACGATGCGCGGGCTGATGACCGAGCACGGCGTCGACCCGCGCCAGTTCCTCGATTTCGTCCATGCCATCGACCACAGCCAGCTCGAGCCCAACCCCGCGCTCGGCGCGGCGCTCGCCCGCCTGCCCGGCCGCAAATACATCTTCACCAATGCCTCGACCGACCATGCCGACCGGGTGCTGGCGCGGCTCGGCATCGCCGAGCATTTCATGGGCACCTTCGACATCGTCGCCGCCGACTTCCTGCCGAAGCCGAACCCCGAGTGCTACGAGCAGATGCTCAAAGCCCACGGCATCGAGGCCGGCCGCTCGGCGATGTTCGACGACATCCCGAAGAACCTCGAGCCGGCGGCCGCGCTCGGCATGACCACGGTGTGGATCCGCACCGACTCGGACTACGCCAAGGTCGGCGAGCCCGGCGCCCACATCCACTATGTCGCCGACGACATCACCCTCTGGCTCACCGACCTGATGGCCGGGCGACCCGGCGCCTGAGCGGGCGCCCGGCGCATTGACAGGCCGCCGACCCTGCCCCATGGTGGCGCCGTTTCAGCCCTGAAGCCGCCCCGCCCGACCGCCGCCATGGAATACGCCGCGCTTGAGAAGACCGTCGATGCCGCGTGGGAGACCCGCGACGGCATCTCGCCCGCGACCAAGGGCCCGGTGCGCGACGCCGTGGACGCCACGCTCGACGCGCTCGACGCCGGGCGGCTGCGCGTCGCCGAGAAGGGCGCCCAGGGCTGGCGCGTCAACCAGTGGACCAAGAAGGCCGTGCTGCTGTCGTTCCGCCTCAACGACATGACGCCGATCCCGGGCGGCCCGGGCGGCGCCACGCCCTGGTTCGACAAGGTGCCGTCGAAATTCGCCGGCTGGGACGACGCGAAGTTCCGCGCCGCCGGCTTCCGCGCCGTGCCCAACTGCGTCGTGCGCCGCTCGGCCTATATCGCGCCGGGAGTCGTGCTCATGCCGAGCTTCGTCAATCTCGGCGCCCATGTCGACCGCGGCACCATGGTCGACACCTGGGCGACCGTCGGCTCCTGCGCGCAGATCGGCAAGAACTGCCACATCTCCGGCGGCGCCGGCATCGGCGGCGTGCTCGAGCCGCTGCAGGCCGACCCGGTGATCATCGAGGACAACTGCTTCATCGGCGCGCGCAGCGAGGTCGCCGAGGGCGTCATCGTCGAGACCGGCGCGGTGCTGTCGATGGGCGTCTACATCGGCGCCTCGACGCGCATCGTCGACCGCGAGACGGGCGAGGAATTCCGCGGCCGCGTGCCGGCGTACTCGGTTGTCGTGCCGGGCAGCCTGCCGGGCCGGCCGATGAAGAGCGGCGCCCCGGGCCCGAGCCTCTACTGCGCCGTCATCGTCAAGCGCGTCGACGAGAAGACCCGCGCCAAGACCTCGATCAACGAGCTGCTGCGAGAGTGAGCGTCACGATCGATCCGGTCGACCTGGCCCGCGCGCTGATCCTCTGCCCGAGCGTCACGCCGCGGGACGCGGGCGCGCTCGACGTGCTGGAGAAGGCGCTCGACCCGCTCGGCTTCAAGTGCCATCGCCTGCCCTTCGGCGGGGGCGAGGCGCGCGTCGACAATCTCTACGCCCGGCTCGGCAGCGCGGCGCCCCATTTCTGCTTCGCCGGTCACACCGACGTGGTGCCGGTCGGCGATCCCAAGAGCTGGACCGTCGACCCGTTCGGCGCCGAGCTGATCGACGGCCAGATCTGGGGCCGAGGCGCGGCCGACATGAAAAGCGCGATCGCCGCCTTCGTCGCCGCGGTCGCGCGCTTCCTCGCCGCGGGCAAGCCGCCCATTTCAAGAGACCGGGGCTCGATCAGCCTGCTCATCACCGGCGACGAAGAGGGCGACGCGGTCAACGGCACGGCCAAGGTTCTGGAGTGGCTCAAGGCGCGCGACGAGCGGCTCGACGCCTGCCTGGTCGGCGAGCCGACCAATCCGCGCCATCTCGGCGACATGATCAAGATCGGCCGGCGCGGCAGCCTCACGGCGAAGCTCGTCGTGCACGGCGTGCAGGGCCACACGGCCTATCCGCAGCTCGCCGACAACCCCGTGCACCGCCTGGTGCGCATGCTCGACGCCGTGACGCGCGACAAGCTCGACGACGGCACCGAGCATTTCCAGCCGTCCAACCTGCAAATCACCTCGATCGACGTCGGCAATCCGACGAGCAACGTCATCCCCGCGCGGGCGGAGGCACAATTCAACCTGCGCTTCAACGACCGGCACACGGCCAAGAGCCTCGAGGCCTGGCTGCGCCGCACGTTCGACGCGGCGGCGGAAGGCGGCCGCTACGATCTCGCGATCAAGGTCAGCGGCGAGGCGTTCCTGACGCCGCCCGGCCCGTTCAGCGCGCTGGTCGCGCGCGCCGTCCAAGCCGAGACCGGCCGGGCGCCCGCGCTCGACACCGCCGGCGGCACGTCGGATGCGCGCTTCATCAAGGACTATTGCCCGGTCGCGGAGTTCGGCCTGGTCGGGCTGACCATGCACAAGGCCGACGAGCGCGCGGCCGTGGCCGACATCGAGGCGCTGACCCGGATCTACCAGGCCGTGCTGACAGGCTATTTCGCCGGGCGATGATCAGCCTGCGCGAGGTCGTCGCGTCGCTCTACGGCGCCTGGCGCCTGGCCTGCTTCGACCGCAGCGCGCTCGGCTATTTCGATGCGACGCCCGAAGGCTTCTGGCGCTCGTTCTTCGCCGCGGCGCTGATCGTGCCGTTCGACTTCTCGGCCGTGCTCCTGGCGCGCGACGAGCCGCTGCCCGACGATCTTCTGCATTTCGCGCTCGGCTATCTCGTCGTCTACGTCCTGTCGTGGCTGGTCTGGCCCTTGGCCGCGGTCTATCTGGCGCGCATGCTCGGCCGGGCGAGCGCCCTGCCGATCTATCTCACCGCGCACAACTGGGCCCAGGCGCCGGCGGCGCTCTTTCAGCTGATCGTGATTGTTCTCGCGCTCGGCTTTTTCCCGGCGCAGACATTGGCGGCGGCGCGGATTTCGTTCTTCGTGATCCTGGTCTACGAGGGCTTCATCGCCAGCGTCGCGCTGCGCATCGACCGCATCGTCGCGGCGGGCGTGGTCGGCGCCTATTTCGTCATCAGCTACATGCTTGCCCTGATCGCCGTCTACGTCATGCACTGACCGGAGCGCCGCGCGCCGGAAAATAGGTCGCGAGCGAGAGCGCGGCGCTGCCGGCGACCGTCGCGGCGAAGGGCAGCGCGGTGCCGTCGTGGAGCAAGCCGACAAGCTGCGCGCCCAAAGCACCGCCCGCCATCTGGACGAAGCCCATCATCGCCGCGGCGTGACCGCCGCCGCTTCCCGCGGCGCCGAAAGCGCGCACCGGTGCCGTCGCGAAGACCCAGCCGATCCCGAAGACGAAGGCCGAGACCGGCGCCATGAGCGTCCACGGCGCGACGGCGTCGGCCAGGACGACGGCAAGCAGCGCCGCGGCGGACGCCGCCTGGATCGCGAGGCCGGCGCCGAGCAGCAGGTCGATCGACAGGCGCTTGACCAGGCGGTTGGCCGTGAGGCTCGACAGGAAATAGCCGCCGATCATCACCGCGTAGTAGAGGCCGTAGCGCTCGGTCGGCACGCCGAGGCGATCGATCAGGAGGAACGGCCCCTCGGTCACGAAGGCGAACAGCCCGCCGAGCAGGAGGCCGGTGGTGAGCGTGTAGCCCATGAACACGCGACTGCCGAGCAGCCGGCCATAGCCGCCGACGAAGCGGCGCGGCGCGAGCGCGCCGAGATCGCGCGTCGCCAAGGTCTCCGGCAGGAAGCGCGCGACGAGCAGCGTCACCAGCGCCGCGATGGCCGCGAGCAGGACGAAATTGGCGCGCCAGCCGAACCAGACATGGACATAGCCGCCGATGAACGGCGCGACCGCCGGCGTGATCGCGATCGCCATGCCATAGGCCGAGAGCACGCGCGCGCTGTCGCGCTCGTCGTAGAGGTCGTTGATCACGGCATAGCCGAGCACGGCCTCGGCGCAGGTCGCGAGGCCCATCAGCGTGCGCGCGACGATCAGGCTGTCGATGTCGGGCGCGAGCGCGGCGGCGATGCTGGTCAGCGCAAAGCCGGCGAGCGCGACCACGAACACCGGCCGCCGGCCGACGCGGTCGGACAGCGGGCCGAGCACGAGCTGGCCGAAGGCGAAGGCGGCGAGGTTGAGGCTCATGGTGAGCTGCACCGTCGCCGCGTCGGTGCCGAAATAGGCCGGCAGGTGCGGCAGGCTCGGCGTGTAGAGGTCGGTCGAGAGGATGACCGCCGAGGTGACCGACACCAGCAGCAGCGGGATGTAGCGCGGCACGGCGCCGCGCCGCACGGCCTCGGCGGGCGCGGCCATCACGGATAACGCACGGCGACGAGATAGAGGCCTTCGGCCGGCGCGGTCGGCCCGCTCTTGGCGCGGTCGCGCGCGGCGAGCGCGGCGGCGACGTCGTCGGCCGCCCACTTGCCCTCGCCGACCAGCTTCAGCGTACCGACCATGTTGCGCACCTGGTGATGCAGGAACGAGCGCGCCCGCGTCGCGATGGTGATCTCGTCGCCGATGCGCTCGACGTCAAGCGCGTCGAGCGTCTTGACCGGCGATTTGGCCTGGCACTCGGCGGCGCGGAAGCTGGTGAAATCGTGATTGCCGACCAGGAGCTGGGCGGCCCCGTGCATGGCCGCGGCGTCGAGCGGCACGCTGACATGCCAGGCCCGGCCGATATCGAGGGCGAGCGGCGCGCGCCGGTTGACGATGCGGTAGCGATAGCGCCGCTCGATCGCCGAGAAGCGGGCATGGAAATCGGGCGCGGCCGCGGCGGCGTCGAGCACGGCGACCGGCGCCGGCCTGAGATGGGCGTTGAGCGCGTCGCGCACCGTGTCGGTCGGCGCTTCCTTGACGAGATCGACATGGACGACCTGGCCGAGCGCGTGCACCCCCGAATCGGTGCGCCCGGCGGCGTGCACGGTCGCGCTCTCGCCGCAGAACTTCCGGATCGCCGCCTCGAGCGCCGCCTGCACCGACGGACCGTTGTCCTGTCGCTGCCAGCCGACGAAGGCGCGGCCGTCATATTCGAGGGTCAGGCGATAGCGCGGCATGGGGCTCTGTCGATGGGGTCGCGCGACATGGCGACCGAAGCCGCCCTGATCTACGCCAACACCAGCCCCGGCGCCATCGGGAATCCGCGCAGGAAGGCGTCGGCGGCGAGCGCCGCCTTGCCGGCGCGCTGCACCGTGACCAGGCGCAGCGCGCCATGGCCGCAGGCGACGGTCAGCCGGTCGTCGAGCAGCGTGCCGGGTCGCGCGCCCCGGCCGTCGGCGACGACCTCCGCCGCCAGCACCTTGAGGCGGCCGCCGTCGTGCTCGAACCAGGCGCCGGGCGCGGGCGAAAAGGCGCGCACCACGCGCGACAGCTCGGCCGCCGGGCGCGACCAGTCGAGCCGGCCCTCCTCCGGCGCGATCTTGCGCGCATAGGTCACGCCGCCCGGCGGCTGCGGCGTCGGCTTGAGCCGGCCGGCGACCAGGCCCGAGAGGGCCGCGACGATGAGGCGCGCGCCGAGCTCGGCGAGCGTGTCGTGCAGGCTGCCGGCCGTGGTCTGAGCGGTGATCGGCACGCGCTGCGCCAGCACGACGGCGCCGGTGTCGAGCCCCTCGTCCATCTGCATGATGGTCACGCCGGTCTCGGTGTCGCCGGCCAGGATGGCGCGCTGGATCGGCGCCGCGCCGCGCCAGCGCGGCAGCAGCGAGGCGTGGATGTTGAGGCAGCCCAGGCGCGGCGCCCCCAGGATGGGAGCCGGCAGGATCAGGCCATAGGCCGCGACCACCGCCGCGTCGGCGTCGAGCGCCGCGAAGGCGGCGTGCTCGGCCGGGTCCTTGAGCGAGGCGGGCGTGCGCACGGCGAGCCCGGCAGCCTCGGCCGCCTCGTGCACGGGCGAGCGTCGTTCCTGGTATCCGCGGCCGGCCGGGCGCGGCGGCTGGCTATAGACGGCGACGACATGATGACCGGCCTCGCGCAGCGCCTGGAGCGCCGGCACCGCGAAATCGGGCGTGCCCATGAAGACCAGGCGGAGCGTGCGCCCCGTGCGGCCCTCGCCCTCCCCTGCCATGGCGTCAGCCTTCTGCGACGACCTTCGATTTCTCGCGCTCGTCCAGCTTCTTCGTCTTGCGCAGCTTGCGCAGGATGATGTTGCGGCGAAGCGCGGTCAGGCGATCGATGAACAATATGCCGTCGAGATGGTCCATCTCGTGCTGGATGCAGGTCGCGAGCAGGCCCTCGGCCTCGAGCTCGCGGATCTCGTTCTGGTAGTCGAGATAGCGCACGCGGATGGCGCGCGGCCGGACCACCTCGGCATAGTGCTCGGGCACCGACAGGCAGCCCTCCTCGGCGCTCATGTCCTCGTCGGACACCCAGACCAGCTCGGGATTGGCGAAGCGGTAGGGCTGCGGCGGCTCGCCCTCCTTGGCCAGGTCGATGACGATGACCCGCTTGGCCACGCCGACCTGGGGCGCGGCCAGGCCGATGCCGGGCGCGGCGTACATGGTCTCGAGCATGTCGTCCATGAGCCGCCGCACCTCGTCGTCGACGCGCTCGACCGGCCGGCTCTTAACCTTTAGCCGGGGGTCGGGTGCCGTGAGGATCGGTCGGATGGCCATGGCCGCTACATCGTTGGGAATGGGTCGATCCTGTAGGTAGAACCGGGCCGCAGGGGCGTCAAGACTCGGCCGGGCCGGGTCCACGTCGCGAAAACGGCGTCAACCTGTCGCGGCGCCTTAACCATTTACCATCTAGATAGGAATCCGCCGCTATGGTCCACTCGCCCCGACCGTCGCATTCGGAAAGGTATTCCATGAGCAAGCGCCCCGCCTCCGTCCGCAAGGACTTCCTGGTCTTCGGCCAGCCCGACATCGGCGACGCCGAGATCAACGAAGTGACCGACAGCCTGCGCCGCAACTGGCTCGGCACCGGGCCGAAGGTCGCCCAGTTCGAGCGCGACTTCGCCGCCTACAAGGGCGTGTCGGCCGCGGTCGCGGTCAATTCGTGCACGGCGGGCCTGCACCTGGCGCTGCTCGCCGCCGGCGTCGGCCCGGGCGACGAGGTGATCACGACGCCGCTCACCTTCTGCGCGACGGCCAACGTCATCGTCCACGCCGGCGCGACGCCGGTCATCGCCGACGTCGATCCCGCGACCCTGAACATCGACCCCGAGGCGATCGAGCGCAAGCTGACCAAGCGCACCAAGGCGCTGCTGCCGGTGCATTTCGCCGGCCGCGCCTGCGACATGGACGCCATAATGGCGATCGCCAATGACAGGAAGCTCAAGGTCATCGAGGACTGCGCCCACGCGGTCGAGACCGAGTACAAGGGCAAGAAGGCCGGCACCTTCGGCGACTTCTCGGCGTTCTCGTTCTACGCCACCAAGAACATGACGACCGGCGAGGGCGGCATGGTGTTCGCGCGCGAGCCGGAGGGCCTGGCGCGCGTGCGCACGCTGAGCCTGCACGGCCTGTCGAAGGACGCGTGGAAGCGCTTCTCGGACTCGGGCTATCAGCACTACGCCGTCACCGAGGCCGGCTACAAGTACAACATGATGGACATCCAGGCCGCGCTCGGCCTGCATCAGCTCAAGCGCGTCGAAACCATGTGGAAGCGGCGCGAGGTGATCTGGAAGGCGTTCATGAAGCGCCTGGCCGACCTGCCGCTCGAGCTGCCGGCGCCGGTCGAGCCGAAGACGCGCCACGCCTATCACCTGTTCACGCCGCTCATCGACGAGAAGCGCGCCGGCATGAAGCGCGACGACGTGCTGAACGGCCTGACCGCGCACAAGATCGGCTGCGGCGTGCACTACGTCGCGCTGACCGACCACCCCTATTATCAAAAGACCTTCGGCTGGAAACAGGCCGACGCGCCGGTCGCGACCGACATCGGCCGGCGCACGCTCAGCCTGCCCAACATGCCGCGCATGACCGACGCCGACATCGACGACGTCGTCAACGCGCTGCACGAGGTCATGGGCCAGAAGGTCAAGCTGCCGCGCGCGAGCTGAGGCGAGGTTGGTACCGAGACTCGCCGAAACCGCGTAAAGGTCACCACAGAGGCACAGAGACACAGAGACACAGAGCGAAGGGTATTGCGCGCGAAGCGCGCTTTCCTTTTTCTCCCCGCCTCCCCGTCTCCTGTAAAAAGATCAATTCACAGGAGGCGGGGAGACGGGGAGGAAATGCCTCGCGCTTCGCGCGCCTTTTCTCTCTGTGCCTCTGTGGCAATTCCCTTTGCGCGTCAAGACTCGCTTCGCCCTGCCGGCGTGCAATCAGGCGGGCAGCACGTCGGCGAAGACGAAGCCGTCGCGCTCGACGACTTCCCCGGCGCGCACGCGGAGCGGCCGGGCGAACATCGGCCCGGCCGTGACCAGGGTGTGGAACTCGCCGTTCTCGCCGCACGGATCGACCGACGACGGCAGCGCGTCGAGCAAGGCGCCGTCGAAGCGCCGGCCGGCGAAGCTCCGGTCGAGCTGCTTGGGATCGACGCAGGTAAGCACCGCCGACAGGCCGTCGGCGATCATCTCCCGCGCGAGCGCGCCCGTGTCGCGCAGCCACAGCGGAAAGAGCGGCGTCATGCCGATGCGCGCCAGCTGCTTCTCGCGATAGGCGCGGATGTCGGCGAGGAACAGATCGCCGAACACCACATGGTCGACGCCCTGGGCGAGCGCCTGTGCCATCGCGTCGCCCATGGCTCGCTCATAGACCTGGTTCGGGCAAGGCGACGGGATGCGCACCTTGACGAGCGGCAGGCCGACCGAAGCGGCCTGGGCGTCGAGCAGGGCCTCGCGCACGCCGTGCATGGCGACGCGCTCATAGGCGTCGGTCACGGTGGTGAGCAGGCCAACGACGTCGAGCCCCGGGTCCTGGCGCGCCAGGTGCAGCGCATAGGCGCTGTCCTTGCCGCTCGACCAGGCGACCAGCGCCCGCTTGCGCGTCACAGCGTCACCCGCGTCTTGTAGGTCAGCTTGGCGCTGCCGCCGGCCGGCACGGCGATGCGCCACTCCGCCTCGCTCGACGTCACCTTGGTGTGCTTGGCGCTCTCCTGCACCATCTGCCAATCGCCGGGTATCGTCTCGCTGACGATGACGGTGACCGGCTCGGTGCGCGCGTTCTTGAGCGTGATCTCGTGCGCGGTCTCGAAAGCGCGCTCGCCGAGGCGGGCGAATTCGGTCTGCTTGCGCTCGGCAGTCACGTCGAAGGCGCTGCCGACGCCGAGGCGCACCTTCTCGCCCTTGGGCGTGTGGTCGATGCGGTCCTCGCCGACGAACTGCGCCTGGCCCGAGGCGTCGCGCTTGTAGACGCGCACGATGCCGGCCGGCAGCGGCAGGCCGATGCCGGCCTTCTCGTCGTTCGAGAACTCGAGAATGACGGCGACCTTGGGCTTGGCGATCGGCGCAATACGCTGCTGGTAGACATAGCCGCCGCCGGACAGGCGATATTCCTTGGTCGCCGCGACGCCGGATGCGCTCAGGAGCGCGACCTGCTTGGTCTGGTTGTCGGCGATCGTGGTCGGCCGGCCGAGCGTGTAGAGGTGATAGTCGAAGAACGTCTCCTCGCGCATCTCGGGCGCGGGCGCGGCGCGCGCCATAGTCGCGCCGGCGGCGCCCTTGGCCAGGTAATCGCGCACGCGGTTGACGTCGCCGGCGACGAGCTGCATGCGCGCGTCCTTGTAGGTCGTGCCGCTGGTGTTGGTCAGCGTCACCCAGCCGTTGAGGTCGAGTCGATCCTCCTTGGCGTTGAGCTCGGCGACGTAATCGGCGCGCCAGGTCAGGCCGCCGGTGAGGTAGCTGAGCTCGACCGGCGCCGCGCCGACGGCCTTGCTGCTGTCGAGATCGACGACCAGCGTCGGCCGCGCGCGCAGATTGGCCGGCACGCCCGAGAAGATCAGCCGGCCGGGAATGCCGGTCTCGACGCGGTCGCCGATCTGCAGCACCACGCCCTGCGCCGCGCTCAGCACCTTGGCGTCGAGGATGGTCTCCTGGCCGGTCGCCGGGTTGACGCGCGCGATGCGCACGGACTGGCCGACCGACTTTTCCAGGAGCTTCTCGGGCGTGAGCAGATCGAAATTGAAATTCTGCTCGATCAGCTTGAGCTCGACGCCATCGCCGCCGCGCAGCAGCGCGGTCTCCGGGCGCATATGGCCGCTGACGTCGATGAAGCCGAGCGTGTTGCGGCCCTGGTCGAGCTTGACCGTGCGCTGGTCCTTCACCAGCGCCAGATCGCCGTTGTAGATCGTGACGGCGACGCCGGTCTGGTTCTCCAGCGTGACCGGCCGCTCTTCGGCGTCGGCGGTGCCGGCGGCCAAGAGAGCGGCGAGGAGAACGGGCGCGAGCGTGGTGCGGGTCATGAATCTGCCCCTCTCAGCGATGATGTGCCAAGGCCGTTCCCCGCATGCCACGTCGCCCGAGGATTGCGGCGGCGCCGTGACCGGGACGTGACCGCTTTGCGAAGGCCGCGGCATCAAAAAGGCCGGCGCGCCTTGAGCGCCGCGGTCAGCGTGCCGTCGTCGAGATAGTCGAGCTCGGCGCCCATGGGCATGCCGTGGGCGAGGCGCGACACCGTCACGCCCGTCTCGGCCAGGCGGTCGGTGATGTAATGCGCCGTGGTCTGGCCGTCGACGGTGGCGTTGGTCGCGAGGATGATCTCGCGCACGCCGCCCTGGGCGACGCGCGCGAGCAGGCGCGCGATGTTGAGATCGTCGGGGCCGATGCCGTCGAGCGCCGAGAGGGTGCCGCCCAGCACGTGATAGCGGCCGCGATAGGCGCCGGTGCGCTCCATGGCCCAGAGATCGGCGACCTCCTCGACCACGCAGATGACCGAGCCGTCGCGCTTGGCATCGGCGCAGATCGGGCACGGGTCGACCGTGTCGAAATTGCCGCACACGGAGCACACGCGGATGTTGGCCGCGGCGTCGGCCAGCGCCTTGGCCAGCGGCTCGAGCACCGCCTCGCGCCGCTTGATCAGGTAGAGCGCGGCGCGGCGCGCCGAGCGCGGCCCGAGGCCGGGCAGCTTGGCGAGCAGCTGGATCAGGCGGTCGATCGAGGAGCCGGTCATGGCGGTTCGGTGAGCAGGGAGGCGGAGCCGAGGGAGATTCCGGCGCTACCCTGCGTCCTGCGCCGGGCGCTGGCAAGCCCGGCGGACGGCGAGACGCGGGGATGGGACTTTCAGAAAGAATTAACCATGGGTGACAGGGGGCTTAACTACGCCTTTTGTATATCTCTTTTTAATTACTTCAATATAGAACCTATGGCAAATGCCTGGCGGATATATGCCGGGCTCCCGTCACTTGCGCTGGCCCTGCGAACGGGGCCCCGGAGAAAATGCCATGAGCAAAATCGCTGCCGCCGATGCCCCCGCCGCCCGTCAAACCGGCAATCGACCCGGTTTCATGTCGCGAGTGAAGATTGGCCCGAAGCTCTACGCCGGCTTCGGGGTTGTCATCCTGCTGCTCGTCGCCGTGGCGGGCATCAGCTGGAACGGCCTATCGACCGGCGAGAAGTCCTTCGACACCTATTCCAGCTCGGCCAGCGCTGCCGTCGTTGCCGCACATGTCGATACGGCGATGGCCGGCTCGCTCCTCGCGATCCGCGAATACATCGCTACCGGGTCGGACGAGGCGCGCGCGAACTTCAAGAAGTCCGAAGAGGTCATCCGCAAGCTGCTTGCCGACATGAAGCCGCGCCTCAAGCTCGAGGCCAACAAGAAGCTGGTCGCCGAGATCGAGGGGCTGATCGACGGCTATGGGAAGGGCTTCGATCGCATCGTCGAGATCCGCACTACCCGCAACAAGCTGGTCAATGACGGGCTGAACGTCGTCGGTCCGGAAATGGGCAAGCAGATGAGCGCGGTTATCGACGTGGCGCTCAAGTCGGAGGACTACAAGCTCGCCGCCATCGGCGCCGCGGCGCAGGAAAACCTGCTGCTGAGCCGGCTGAACGTCAGCAAGTTCCTGACCGACAACACCGAAGAGAACGCCAACCAGGCGCGGCGGTACTTCAAGGAGCTCGAGACGTCGTTGGCCAAGTTCGCCGCTGCGGTGCGCGACGACGGCCAGCGCCGCACGCTCGCTTCGGTCGCTGACAAGGTTGCCGTGTACCACAAGACCTTCGAGGAGGTTTACAGCATCATTCAGGAGCGCCGTAAGGTCGTTGCCGAAGTGATCGAGAAGAGCGGCGGCCAGATCGGCAGCAAGATCGGCCAGATCAGCAGCAACGCGAGCAAGCTGCAGGCGACCCTTCAGGAGCAGGCGTCGGCGAACAGCCAGTCGACGACCCAGCTCGCGGTCGGCTCATCCGGCGTCGCCATCGTCCTCGGCATCGTCATCGCCTTCTTCCTGGCCCGCGCGATCGCCGGCATGATCACAAAGATGACGGGCGCCATGACCAGCCTTGCCGGCGGCAATATGGCGGTGACGATCCCCGGCCAGGGCCGCGGTGACGAAATCGGCGCCATGGCCGACGCGGTCGATGTGTTCAAGCAGAACATGATCGAGGCGGACCGCCTGCGGCGCGAACAGGAAGAGGCCAAGAAGCGCGCCGAAGAGGAGAAACGCGCGGCGATGCAGAAGCTGGCCGACGACTTCCAGGCGCGGGTCGGCGGCGTGATCCAGACGGTGACCGCGGCGGCGACCGAGCTGCAGTCGACGGCATCGTCGATGTCGTCGACCGCCGAGGAGACCAACCGCCAGGCCGCCGCCGTCTCGGCCGCGTCCGAGGAGACCACGACCAATGTGCAGACGGTGGCCGCGGCGACCGAGGAGATGTCGTCCTCGGTCGGCGAGATCGGTCGCCAGGTGAGCCAGTCGACCGAGATCGCCAAGCGCGCCGTCGTCGAGGCCGACAAGACCAACAGCGCCGTGCAGGGGCTCGCGGACGCGGCGTCGAAGATCGGCGAAGTGGTCAACTTGATCTCGGACATCGCCGAGCAGACCAACCTGCTCGCGCTCAACGCCACCATCGAGGCGGCGCGCGCGGGCGAGGCCGGCAAGGGCTTCGCCGTCGTGGCGAGCGAGGTCAAGACGCTCGCCAGCCAGACCGCCAAGGCGACCGAGGAGATCGCGTCGCAGATCGGCGCCATCCAGGGCGCGGTCGGCGGCTCGGTCGAGGCGATCAAGGGCATCGGCAAGACCATCGGCGAGATCAGCGAGATCGCGACCACGATCGCCAGCGCGGTCGAGGAGCAGGGTGCCGCGACCCAGGAGATCTCGCGCAACGTCCAGGAGGCCGCCAAAGGCACCCAGGAGGTCTCGAGCAATATCGGCCAGGTCAGCGAGGCCTCGTCGGCGACCGGCGCCGCCGCCAGCCAGGTGCTCTCGGCCGCGACCGAGCTGTCCAAGCAGGCCGAGACCCTGCGCAACGAGGTCACCCGCTTCCTCGACGAGGTGCGCGCCGCCTAAATATCCAACCGGGCAATTGCCCCAACGAACGGGGGCGGGCCGCACGGCCCGCCCCTTTTTTATTCCGCCGGGCGGCGCATCTGGGCCTATGGCGCCTCTATTATGCCCTAAGTAATAAAATCTTAAATAACATAGATATAGAACCTGGATTGACGACGGGGTGACGGAACTCGGGGAAGCCCGCCTGCTGCGACGGCGGGTCCGCAAAAGGGGGTATCCATCGTGGGCTATTTTCGCAATGCCAAGATCGGCACGCGCGTCTTCCTGGCGCTCGCGCTGCCGGCCATCGCCTTTCTGGGCGTGGCCATGTTCGTTGTCATCGAGCGCCAGGAAACCGTCTCGGAGCTGCGCCGTCTGACGCAGGTCACCGAGATCACGACGCATCTGAGCAACCTGGTGCACGAGCTGCAGCGCGAGCGCGGCGCTTCCGCGGTGTTCGTCGGCAGCGGCGGCAAGCAGTTGGTCCGTGAGCTGCCCGAACAGCGCAAGCTGACCGACGAGCAGCGTGCGGCCTTGCGGCAGGGGCTGCAGGGCTTCGACGCCGAGAGCGTGGGCGGGCGGTTCGGCGCGCTATTGCGCGAGGCGCTCGCCGCGGTCGACCAGCTCGAGGGCAAGCGTCAGCAGATCGGCGCGCTGCAGATTCCGGCGGCCGATTCCAATGCCTATTTCACCGGCACGATCCGCAAACTGCTCGACGTCGCCAACGAATCGGCCAAGATCGTCACCAACGCCCAGGTGGCGACCGCTCTCTCGGCCGCGGTCTATCTGTCCGAGGCCAAGGAGCGCGCCGGGCAGGAGCGTGCGAACGGCGCGCCCGGCTTCGCTGCCGGCAAGTTCGACGCCGCGCAATTCCGCCGCTTCAGCGAGAGCGGCGTCGAGCAGCGACTCTATTTCCGCCTGTTCGACAATTTTGCGACCGGTGCGCAGAAAGAGTTCCTCAAGACGACCGTGGTCGGCGAGCCGGCGGCCGAGGTCGAGCGCATGCGCGCCGTGGCGCTCGATGCCGGGCCGGGCGGGTCGCTCCAGGGCATCGAGGGCTCCTACTGGTATCGCATGACAACCGCCCGGATCGACCTCCTGAAAAAGGTCGAGAACCGCGTGGCGAGCGATCTGGCGGCGGTCGCGGCGCGCGTCAGCGACAACGCCGAAACCGCGTTTTACATCGCGCTGGCGATTGCCGTCGTGCTGCTCGCCGTGACCGCCGTCGTCGGCCTGCGCATCGTGCGCGGCATCGCGCGGCCGATCCGCTCGATGACCGGCGCGATGGCCACGCTCGCCGGCGGCAATCACGGCGTCGAGATCCCGGCGACCGACCGCAGGGACGAGATCGGCGAGATGGCCAAGGCGGTGCTGGTGTTCAAGGAGAACATG
>Ga0335070_10003056_pt1 | contig 19452 bp, 20 predicted proteins | sample Lox_Sample_13_FD_206722 | JGI IMG/M metagenome (GOLD analysis project Ga0335070, IMG submission 206722) | Soil microbial communities from Loxahatchee National Wildlife Refuge, Florida, United States - Lox_Sample_1.3 | ecosystem: Environmental > Terrestrial > Soil > Wetlands | place: USA... | reverse complement strand
TCGGGGCTGTTGTAGACGCCGGAGGCCGCGACGCCCGCAGCGGGCCGCCGCTCGATCTCCTGCATCTCGAGGGATCGGCCGCGTCGCGGGCGCGAGGCAGCTTGCTCCGCCTTCGCCGCTTCGCGTATGGTGCCGGGCGCGCCTTTGCGCGTAGGAGCAGGCTCATGGGCAAGTGGACCCGCGCGGAGCTGGAAGAGGCCTTCGAGAACTACCAGCGCCTGGCGCTCGAGGCCGGCACGACCGGGAGCTGGGACAAGTGGGCCGAGCAGTTCACCGTCGACGCGACCTACATCGAGCACCTGTACGGGACGCTCGGCGGGCGCGAGGCCATTCACCGCTGGATCTCGCACACCATGTCGCAGCCGATCAACCGCGACATGCGCTTCTTCCCCGTCGAGTGGTACATGATCGACGAGGAACGCGGCTGGGTGGTCGCCCAGGTGTGGAACCGCATGATCGACCCGGGCGACGGGAGCCTCCACCAGGCCTACAACTTCACGCTGCTCAAGTACGCCGGGGACATGAAGTGGTCCTACGAGGAGGACATCTACAACCCGGCGCACTTCCGCGACATGATCCGCGGCTGGATGGAGAAGAAGAAGGCGCTCGAGGGCAAGCAAGGGGCCGCGTAGCGGCCCCCCGCAGCGAGGCGCAGCCGAGCGAAGATCGCACGGGATTGCCGATCGATGAGGCCGCGCCGAGCGGTCAGCGCTTCCGGCTCCCGTAGTCCCCGAACGGATCGTCGCGCTCGCGCACGGCGTCGCGGAAGCCGACCTCGCCCGCGCGGCGCACGAAGGCCTGACCCTCCTCGGTGTGGCGCGCGACGCCGTCGAAGAGCGTGCCGAGGGTGCGGCTCGACGCGAAGCCCATGTTCTCGACGGTCTGGTTGCAGAGCAGCTTGAGCATCACGAGCTGCGTGGTCGGCAGGCGGGCCATGCGCTCGGCGAGCGCGGCCGCGCGCGGGAGCAGCTCCGCGTCGGGCACGACCTCGAGGATCAGCCCGATGCGCGCGGCCTCGGCGGCGGAGATCGAGTCGCCGGTCAGCAGGTAGCGCTTCGCCTTCTCGATCCCCATGCGGTAGACCCACATCGCAGTGGTCGGCGTGCCCCAGACGCGCGCGGGCGGGTAGCCGAACGTGGCGCCCTCGCCCGCCACGATGCAGTCCGCGCAGAGCACCATGTCGGTGCCGCCGCCGATGCACCAGCCCTGCACGGCGGCGATCACCGGCTTCCGCGCGTACCAGAGCTTCATGTAGGTGTCGACGAAGCTGCCGATCATGCGCATGTCGGCGACGGAGTCCCAGATCCGCTCTTCGCTCGGCGCCCCGGCGCTCGAGTCGCGCGGCGCCCAGGGCCGCGGCGCACCCGTCTCGCGCCGCGCGGACGTCTCGCCCGAGTGGCCTTCGACCGCTTGTGCGCGCGTCGACCAGTCGAGGCCGTAGCCGGCGCAGAACGCGGGGCCCTCCGCGCGGAGCAGGATGACGCGAACGTCACGGTCGGCATCGGCGGCGTCGACGGCTGCGGCAAGCTCGTCGCGCAGCGCGGGGGTGATGGTGTTGTACGCCTCGGGTCGACAGAGCACGATGTGGCGGACCCCCGCGGAGGTCTCGGTGCGCAAGGTCTGCATCACATTCCTGTTCCCCGTCTTCCGGCGCCGGGACGGCCCGGCGGAGCATACCGGCGTCGCGCCGGCGGGGTCCAAACGCGTAAGCCACCGGCGCCGTGCGGCCGATGAGGGGCGCATGCCGGACTCGATCGGACTCCGCCGTGTGGCTGCCGCCGCCCTCGTCGCCGCGCTCGCCGCCTGTGCTTCGACGCAGCAGCCGAACGGAGTCGACCGGCTCGCGCGGACCTACCTCGACGCGGGGCGCTACGACGACGCCGTCCGGGAATCGGAACGGCTCGTGCGCATCCAGCCGCGCGACGTCGACCTGCGTCTGCTCGCGGCGCGGGCCAACGAGGGCGCGGGCGATCTGCCTCGGGCGCTCACCCATCTCGAGATGGCCGAGGAGATCGCACCCGAGAACGGGGAGGCCGCCATCCTGATCGGAGAGCTCGAGCAGAAGCGCTCCCGGCCCGACGATGCCTACGTGGCCTTCCGGCGCGCCACGGCGCTCTCGCCCGATGACCTGCGGGCCTGGCGGGGCCTCGCCCTCACCGCGGAGGCGCTCGGCTTCGATGCCGAGGCCGAGCGCGCCTACGCGCGCTGGGCGCAGATCGAGAAGAGCGAGGGCGGGACCCCATAGGCTGAGCTAATCCCTGCCGGCAGTGCGCATCCGCCCGGCTCGATTGCTCGGCCTGCTGATCCTCGTACCTCTGCTCGCGAGCGCGTTCGCGTCCTGCCCGGAGAAGGCGCCGCCGCCGCCGCTCGAGCTCGAGACCCATACCGGCGCGCTCGCACCGCTCGGCCACGCGGTCTCCTACGAGCGCGACGTGAAGCCCGTGCTCGAGAACCGCTGCGTGGTCTGCCACGCCTGCTACGACGCGCCCTGCCAGCTGCTGCTGTCGTCGAGCGAGGGCATCGAGCGCGGCGCGAGTCAGCAGCCCGTCTACGACTCGAGCCGGCTCGAGACGATGGCTCCGACGCGTCTGTTCATCGACGCACAGAGCACCCATGCCTGGCGCGAGAGGGGATTCTTTCCGGTCTTCGGAACCGCGAGCGACGCGAAGTCGGGTCCGAACCCGCTCGTGCTGATGATGCTGGCGCTCGGCCGCGCGCACCCCTTCGAGGCGGATCAGCGCCTGCCCGACACCGTCGCCCTCGACATCGACCGGTCGCTCAGCTGCGCCACCTCGGAGCAGTTCGACGACTACGCGCGCAAGCATCCCCAGGGAGGCATGCCGTACGGGATGGCGCCGCTGCCGGAGGGCGATCTGCGCGTGCTCGCGTCGTGGATCGCCCAGCAGCCGCCCTTCCCGCCCGCTCCGGCGCTCTCGGCGCGCGCGCAGGCGGACGTCGCGCGCTGGGAGACCTTCCTCAACGGGCCGTCGCAGAAGGAGCAGATCGCGGCCCGCTACCTCTACGAGCACTGGTTCGTCGCACACCTCTCCTTCGACGACCTTCCGGACGGGCCGTTCTTCGAGGTGGTGCGTTCGCGCACGGCGCCGGGCGAGCCCATCGATCTGATCGCCACGGTGCGCCCCTACGACGATCCCGGCGTCGCGCGCGTCTGGTACCGGATCCGGCCGATCCCGTCGACGATCGCGCACAAGTCGCACATCGTGTATCGCCTCGGCGACGCCCGCCTGAAGCGCCTGCGCGAGCTGTTCCTGGACAGCGACTGGCAGCCGACGCGCATGCCGGGCTACTCGCGCGAGGAGGCCTCGAACCCCTTCATCGCGTTCGAAGAGATCCCGGCGCGCAGCCGCTACCGCTTCCTGCTGGACGACGCGCACTACTTCGTGATGACGTTCATCCGCGGTCCGGTGTGCCGCGGTCAGGTCGCGGTCGACGTGATCGAGGATCAGTTCTGGGTGTCGTTCGTCGATCCGGACCACGACCTCTCGGTGACGCATCCGGAGTTCCTGTCGAAGGCGAAGGACCTGCTCTCACTGCCCGCCGAGCACGCCGGCAGCCACTTCGTCCCCGGCGAGATGTGGATCGAGTACAACGTCGAGCAGCACAAGTACCTCGAGATGCGCGAAGACTTCTACGACGCGCTCGACCCGCAGCTCCGCGGTCCCGCCCTGAACTGGGTCTGGAGCGGCGACGGCACGAACACGAACGCGCTGCTCACGGTGTTCCGCAACTTCGACAACGCGACCGTCGTGCGGGGCTTCGTCGGCGAGATCCCGAAGACCGCCTGGATCATGGACTACCCGATCCTCGAGCGCATCTACTACGACCTCGTCGCCGGCTTCGACATCTACGGCAACGTGGCGCACCAGATCGCGACGCGGCTGTACATGGACGACCTGCGCATGCAGTCCGAGAATCTCTTCCTGAACCTGCTGCCCGCCGACCGGCGCCAGGAGATCCGCGCCTCCTGGTACGTGGGTGCGACGCGCCAGCTGGACTACACGGTCATCAATCGCCTGCGCGCGACGGATCACGGCACGCAGGTCCACTACACGTCGAAGGACGTGAAGGCCGAGCTGCTGCAGAAGATCCTCGCGCAGGCCGGCGCCGCGGCGGGTCCGCCGGACCTGCTGAATCGCTGCGCGGAGCCGCCCTGCGACCGGCCCGGCGCCAGCGCCGCCGAGCGGAGCGTCGAGCGCGAGCTGCAGAAGGTCGCCGCGCAGCAGGGCGACTACGTGCGCCTGCTGCCGGAGGTGTCGCTGCTGCGCGTGCGCGTCGATGCGAGCGGGACGCGCGATCTCGTCTACGCGCTCGTCCACAACGACGCCCACACCAACGTGGCCTTCATGTTCGGCGAGGGCGAGCGGCGCATCCCCGCCGTCGACACGCTCACGGTGATCCGCGGCCACTTCGGCAGCTACCCGAACTTCTTCTTCGACACGGACGTGGCCGGCATCGCGGGCTTCGTGCGGGATCTCCGCGCGCTGCGCTCCGACGCCGACCTCACGCGCTTCGTCGAGCAGCACGGCATCCGCCGCACCAGCCCGCGCTTCTGGCAGGCCTCCGACTGGCTGCGCGCGGATCTCTTGCGCCGCGACCCCGTCGAGGCGGGTGTCTACGACCTGAACCGCTACAAGAACCTCTAGCTCGGGAGGCTTCGCATGAAGCTCGCCGCCGCGACCTGTCTGATGCTCGCGCTCGGGCTCTGCAGCGCGGCGCGCGCCGCGGAGGGGACGGGTCCGCAGCCCGGTCAGCCCGCGCCCGGCTTCCGGCTGCAGGACCAGAACGGCGCGTGGCACACGCTCGAGCAGTACCGCGGCCGCTGGGTGGTGCTCTACTTCTATCCGAAGGACTTCACGCCCGGCTGCACCACGGAGGTCTGCGCGTTCCGCGACGACATCGCGGCGCTGCGCAAGGCGGGCGCCGAGGTGCTCGGCGTGAGCCTCGACGACGTGAAGTCGCACGGCGAGTTCGCGAGCAAGTACAAGGTGCCGTTCCCGCTGCTGTCCGACGGCCAGCACGCGGTCGCGGCGAGCTACGGCGTGCTGACATCGCGCCTCGGCTTCTCGTACGCGCGCCGCGAGACCTTCCTGATCGATCCGCAGGGTCGCGTCGCGCGCCGCTACGAGAACGTCGACCCCAAGGACCACTCGAAGCAGGTCCTCGCGGATCTCGAGGCGCTGCGCAAGGCGAGCGCCGGGTCCGGCACCGGCGGCCCGGCCTCCGACTAACGACCGAGCTGCGCCGGGTCGCGAGTCAGGTCCTTCGTCAGGTTCTTGTGGTGCGCCTCGAGCGTGCCGCCGCCGATCTCGAGCAGCTTCGCGTCGCGCCACAGCCGCTCCACGACGTACTCGCCCATGTAGCCGTAGCCGCCGAGCACCTGGATCGCGGCGTCCGCGGCCCGCTTGGCCGCCTGGGAGGCGAACAGCTTGGCGCCGTCCGCGTCGACGCGCTGCCCGGTGGCGCGCAGGTCCAGGCGGCGCGCCGTGTCGTAGACGTAGCTGCGCGCGGCGCGATACTCGGCGAAGCTCTCCGCGATGTAGCGCTGGATCTGCCCGTGCTCCCGCAGCGGCACGCCGAAGGCGTGACGCTGATTGGCGTAGCCGAGCATCACCTCGACGCAGCGCCGGGCGATGCCGACGGACATCGCCGCCAGCGTGAGGCGCTCGATCTCGAGGTTGCGCATCATGGCGAGGGTCCCCTGCCCCTCCTCGCCGAGGCGGTTCCCCAGCGGCACGCGCACGCCCTCGAAGACGAGCTCCGCGGTGAAGGAGGCGCGCATGCCGAGCTTGTCCTTCCACTGCTGCCCGAGCCGGAAGCCCGGCATGCCCTTCTCGACGAGGAAGGCCGACAGGGAGCCCGGCGCCGTCGCCGCGTACACGACGAAGGCGTCGCCGAGCGTCGTCGCGTCGACGCCGCCGTTCGTGATGAAGGTCTTCACGCCGTCGAGGACGTAGGCGTCGCCGTCGCGGCGCGCGCGCGTGCGCATCGCGAGGACGTCGGTGCCCACGGCCGGCTCGGTCATGCACATGCCGCACACCCATTCGCCCGACGCGGCCTTCGGCAGCACGCGCCTTCGCAGCGGATCGCTGCCGTTGACGTTCAGGTTCTGCGCGAAGAGAATCGCGTGCGCGAGCACGGCGAGGGCGAAGCCCGGGTCCGAGCGCGAGAGCGCCTCGCAGACCTGCACCGCCGCGACGGCGTCGAGGCCGGCGCCCCCGTGCTCCTCGGGGAGCGTCACGCCGAGCAGCCCGAGCTCGCCCGCGCGCCGGAACAGCGCGCGGTTGAAGCGCTCCTCGCGGTCGTGCTGCGTAGCCTGGGGCTCGACCTCGCGGCGCACGAAGCCGTCGAGCGTCTCGGCGAGCAGCGCGTGCTCCGGCGTCGGGGCGAAGAGATCGAAGGACCGCCAGGCGGCGGGGTCGGACATGCGCGCTCCGCGAGGCCAGGGGATCCGGGCCGAGGATCCGGCGTCGCGGGGCGCGAGTCTACCCTACGCCGCCAGGGTCGCCGTGACGAAGCCCGCGATCGCCTCGCGCTGTCGCGCCGGGATGGCGTGGAAGATCATGCCGACGTCGGGCACGAGCTGATAGGCGGACTCCGCCTCGACCGCGATGGCGCCGGTGCGCGGCAGCGAGAAGCTGAGCTCGACGCGCGTGCCGAGCAGCAGCGGCTCGGGCGTGCGCACGAGGCAGCCGTTCTCGGAGAGCGAGAGGACCGTGCAGCCCCACTCGCGGCCCTCGCGGCGACAGCGCGCGTGCAGGTGCGTCGGCACGCGCGGCGTCGAGCGCGGCGTCTCCTCCGTCACCTGCTGGATCAGCCGGAAGAGCTCGTGCATGCCGGCCGGGCGACGCACCGCGCCGATGATGCGCGAATCGACGCCGGCCACGCCGTGGCGACCGGTCAGCACGATCAGCGGCACCGCGACCCCGTCGTCCGGGATCTCGGCGAGCTGGCGCTCGTCCACGATGCGCAGGATCGGCGCCGGCAGCTCGCGCACCCCGCGCAGCGATTCGTGCTCCTCGGGCAGCAGGATCGCGTAGCCGAGCTTCGCGAGGATCGCTCGGGTCATGGGCGCGTACGCGTCCGGTGCGGCGTGACTGACGATGATGTGGTGCGGGCGCCCGTCCATGCTCTCCCGCATCGGCCGGGCGTCGCGTTCGATTGAGCATCGCCGGGGCCTGCGCATCCGGTTAACTTTCCCGCCGTGGCGGGAGCGCCGGACCTGGCCGCATTCCTGATCGCGCAGCGCGCGGCGATCGGCGCCGCGCTCGCGCAGCGCCTGGGGCCGGCGGCCCCGGGACCCGGCGCACCCGAGGCGGAGGTGCTGCGGCGCTTCCGATCCTTCGCGTCGGCGGCGCTGATGCGCGGCAGCGCGGACCCGCCCGCCCTCGACGGACTGCGCGCGCACGAGCGCCGCGTGGTCGCGCTGCTCGACACCTGGGTGGCCGCAGCGGCGGACCTCGCGGGCACGCACGGCCCGCGCCTCTCGGAGGCGCTGCGCCCGCTGCTCGAGCAGTTCCTCGCGGCGCTGCGCCAGACCGCCAGCGGACGCCGCGCCCGGGGCGCACCGCGCGCGCGCCGCGCCGTGATGGCGGCGATCGACCGCATCGCCGACGCATTCCTCGCGCTCGACGCCGACGACGCGAGCATCGTGGACGCCAATCCGGCCGCCGGGTCGCTGCTCGGCGTGGCTCGCGACGCGCTGCTCGGGGTCGACGCGCTCTCGTTCGTGCCCGACGCCCAGCGCGACGGCTGGCAGGTCGAGCTCGACGCCGTGAGTGAGGGGGCCGAGCCCCGCCGCTTCGCCACCCGGGTCCGCGACGCCAGAGGGCGAGAGCTGCCCGTGGATTGCAGCGTCACGCGATTTGCCACGCGCGAGCGGACGCTGGCCCTGGTCCTGGCGCGACCCGCCTGAGCGGTCGGGCCCGATCGGTCAGGCGCGGAGCTGCGCCTCGAAGAAGCGGAGCAGGCGTGCCCAGGCATCGCGAGCGATCTGGGGCCGGAAGGCCGCCGGGCGGGTGTCGTTCATGAAGGCATGGCCCGCGCCCGGATAGACCACGACCTCGCAGGGCTGTCCGCTGCGGGCGAGACCGCGCTCGAGCTCGCGCACCTCCTCGACGGGGATGAATTCGTCCTGCTCGCCGAAGAAGGCGAGCAGCGGACAACGCAGCTCGTGCGCCATGGAGAGCGGCTCGCGCGGCTTGCGCTCGGGATCGAGCCCCTTCGGGTCGTGGAGGAGCCCGTGGCGGTGGGAGAGCAGGCCGTAGAAGGGCGCGGCGGCCGCGAGCCCGCGGCACTGGCACGCGGCCATCAGCACGTACATGCCTCCCATGCAGAAGCCGGTGATCCCGACGCGGCCGTTCCCGCCCTGCTCCGCGGCCAGGAAGTCGACCGCGGCCTGCAGGTCGCCGAGCACGCGCGGATCCGGCAGCGCGCGCATCCATGCGCCGGGATCCTCGATGCGCACGGCGCCCTCGCGCCGATACAGGTCGACGGCGAGCACGCGGTAGCCCTCGTCTGCGAGGCGCCGGGCCATGTCGCGCGTGTGTTCGGACAGCCCCCAGACGTCGTGGACCATCACGACGCCCGGGTGACGCCCCTGCGTCGGGCGCGCCAGATAGCCGAGCGAAACGTCGATGCACTCCATGCTCACCTCGACTGCGTCTTGCGGATCTCGAAGCCCCGTTCGGCCAGCAGCGACGGAATGCCGCGCGGTCCCAGCATGTGGCCGGCGCCGACGACGACGAGGCGCACGCGCCCGTCGAGGACGAGCTGCGCGAGGCGATCGGCCATGCGCTCGTTGCGCTCGAACAGGACGCGCTCGTAGAAGGGCGCGAACTCGGGGGAGCGCTCGAGGGAGCCGAGCGCGATCTCCTCGAGCGCCTCGTCGTCGCCCCGCGACCAGGCCTGCACCAGCCGGGTCGCCTCGTCGGGCGCGTCCTGCGCGCGCTCGAGCGTGTCGCGCAGCATCAGGTCCTGGAGGTCGCGCGGCAGGTTCCCGAAGAGCGCGAACTGCTCCTCGGGGCTCTCCAGCTCGACGACCGGCTTGCGGTCCGCCGTGGCGCGATCGGTGAAGATGCGGTCCACGCCGAGCTCCTCCTGGAAGCCCAGCTCGCGGAACTGCAGTACCGCGATGCTGGTCGCCACCAGCCACGGGGCGACCGTGTCGAAGGCGTCCGCCGGCAGGTGGTGCTCGGAGAGATAGCTCTGCAGGAGCTGCCAGGTCTCGGGAGAGAGCCGGTCCTGCAGGCGCTCCGGCGCGGCGATCCCGCCGTAGCGCTGCATCATCAGCCGGACCTCGGACTGGTCGACGCGGCGGACGTCGGCCTCCACCACGAGCTCCTCGGCGCTGCGGTAGGCGCCTTCCACGGCGCGTCCGAGCGAGCGCATGCGGGGATCGCCCACGTGGACCGAGCCGAGCAGATACAGGAGCGGCTCCGGGGAGCCCGGCGGACGGGCGCTCCACAGCGTGGGCGTCGCCGAGGAGGCCTCCGGGGGCGGACTCGGCCGCCGCGGCGGAGGCGAGGCGCAGGCGGCTGCGGTGAGCGCCAGCACGGCGCACCATGCGTGCCTGCGCCTGTGCATCGCCCCCATTCGCCGTCCGGCCGTCCGTCCCTCGCGCCGCTCAATGCGCGCGCACGTCGTGCCGATGGTATCGCGGTCCGCGCGGAGGAATGCCGCCATGAGCAAGGGCAAGGCGTTCATCATCCTCTTCATCGTGGTGGCCATCTGGCTGGGCCTGCGCAGCTTCACCGAGCCCGTCCCCCAGGCCGACCCCGAGCGCGCGGCCGTGAGCCCGGCGCAGCGCGTGGGTCAGCGGGTCCAGGGCGCGCTCGAGCAGGACGCCGCCCGCCACGAGAGGCTGGCCCCCGACTCCGAGTAGCCCGAGGCTGCCTCGTGTTGCGGCCCCCGGTGAGCGGTGCTAGGTCCGGGGCCCCCGCAACAGGCGCCTCGACGGCGCGGAGCCTCCCATGGGCGAGCTCAACCTCTTCTCGATGCTCTTCGTGCTGGTGCTGGCGACCTTCGTCGGCTTCCAGGTGATCCAGAACGTCTCGCGGCTGCTGCACACGCCGCTGATGTCGCTCACCAACGCGATCTCGGCGATTGCCGTCGTCGGCTCGCTGATCATCGCCGGCGAGCAGAAGGACGCCCTCAGCACGACGCTCGGCGCGGTCGCCGTGTTCGCCTCCGTCACCAACATCGTGAGCGGCTTCCTCATCACCGACCGCATGCTCAAGATGTTCAAGGAGCGGGAGCCGAAGCGATGACGGAGACCGTCACCCAGCTCAGCTACCTGCTCGCGGCGACGCTCTTCATCTTCTCGCTGCGCTGGCTGAACCGGCCGCGCACGGCGCGGCGCGGCGTCGCCGCCGGCGTCGGCGGCATGGCCGCCGCCGTGTTCGGCACGCTGCTCCACCCGGAGATCGTGAGCTTCGGCTGGATCGCCATCGCCGTGGTGGCCGGCACGCTGGTCGGCGTGCCGCTCTCGCGCGTTCCGCTCACGGCCGTCCCGCAGCGGACCGCGATCTCCCACGCCTTCGGCGGCCTCGCGGCGGGCCTCGTCGGCACCGCGAAGTACATGCTCTGGCTGCACGACGGCTTGCTCACACCGTTCCGCGTCGCCGTGATCGCGATCGAGGTGATCCTCGGGTACCTCACCTTCACGGGCAGCCTGATGGCCGCCGGCAAGCTCCAGGAGGTGATCCCGACGCGCCCGATCACCTACCGCGGGCAGAATGTGATCAACCTGTCGCTGCTGGCGATCGCCGCGCTCGCCAGCGTGGGGCTGGTCCTCGATCCGACGCGCGCCTTCCTGTTCCCGGTCATCATCGGGCTGTCGCTGCTGTTCGGCGTGCTGCTGATCATCCCGATCGGCGGCGCCGACATGCCGACCGTGATCTCGCTGCTCAACTCCTACGCGGGCCTGTCGGCCGTGGCGATGGGCTTCGTGCTCGAGAACCAGCTCCTGATCACGGCGGGCGCGCTCGACGGGTCCTCGGGCTTCATCCTGTCGGTGATCATGTGCCGCGCGATGAACCGCTCCTTCACCAACGTGCTGTTCGGCGCATTCGGCCAGGTGCAGGTGGCGGCCGCCGCGGGCGAGGCGAAGCCGGTGAAGAGCGCCACGCCCCACGACGCCGCGGACTACCTCTCCAACGCGAGCCGCGTGGTGGTCGTGCCGGGCTACGGCATGGCCGTCGCGCAGGCGCAGCACCGCGTGCGCGAGATCTACGACGAGCTCAGCAAGCGCGGCGTCGAGGTGCGCTTCGCGATCCACCCGGTCGCGGGCCGCATGCCGGGCCACATGAACGTGCTGCTCGCCGAGGCCGAGATCCCCTACGAGGCGCTCGTCGAGATGGACGAGATCAACCCCGAGATGGGCCAGACCGACGTGTGCCTGGTGGTCGGCGCCAACGACGTGGTGAATCCGGCCGCGCGCAGCGACCGCTCGAGCCCGATCTACGGGATGCCGATCATCGACGCGGACAAGGCGCGCATCGTGCTCGCCATCAAGCGCTCGATGAATCCGGGCTTCGCCGGCATCGACAACGCGCTCTACACCGCGGACAACACGCTGATGGTGTTCGGCGACGCGAAGGCCGTGCTCGGCGACATCGCCGGCGCGCTGCGCACGGAGAGCAAGTCGGCCGCGGCGGCGTAGCCGCGGCGCTCGGGGTCAGCTCGCCGCGCGCTCGACCAGCGCCTTCACCCGGTCGTTGCGGATGCTGCCCTGGTGGGTCAGCAGCGTGCCGCGTGTGATCTCGTCCTCGAGGTCGAGCGCGAGCTCGCCCTTGGGCGCGAGGTGGCGGAGCAGCGTCACGAGGTTGCGCGCGTACAGCTGGCTCGCGTGGGTCGGCACGTCGCTCGAGAGGTTGCGGCCCGGCAGGATCCGCACGCCGTGCGCGTCGACCTCCTGCGCGGGATCGCAGAGCTCCGTGTTGCCGCCCTGCTCCGCCGCGAGATCGACGATCACGGCCCCCTTGCGCATGCCGCGCAGCGCGGCCTCGTCGATCAGGATCGGCGCGCGCTGACCCGGCACGAGGGCGGTGGTGATCACGACGTCCGTCTGCGCGAGGCGCTTGCCGAGCTCGCGGCGCTGCTTCGCGTAGAACTCCTCGGACTGCGCGCGCGCGTAGCCGCCGGCGTCCTGGGCGTCCTTCGTCTCGAGCTCGAGCTCGACGAAGCGGGCCCCGAGACTCTCGACCTGCTCGCGCACCGCGGGCCGCGTGTCGTACGCCTCGACGATCGCGCCGAGGCGCCGCGCCGTCGCGATCGCCTGGAGGCCCGCCACGCCCGCGCCGATCACGAAGACGCGCGCCGGCTGGATCGTGCCGGCGGCCGTCACCATCATCGGGAAGATCTTCGTGAGCGCGGAGGCCCCGAGCAGCACCGCGCGGTAGCCCGCCAGGTTGCTCATCGAGGACAGCGCGTCCATCGCCTGCGCGCGCGTGATGCGCGGCACGAGCTCGAGCGCGAAGGCCGTGACGCCGCGCGCCGCGAGGCGCCCCGCCAGGGCGGGCTCGTCGAGCGGACGCAGGAACGCGATCAGCACCGCGCCGGAGCGAAGGAGGTCGACCTCGTGTCCGCCGCTCGGGAGCTCGCGGGGCGGCTGCACCTTGAGGACGGCGTCGGCGCCGAACGCGCCGGCCCGATCCGCGATGCGCGCTCCCGCCGCGGTGTAGGCGGAATCGTCGAAGCCCGCCGCGCGGCCCGCGCCCGCTTCGACGACCAGCTGGAACCCGGCGCCGCAGAGCGTCTTCACGGCGTCGGGCACGAGGGCGACGCGCCGCTCGCCGGGCGCGATCTCTGCGGGTACACCAACGATCAACGGGGGATCCCTTCGGCCGAAGGCGGCGGACTATAGACCGGCGGCCCCGCAGCCGCCCGCGTCCGACGCGTCAGGTCGCCAGATGCGCCACCGCGTCCGGCATCTTCCGGGCCACGCGCACGATCGGAATGCCGGTCTGCGTGTTGAGGTGCATCTCGTGCACCGCCCGCGGCAGATCCTCGAAGGCGTAGATCTCGCGGTGCACGGTGGGCTTGAAGACCCGGCCGTAGAGCTCGGTGGCCGCGTTGCAGCCGTCGACCGTCTCGTAGTGGGTGTGGTCGAGGGTGATCTGACGCACCGAGAGGTTGGCCGAGTTGTAGGTGCACTTCGTGTCGAGCTGCCAGCCGGCGCTGACGTTCACGCCGCAGCGCGCCATCGCCTGGAGTCCAGCGCCGTAGACGGGGCCGCGCAGCATGTCGCAGACGAGGTGCGCCCCGACGCCGCCCGTCATCTTCTTGACCTGCTGGTTGAAGGCCTTCGCGTCGTCGGCGCTGGCGAAGCGATGGAACTGCTTCTGGTCGATCGACTCGATGCCCAGGCCCTCGAGGTGCTTGCGCCGCTCCGGGCTGCCGGAGCAGAAGATCGCGCGGTGGCCCTCGTGCTGCGCCAGCATCAGGAACAGCTCCGAGACCCCGCCGCCGAAGCCGAGCACGTTGAGGCGGGCGATCTGCTCGCGGGGCACCTTGACGCGGAAGATGCCGATGGCGCGGCGCCACAGGTGGTAGGCCGTCGGCGCGCGCAGCGGCAGCGCGGCGATCTCCCAGAGGTTGAGGCCACAGCCGAGCGGGGCCTCGATGACCTGCCACTCGCCGACCACCGCCTCCTCGCCGTACCAGCCGACGGAGTCGGGCTGGTCGTAGGCCCAGATACGCAGCGGGTAGCCGTAGATGTCGGGCTCGCCGTTGCAGTGGGTCAGCACGATGTCGCCGACCTTCACCTTGCGCACGGCGGATCCCGCCGCGATCACCTCCCCGACGGCGCTGTTGCCCGGGAAGATCTTCCCGCCGCGCACCTCGGCGATGTTCTGCGTGTCGGCGAGCGCCGCGTGGTCGACGTTGTGCTCGGCGGAGACCGCCAGGATGCGCAGCTTCACGTCGGAAGGTCCGAGCTCGCGCAGCACGAGCTCGTCGAGCTGCACGACCCGCGAGATGTCGAAGCGCGACATGTCCCCGCCGACGCGGTCGCGCTCCTTCGCGATGCTCTCGCTGCTGATCGAGAACGCGCGCGGCATGTTCGCCTCCGTCCGCCGGAAAGGGGCCCCTTGTAGCATGGGCGCGGCGCCGGACGCAATTTCCCCGGCGTGAGCGCGTCGCTGCGCGGAATCGTCGAGCGGCTCGGCCCCCACCCGAGCCGGCGCGCCGGACTCGACCCGACGCAGGATGCGGGCGCCCTGCCCTGGCTCGCCCTCGCGCTGCTGCTCTCCGCGCGCGCGGACGAGGAGCACGCGCTCGCCGCATGGCGCGACCTCGCCGCGCACGAGCTCGCGGACGTCGCCGCGCTCTCCGCGGCGGATCCTGCGCAGGTCGCGGCGCGGCTGGCCCTGGCGCACGTCCCGCAGCCGGAGCGCGCGGCCGCCACGCTGCTGCGCGCGTGCCGCGCCTTCGTGTCGCGCTTCGAGGGCTCGCTCGCGCGCCTCGTCGCGGACGCCGACGACCTCGACTCGCTCGGCGCCCGCGTCACCTCGCTGGCGCCGGGCGTCGGCACGGCCACGGTCCTGCGCTTCCTGCGCCCGCTGCGCGAGCGCTTCGCCGTCGCGCGCGAGCTGCCGCTCGCCCCGTCCGCGCGCGCCGCCGCCGTGCACCTCGGCCTGCTGACCGAAGATGAGGACGAAGAGGGCGCGCCCGCGCGGCTGCGCGCGCGTGCCCTGAGCGAGCCGGACGCGCCGCCCTTCGCGGACGTCGAGGCGGCGCTCGAGCGGCTCGGCGCCGCGGCCTGTCTGCGCGGCCGCACGGACCGGTGCCCGCTCGGGAATGCGTGTCCGTTGCGGCGATCTGAACCTAGCGGCTCATAGCGGTCCAAGGGGTCGGCCGCCTCGTCGGCGATGAAGCGGTCCGAGGGTCGGTCGACGAGGAGTTGAGCCGGCGCAGAGCGGTCCAACGCAGGCCCCGAAGGAACTACGCGCCCGGCAGCTCGCACGCTGGCCGGTCCGGCGAGGACCCGCGAGCACCGGCGAACCCGACGAGGCGACCGACCCTCGGACCGCGAACCCGCTGGCCCCACGCGCGCGCCTTCGACTAGATTTCGCACCCCCATGCGCACGATCCGCAAGCAGACCGGCCACTTCCTCGAGGACTTCCGCCCCGGCCACGTGTACCGCCACAAGGGCGGCAAGACCGTCACCGAGGGCCTGTTCACCACCTTCACCGAGTTCGCGATGACCGCGAACCCGCTGGCCAAGAACGCCCGCTATGCGCGGGCGTACGGCTTCCAGGGACTGCTCTGCCCCCCCGGCCTCGTCATGCTGATCTGCTTCAGTCAGACCGTCGAGGACATCTCCGAGAACGCGCGTGCGAACCTCGAGTACATCGACATGCGCTTCGGCGCGCCGCTCTACGTGGGCGACACCATCGAGGTGGAGACGAAGATCCTCGGGGTCAAATCCTCCGCGAGCCGACCGAACCTCGGCGTCGTACACGTGCAGTCGACCGCGCGCAAGAACGTCGGCTCGCAGGGCGAGGCGATCGTGCTGACCTGGCAGCGCAAGGTGCAGGTCTACAAGCGCGACGAGAACGCCGAGCTGCATCCGGGCGACGTGTCGCCCGACCCGGTCGCCTGCGAGCTGGTGCTGCCGCCCTACGACCGCGCGCGCGACTACAAGTCGCTCGCGCACCTGTCGAGCCCGGACAGCTACTTCGAGGACTTCGAGCCGGACACGCGCATCGAGCACTCGCGCGGCCGCACGATGACCAGCGAGCACATCCACCTGACGGCGGTGCTCGACAACACCAGCCAGGTTCACTGCAACCAGTTCATGATCGACCAGGATCCGGCGCAGTACGTCGGCGGCCAGCTCATCATCTTCGGCGGCATCCCCTTCGTGCTGTGCCTCGGCCTCTCGTCGCCGGACGTCGGCGACAACGCGCTCGGCGACATCGTGTATCCGACCGGGCGCCACACCGCGCCGCTCTTCGCGGGCGACACCGTGTTCGCCGCGACCGAGATCACGGGCAAGCGCGACTACCCGGGACGCCCGGATCTCGGCGTGCTGGAGACGCGCCTGCTGGGACACAAGTTCGAGCGCGCGGAGAATGCGAAGTCGGACGACGCCCCGCCCGGCTGGAAGAAGACACGCATCTTCGAGCTCGAGCGCCAGATCGCCGTCAAGCGGCGCAGCCACTACACGTAGGCGTCCCGAGCTCGCTTGCCGCGGCGGTCCGGACGGATTAGGGTCGCTCGGCCTCGCAGCGACCCGCCGTCCTGGCGGATCAGCCGACCTCCCGAACCCGAGCCGCGGAGCCCCCGCCATGCGCTTCTACGAGTACGAATCGAAGGCGCTCTTCGCGGAGCGCGGGCTCCCGCTGCCGAAGAGCCGGCTCGTGCACAGTGCCGCGGAGGCGCGCGCGGCGGCGGCCGAGATCGGCCTGCCGGTGGTGCTGAAGAGCCAGGTGCTCTCGGGCGGACGCATGAAGGCGGGCGCGGTGAAGTTCGCCGGCACCGCCGACGAGGCGGCCGCGCACTATGGCGCCATCCTGCCGATCGTGGTCAACGGACAGAGGGCCCGTGCCATCCTCGTCGAGGAGAAGAGCGACGTCGCGCAGGAGTACTTCGCCTCGGTCACGTGGGACGGGCGGCGCAAGCTGCCGGTGCTGCTGTTCTCCGACATGGGCGGCATCGACATCGAAGAGGTGGCGCTGCGCCACCCGGACCACCTGTCGAAGACGCATTTCTCGACGCTCCTGCCGCTGACCCCGCGCATCGCCAAGGAGGCGATCTCCGCCACGGGGGTTGTCGGCGCGGCGCTCGGTCGCCTGACGCCCATCGTGGAGGGGCTGATGCAGCTCTTCCTCGACTACGACCTGACGCTGGCCGAGATCAACCCGCTCGCGCGGCTCGCCGACGGCCGCTTCGTCGTGCTCGACGGTCACGTCGACATGGAGGCCGAGGCGCGCGGGCGCCACGCGAAGCTGCTCGCGCGGCTCGGCATCGGCGAGGACGAGACGCGGCAGGCGCGCCCGCCCACGCCCTTCGAGATCGCCGGCCGGCGCGTCAACGAGGCGGATCACCGCGGCGTGGCGGGCAACGTCGTCGAGTTCGACGGCAACCTCGGCCTCGTGATCGGCGCGGGCGGCGGGTCGCTCACGCTCTTCGACGCCGTGCGCAAGCACGGCGGTCGCCCCGCCAACTACTGCGAGATCGGCGGCAATCCCTCGGTCGGCAAGGCCTGCGAGCTGACGAAGCTGATCCTCGGCAAGCCCGGCGTCGAGAAGATCGCGGTGATGATGAACGTCGTTTCCAACACGCGCGTCGACATCGTGGCGCGTGGCGTGATCAAGGGCTGCATCGAGGCGGGCCGCAAGCCGTCCGATGCCATCGCCATCTTCCGCATCCCGGGCGCCTGGGAGCAGGAGGGCTTCAAGATCCTGGCGAAGTACGGGGTCGAGTACTGCGACCGCAGCGTCTCGATGTACGAGGCGGCCGGGCGCGCCGTCGCCAAGCTGCGAGGGGCCCGCGCCTAGCATGTCGATCCTGATCCGCCGCGACACCACCTTCATCGTGCAGGGCATCACGGGCCGCGAGGCCGTCAACCTGACGCGCGAGAACCTCGACTACGGCGCGAAGATCGTGGGCGGCGTGACGCCGGGCCGCGCCGGGCGCGACGTCTACGGCGTGCCGGTGTACGACTGCGTGCGCGACATCGTGGCGAAGCACGGGCGCGTCGACGGCTCGGTGGTGTGCGTGCCGCCGGCCTTCACGCGCGACGCGGTCTTCGAGGCGATCGAGAACGGCATCCGCCTGATCGTGGTGGTGACCGAGAACATCCCGCGCCGCGAGGTCGCGCAGATGGTCGAGCTGGCCGGCATGCGCGGCGCCCGCATCATCGGCCCGAACTGCCTGGGCCTCATCTCGCCGGGCGAGGCGAAGATGGGCGGCATCGGCGGACCCGCCGCCAACACGCGCCAGGCCTATTCGCCGGGCCCCGTCGGCATCATGTCGCGCTCGGGCGGCATGACCACCGAGATCGCCAGCACGCTGACCGCCGCGGGGCTCGGGCAGTCGACCGCGGTCTCGATCGGCGGCGATGCCATCATCGGCTCGAGCTACGCGGAGCTGATGCCGCTCTTCGAGGCGGATCCGCAGACGCAGGCCATCGCGATCTACTCGGAGCCGGGCGGGCGCATGGAGGCCGAGCTCGCCGAGTGGATGCAGACGCACCGCTCGCGGCTGCCGGTGGTGGCGTTCATGGCCGGGCGCTTCATGGACGAGATGAAGGGCATGCGGTTCGGACACGCCGGCACGATCGTCGAGGGCAAGGAGGACACCACCGCGGAGAAGATCGAGCGCATGCGCGCCGCGGGGATCGCGGTGGCCGAGCGCATCGAGGAGATCCCGGGGCTGATCCGCGAGCGGCTCGCGAAGGGGAGATCCTGATGCCGGGCCTGTTCATCGACGTGCGCGTCGACGCGAAGGCCGCGCGCGACACCGAGCTCGCGAAGAAGCTCGCCGAGGCGTGCCCCGTCGACATCTTCGGGGCGGGGCCGGACGGCGTGCGCATCGTGGAGAAGAACCTCGACGAGTGCGTGCTCTGCGACCTGTGCGTGCAGGCCGCGCCCCCGGGCGCGGTGAAGATCGTCAAGCTCTACGAGTAGGAGGCGTCGCCATGCGCAGCGCGAAGGACTTCTTCCGGCCGAAGGCGATCGGGGCGCCGATGCCGCTCCGCGAGATCCCGTTCCGGCCGTCGCGCATGATCCACTTCTTCGACGCCTCGAACCCGAAGATGGTTTCGAAGCTGCCGGACCTCGCGAAGAAGTGCGACGTGCTGCTCGGCAACCTCGAGGACGCGATCCAGTCCGACCACAAGATCGCGGCGCGCGAGGGGCTGGTGAAGGCGGCCCGCGACGTCGACTTCGGGGACTGCCAGCTCTGGACGCGCGTCAACAGCCTCGACTCGCCCTGGGTGCTCGACGACCTGACGCGGCTCGTCACCGAGATCGGCGACCGGCTCGACGTGATCATGATCCCGAAGGTCGAGGGGCCCTGGGACATCCACTACGTGGACCAGCTGCTGGCGCAGCTCGAGGCCCGCGCGGGCCTGCGCCGTCCGCTGCTCGTGCACGCGATCCTCGAGACGCACCAAGGTGTCATCAACGTCGAGGAGATCTGCGGCGCGAGCCCGCGCATGCAGGGGCTCTCCTTCGGCCCCGCGGATCTCGCGGCGTCGCGGCGCATGAAGACGACGCGCGTCGGCGGCGGGCACCCCATGTACCTCGTGCGCACCGACCCCGACCCCGCGCACCCGGACGCGCCGCGCATCACCGCCCAGCAGGACCCCTGGCACTACACGCTGGCGCGCATGGTCGACGCCTGCACGGCGCACGGGATCTTCCCGTACTACGGGCCCTTCGGCGCGATCGACGACCCGGTCGCCTGCGAGGACCAGTTCCGCG
>Ga0335070_10003055_pt1 | contig 19453 bp, 22 predicted proteins | sample Lox_Sample_13_FD_206722 | JGI IMG/M metagenome (GOLD analysis project Ga0335070, IMG submission 206722) | Soil microbial communities from Loxahatchee National Wildlife Refuge, Florida, United States - Lox_Sample_1.3 | ecosystem: Environmental > Terrestrial > Soil > Wetlands | place: USA... | reverse complement strand
GAATGGCGATACGGATATCTGGCGAGTCCTTTTTTACCTTCTGGGTGAGTTGAAGGCCATTCATCCCTGGCAGGCGAATATCCATGAAGATAAGGTGAAGGGAACCCCTGTCGATTTGTTGTAAAGCCTCTTCACTGCTCGCGGCTTCCTCGACGACGATAGATTGGAAATTGTCATCAAGGCGCTTCTTAAGAGCTTCCCGGAAGATTTTATTGTCCTCAACGATCAATACCCTCAACATTTTTTTCCTCCAGTGAATTTATAAGAAGTCCAACATTGGGTAGACATATTGTTCTGGAAATCTCCCCCCCTCTTTGCCAAAGAGGGGGGATTCCTCCCTTTGGAAAAGGGAGGTGAGGAGGGATTTAATTCCGCAATCCGCGCTCCGCGATCCGCATTCAGAGTTGCCACCACGCGCGAATGATCGTTCCCTTCCCCTCGGTGGATTGCATCTCGAAAGAGCCGCCTGAAAGCTCAATACGTTCTCTCATGTTTGTAATCCCCAATCCCCGGCTCGTGCTCTCCGAGCCGAGCACCTTCTCCAGGTTGAAGCCCCGGCCGTTATCTTCAACCATAACATTTATCTTGCCATCCATTTTCCGCAAGACCAAGCGCACAAGGTCTGCTTTGCTGTGTTTAGCGATGTTGTTCATGGCCTCCTGGGTGACCCGATAGATCACGATCTTCAAAGAATTAGGTATCTGACTCTCCTCAACGAACGTCTCCTGTTCAACGCGAATCCCGGAATAAATTGTCTGGAACCTCCTACAGAACCAGGTAAGAGTGGGCAGAAGACCCAGGTCATCGAGCATCGATGGTCTTAAATCCATCTGTATTCTTCTGCAGTCTTCGACGGCTTCTTGAATCACAGGGACGATGGTTTTCAGAGATTTGGTCTCAACGCCTGCTTTCTTTTCCATCTGTTGGAGGGTGTCCTCCACCTTGAATTTAATTCCGCTCAGGCAAGCCCCGATCGTGTCATGGAGTTCACCGGCGATTCTCTTTCTTTCCTCCTCTTGGGCTGAGAGAAGTCTTATGGATAGTTGCCGCAATGTTTCATTGGCTTTTGCCAAATCTTCAGTCCGTTCCTGAACCCGCTGCTCCAGAGTCTCTGCCAGTTGCTGAAGTTCAGACGAGCGCTGTTTTAGTGCCTCCTCGGCTCGCTTACGCTCAGTAATGTCGTGAGCGACTACTACTGCCCCTTCAGGTTTTCCATCTTTGTACGTGAAGGTTATGTTCAGGACGCCGTGGACTTCCCGTCCGTCTTTCGTTTTTGATTTATATTCCACGGATTCACCAATGGCTTCCCCAGCAAGTTGGCGCCTGATTCTCTCCCGAAAGAGAGCCTTTCCCTCATCGTCAAGGAGGTCAAACGGGTTCATTGCAAGCAACTCTTCCCTGGTGTACCCAAGAAATTGACACATCAGATCGTTGACGCTTTTAAAGGCGGGGCTATGAAAATCAATCTCATAGAACATGCTTGGCGCGTATTTTATGAGAAGGCGGGATTTCTCTTCGGATTGTCTGAGTTCCTCTTCCATCCGCTTACGCTCGGTGATGTCGTGTACCATTCCGATGGAGCGGATGATCTGACCTGAAGCATCTCGGATGTGTTCGCATCTCTCATGGACGAGGCGAATCTCGCCCGTTGATTTTCTCACCACCCGATGCTCGATTTCGTAGCCGTCTCTTCCCTCGCGCATCGAACCCGAATATGCGGCATCAACGGCGGTGCGGTCATCGGGATGCACGGCCTCGAGGAATGCTTCATAGGTTGCGCCAAACTCCTGGGGTTGAAGCCCGAAGATTCGGTACACCTCGTCCGACCACGTGAGGCGACTGTTAACCACATCCAGTTCCCAACTACCGAGGTGAGCGATCTCCTGTGCGCGCTTCAACCGCTGTTCGCTCTCAATTAGCGCCTCCTCGGCCCGCTTGCGCTCGGTGATGTCACGTCCGTAGATATTGGCATAGCCTTCTTCAGGGAACGGCGTGACCGAAACAGAATAAAGCCTTTCGCCCAGTTCCACGTCCTGCTCAACGTCCCGCTTTTCCGCAATGGCCTGTCCTACCATTGACAGGAGCGGATGTGAGAGAGGTTCGCCAACCTCACACTTCCACGCGCGCACGGCCACGGACGCCGGATTGCAGTAGAGAGCACTGCCCTCAACCGATACCCGCAGCACCGGGCTGGGGTTCTCGTCTGGAAGACGCGCTAACCACGTCGCCCGTCCGTGCGCCTCACGCAGCGCTGCCTGTGCACGCCGCCTCTCGGTGACGTCATGGAAAACGAGCACCACTCCGATTAGCTTACCGGCGCTGTCCTTGATTGGCGCCGCGCTATCCTCTATTGGAATTTCGCGGCCATCTTTGGCAACCAGCGCGGTGTCGTTGGCCAGACCGACCATGCGTTTTTGATTCAGAACTTGCGCTACCAGGTCCTCGGCAGGTTGACGGGTCTTCTCGTTGATAATCTGGAAGACGCCCTGTATCCGCTGGCCCAGGGCCTCTTCCGATTGCCAGCCGGTCAACGTCACGGCAACAGGATTGAGAAAGGTGATCCGGCCTTCTGTGTCGCTTGCGATCACCGCATCGCCTATACTGCTGAGTGTAACGCGCAGCCACTCTCGCTGCTGGCGCAGATCTCCCTCCGCTTTCTTGCGCTCGGCGATTTCCCTCTCCAATTCTGATCTCGAAGCAGTAACATCTTTCAAATTGGCTGTCATCCGGTTGAAGGCGCGTGACAAATCGCCGATTTCGTCATTCTTCTTTTCTGCGATGGTAAAATCAAGATTACCGGAACCGATGACAACCGTGCCGGCCTGGAGTGTTGCTATCGATTTCAGCGTGTGCCGGAAAGTTAGAATATAGTTGGAAAGAAGAAATGCACCGAATACGCCGAGCATTACATAAATGAGTGTGGTTCTTATCTTCCTCAGTTGCTCTACCTCAGCACGTAATAGCTCCGATAAACGTGAAGCATCGGATACCAGCCCCTGGCTTTGAACCGCCATCCGGCTCCATGAGACCTGAAGAAATGATAGGTCAAGAACCGCCCTCTGATTCTGAGACGGGCGTCTAACAGTGGACGCTACACTGTCAAAAACTTCTTTCAATCGTTGGGTACTTGTCTGTATATTGCGTACAAGAGCCTGTTGCTCCGGCTTCTCCACGTTCAAGCTGGCAACCTGGCTGGAAAACGAGGCGAACCTTGATTGCCATCGCCTGAGCTGCTGGCTTTCGCGGTAAAGAAGATAGTCATTCGATAAGTAACTGAGCTCGTTGGCACCCTGAGCGATACTACCGGCAAACTTTTCCTGTTGGTCGGCCTTCTCTGCTTGCCGGCTCGTCATTATCGCCGACACCGCAATAATGACCAGTATGATGCCGAACAGGAGCATGGTTATTATAAATTGTGTTCTGATTCTCATGGTTCCTTCTCCTAGCGGATGATATTTATCGCCTCGGGCTTTACCGCCTTCAGACCATCAATATAGATGTAATTCGTGAAATCAGGGATCTGCTTTTCAGTCGTCAGCTTGTTCTTTATCATCCACCGTGCCTCGTCTTCCATTGCCGTAATGAGCGACTGGTCGAGGGAGAGCGAAAACTGGTTTTGAGACCACACGGTCGCTATATATGTATCGTCTAATTTCAGCCGTTTCTGCAAGATCTTCTTGGCTTCCACTGGATGTTGGATGATATACTCCTCAGCCTGTGCCAGCGATTTCAGAAACCGTCTTACTAAGTCAGGATGCTGGTTTGTCCACCCGGGAGTGCCGGCAACGCTCCAAAATGACACCTGACCGCTTTGTGCGGGCCAAATTGTTACTCCATTCCCCATCTGCTGTCTTACCTGCGTGACGTGAGGCTCCCAGGTGACGACGGCGTCAACGTCCCCTCCAGCTATCGTCCCAGCCGGATCCGAGGCTTTGGTGTCAACCATGGTTACCTGCTGTATTCTCATTCCGTTGAGGTCGAGCATTCTTCCCAGATAGAATTCCGTGATGGTTTGCCGGGGAACTCCGATCCTCTTCCCCTTGAGGTCCGCAATGGTCTTTATCCCGCGGTCGGTGCGCGCGATGATATAAAAAAGCATCGACTTATTAATGGTTGCCAAATCGAGACCCCCATGGTTCTTGAGCGATTTTCCTACGATGACAAACTCGGTCGTCAGAGCAATATCCACTTCACCTTTCAATAATCCGTTGGTTGCGGCCACTCCTGTGTCATAGTCTTTGAATACGACGTGGACACGATTGGTGTTGAAAAACCTGTGCTCGTCCGCGACGTAGATCAGCGCATTCAGCTCGATGGGCGTTGCTCCAATAGTCACGGTTTCTACCTTCACTGAATAGTCGCTTTTGGAGCAAGACCACGAACCAAGGGCCGCTAATAGCAACAATACGAGAATGCCGAAGGCATGCGGAGTGCGGAGGGAAGAACTCGGGAAAATCTTCATGCCTTTCACCTCTTCAAGGCCCCTCACCCTAACCCTCCCCCTCGGAGGGGGGAGGGGAGGGTGGGGGTGATGTTTTCAGAATATATTTTGCCTCATCGTATAATATTCACCGCTTCGGGCTTCACCACCTTAAGACCGTCAATATAGATGTAATTCGTGAAATTCGGAACCGATTTTTCCTTGGTCAGGTTGTTCTTTATCATCCATCGTGCCTCGTCTTCCATTGCGAGAATAAGAGCCTGGTCAAGGGATAGCGAGAACTGGTAACGAGGCCAGATAATCTCCATATACGTAGCATCAAAATTCATTCGTCTTCTAATGATAGCTTTTGCCTCGTCTTGATGACTAACGATGTAGTGTTCCGCTTGGACCAGCGATTTCATAAGCCGTCTCAAAATATTAGAATGTTTCTTTGTCCAGTCGGTAGTACTGACTAAATTCCAGTAGGCATACTGGCCGCTTTGCAGCGGACGCGTGCTTACTTCTTTACCGATGCGTTGATTTATCTGGGTTACCCAAGGTTCCCACATGGCGACAGCGTCAACCTCTCCATTAAGAAAGGTTTTCTCCGACTCTGGAGCCTTGGTGTCAACGAGAGTTACTTGCTGAATGTTCATGCCATTGAGATCGAGAGTTCTTCCCAGGTAGAATTCCGAAATCGTTTGTAGAGTAACACCAATTCTCTTACCCTTAAGGTCCTGAATCGTCTTGATGCCACTGTCGGTACGCCAGATAATGTAGGTGTTCTCGTACTTGGTTATGGTTCCAAAGCTGATAATGTCTTTCTTATTGAATACCTGTCTCACGATCGGAAACTCAGCCGCCAAAGCAATGTCCGCTTCAGCGTTTAACATCCCGGCGGCTGCAGTCGCTCCTGAATCATAACCTTTGAGAGTTACCTGAAGGCCGTTACGGGCGAAGAATTTCTGATCTTCCGCAATATAGACCATTGCATTCAATTCAGTTGGCACAGCTGCAATGGTCAAGGTTTCTATCTTCCCTGAATTGCCGCCTTTGGAACAAAACCACGAACTTAAAATGAGCGCCACAAGTGCGGGTACCAATACTGGAAGTCTCCATCCCGTATTGTTTTTCATAACCGGTTCGTATTTATAGGCCATCATAAAGGCTCCAGGCTGCACCGCTCCAAGTTGTATGCGAAATCAGGGCCGACCCGTTTATTGTTCTTTTTGTCATGGCCAAAGGGCCTATCTAATGAAGCATACATGACGCTGGATACGATGGCAACATCGAATTTTTGTACCAAATTTCTTCACACTGGCGGGTCAAGATCATGCTATCAAATTAGACACTTCATGATCTCTTGGCAACTCAATCCGTCCCATCCTCCCGGGGAGGCTGTGTCACAATGGTAGGGGCTTGATTTATCAAGCCCACCAAGAGGGCTCAATAAATTGAGCCCCTACAACCCCCAGATCGTGTGCGTCTGTTCGGTAAATCAAAATACGACGCAGTCACCGGGGGAAAAGGATTGAAAAAAAGAGGATTCACGTATTCATGCTGATTTATTTGAATAAGGCAGGATGAATTTTATGTGATTGACAGTAGGAACTAGGTTCTATCTGAATTTGGGACTTTCTTAAATCCAATCCGCTTTTTCGAGCCGGGTATGAGACGACGAATCTCATCAAGCTTTGCCCGCGCGGCCTTTTCACCTTCGTCAACCAGGGTCATGGCCTGGGAGAAGCTCGACCAATGGGATTCTCCCACCTCCGGGAGGATCACAACATCAGCATCCGCCAGCTCATATTGTTTGAGCCGTTCTCCCATAATCTCACTCACCCTGAGATAGACATCCACGACGGTTCGCAGTTCTTCCGAACCAATGACCCGGTCTACCACCACGGCAATCACAATGTCTGCTCCTTCCCGTCTGGCCACAGAACTGGGAACCCGGCAGATGACGCCTCCATCGGATAGAAGCCTTTCTCCCTCCTTAAGCGGCATCATGGCTCCGGGAACGGCGCAGCTTGCCATGACGGCTTGCCGCAGGGATCCCTCAGAAAAAGTGATCTCTCCGCCACTCACCAAGTCGGTGGCCACGGCCCGAAAGGGAATCCGAGTCTCCTCAATCTGAATGTCGGGAATAAAATAATCGATGGTGACCTGGAAATCCTCGTTGGAAAGTATGCCCGGCTTGAACATGGCCTGGATCAGATAAAAATGGTTTCTTAAATAGGTCTCAATCTTTTGGGCCAGACTTATCTCACCCTTTGCGTGAGCCGCCTCAAAGGCCCTTATGGCCGAAGACCGAAATTCATGGCTGTTTAGATACGCCTCCGTCTTCTTCTGCAATTCCTCTGAGCTGCTGCCGCTTGCATAGGCCCCGCCCACTAATGCGCCGACGCTGGTCCCCGCAATAAGATCAATAGGAATCTCTTCTTTCTCAAGTACCCTTAATACGCCAATATGGGCGAGCCCTCTGGCTCCCCCGCCTCCGAGGGCAAGGCCGACGCGCTTCTTTTTCCAGAACATGATCGGAGTCGCCTCCAGAAACCTATTAGGGCTATTTTACCGGTTATGCCCCCAGAACATCAAGAGTGTCTTTTTGCTATCTAAGGGGGCGTCCTTAAGAGGTCCAATCTGCAAAAGAATAACCAACGGATGGATACCCTTCTACCATCCCGTTAATGTTTCTTGTAACCAATGCCGTATGAAGGTTGAAATTTGAAACGGGAGGGTGCTATTTTAGTTAATAGCGATGAGAGATTTTTTAAGGAGGGCTGGAATGATAATCAAAAACTTTCCCCAAGAGGTTAAGAAATTTGAGATAGAGACCTATGCCAGGCCAAAAAATTTAAAGGAACTGAAGAAGACTCATGTTCCTTTTTCCGGGTCACCCCTCAAGCATCCCTATGATCCTAAGAAGGTCATCTTAGTTCCAGACCCTTATAGCAGCAGCCCTTTCTATTATGAGTTTAAAAGTGATGATATCAGTTACGCCGAGAAGCTCCCGAGTATTGTAAACCTGGAGGGGGAAACCGTGACCATGGTCAGGTTTTGGGTGAGAAAAATGGCACTGGGGGTGCTGTGTACGCCTTTTCGGGTGGCAGAGATTAAAATTTAGATTAACGGGAGGAAAGAAGTGGTTAGATTAAGGGGGTACAGACCGAGGGTAAGGTTAAGGGGGCAGTGAGGTAACCCGCGAAAAAACCCGGAAGAACCTAAAATTTAAGATATGTCTTTAAACTAGAGAACAATGGAAAGGGGGATCGCTTATGGGAGACGCAACAATGGAGTTGCTACGGGAGCTGACTGAGGCACCAGGCATTTCAGGCTATGAACAGGAGGTCCGTGAGATCATTCGGAGACATCTTCAAGATATTACGACAATCGAACAGGACCGGCTGGGCAGTATCGTGTGTCGTAAGAATGGCAAGGCGGAAAAACCAAGGGTTATGCTGGCAGGACACATGGACGAGATTGGATTCATCGTCAAACTTGTGACCGATGAGGGCTTCATCAAATTCAGTCCCCTTGGAGGATGGTGGGGTCATGTGATGCTTGCCCAGCGCGTGGTCATCAAGACCCGGAAGGGCGATGTGATCGGTCTCATCGGCTCGAAACCTCCCCATATCTTGTCGGAAGAGGAACGGAAAAAGCTTCAAGAACCGAAGGACATGTACATCGACGTGGGCGCCACTTCTTCGGCTGAGATAAAAGAACTTGGGATCAGTCCGGGTGATCCGATCATTCCCATCTGCCCCTTCACTGTCTTAGGCACCGGGAAGACCTATCTGGCGAAGGCATTCGACGATCGGGTTGGATGTGGGCTTTTTATCGAGGTAATCAAGAGCCTCCGCAGGGAAAAGCATCCGAACACGGTGTACGGTGTCGGCACTGTCCAAGAGGAGGTAGGCCTTCGCGGGGCACGAACAAGCTCCTGGGTGGTCGAGCCGGATGTGGGGCTGACGATGGAGGTAGGCGTCGCCGGAGATGTTCCAGATGTTAAGAAAGACGATGCCCAGGGAAAACTTGGGAAGGGTCCAGTCATCTTGATCAGGGATGGAAGCATGGTCCCAAACCTGAGGCTTCGGGATCTCTTTGTGAATACGGCAGAGAAATTGAAAATTCCTTATCAATTCGATACGTTAGAACGGGGCGGGACGGATTCAGGTGCGATTCATCTTCATCGCCAAGGGGTGCCCAATCTGGTTATCGCCGTTCCTGCCCGACACATTCACAGTCATGCAGGGATCCTCTACCGGGATGACTTTGACCATGCCGTGAAACTTGTCGCGGCTGTGATCAAAAAGCTTAATGCGGACACAGTGGCGGGTCTGACAGAATAAAAAGAAGGGGATTGAATAATTTCCGCACCGAATGCGTCTAAATATAATAAAAAGAAGGAAGGTCAGAGGTTGTTCCCAGTTGTTGAGGCAAGATACAAATTGTATTAAAATTTAATTAAGGGATCGTAATTTTGAAGAGAATTAGGGAGGTGGATAAAAATGAAAAAGATTATATTTGTCAGCATGATTTTATTGGCCATCTTTCTGTCAAGTGGACAGGCCTCTGCTTGGCATCGCGGCCATTTCGGGGTTTTTATTGGCCCTCCAGCTTTTTGGGTGGGTCCCCCGGCTTTCTACTCCCCGGGCTACTATCCCCCGCCTGCTTACTATGGACCGGGTTATTATTACAGTAGCCCTCACAGAGTTTGGGTCCCTGGCTACTGGGAGAGAAGATGGACTCCCTACGGTTGGGAGAGGGCCTGGATCCCAGGCTATTGGGAGTATCGGTGATAAATAAAGGGATTGAAGTCTGAGTCTTCAACCCCTTTTGTCTGCTGAAGTAATACCCTTGCGTATGTCTTAAGAATACCTTTAGTGCCTTCCGGCAGGTTCAGCAGGGAGCATCAACATCTCTACTTAATCCCATTTTTTCACCTTTTCCGAAATCATCTGGGTGAGCTTTTTCTTCTGGGTATCGTTCAAATTGCTCTGGAAGCCTATCAGCAAATCAAAGCCTTTGTTAAAGCGCTGGGCCTCATCCCGGAGGATCCCCTGAAGGAGAGAGGTCATCTTTTGAATATCCGGATTTTCCTTGGCTGCTTCCTCCTTGATCTTCATCCAGGCTTCCCTACTTTCTTTCCGACCTTCCTCGAAGTTCTTCCGGACTTCGACCTTTAAACCTTCCAGCCTTATCTTTTGGTCCTCGTTCAGATCGAGCTTCCCTGCGGTCTTGTCAATCTTCTTAATGAATACCTTTTCAGCCGCAGTCATTGGGTCCATTCGATGGTGGCATCCAACGACAAATCCTCCCAAAAAAATCGCGGCCATCAGATAAATGAAATATCGGCTTAATTTCATCTCTTTTCTCCTTTCTCTGTATAGAACATGGATCAGGGTAGTCTGCCTGGCACTTCCAATTGAAATCTAATAATTGAGGTTACGAAAAGTCAACCCTACCGCTCTCCTTGGATGTTAATGAAACCTTTTCACTCTTTATTGATCAGGAACCATTCCATGGATTTCTCGTCATAGTATATCGTATAAAGGTCACCATCGCTCCCTTTGACGCGGTAGAACCTTCTGATTTCCCTGTCGTCAGATCTTTCTTCGAGCCATTGCTTCAAGATTTCGATGACCTCGATTCTCTTCCACCGATAAAGGACCGTCCTCGGGATCTCCTCACCCCGATAGCCCGAATAAGCGATGACCTCAACCCTTTCTTCAGATGCTTCCATCAACTTTCGATTTTCACCTCATTCAAGATTTTCGAAAATAGCGCGTCCCTACTCTTTCGGGTAATCTCAAAGAGCCTAATATCCTTTCTTTTCTTCATCTTTTCAATTGGCCCGCTCCCCCTCAAGGCGATCGTGGCGATCACCCATTTTTCAGAATCCAGAATCTCTTCCAGAAGTTTCTTGAATTGATTAGAGAAACATTCCATCTTTCCGATCTCATCGATGATGATGAAATGGGTTAAGGCGTTGAGGAATGAAATCGAACCAAGAAAATCTTCAAAGCCCTTCACGTCCACTCGATATTGACCGACCCTGTAAGGACTTTCTATCTGCTTATGGGACAGAAGGCCTCTCTTCCCTTCGAGGCTGATCAGCTCAAATCCTTTTCTCCCACCTCCCTCTCTTATCTCTTCGGTGTAAAAACCGACCGGATGAAAACTCTTCAGAGCTTCGGCAAGTTTCCGAATCAGGGTCGTCTTTCCCACACTAGGGAGTCCCGTAATGAGAATATTCTTCTTAACGATACCCAACGGGGGCATCCTTTCGTTTACTTATTCGGAGCTCCGCCCTCTTCGTTCGAGGCAGGAGTGTCGGAAACGGTTTCCCCTGGGGAGGAGGATTCTAAACTCTCCGTCACCTCTTTATACTCCGGGATGACAATTCCCCTTTGGATCATAATGCTGTAAACAAGGCTCGATCGGCTGATGACGTATCGCTGATCCCCAGCCGGGTTGTATTTTCTCGGATTCGGTAGGACGGACGCCAGTCTGGCCGCTTCCACGGGCATCAGTTCAGAGGAAGATTTTCCATAGTAATGCCTCGAAGCGGCTTCCGCACCGAATATCCCGTCTCCCCACTCGGCCACGTTGAGATAGAGTTCGAGGATCCTTTTTTTTGAAAGAACCTTCTCCATTCTCCAGGTGATGACGGCTTCGGAGACTTTCCTGACCAAGGACTTTTCAGGAGAGAGATAGAGATTCCTTGCCAGTTGTTGGGTGATCGTACTTCCGCCAGACTTGAATTTTTTGGCCTTGAGGTCCCTCTCAAGGGCTTTCTGAATGGCTTCGTAATCAAAGCCTTCGTGTCCCCAGAATTTATCATCTTCTGCGATAAGAACGGCCTTGACGAGATAAGGGGATATTTTAGAAAAAGACACCCACCTCTGATCAATCCTGAATCGTTTCCCTTTTTCTCTGGATGCCTTTTTTCGATATTCCATGAGCGCCGTCTTCTTTGGGTTTTCTTTCTCGAGTCTCGAAAGATCGGGCATTAAAAGAAGATAGGCGGCAAAGAGAAGGCCGGCCACACATAGCAGAATAACCAGCCATTTCTGATTTCTTCTTTTAGCCATTTGACTTCACGTATCGATTTGAAATTACAAATTTCAAATTACAAATCCCAAATAAATTTTACATGGCGGGTTCGTCACCCACGAACTATGAAAATATGACTAAGTCCCCTCCCCCTTGATGGGGGAGGGTGAGGGTGGGGGTGAACAATTGAGCTAATTTCCCCCTCACCTCAATCCTCTCCCACCAGGGGAGAGGAGGTATTTTCTACGTAATCCTAAGTTCCAATTTCAAATACCCAAAACAATTTGTTTCGAGCTTGGAATTTGAGTGTTGGAGTTTATTTGTTATTTGGTGCTTGGCATTTGGTGCTTCCCCAAGGTTCGAATATATATTCTTACCAAGGAGAAAATGGACATCCTTAGCGAACGAGGAGGATTGAGTCCTTATCCACGCACAAAGGGATTGTGTCGCCTTTCGTATTGAATGGTCGTGGTGGGCGCGGATCCATAATTATGGCCGGGGAAGACCACCGTTTCTCCGGGTAGGACATAGAGTTTTTGCCGGATAGACGCCTCCAGTACCTCCCATGAACTTCCTGGGAAATCGGTCCTTCCTACCGAGCCCACGAAGAGGGTGTCGCCTGTAAACACCATCCCGTCGAGATAGAGGCATATTCCTCCTGCCGAATGACCGGGTGTATGGATGACCTTCAGCTTAACATTGCCCACCTGGATGACATCCCCTTCCTTGACCACGCTATCCGCAGGGGGAGAGGCTGCGGCCCTAAACATTTCCAGCATATAGGGAGGAGTCCGAACCAGAGCCGCTGCATCCTCTTCGTGGATGACGATCTTGGCTCCGGTCTTTTTGGTCATCTCTGCATTTCCCATAATATGATCTATGTGAGAATGGGTGTTGACAATATATTTGATTTTATTTAGACCATAGGATTTCGCCTCAGCGAGAAGCGTATTCGCATCATCCGCCGGATCAATGAATAGCCCTTCTTGGCTCTCCTCATCTCCGATCAGATAACAGAATACTGCAAAGTTACCGACCTCATACTGTTTCACCAGCATGCCCTTCCTCCCCATCTGAGACTGTATCGCTAAACTATAATTTATGCTCTTGGAAACTTCAACCTTTTATTTGACAACAGCCCGATCTATCGTTTAATGGAAGAAAAGAACGTGACTCAGGGAGTTGAAAAAGTGAGGAGGAGTTCGATTGGGTGAAACTTGAAAGAAATCTCTACGCCTACCTCTGGCAGAGTACCTATGAAAATAACTGCAACACTTATTTGATACGGGGAGAGGTAACGGTTCTCATCGATCCTGGTCACTCCCGTTACGTTCCCAGTCTCCTTCATCAGATGGAAGGAGACGGGATTTTTCCAGAAGAGGTCGATCTGATCATCGTCACCCATTCCCATCCAGACCATTTTGAAGGCCTTGAGGCCTTCCAGGATAAATCGGTCAAAATCGCAATGAGCGGCGAGGAAGAGCGCTACATCGGGGAGAGCGGGAAACTCCTCTTTCAAATGATGGGACAACCCTTGCCTCCATTTCGAATTGATTTTTACCTAAAGGAAGGAGAGCTTCATTTGGGCAAGGAGACCCTCCGTGTCTACAAGACCCCTGGTCACTCCCCCGGCTCCCTTTCGATCCATTGGCCTGAGAGGAAGGTACTCTTCACTGGAGATCTCGTTTTCTATAAGGGGATTGGGAGGACAGACTTTCCGGGGGGCAATTCTAAATTAATAAGGGAGAGTTTAGAAAGGATGTCCCATCTGGACACGGAGCTCTTGCTTCCAGGTCACGGAGAAGTGGTGAGGGGAAAGGAGCTGGTGCTTCAGAACTTTGATTTCATCCGGCAGAGCTTTTATGCTTATTTATGAACCTCTCAACCGCTCTTTGATTTCGTCTAATGTCATCTTGTAGGAGTGATCCAATTTCTCATTTTCCTTTTCCCAGAGTTCGTCTCCTTCAAGTTTCGGCTCCACCGCGCTCCCGTAGATTCCATCCTTCCTCAAGACCTCTCTCCGTTGGGCCTTCACCTTCTCTTTGACCCTTTCCTTTTCTTGTTGATATTGGGAAACCAGGCGGTAGAATTTTTGCCTCACCTCATCGATATTTCTTTGCTCCAAGGATTCAATCCCTTTGAGGATTCTTTCCTCTCCATCGTCCAGAGAGAGGGCATCGATCCATTGAGAGAGAAGGAATTCCTTCACCGCGGCAGCCGTCATCTCCTCCATTCTCTCAATCTGCTTCAGGATGTCATTCAGGGGGAGATTTCCCTCACGGTACCGGTGGAAGAGGCTGGTTGCCTTCTGCAGAACCTCCTTTTTCTTCATCTCTTCTCTTTCCTTCTCGGAGATGGCGAACTTTTTTGTTTTCTCCATCGCCAGTTCCAAAGTGGATTTAATCTCTCCCACGTCTCGATCTCCTTAGCGCTATGGGCATAGCACCGAGCGCTTAGCCTTCCATTCATAACAAAAAGAGACCCCGAGATAAGAACTGGGGTCTCTTTTCCTTTTCGTTTAACGAACTTCCCCTTAGGCCAGAACCGTCACGTCCGTTGCCTGTGGACCCTTCGGACCTTCGGAAATTTCGAACTCTACCTCATCCCCTTCGTAAAGGGTCTTGAATCCATCCTTCTTGATGGCTGAGAAGTGAACGAATACATCACCCCCGTCCTCTCTGGAAATGAATCCGTAGCCCTTCTTCTCGTTAAACCATTTGACACGACCTTTGGCCACTACAACTCACCTCCCCTCGTATGTGGAATGACGTAAGTTGTAATAGCCCTTGGTCTTAAGCAAAAAGCCACAAAAGTACGATTGTGACTTTTGTGGCTTTTTTTACGATCCAAACAACTACTCCTTACAACTTACTATGGCCCAATTATGAAAAATTCCTTTTTAAAAGTCAAGTCTTTTTTGATGGCACTTTGGGTTGCGACATCAGACCCTCATGTTTACACAGATTCTGTAAGATGAGTAAAGTGATTTTCAGAGATTTCTGGATTTTTGGGAATGTCTGAAAACCGATGGTATGGATTTGTCCAGTGATATCTTTGAGAATTATATGGCTGAAACGAGGAGGGCCGAGAAGAAATTCCGGAGAATAAAGGGAGGCGTTTAAAGAAGCATAATTTATTGAAATTGAAACTGAATTTGAGTATCCTCTCGAGGATTTTGTTCTTGACAGTATAAATGTATTGTATTATATTGTATTTCAAATCGGATTGAGGGGGTTTTGTTGGCACAGAAAAAAGTTGCGCGCACAATATACATTAATGACGGACAAATGGAGGCTTTGAAGAGACTATCCGAGAAGACCAAGGTCCCCCAGTCCGTCTATGTTAGGGAGGCCCTGGACATGCTTTTGGAGAAGTATTCGGAGCAGTTGAAGTTTGAATTTAAGGAGTATCTCAAAGGGTAATCTCTCATAAGTCACCGAGGACCGGAAGGGAAAGGTAACGTGACAGACCGTTTCCGATTGGCTTATTTAAAATCAACGGCCTCTGAAAGAGCCGACTTCGCCGAATCTTTTTCAACCTATGATCCCGGTGATACTGGAAAAATGCCGGATGCCTTCTCTCCTCTTCCAGAACGTAATGTTTTGAAAACTCTCTCCTCCGAAGCCATTCTGAAACAGGCGAAAGCGGATTTGAAGAACCCCGATTCGAAGGTGAGAATTTTGGCGATAAAATATTACTTAGAGAAATCATACCCCTCGATCCCTCTTTCCGTCCTCCAGGAGATTTTATCCGATCGAGACCCGAATGTCAGAGCTGAAGCGCTCCAGTCCCTTGTCAAATTTCGAAGTTCCATCATCTCCCCTTTATTAAAGAAATATCTTAGAGATAGCGACCCAAGGGTCAGGATCACTGCCCTCCGAGGGATGTTTCAATATCAAGAAAAAATTGATCCAAACATCTTGCTCCAATGCTTGAGTGATGAATCGACTTGGGTGAGACGGAAAGTGGCCACCTTATTGGGGTGGGCACGAATAGAGGGTGCCTTCCCCGTCCTAGTGGAGTTGTCAAAGGATCGGGATCCGATGGTGAGAAAGGCAGCCCTATTTTCTCTGACCACGGTTTATCCTGACGAGAGCGAAGATCGCCTAATGGAGGCCATGACCGACACAGACCAAGCTCTTCGACAATGGGTGAAATTCACCTTAGAGAGAATAGCGGCCAGGCCGCTGAAAAGAAAAGGGCTTTTCTAATGAACCGAGATTGAGGACAGAAGAATATCGATGGCGACTCACTCGTTACCCCTTATTCAAAAGGCTCAAATCTTAGGAGACATCGTCTACTCGCCGATGGCCTTTGCGAAGCTCCTCGGAATCTCGAAGCAAGACCTCCTTGAGAAAGAGGCGAGAGGAGTCCTCCCCCCTCCAAAGAGGGATTCCGGTCAGGAGCGTTATTATAAGCCGGAGGACGTTAGTAGGTACCGGAACTACTTGGGCTTTCCTTCCCCTATCAAATCTATCCGAAAACAGCTCTTCCTCAACTTTAAAGGGGGGACAGGAAAGAGCACCATCTCTGCCTCTTATGGTTTTCGCCTCGCTCAGATGGGAGCCCGAACACTCTTGATTGATTTGGATCCACAAGGCCACCTGACACAATGCCTTGGCCTCAACAGTCAACAGTTTCCCAAAACGCTGTTCAGTGCCCTCATTGAAAAGGAAGAGATGGAAAAGATCATTGTCAAAACGGATCTCCCCACACTGGACATCATCCCCTCGAACCTCAACCTCTCACCTGTTGAACTCTCGCTCTTCTCCATGAATTCAAGAGAGTTTCGTTTGAAGAGGCTTATCAATTCCGTAGAGAAGCAATATGAACTGATTGTGATGGATGCCTCCCCCAGCATCGGGCTCCTGAACCTTAATGCGATCCTGGCCTCCAACGACCTCATCATCCCCGTCTTGGCCGATTTCCTTTCCTACCATGGACTTAAGATTCTCTTCGAGACCCTCTCCACGATCGAAGAGGATTTTTCTTTTGTGTTTGAAAATATTTTCATCTTCCTGAACCGTTACAACGAGTCCCACCGCATCTGCAAACGCTCGAAAAAGGCGCTGGAAACCCACTATGGGAAATACCTCCTCGACACGGTGGTCCGTCAGGATACGAAAATTGCGGAGGCAACAAGCCAAGGAACCCCGATCTTTCTATTCGCCCAGTCCTCGAAGGGCGCGACAGATGTTCAAAGCTTAATTGATGAGATATTAGAACCGAAAGGAGCGGATCATGTCGGATGAATTTACTAACAACGTTGCACAAAAATTCCCTAACACCCTGAACAAGGAGCCGATCGAAAGGCCGTGGGATGTTGCGGAGGTTCATTCCCTCTCTCCCCTGAGGAAACCTGTTGAGGAATCCAAAAAAGATGATTTGACAGAACGAATTGATACGCTTTATTCCGAGCTTCGTTCCTCTTTGACAGTGCGATCTGCGTTGGAACTCGACCTGAAGAAGGCCAATCGAATTCTTGGAGAGGTGAACCGGGTCAAGGCAGAGGTGGAGAAGATTGTTGAGATGTTAAGGGTGATGGACGAATACATGAGAGAACGGATCAAGTGATCTCTTTCCCCTTTTTCAGAGAGCCGGGGGAAGGAGGGCCGAATGGCTGAGGAGGATACAGGATGAAACCAAGAAGTCAGGTGGTCACGGCCGATGGGTTCGATACAAATGTTGCTGAGAAGATGCCGAAGATCAGGAAGCTTGAAGAATCCCTTGCTTCACCCTTGGAGGCGGAGCGCCAGACTCTGGAGGAAGATCCTCTCCAGTCCATACCGGAGATGAGAACCCCGGAGACTCAGGCGGAGAGGAAGGTGATCTTCGAACCTCCAAAGAAAGGGGTTGGGCTTGAGCAGGGGCTGGATGTCCTGAACCTGATCGAAGACCTTCATGCTCAGCTTCTCGCGTCGGCCCAGACCAAGAGGGCATTGGAGATGGACCTGGCTTCTTACAAGAAGAGCGTCCAGCAATTCGCCCGGGATAATCAAGAATTACGGCGTCAACTGGAGACCCTGGGCAGAGAAAATCAAAGGTTCAAAGAATCCCAGTCTGAATCCATCTACCTTCAAGAGGAGAATGCGGACGCCCTGGAGAGAATCAAGGCCCTTCAACAGGAATTGAGGGAGATGAACGAAACCTTGACCAGAGCGACTCAGGAAAGAGAGGAGACCTTCGATCGGATTCGTGATCTGCAATCCCAGATAGAACGGAATGAGGTGGCAAAAATCAGAGAGAAGCTGAAAGAGAGAGAAGCTTCTCTTTTCTCTGAGGAAAACCGAGATCTGCAATCCAGATTGGAGGAGGCTCTCACCGTAAACAGGGATCTGGAGGCAAAGTACGAAACCTTGAAGAAATCCTTCAGTGAAGTCAGAGAATCTCTCATCTTTTTGAGGGATTCCTGCAAGGCAAACTACTATAATCTGTCGGAAAACGCTGAATAGAAAAGCATGTTTAAACAAAGGCAATATGTCCCCTTAACTGCAACGCGAAAATGTCCCCTTGATTGTGTTTCAATTTAGTGCGTTTTAAAAGGAGCAAGTGTTTTCTGATCATTGGGTACCAAATCCAGAGTACAACGAATCGCCAGGATGCGTTAGAAACGGTGATCATCTCCTTCCCCATAGGTTAATATCCACCCAAAAACCCAATTTCATGCTGTTCATGAGCCCTGTGCCGAAGGAGCTTGTGCTGACGGAGCGGAAGCCCAATAAACCCATTGGTCAGGGAAAGTCCCTTTGATGTGTCGAGTATGTTTAAGCGCCCGAACCGGCTCTCGAAGCTCTGTTGAAGGATGTTTCGCGATGACTTGATCCTGGTAATAGACCCTCCATGACCCATTAAGGAGTTGTCGGACTTCGACTTGAGCCTTGGCATAGGAGCGCCGGTTGGGACCGGGAAGAACATCCAAAATCAGACCTCCAATCCGAACACTGTTATCATTGCCTACGACCGAGCGGTAGCGGAAGCTGATCAATCGGTCCAGATCGAGCTCTTCAGGCACCTTGCGCCAGGCTTTCTCAGATTCTCGGGCAGGGATCGCAAAACGACGATTAAACCTTGGGATAAAGGTTTTGAGAAAGCGATTTGCTGCTTCAAGACTCTGGATCCCTTGGAGGCCTAGTTCAGCGATGAGGCGATCCTGCAAGGTCCCAAAGAGTCTTTCGATTCGCCCTTTGGCCTGCGGGGAGAGTGCCGCAATGGACTCAATGCCCAAGGCCTCAAGCGCCAAGCCCACCTGAGTCGGTTCCTGACGACCAGCCAACTGTTCTTCCAAGCTCCAATGCGAATCATTTCGATGAAGCGACCCATGACGATCGTGATACATCACCAAAGGAATCCCATAATGCTTAACCACCTCTCGAAGCAGCCACAGATACCCTGACGAGCCTTCAAAAGGAAAAAACCGGGCCACCAGCAGTTTGCCGGTTGCATCATCCATGGCGGCCATCAGACAACACGCAGGCTGCTCTGGACCTAACCAGTGATGGGGACTTCCATCCCAAAGCACCATGGCCCCCTCCTGAGCCTTTCGCTCCCGACGCTTGCGGTGCCCAGGTGCTCGACGACGGCGCTTGGGTGCTACCCCTGCCTTACGCCTTAACTTCCTCACTGTCTCTCGGCTCAACTCAATCTGATGCTCCTCGGACAACTTCTCCGTAAAATGCATATCATTAAAATCCTCGTAGAGCCCTTTGGAGAGCTCGAGAACTTTCTGACGGATGGAATCCGCCGTAAGGTTCCATGGAGCGCGCCCCGTGTTTCCATGGATGATGCCTTTCACTCCCTTGACTCGAAGCGCTCTTCGAATTCGTTTGGCCTGCCGGTAGGACACACCTATCTTCTCTCTTGCCTCCTTCAAGGTGATCTTTCCTCCCTCCACCAAACCCATTACCTGCCACCTCTGTAGCTGCTTCTGACTCATAAGTATCTTTTCCCCTTTCATAGGGGACATTTTAGCTT
>Ga0335070_10003054_pt1 | contig 19458 bp, 19 predicted proteins | sample Lox_Sample_13_FD_206722 | JGI IMG/M metagenome (GOLD analysis project Ga0335070, IMG submission 206722) | Soil microbial communities from Loxahatchee National Wildlife Refuge, Florida, United States - Lox_Sample_1.3 | ecosystem: Environmental > Terrestrial > Soil > Wetlands | place: USA... | reverse complement strand
ATTTATGATGGGTCTTCCAATATAGATACTAAATAAAATATTTATAAACCTTTGCACAATTGGTTTATGTCATTGCGGTCTTGCGAGGCAATCTCGTAAGTTACTAATGCAATGACTGAAGAAGAGCTCTGCTAATAATTAGTAAGGCTATAGTTTCCTGAAAAGGTCTACCATTTCAATGGCGGACATGGCGGCGTCCCATCCCTTGTTTCCCGCTTTGGCCCCCGCCCTTTCAATAGCCTGTTCGATGGTATCCGTGGTCAGTACACCGAAGGCAACAGGAATCTCAGTTTCCAGGCCGACGCTCGCTATCCCCTTCGTGACCTCGGCGCTGATATATTCAAAATGGGGCGTAGCCCCTCTGATTACCGCACCAAGACAGATCACCGCATCGAACTTCGCAGTCTTTGCCAGCCTCTTGGCCGTTGCAGGTAACTCAAACGCGCCCGGAACCTTGTAGACCTGGATGTCTTTTTCGTCCGCCCCCGCCCTTGTCAAGGCATCGACGGCGCCGTCAATAAGCCTCCCGCAGATAAAATCGTTGAAGCGACTTGCGACAATGCCGAACTTCATCCCCTTGGCGACCAGCTTTCCTTCTATGATCCTTGGCATATTCCCCTCTCCATGGTGAGACTTGAAAAATTTATACTTCCAACAAATGCCCCATCTTTTTCTTTTTTGTCTTAAGATACTTAATGTTGCTGTCAGTTGGCTTTATTTCAATGGGAACGCGGTCTGTAATGGTTAAACCGTACCCCTCAAGGCCGACAATTTTCTTGGGATTGTTGGTCATGAGTCTCATCTTTCTGACACCAAGATCGGCCAGGATCTGGGCACCGATGCCGTAATCACGCAAGTCTGCCTTGAAACCGAGCGAGATATTGGCCTCAACGGTATCTTTCCCACGCTCTTGCAATTCGTAAGCCTTGATTTTATTAACCAGGCCGATACCCCTGCCTTCCTGGTGCATATAAACGATTACGCCTTTTCCCGCCTCATCCACCATCTTCATGGCTTGATGGAGCTGGAAGCCGCAGTCGCACCTTTCTGATCCGAAAACGTCGCCGGTCAGGCATTCAGAATGAACCCTCACCAGTACTTCGTCTTCAGGCTCAATCTCTCCCTTGACCAACGCGACGTGCTTCATGTCATCGACGTCATTTTCATATACGATGAGTTTGAATTTGCCCCCGTGGCTTGTGGGGATCGTAGCCGTCGCTGCCCTTCTGATCAGGGATTCATGCTGCATTCTGAACTGGATCAGGTCAGCTATGGTCGCTATCTTCAGGCCATGCTCCTTTGCAAAGACCTCCAAGTCCGGCATCCGGGCCATTGTGCCGTCATCCTTCATGACCTCACATATCACACCCGCAGATTTCAATCCGGCCAACCGCGCCAGATCCACCGAACCTTCCGTCTGTCCGGTTCTTACCAGTACACCGCCCTTTTTAGCGCGTATAGGGAAGACATGTCCCGGGCTGACGATGTCATCGGATGATGCTCCGTCGGCAACGGCTGTCTGTATCGTTGTCGCCCTGTCGGCAGCAGAAATACCCGTGGTCACTCCGCGCTTGGCTTCTATGGATACTGTAAAGTTGGTGCCGAAACAAGAACGGTTATCCGATACCATGGGAGTCAAACTTAGTCTGTCCGCAATCTCTTCACTGAGTGACAGGCATACGAGTCCCCTCCCGTATTTTGCCATGAAATTAATTGCATCCGGCGTAACAAATTGTGCCGCCATGCAGAGATCACCTTCGTTTTCTCTGTCTTCATCGTCCACTAAAATAATCATTTTGCCACTTTTAATATCAACTATGGCTTCTTTTATTGTACTTACACTCATCTTGCACCTGCTGTTAATTAAATCCTAAATCCCCCTGCACTCCCCCTTTTCTAAAGGGGGGATGGGGGGATTTTTATTTTATGAATCCATGTTCCGCAAGGAATTTCATATCAATTCCCTTGCCTGTACCTGGGTTGAGAAATTTTTCCACATATTTTCCGATAATATCCGTTTCAATATTAACCGGATCACCCACCTTTTTAAATCCCAATGTCGTGTTCCGCGCCGTGTGAGGAATTATATTAACATAAAATCTGTTTTTTTCACAGCGATTTACAGTTAAACTTATCCCGTCAACTGCGACTGATCCCTTTTCCACGATGTACCGGCTTAATTCGGAATCGATTTCCACACCGAACTGAATTGAGCCGGCCTTGTTGATTTTTTCCTGAATCTTTCCCACTCCGTCCACATGGCCCAGAACCAGGTGTCCTCCTAAAAAGCTGTTCATCCGCAAGGATTTTTCCAGGTTTACCGCGTCTCCGGGTTTGAGTAATTTAAGGTTTGTCCTGGCCAGGGTCTCTGCCGATACGTCCGCGGAAAATTCCTTGCCCGTTTTATGAGTTACCGTAAGACAGGCGCCGTTTATGGAAATACTGTCACCAATATTGGTGTCATCTAAATTCATGGAGGTCTCGATTACAAGAAGGGCATCCTCCCCTTTCTTCGTTAACCGCTTCACGGCCCCCATACTTTCTATAATTCCTGTGAACATAACCGGTAGTTTTCCTGTTTGTGACGGCTACTTGGTGTCGTCCTTCTTTACACTGAGAAAATCCTTGAGTTCATCCAAAAAATCGCTTACGTCACGGAATTCTCTATATACCGATGCGAACCTCACGTAGGCGACTCCGTCCAGATTCTGGAGCTCCTTCATGACCTGTTCCCCGACGACGGACGCCGGGATTTCTTTATCGGGATACTCCTGACAGCGCTGTTCAATTCTCTCCACTATGCTTTCAATTACATCAGTACTAATGGGGCGCTTTTCACAGGCCTTCTTGATGCCGGAACGTATTTTCGTCCTGTCGAAGGGTTCCCTCCGGCCGTCTTTTTTGACTACCGTCGGGAGAACTTCTTCCACAAATTCATATGTCGTGAAACGTTTTCCGCAGGATACGCACTCCCGGCGTCTCCTGATGGCATCGCCGTCCTTGCTGATCCGGGAGTCTATTACCTTGTTCTCTGCATTACCACAAAAAGGACACTTCATAACTTGGACACCTTTACACCGGCTTCCTTTAAAATATCCTCTGCCAGTTTATCCCTGTAGATCGCCTTTATAACAACCATCTTGATGCCGGCGTTGATGATCATCTTGGCGCATATGACACAGGGTTGATTGGTACAGTAGAGGGTTGCATTGTTCACACTGACTCCGTGGAGTGCAGCCTGAATAATGGCATTCTGCTCCGCGTGAAGCCCCCGGCATAGTTCATGGCGTTCGCCGGAAGGGACCCCCAGTTGTTCGCGCAGGCATCCCACATCCAGGCAATGATTGAGGCCTGATGGGGCCCCATTATAGCCTGTAGCCAGCAATCTCCGGTCCTTCACCAAAACCGCGCCGACGCTTCGTCTCAGACAAGTGGAGCGCCTTGAGACAAGTTCGGCAATATCCATAAAATATACATCCCATGTCGGCCGCTGGTTTTTTTTGCCTACAGTTTTAGGTTTCGTTTGCACTGCCTTGGCTTTACCCATCAGTCCTTCAATATCCTTTCACGATTAAGGTCAAAACTTTCACAGTGCGAATCACTTTGCTTCCTCAATCCGCTTTTCGTTTAAACCCGTTTTTCAATTGCCTCGATTTTATCGATGCGCTTCTGATGACGGTCTCCCTCAAATTCTGTACTCAACCAAAGGCGCGTGATTGATTTCGCCGCTTCTTTCTCTGTCCGCCGGCCGGCCAGCACAAGGATGTTCGTATCGTTGTGCTGCCTGCTCATGCGGGCAGTCTCTTCATCGAGGCATACAACTGCCCTGACGTGCGGGAACTTGTTGGCGACAATAGCCATGCCCACACCGGAGCCGCATAGCAGAATACCCCGGTCAAACTCTCCGGAAGAGACCCTTTCGGCCACTCTTGCGCCAAAGTCGGGATAATCGACAGGCTGTCCGCTGTCAGTACCGACGTCGGTTATTTCATATCCCAGGTCCACAAGGTATTGCCTGATAGTTTGTTTTAGAGGAAATCCGGCGTGATCGCAACCTATAATTATTTTAGCCATGTAATTAGCGTTCGCTGAATTTTTTGAATATGAGTACAGCATTGACACCGCCAAATCCAAATGTATTGGACATGGCCGTTTGAATATCCTTTTTTTGCGCGGCATGGGGAATATAATTGAGATCACATTCAGGATCAGGGTTATCCAGATTGATAGTCGGCGGGATGATGCCTTCATAGATAGACATCACCGAAATAATAGCCTCCACACCGCCTGAGGCACCCAGGAGATGGCCGGTCATGGATTTTGTAGAACTCACGGAGAGTTTAGATGTGTGCCTGCCAAAGACCTTTTTAATGGCCTGGGTTTCACAAATATCATTGGACGGCGTCGCGGTGCCGTGGGCGTTGACATAGTCGATATCGCCGGGGCTCATCTGGGCGTCATGCAGAGCTGCTGCCATGCATCTCGCCGCTCCTTCATGGCCCGGCGGAGGCGCTGCCATGTGGTAGGCGTCGCTCGTCATCCCATATCCGACCACTTCCGCGTAGATCCTGGCACTTCTGTCAAGAGCTGATTTTAATTCTTCCAGGATCACAATCCCGCACCCTTCTCCCATGACGAAACCGTCCCGGTCACGGTCAAAGGGGCGGCTTGCTTTTTCAGGCAGGTCATTTTTGACGGACATCGCCCTCATTGCGTTAAACCCGCTTATGCCGAGGGGTGTAATAGCCGCGTCCACGCCGCCTGCGATCACAACATCGGCATAATTGCCGGATATAATCCTCATGGCATCCCCGATGGCGTTAGTTCCTGAAGAGCAGGCAGTGGCCGGACAATTTATCGGGCCCTTTGCTCCAAACCTGATCGACACGTTGCCGGCACCAAGATTTGCAAGAACAGCAGGGATGGCAAAGGGGGACACCTTCCCGGGGCCGCCATGGAGTATTTTTTCTTTTTCTCTTTCCAGGGTTGCAAGGCCGCCGATTGCCGACCCTATGATTACACCGGCTCTTTCAGCGTTTTTCTCGTTGATGCTCAATTCCGCGTCAGCCAGAGCCATCTCGGAGGCAGCCAGGGCGTAAATAATGAAGTCATCAAACTTGCGAACTTCTTTTTTGCTTATAAACTTGAGGGCGTCAAAATTCTTCAGTTCACCGGCGATTCTTGTTCTGTATCCGGTCGCGTCGAATTTAGTTATTTTCCCGATTCCTGATTTTCCCTTGCGGATTTCCCTCCATGTATCTTCGGCGGTATTGCCGAGAGGCGTAACCGCGCCGATCCCTGTTATAACGATTCTTCTTTTTGAAGGAGTCTGTTTTCCTCGCGTCATGTAAGATTAGGTTACCCCTTTGCTCCTGAGGAAATTGATCACATCTTGTATAGTACGGATTTTTTCCAGCTCCTCATCGGAGATCTGCAATCCGAAATTTTCTTCCATTTCCATGATCAGTTCGACTAAGTCGAGGGAATCGGCTCCCAGATCATCTATAAAGGATGCCTCCGGTACACATTCCTCTTTAGTAACATCCAGATGCTCCATTATAATTTCTATAACTCTGTCTTCGAGTTTCATTAACCTTCCCTCCTCAAGTGTATAAACAATTTATGATGAAGTACCCTGCATGAGAGCTTTGATAAACCCCCTTTTTCTTGAGGGGGTTGTGATATGGCGTTTATTGGTTACTGTCGAGTAATAGTTCCTAAGTGATTTTTTCAACAGGGACCACCTGCCGCCCCTTATATGTTCCGCAGTTGGGGCAGACGTGATGAGACAGCTTCGGTTCACCGCACTGCGGACATGCAGAAGCCAGTGAAGGCTTAAGAAAATCATGCGATCTCCTCTTATTTCGCCTTGTCTTTGAATGTCGTTTAACTGGATTTGGCATAATTATTTTCCTTTATAGAAGTTTATTTTTTATCTGAAATTTTAAGGTTTTTTAAAACAGCCAGGCGCTCATCGATAAATTCTGAGCGGCAGCCGCAGCTTGCCGTGTTGATATTAATCCCGCAATATGGACATAACCCCTTGCACGTATCCTTGCAAAGGACTTTGATCGGAATTTGCAGCACAATTTGCTCGAATATCAGACCATCCAGATCGATTACATCATCCTGATAAAACCCATATTCGAGGTCTTCGGAACTTAATTCCTCTTCCGTAAGTCTGTCTTTCGCCGGAACAAATGTGTATCTGAAAGAACTTTTTATCGGGGAATTAGTAACTTCCAAACACCGGGAGCAATTGGCTACAACTGTTGCTTCCAGGTTTCCTTCGATAAATACGGACTCACGCATTTTTTTTACAGAACAACGAACGTCAACCCCTTGTAGGGAAAAATCACTTTTTTCCCTTTCAGGCAAAAGTTCCCGAAACCAATCGCTATCTTTATGAAACTGAAGGTTCAGTCCCTCATCCGGGATGTTGCTGATAATGATCTTCAATTTGCGTCCTTAATTATATAAATTGTGATCCCGGTATGCGATGAGTCGACGTTTGTAAGGTGCGAAGTAGATTACAAATTGGCCTTATTGTCAAGCATAATTTTATGGTTTGAAATCCGGCTTGACAAACGAATGATGAGCGCCATATAAGGGAGTTCATCAAAACAATGGACTTGGTTGATAAAATGACGCAGCAAGAAATAGTCAGAACACGTTTTGCCCCGTCTCCCACAGGATTTTTACATATTGGAGGTGCGAGAACCGCACTTTTTGCGTGGCTTTATGCCCGGCACTACAGTGGCAAATTCGTTCTCAGGATAGAGGATACCGATCAGCTTCGCTCGACGGAGGAATCAACTAGGGCGATCCTCGATGCCCTCACGTGGCTTGGGCTTGACTGGGATGAGGGACCGTTTTTTCAGGCACAGCGTGTGGATATGCACAGGCAAATGGTAGAAAAGCTCCTGGATGAAGGGAAGGCCTATTACTGCGTATGCACACCCGATGAGCTGGAAGAGAAGAGGAAGAGGGCTCTCGCGGAGGGCAGAAAACCGAAATATGACGGTACGTGCCGGGATAAAAATCTTCCCAAGTCGGCGAATTCCGTGGTTAGGTTCCGATGCCCGCATACAGGCGTAACGGTGGTGGATGACCTGGTTAAAGGGATGATCACCTTTAGCAACGAGGAACTGGATGATCTGGTCATAGAAAGAAGCGACGGCTATCCGACGTACAACTTTGCTGTTGTCGTAGACGATGCCCAGATGGAAATAACACATGTGATCAGAGGGGATGACCATGTCAACAATACGCCGCGGCAGATCCTTCTTTATGAGGCGTTGGGATATAAAATTCCCCAGTTCGGCCATGTCTCCATGATCATGGGGTCGGATAAGACGCGGCTCAGCAAACGCCATGGTGCGACATCCGTTATGGCTTACAAGGAAATGGGGTATCTGCCTGAGGCCCTGGTCAATTACCTGGTCAGGCTCGGCTGGTCATACGGGGACCAGGAGATATTTTCTTTGGATGAGCTCATCCGTTTGTTTTCCCTTGATTCGGTTGGTAAGTCCGCCGCCATATTCAATCCGGAAAAACTCCTCTGGCTGAATCAGTACTATATTAAGGAGTGCCCGCCAGAGAGGCTTGTCCAGGAGATGATACCCTTCTGGAAGCGACTGGGAGTTGATACCACCGATCAGGTCCTTCTCGGGAATGTGGTTAATGACCTTAAATCAAGGGCAAAGACCCTTGTTGAACTTTCCGAATCAAGCCTGTTTTACTTTACGGCCGATGTTGCCTATGAAAGCGAGGCAGCGAACACATTTCTGAAGACGGAAATGGCTGATCATCTCAAGGCTGTAGCTGAAGGAATTCCCTCTTTACACGATTATTCGAAAAAGGGGATGGAGGCGTTTCTGCGAACCCTGGCGGAAAAGAGAGGCATCAAACTCAAAGTGATAGCCCAGCCGCTCCGGGTTGCTATTACAGGAAAGACTGTCAGTCCTGGCATTGACGAGGTTATGATCACTCTCGGCAAGGAGAGGGTGATTAAAAGAATCAATAAAGCCATCGAGTATATCAAGCACAGAGGCTAATCTACATCCTGAGACCCCCTTCGATAAAGGGGGATGTAGGGGGATTTTTTTTCGTCACTCCCGCGCAGGCGGGAATTCAGGCCTGTCCCCCGCTGGCGGGGGTTGGGGGTGGCTGGCAATCCAGTCATCTTAACCATCATTTCTTAAGAGAGATCTTCACCTTTTTCAGTCACTCCCGCCCTCCTTTTGTCATTCCCGCAAAAGTCGGAATCCAGAAGGTCTTTTGTCTTTTGCCCATGTCACTCTGAGCTATGTCACAGTGAGCCTGTCGAACTGCGAACGGAGAGTTGAACCTGTCCCGTACTTGATACGGGGGAATCCAGGCCTATCCCCCGCTGGCGGGAGTTGGGGGATTTAGAACTTCCTAAATTTTCCTGAATACTGGTTGTCCCCCGCTGGCGGGGGTTGGGGGTGGCTGGCAATCCAGTCATCTTAACCCTCATTTCTCAAGAGAGATTTTCACCTTGACTTTTCACAACCGATTGTTTAAAAAACCACCTCCCCAATCGTTTATTCCCAAATCATGGTCCCATCGTCTAGTGGTTAGGACGCTGGCCTCTCACGCCGGAAACTCGGGTTCAAGTCCCGGTGGGACCACCATAAAATTCACACGAATTTGATGCTTTTCCTTCGCGTTGTTCATTTTTCCAGAAGATGGAATAGCGGCCGTGCGGCAGGACCGCCCGAGTAGCTATCACCGGGGAAGACTTTATGAGACATCTTCACACGCCTGCCAATTAATTCCATTCCCACTTTATCTGGCGGTAAATCAGCCAGGTTGCCTGCAATCCACGGGCCTTCGTCAAGCTCAACAAGAACGACGATGTATGGCGCCTCCCCTTCTCGACCCAAAGGCGCAACAAAAGTCTGTGTGAATGTTTTTATTTTGCCTGTTCCTTTCAATTGGACAATCTCCAGGTCGATCCCTCCACATTCCTGGCAGGTCATTTTGGGCGGGCATGTATAAACTTTACATTCCTTGCACTTAATGCCAAGGAGATTATTTTTTTTCAGAGCTTCGTTGTATGTTTTGAAATCCAGTTTGTATTCCATTGCACCCCTCCGCTAACCATCAATCTATCTTCAAAACAAGATTTATTATGATCCCATCACCACCAAGGGTGTCCACTAAACCTACTTTAGCGCCTTCAACCTGACGCCCGAGATCAACAAGATCTCCCCTTAACTGATGCACGATCTCAGAAACCTGCGAGGCGCCCGTAGCGCCAATAGGATGTCCTTTCGCTTTCAAGCCTCCTGAGATATTAATCGGTATTTTTCCATTGATCTTGGTTTCACCTTTTTCCCAGAGTTCTCCACCCTTGCCGAAATCTGCAAAGCCGAGGCTTTCCACGGCTATAATGCTGGCGATGCTGAAACAGTCGTGAAGCTCACATACATCTATGTCCCCGGGACCCACACCAGCCATGTTGTATGCCTGCTTAACGGAAATCTCACGGGCTCTCAGTCTCGGAAGATACTTATATTGGGAGCTGATTTTCCCTGATGATGACTGTCCCACGCCGGCGATATAAACAGGTTTGTCGGTAACCTTTCTCGCTATGTCGTCCGATGTAATGATGATCGCTGCGGCGCCGTCTGAAAAAGGGCAGCAATCAAGAAGTTGTAAGGGAGACGTAACCATGCAGCCATTAAGCACTTGATCCACTGTTATTTCCTTCTGGAATTGGGCCTTGGGATTTTTCGTGCCGTAGTAGTGAGATTGAACTGAAACTTGCGCCATCTGTTCTTTGAGTTTCTGCAAAGGAATATTATAGTGATGCGCGTAGAGGTGTGCCAGCATCGCAAAAACACCAGGGAAGGTAAAGCCTGCGGGATATTCATAATGGCTGTCGCCAAACATGGCGAATGTCCTGGTAGCCAGGGCTGTTCCCATGGCGGTGGCCTTCTCAGTACCACCCGCCAGAACAATGTCATAAAAGCCGGATGCGACCCACATGAAGGCATCCCTGATTGCCATAGTCGCCGACGCACACGCCCCTTCAAATCTTGTCGCAGGGATATTGAAGCAGCCGATGTCATCGGCCAGGAAGGATTGCACCATTCCCTGCCCTTCGGAGAAATCTCCCAGTACATTACCGATGAAAGCGGCCTGTATATCTTTCGGCTTCAGTTTGGCATCCATGATGGCTTCCATAGACGCTTCCGCAAGCATCTCTACCGATGTCTTTGGGCAGTTAAACATAAATTTCGTATGACCGGTGCCGATCACAGCAACTTTCCTCATTTTCATTCCTCCATATCTATTTTGCCGCCATCCGGAGCGCCGCATCAAGTCTGATGATCTCTCCGTTCAGCATCGGGTTTTCGATGATCTGCTGCACCAGTTGCGCGAATTCCTGCGGGCGTCCCAAGCGTTGGGGGAAGGGGGGCATCTTGGCAAGGGTCTCGCGAGCAGCTTCCGGCAGGCCCTCCATCATCGGTGTGTTAAAAAGACCCGGGGCGATTGTCATCACCCTGATTCCATAGTCGGCAAACTCCCTGGCCAAAGGCAGCGTCATACCAACAACGCCTGCTTTAGAAGCACTGTAGGCGGGCTGGCCGATCTGCCCATCAAAGGCCGCGGCAGAGGCCGTGTTGATAATCACTCCCCGCTCTCCTTCCGCATTCGGTGCGTTCTTTACCATGTGTTCAACGGCAAGCCTGATGACGTTGAAAGTGCCAGCCAGGTTTATTTGAACGACTCGGTTGAAATTTGCCAGAGGCATCGGCCCCTTTTTTGTGAGGGCCTTTCCCGGATCCGCCACGCCTGCGCAATTAATCACAACGTTGATTCCTTCCATTGACTCCACCACCTTCAAGATCGCTGCATGTACACTTTCGCCGCTTGTGACATCGGCTTTGGCAAAAATTACCTTCGGGCCAAGTGCGGACGCCAGTTGTTCTCCTCTTTCCACAGCAAAGTCCAGGATCGCTATGTTTGCGCCCTCCAATGCCAGCCCGCGGACGCAGGCCTCTCCGAGTCCCGATGCGCCGCCTGCCACAATTACTTTGCACTCACCAACTTTCATTATTCCATCCTTTCAACCTTTGCTCTGCATATAGAAATTTTTCTTAAGGGCAGACCGGAGTTCACCCCTGAGATCGGGGTGGGCGATATTGATCAGGGCCTCGGCGCGCTGTCTCCTTGATTTATACCGCAGGTCGGCAATACCGTATTCAGTCACTACGTAATGCGCATATGTTCTCGGAACTGTTATAGGAGATCCGGGGGGCATGTCCGGAACAATAGATGTGATCAGGGAACCGTCCTTTGTTTTTCTGGAGGAATAAAGCAGCGTGATCGCCTTGCCTCCTTTAGAGTGAAATGCGCCAAACTGAAAATCCAGTTGTCCTCCGGAGCCGCTCACCATTCTGTGACCTACGCCTTCAGAGTTGATTTGACCGCTAAAATCGACCATCAGGGCCATATTCATGGCTATCATGTTTGGGAATTGGGCCACAAATGACGGATTGTTTGTATAGCCTACAGGATACATGAGACATGTTGGATTTTCATGTATATAATCGTACATGCTCTGGTCCCCCAGGCAGAAAGTTGCGACAGTGATTCCTTTATGGAAAGGCTTTCTGTCATTAGTTACAATTCCTTTTTCAATAAGCTGCGGAAGCCCGATGGGATACATCTCTGTGTGCACTCCCAGGTCATGTTTTCCCTCAAGTCCGGCGACGACCGCTTCTGGTATCTGTCCTATTCCCATCTGTATCGTGTCTCCGTCATTTATCAGTTCGAGCACATACTCTCCGATCTTCTTTTCACGATCTCCGGGTGTAGCCCTGCCCAGCTTGGGTACCGGTTTGGAGTTTTCGAAAAACAAATCAAACTCAGAAACATGCAGCCAATTTTCACCATAAACAGTCGGTTGTTGATCATTAACCTCGCCTATTGTGAGGCGTTGCTTTCCTGATGACCTTCCCATTCTTATTGCTCTCATGGAATAGAAGTTCGTCAGACCGAGATTGACATAGCCCTGCTTGTTGGGCGGTGTAACCTGGCAGACATAAACGTCCGACCATGTCCCGTAGCGCTCGCCCAGATCATGGCTCTGTTCCGGATAGAAATCGCAAAAACGAGACTCTATGATCTTTCGTGAAAGGGGCATACCGAAACTTGGATGTAAGTTGATATGGCTGTCAAGCTTTAACATGAATTCCAGATCGTAAAGTTTGGAAGGGCGGACCGGTACCGTGTCAGAAATTGTCACATTTTCCAACTCCTGCCATCGGCCAAGGACGGCATCGAAGAAATCCGGGGAACAGGCACCCGCTGCGAGACCTATGCCTATGAAGTCTCCCGACTTTATCTGTTTTGCTACCTCGTCCAGTGAAAACAGCTTCTTTTCATATTCTTCTTTCCATGACATAGTCCCATCCTTTAAAAAAAGTTTTTAGAATGTTTCTTTCAAGATTTGTGAAAGTGGACACCGTAATTAAACTCTCCGTTGTCGATGACAATCTGCCCGGTCTTAGAATTTATTGTCCTCCACAGGGCATTACTATCCGTAGTCTTCCAGATGTGGGTTTCAATCGGGTCGCCGGGATAGAGTGGCCGCGTAAAACGGCAGTTCAGCCGCCTGACCATTTCCGGCCTTCCGGGACAGATGCTTGCCATGATGGCGCGACAGGCATAACCGAGCGTGCACAACCCGTGCATGATGGGCCTGTCAAAACCTGCTCTTCTGGCGAACTCAGGATCAACATGGAGTGCAAAGACATCACCGGAAAGGCGGTAAAGAAGGGGCTGGTCAGGAGAGGGGTGCGCCTCCACAACTACATCCGCTTTTTTTTCTGGAATCGACACTGACCGCAAAGGGGCATCCTTGCCGCCAAAACCTCCATCGAAACGGCTGAATATGCTGAAAATAGCGGTGAAGAGCATCTCGCCATTTGAATGATAGGTATCACTTTCGCCGATTATGATAGCGCCCTTTTCTTTTTTATCATAAATATGGGTGATCCTGCCTTCGGTGGTCATAGTCCCCGATGTGGGTATGGGGCGGTGGAATATCAGTTCCTGTCCGCCATGTAGGACGCCCGACATATTCACATTGGCCAGCCGGGAAGCCTCAAAAAAAAATTGCACAATCGACGCAATCGAAAAAGTCGGTATCACTTTCAAATCTTTTTCATAGACATAGCTTAGTTCATCAAATCCTGATCCAATGCCTAGAGCGTAAAGAATCACGTCCCGCAGGGTATAGGTCATGCTTATCGGCCCTATTTTTTTGCCAATTGCATCGAGATTTAAAGCCATTTGTCTTTCATCTCCCCTTACCCTTCAGTTTTAATAGGTCAGTATTGATCATCTCTTGTTACTGCTTCCAGAGCCGCATTGAGCCTTGCCATGGTACCTTCAGAAAAATCCCTCTCTTAAGTTTCTCCAGAAGCCCAATGGTCAGGTTATTGGGCTTATTATTGCTTTTTTAGCCATAAATTAAGATTCCCAGAGGGATTGCAAAGAATAAGGAAATTGTCGTTGCGACCACATGGGCCCAGAAATAGTGTTTGTAGGCATTGGCATGGAAAAGACCCGCAATGGCAAGAGACGTGATGACGAATCCATTGTGAGGCATGGCGTCAAAGGCGCCGGAGGACATGGAGGCGATCCTGTGAACCAACTCGGGGTTGAGTCCGAGGGCAAGGTATTTAGGCGCAAGTGTTTCCAGGATGATGCCGAGACCCCCGGAAGCGGAACCGGTGATCGCTGCCATAATGTTCGTTGCGACGGACAGAGATATGATCGGGTGCATCGGCAGCGTAAGGAGCCAGTCCGACACCACTTTAAACCCTGTAGTTGCAGAAACAGCCATGCCGTAGCCGACATCTGCACAAGTGTTAACGATGGGGATGACCGTGTTTACTGCGCCTTTGTTCAATGTATCAATGATGTTCGCGTAATATTTCCAGAAGAGGATCATGGCCGCTACGACCCCTCCCGTAAGAGCGAGCACGACATCTTTCTTGATATAAGGCAGGTCAACGTTCAGCAGGACGAGAACGACGACGAGAGGGATGAGGCTCAGCCATACGTTCGGCATGGGTCCTGACGAAGCGATTCCGGCCCCCAGGAGACCCGGCGCCGGCTCTTCGTATACTTCGCCTTTTTCCTTCGCCTTCTTGATAATGTAACGGAAATAAAAAACATTGAACAGGGTGACAATAAGCGCTCCCGTAAGGCCGAGGATCGGCGCCGCAGCGGCTGTCGTGGCCATATATTTCGTGGGCATGATGTTCTGGATTTGAGGAGAGCCCGGCAGCATGGTCATTGTGATTGTTACCGCCCCGTAAATGAATGAGGCCAGGAAGAGATGCCAGGGAAGATTCAATTGTTTAAACAGAGGCCGGGCAATCGGAATGACTGCGAAGATGACGACGAAAACACTCACACCGCCATAGGTCAGGGCCAGCGAGACTATGGAGATCGCGAACATCATCCTGATCGGTTTCTCAGTCCCTATTAGCCTCAAAATGCCGTCGGCTATGGATCTTGCAGCCTGACCGTCTTCCATAAACTTTCCAAACAGGGAGCCGGCAAGAAAGATCAGGTAAAATTTCCCCGCATAATTGATGAAACCCTTCATGTAGGGTCCTGTTAGCGCCTGTACGATATTCATATTCGAGAATAGGCATAACAGGACAACGGCAAGGGGGGCTATGATGATGATGTGCCAACCCCTCAGCGCCAGGACAATAATGAACGCCAACGATAAAATAATTCCAATAACACTCCAGTCCATAAAAATTTCCTCCTTATGCTAAGAAATTCGTGAAAATAAAAATCCACGAAGATGGATTTTAAATACCAAATCTGTTCCGTCTTTCCGAAATTCTTCCGCGCCGATCCTTTGACTAGTATTTAGAATGAATTCAATGATCTTCCGCGTATTCAAATTCACTGCCATCGATTAGGTACGTATTGCTTATTTCTTGTTGCTCCTTCTCCAGAGACCCATTTTTTCGGCTTCCTTTATTAGATCATTGCGGAAATCAGGATGGGCTAGGGAAATGATCGCCTCTGCGCGCTGCCATGTTGATTTTCCCTTCATGTGGACGATGCCATGTTCTGTAACAAGGTAAGACACAATGGTACGTGGTGTCGTAACTATCGTGCCGGGTTTGAGCATCGGTACGACGCGCGATGTGGGCACACCTTTCTTGGTGTACATTGAGCCAAAGCAGATAAAAGACTTCCCGCCCTTTGAATGGTAAGCGCCGAGGGCGAAATCCACCTGGCCGCCCGTCCCGGCAAGCTGCTTCGGTCCTGATGACTCGGAGCTCACTTGGCCAAAAAGATCGACTTCTATGCAATTATTGATGGAAATGACCCGGTCATTCTGGCGAACAATACAGGGATCATTGGTGTAGCTCACCGGATAAATGGCGCACATGGGATTGTTGTGCAGAAAATCATACGTCCTCTTTACGCCAAGAGAAAATGTATAGACGATTTTGTGCTGGTCGATGTTCTTCATGGCTCCCGTTACTTTGCCGGCCTCAATCATTCCGAGCATGCAGTCACAGAACATCTCGCTATGTATGCCGAGGTCTTGTAATCCTGATTCTGCAAGCATCCACCCGACGGCGATGGGCATGCCCCCTTGGCCTATCTGAAGGCAGGCGCCGTCCTCCATTTCGTTAACGATCAAGGCGGCTATCTTCTTATCGAGCTCCGTAGGATCGGGAAACGGAAACTCTGGGAACGGCCAGTCAGCTTCGACTATATAGTCTACCTCGGAGATATGCACGGACTCTTCCCGGCCTCCGAGGCAGCGCGGGATATTCGGATTCACTTCCAGGATGATCTTCTTCGCTTTGTCACAAATGGCGCGAGAAAAGGAGCAGGAAGGTCCGAAATTAAAATATCCGTGTTCATCCATGGTCGTTGTAGCGATCATAGCGACATCCAAGTCCATATAGTTCCGGTACCAGCTGGGAACCTCGTGATATAGAATTGGTGTGTACCAACAATTGCCGAGTTCCTGGGACTTACGGTCAACACCCATGTAATGCAGACTCGTGTACCTGAAGTGCTCGGCCGTCGGATCAACCTTGACTACTTCGGGCATGGCCCCCACACGGGTGGTCGAACGGATCTTGACATCCCTGAGTTCGTCCTTCCGCGCCGCCAGAGCCTTATCGAGAAGTACGTTCTGCGTTGCAAACTGACCATACTCCACCCAGTCCCCTGACTTGACAACTCTGACTGCCTCTTCTGGAGTAGCCACCCTCTTTCTATACTCTTCTGCAAGACCCATATGTGTACCTCCTTATTATGTTCCCAAGGTCTACTGGTTACAAGTGAGGACACTTCGCCCAGGAACACGATAGCATCCCTCAAAAAAAGTGTAGATTTCCAGTCCATTTATTTCCGCAATTAACATGCCAGGAGAAAGCATTCAAAGTTATGGATGTAATAGAAGCTCCCTAAAAATTTAACATGTTAAACCGGTTGATATTGCGTAGTTTCTAGGAGATTCACTTTTGAGTACACATCTGTTGCCAGGTAGAGTCGAACAAGATAGTTTGCACTTTAAGAGCGGAGACGGCTTATAAAAGATGGGGATTGGGGATCCTGCGTGTCCTGTTTTATAGACACTTTGAGGCCATGTATTGGTGACTTACATAGTTGATTGCTATTTCCATAATAATATTTGAAGCACGCAAGCTGAGCAAACAGACAGTCTCATACATAAAATGACAGCAGAAAAATTATTTTGCAAAAAATTTGATGCTTTCAGAAGGAGGGCTGAAAATTGCCCCAATGTGATATTGAGTGTCTACTAATTGAGACATGTCTTAATTAGTAGACAAGAGAAGGTGCTTTTTTATATGTTCAGATATTGATGGTTTGGGCGGGGTTTCTTTTTATATTTAACTTCTCGATCTTTTTATAGAAGGTGCTTCTATGAATACCGAGCTCTTTGGCAGTCAATCTGTAGTTATTGTTAGTCCTGGTAAGGGCGTCGATGATTATATCCCGCTCAATCTCTGCGATGATCCTATCAAGCGTTTTCTTTCTCCGAGAGGAAACTTGGACCTTTGCATTGGTCATAATGTGAACAGGCAGATGGGAGGGCAATATTATGTTACCTTCCACAAGACAATAAGTCCGTTCTATTACATTACGCAATTCTCGGACATTTCCCGGCCACGGGTAACGAATAAAGGCGGCGTAAACTTCCGGTGAGATTATAATTCGGTTTCCTTGCTCCCGGTTTAGTCTTTCGAGAAAGCTGTCGGCAATAAGACGGATATCGTCCGTTCTTTCTTTCAAGGTGGGAATCTTTAATTGTATCACATTTAAACGATAATAAAGGTCGTCACGGAGTTTCTTTCTTCCAAAGCTTTCCAGGTTCTGATTAGTCGCCGCGATCACACGCACATCGACCGAGATGGTCTTGTTCCCACCCACCTTTTCAAATTCTTTCTCCTGCAAGACGCGCAAAAGCTTGGCCTGCATGTTGAGGGGCATATCTCCAATCTCGTCGAGAAAGATTGTTCCTCTGTGGGCTAATTCGAATTTCCCCTTTTTCCCGCCCTTCCTTGCCCCCGTGAATGCGCCTTCCTCGTAACCGAATAGTTCCGATTCCAGCAATTCAGAAGGAATAGCTCCGCAATTGACCCGAATTAAAGGCTTGTCCTTCCGTGCGCTCGCATAATGAATAGCATTCGCAAATACTTCTTTACCTGTTCCGGTGTCACCGAAAATGAGCACTGCAAAATCATTTTTCGCTGCTTTTTCGGCTATCTTTTTCACTTCTATGAAGAGTTTATTCTGACCGACAATATTATTAAAAGTGTACCTATTTCCGGCGACTTTTTCGAGTTCGCTTTTGTAATAGTTAAGTTCGGAATCCATATTCCGGAGTTTTTCAGCCAGCTCCATGGTTTCCTTGCGAAAATATATCTGCCCAACTGCGCCTATAACCTCGTTCCCGTCTTTTACAGCGGCCCTTGAAACAGCAACATACTTTTCATTACCAGGTGTTTGACCTTCGGCAAGCCGGTGAAGTACATTTACCTCCTGCTCTCCTGTGATCATTATCTCCGGCAGTCTCGAGTTCTTGATGACATCCATGACATACTTCCCTACGATATCTTTCTTCCTGCAGCCGAGAAAGGCGCAATAAGCCCTGTTGATATCAACGATATATCCTTTGGAGTTTACGATGAGGAAGCCATCTGCAGAAATGTCCAGAATCTTCTCGTAGAGTAGAGATTTTCTTTTTAATTCCTTAATAAAAGATGATTTTTTATCACTTCTACTTTCCAAGTAGCAGATCTCCTTTAAGGATTAAATTATCATGATTAAATAAATTTATCAATCAAGTCATTATTTTTGATTATTTTGTGTGATAGTTGACTACCATCTTTGTAATATTTAATGCAATAGTACATAGTATTTTTATTGCTTAATGTGGAAACAAATTTCTTTTGAGAAAAACTTTCGGATTTTAGCAGGCAAATGATAAAACATGCAAAACAGGAGATTAAAAAAAAATTGTTGTACATAGAGTGATTCAAAATAATAGGCTCTAGGGTGGACACAAGAGTGGACACAAAACGTGATGTATTCCTATGACTCTAATGCCTCTAATGTACGGTATGCCTACAGTTGATATCGTTCCTAGATACTTAAAATACCACAAATTCTACATGGATCTATCACGACCAAAGCGACATATAATCAACATTTTATATCGTTTCACTGCTATATTAAATACAATAAATTGACTGGATTTTGGTAAAAATAATTGGGGTAGTGCAGCTTTCCTCTCACGCCAGAAACTCGGGTTCAAGTCCCGGTGGGACCAGAATAAAATCAATATGTTACGATGTAACCGAGACCATTTTCCAACCCTATTTCCAACCCAGAATTTAATACCATCTTCGAAATTCCAGTCACCCTTCACCTAACAGAAGAATAGTAATTGGTCGCCGTCCCTTCCATCAGTCCCGTACGTTGGTGAAAGCCTCGACTAATATTACTGCACTGTTTGCGGAGGGTACTGCTTCGAACTTACTGAATGTTTATTGAATTCAAGATGTTGGGGAAAAACGTTTATGTAGCACCTTTCACTCGGTAATTCGTAAACACTATCAAGAAAATTCGAATTACGCTGCAACTTGACTACACCTTGTGTTCTTATGGATCAATGAATTATAAACTACCGGCTGGGAAGCCGGGGTAAAATGGGAAGAGAGAATCTGTGCTTCACCTGATGCTTGAGAGCATGATAAGTAGATTAGATCCTCTTCCCACTGCTTTGTTCAATAACTCGTACGGTATCATAAACCTTCTCAGAGGGAATGAGTTTGCACTTACAAGGTTGATTCGAACGAAGCTATTTTACAGGAGGTCAAATTAATAATTTAAGAG
>Ga0335070_10003053_pt1 | contig 19461 bp, 23 predicted proteins | sample Lox_Sample_13_FD_206722 | JGI IMG/M metagenome (GOLD analysis project Ga0335070, IMG submission 206722) | Soil microbial communities from Loxahatchee National Wildlife Refuge, Florida, United States - Lox_Sample_1.3 | ecosystem: Environmental > Terrestrial > Soil > Wetlands | place: USA... | reverse complement strand
CTCGCGCTTCCAGAGCGATTCAAAAATCGGATTGGCAAAACGGAACGCCAGAAGGTTTTGCACCGTCTCTTTGCCCAAGTAATGATCAATGCGATAAATCTGAGATTCGTCGAGATAACGATGCAGCTCCGTGTTCAGGGCCCTGGCCGAGTGAAAATCGTGTCCAAACGGTTTTTCAAATACCACCCGTATCCAACCGTGACTCTTGAGAAGGCCAGCCTGGTCCAGACGCTCGATGGTGGCTGGCACGGCGTCCGGCGGCAAGGCCAAGTAGAACACCCGATTCTCAGGCAGGCCGTGGAGCCGTTGCAATTTCCGCACGAACTCGGCTAGGGCCTTGTAGTCCTCCGACCTCCCTTCACGCAACGTCTGGTAGTGGAGAGAAGTCTCGCACCACGCACGCAGTTCTTTATTGTCAGGCCACCCCGCTTTCCGGAGCCCTTCGTAGGCCCAGAGTCGGAACGCGTCTTCCCCGACCTCCGGCAATGCGGCCCCGACGATCAAGCGGTTCAGTTTGTCTCCGCTCCCCGCATCGCGCAAAGGATACAGCGCGGGCAAGAGTTTCCGTCTGGTCAGATCGCCCGTTGCGCCGAGGATGATGAAGACATGTGGCTCAATGATTGGTTCCAGCATCGCTGAAGTCCGCCGTTGGGATGAAATACGGTGTCATTCTTCTTTTCAGCCGGCAGGTATAGGATATTTTGGACAGGCTACGACTCGTTATGGCTCATGTCAACTCAGGAAATGGCGAAAGGCAACCACCAGCGAGGCTTTGCGACCTTAATGGACGCTCCCTTCAAGCTCGCTCGTTTTGTCCCTGGAGGGTGGCCCGACCACCCTCCACTGTGCACATCGAACGACGGCAGCCTTAGCGTGGGGATTCCGAGAGCAGAGCGGCAGGCTACCCTTGCGCGCTAGCGCGTCAGCCAGGCTCGGTTGCGGACGGTGACGAGCGCGTAGGGGAAGATCCAGAGGAGGCTGAAGAAGAAGTAGTAGGCGTACAAGACCCCGAACAGAAACTCGCGAGAGCGCTCGCTGTGCAGAAAGTAGAGGGTATAGAAAATGGACACGATTCCGATCGAGATCAGCAGGCGCAGGATTGTCCAGGGATCCTGCACGCTCATATGGATCATCAAGAAGAGTGAGGCATACGCGACCGGATACCGGAGATTCGTAATGGTGGTTTCGAGCATCGTCAGGGTCATGGCTGGGAACGGGAGCTTCCACATGATCTTCCAGAGCCGGATTTCCTCCCGAATGTAGCTGCGATCCCACCGGAGAAACATTTTGCAGAGTTGCCGATAGTTGTCCGGTGCGACCGTGTGGACGACCGCCGTGCCTTGATACACCGTCTTATAGCCGGACGCGAGCACGTCGTTCGTCAGCGCCCGATCTTCGCCGATGGTGCACCCGCTCCCGAGAAACCGTTGACCCACCCACGCGGCGACGAGCGGCCTAATAGCTGCTACCCTGTAGGCGGACCGCGCGCCGGGACAACAATAGACCGTGCCGTACGACGACTGCACGCTCCGGAGAAAGTCGAACGACAGGACGAAGCGGACGTGGAGCATGCGGGGCAGGATCGACTTGAACCGATTGAGCACGGACACTTTTCCTGCCACAGCGCCGACACGCGGGTCTTGAAAGGGACCGGCAATGGCGAGAAGCGCCCCCCGCTCGATCAGACTGTCGGAATCCACCGTGACGATGATCTCTCCCGTGGCGCGCGCGAAACCCGCGGCCAGCGCCTCACGTTTCCCGGCATTCACTGGCAGATGAACAGCCTGCACCAGATCCGGGCGATCTCGATGGGCCTGATCGACATGCATTCCGGTATCGTCGGTGCTGCCGTCATTGACGACAATGATCTCCAACCGATCGCGGGGATATTCGGCCCGCGCACAGGCATCGACGGCCTTCCTGACCATTGCGCCTTCGTTATAGGCCGGCATGACAATGGATAACCGGGGTGCGTGCTTAATGCTGACGGCGGGGAACGGGCGATAGCGAACCCAGAGCAGCGTGCGGATCACGATGAGCAGCATGCCCATGGTGAACCAGAGGAGGCTCGGCCTAGCGATCACCGCCGCCCAGCCCTCGATCATGAGCGACTCAGCGAGTGGATCAAACACTTCGTGCGAGAATCGAATCGTGGTGACGATCGCCGCGCCAAAGAGCATGATCGTGGCGATGACAAAGCGTAGATCGACCGCGAACCAGGTCGGGCTTTCCCCCGTTGCGCAGGCCACCAGGCCGGAAGATGAGACAGATTCGCTTGGGCACGATTCCATACTGTATTCCTCAATTGAGACAATGAAAAAGCATAAGCACGTCAGCCTAAGTTGCGGAACGCCGAGCTGTCAAGGGTGTGCGAAGGGTAGCCCGCGAGTCTCCTGTGCTCGCGGAACGTGCACGATCATTCTGTGCCCGTTCGACATGCGCAGTGGAGGCTCAATGGGCTACCCTCATTTATATCCCACCACCATCCCATCCGGCCCCGCCAACCGCTCCACCTTCGTCCGCCTGAACCCCACTTCCTTCATCCATCGGCAGCAGTCCGGGCCGGTAAAGTCGAACCCGCCGTGCGTCTCGATGAGCATGTTGAGGCTCATGAGGAGCCCAAACACGTTCTGTTTGCGCGCGTCGTCGATGAGGGCTTCATGCACGATGAGCGCGCCGTTTGCCGGGAGCGCATCGTACGCTTTCCGCAGGAGCATCATTTTTTCGTCGAGGTTCCAGTCGTGCAAAATATGGCCCATGATCAACACGTCGGTGTCCGGGAGCGAGTCTTTGAAGAAATCTCCGGCATGAAATCGGACCCGTTTGTCCAAGCTTTTCGCCATGACATAGGCCTCGAAGACCGGCTGCACGACGGGGAGATCCATGCCGAGACCCGTGAGGTGCTTGTGCGTCAGCGCGATTTCGACCGCCACGCCTCCTTGTGCGCAGCCGATGTCCGCGAAGCTGTGGTATTTCTTCCACGGAAATTTCCTGGCGATGACCTGCGCTGAGCCGATGCTCAGGCCGGTCATGGCCTTGAGGAAGCCCTCCAACCGTCGCGTGTCGGCGTAGAGTGTACCGAAAAAATCATCGCCGGTTTTGGCCTCGTTTTGCGGCTTGCCCGTGCGCAGGCCTTCGGTGAGGGAGCCCCAGAAACGGTAGAGCCTCGCGTTGGACATCTCGAGCATGCCTCCGACGTACGACGCCTTGGTCCGGTCGAGATACTTTGCCGTCTCCGGCGTGTTGGCGTACTGCATGCCGGTTCGCTTGAGCATGCCCAGAGCGACGAGCGCGTCGAAGAAATCCCGCGCGCTGCGCGGATGGAGTTGGAGGCGCTTGGTCAGGGTCTGGGCATCTAGGGGTCCTTTCGCCAATTCCGTGAAGAGTCCGAGTTCGACGGCACTGAGCAAGGTCTTGGACCCCCAAAATCCAAAACCAAGTCGAATGATCTGATCCGGTGTCACAGAACGTGCGGCCACTGCATCCTCCTTTCGCCTGAGCAAAATGGGCACAGGCTATGTGCCGTTGGGAATTCGTGTCAACACATTACAATTATACGAGACGAGTATTTGCGGAGCGTGGCGATCGAGTGGTCACACAAGAAGGCCCGCAGGATTTTCACCCCGCGGGCCTTTATATAAAGGCTCACTCAAAGCTCGCTCGCATCTCTCTTCAACGGGTGGTCTGGTTCTCGCCCGCAATGCGCGCATGGACCGAGCACAGTCCTTAATCTGACAATCCTATTGGCTTCGTGTGCACGGGCCGCGAGCACGAGGGAGAGACCAAACTACCCTTCTCCTCCTTCCAAACTCGCTCGCTTTTCCTCATAGGGGCTGGGTGGTTGGTGTCCCATTGAGCGCGTCCAATGCTATAATATTCGTTGCGAGCTTGCTGACTTTTTCCCGAGGCGGCGGTCTGCTTTGCTCCTAAACTGCGCACGTCGAAGGAGCACCGCCTCTGCCTTAGACATTTGATTGGTTCCTGCGTGCGCCTTCCGTGAGCGTAGAGGACCTAACAGGCTGCCCCCTCACGTCTCCATCATTTCCAACCGCGCATCAAACTCGTGCCCGCAGGCCGCGCAGCGTATGCAGTCCGACTCGACCACGAATTCGTCGATGCGAATCCCCATGCCGCCGCAATCAGGACACCGCGCGAGGTGGACTCTCTGATCATCCACAGTTTCATATTGTGTTCCACGGAGACAATAGACAGGTTTCCCGTCGATCAACCAGGCGTTGCCCGCATTGTCCACGACCGGCAAGGCCAGATAATGGTGGTTGACATACTCCTCGATTTCTTGGCGACTCGTGAACCCGGCCCTGATCAGCTTGCCTCCTACCGCCTCATACAACGAATCTCCCTTCATGATCGCTTTCGTTGGGCCCATATCCCACCTCCCTGCTGTTGATCAGTGCGAAGAGCGTATGGCCGATCACTCATGGCACAAACACTGGGGATTTTCCCGCTTCGTACTGTGCCACATCGCTCAGATTCATCCCGTTGAACTGGTTTGTCTCGTTGAACCAGATAAACCAAACACACCAGACGAACGAAGGACACCGCCTATCCCATCACGCTTCACGAGCGACGGTCTGCTAGACGATGCCCGAGTAGTACCGGAGAATGTTCGACACCGAGATCACGCCGATGATCTGACCGTCTTGAGTCACGGCCAGGTGCCGGGTCGCCTGCTCTTTCATCAGGCGCACCGCGTCGATAATCGGGCGACTGCCTTCGATTGCCACGACCGGTTTCCGCATGCAGGCCTTTACCGGGGTGGTGTTGGGGTTGAGCCCGTTGGCCACGACGTCGCGGGCCAGAGCGGAATCCGTGATGAATCCGACATAGGACTGGTTGTCCGTCAGGAGGAGCGAGCCGAGTTTCCACTTCTGCATGAGCTGCCCCGCCTCTCGCAGGCTCGCCTCCTGGGAGAGGCTCCGGACCTCCGGAGTCATGTGTTCGGCCACCTGAGGGCCAATAAGGGTCTGCCGGTTGGCCCTGGCTTTCTTCGGTTCCGCAGCGCGGCGCGCCTCTAGTTCCGCTACACAACTTTCCAAAACCCGGCTCCGTTGCAAGAGACTTTGCCGTTGGCCATCGACGCCGGTACTTTCCGGCGCCTCGTCCGTCAAGTTCACCAATCCTGCCGCCTCACCCAGCTCCGCATATTCGTACGCATGCAGCAAGTCGGAGGCCTGCCCAAGCAACTCGCCAATCAACCGTTCTGTCTCTAGATCGAACTCTTCCAAGCTGCAGACCGGCTTGCCTTTCCCTAAAAACTGGGCGAGCTCGGTGAGCTGTTTCCGCATACGCTCGATGCTGCGATCGAGAGAAACCCGTTGTTTCTGGGGAGCGGTGCGTCTTGCCATAGCACCTCCTCTGTAGATAGCTCGGGAGCGGGTGGCCGATCATACCTCCCCAATGATTGACGAGGCAAGTGACCGGCCCGGGTGCTGTGCTGATTGCCTGACAGGACCTGCGGCCCTGCACAGGAGCACGGGGGATTGAGGATTTCAACCTTTGGCTAGATGGCCCAATAGACAGCGGGACCAAACATGAGCCGACAGCCGACGAGATATAACCGCCCCTGCGCATCTTCCCGCACAGGCTTGGTCCAGCAAACTTCGACGAGATAAATCGAGCGCTTTAATAACGAATGGACTGTCTGAATTTCCAGGAGCTGTCCCCCAGGAGGGGCAATGCCCAGCAGAAGCCTCATGCCTGCCGAGCTGTCGTTGATCGCGGTACCTTTTCCTTCTTCAAGCGTGGTCACGCCATGGTCTGTTGACTGCATCCGGGCAAAGGTGCACGGGCTAATGTGGACCGTTCGCGCCTCACGGCGGCGCTCGGCCGCATCTGTCTGAAGCCGGTGGGTTGCACTCTCATCAACGGTCCTATTCTGCATCTTCTGAACCACCGCCGCGCAGTGCGAGTGCCACCGCTTGAGTCGCCTGAGTTGAAGCGAGATTCTCCCATCCATCACTGAAACTGTTACGACCATCCTCACATGCAGTTGTTCTATCCGTCACCCCGATCACCCAGCGCGTCGTTCAATGGCACGAAGGTGTATACCAGACCAACGCTTCTGTACATCGAGGAAAACGGCCCTAGCAGTACTACCAAGGAACATCTACTTCGCTACCCTTATCATGTCGTGAGGATTCATGATTGTGCTCGATGTGTGCGCCGCCCTGCACGCTGGTCGAGCGGCTCTTTCCAACGTTCCTCTGGTGTTCCGCTGTCGTTGTCCAGACGGTTGTGATCGTCATGCTTGTATCGCTCGAGACCGTGACCCCATGCACCCGTTTCGACGCGTAAGGTGAACTATTTACTGTCACCCAATCTCGAGTTTGCCAGTCGGGCTCGGTCGCCTTGCCGACCGCACCTGTTGTGTCGAGGAACGCGATTAGCACGGCGAGCCTAGCAGGATGTTGAAAAAGTCCGCCAGCGTTGTTCTCGCGTCGCTCAGAGGCTCAACGTACCGAACAGAGTACGATTCGCCTCTTTATTCGCTGCGGCCGCGCTGGACGGCCTTTTTGAACATCCTACGGGCCCTTCTCATCCTGCGTGATCTCCGGAAATCCGATGTTTCCATGGTGCAAAAGTGATTCTTCAACAGCTTGCTAGAACAGCTGTTTGAATCCGGGCTGAAATCCTTGTAACCTGTTTTCTTACGGAGGTGCGTATGCGAAAGATGACACGTATTCTTGTCGTAGCCGCGTTGTTGTTCGGTTCAACCGGCTGTAGTTATCTGTTTTATCCCCGCGCCGGCGACTATCGAGCTCAAGCCAAGGGCGCGACCGGCATCGAGACGATGGTCAACCTAACGAATATGATGGAAGCCAGCGCCAAGGCCGCCAAAGGCGGTAAAGGCGTTGACAATGCGCTGGACGATTTCCATAACCAGCTCCATGCGCTCAACGATTCGTTCTGCGATGTGACGAAGGAGCAAGCCGCTACTCCCGCCTATGACTTAGCTGTGACCCACAAGAAGGAGCTCTTCGCCGTTTTCAAACGGCTGTGGAAATTCAAGGACGACCAGCCCCAGCGCGATCAACATCTCGACTTGATGGTGGCCGAATTGCAGGAACTCCGCGCGACCTTGCAAACGATCAAATAATGCGAGAAGGAGAGTTCGACGATGCCAAGACTGCCGAGACAGGCTACTCCTCGGCCGGCTATCGGTTCTGTTGCCCTCTTGATGAGCAGCGGCCAAGACGCCATGAAACTGGGAGGCGACTGTTCCGGCGGCCTCGCGCTTGCTACATTCGAGTCTGTTTCACGCTTGTGAGGACCTAACATGCCACAGCCGTCTCCAGCAGAGATCATCGAAGGGCAACGCCAAGACTGGAACAGGGTTGCCAGTGGATGGGAAAAGTGGGATCACTTCTTCGAAGGGCAGATGGTATTCCTGAATCACCGGCTCGCCGCGGATGCGCGCTTGCGGCATGGCATGCGTGTTCTCGATCTTGGATCCGGGACAGGCTACCCGGCAATATTGGCGGCACAGGCCGTGGGCGCCACCGGCGACGTAATCGGCATCGATCTCGCTGAGCGGATGCTGGCTGTGGCGAGACGTAAGGCTGCCTCGCTGGGGCTGACGAACGTCACGTTCAGGACCGGTGACGCGACGACACTCCCTTTCCAGACTGCCTCATTTGATGCCGTGACCAGTCGTTTCTGCTTGATGTTCCTGCCGGAGATTCCTAAAGCAGTCTCGGAAATCGCGCGAGTGCTGAGGCCGGGAGCATGGCTCGCGGCCGCCGTCTAGTGTTCACCGGACAAGAACCTATCGTTTCGAGTTTCCATGGAGGCGATCAATCAAGTGGTCCCGCTGCCGCCGCCCGATCCGTTGGCCCCAGGCATCTTCCGCTTGTCCACTCCCGGAGATCTCACTGGCATGCTGCAACAGGCAGGGTTCGTCGACGTGACGGAACAGGAATTTCTCGCTGACTGGTCGTATGCGTCGGCCGAAGAGTACTATGTGAGCTTGATGGAAATCGCAGCGCCGATTCAAAATCTCATGGCGACCCTTTCAACCGACCAGATGAATGAGGTGAAACGCCTCATTATTCAGTCGCTGGGGCGGTACCAGCGGGAGGACCGCGTCACGTTTCCCATCGCCGTGCGGATGGTGGCCGCGCGCAAACCGGTCTGACGAATCCAATGGCACCGAGGATTGACGGATTCAAAGACTTCGTATTGGATCAACTGGCGGATCTCCATGGCGTCACCTGCCGCGCGATGTTCGACGGGTATGGGCTCTATAACAGCGCGCGGTTTTTCGGCATCATCCACAAGGAACGGCTGTACTTCAAAGTGACTCCAACGACTCTCCCCGCCTATCGAGAGCACGGCATGAAGCCGTTCCGACCTAACGTCAAACAGACGCTTAAATCCTACTACGAGGTGCCGATTCAGGTGCTCGAGGACAGCGAGCAGCTGGCAGCCTGGGCCAATCAGGCGAGTCGGATTCTCATCCCTCGACCGGCTGAGCGGGGTGAGCCTTCTCTCAAGACCATCCGTCTTTCAACCCGCCTCGCCCGATAAGATCTTTGTTTGTTCTCGCGCGACCGTTGCCTGCCATCTATAATGACTTCGAGACTTTATCCACATCACAACATGGAATGACCACACAATGGGTCGTCTGACCGTTGGACGGATTTGCTTGATGATCGGCCTAGGACTTGTCGAGTTCGTCTACGCCGGCCGGATAGTTGCCGGAGAACCTATGACACCAGCACTGCTCTGGCGTGACATGCCGCCTGAAGCCTTGGCGGAGCAGCCCTTGCCGCCACGAAAACCATGGGTCATCCGTGAACGAGCCATCATGTTCGATCCTCAACTGCTCTCTATATTGAAAGACGCCGGAGCCAGACCGCATCCCCCGATCACCATCGAACTCTTTGACTCTGTCCAGTGTCGATTGGAGATCACGTCCACCCTGTCAAAATTCAATGACTCCGCCGTCATCCGTGGATTCCTCATTGGCCCGACTCGTGGTGACGTGACCCTTCTCGTCAATGGAACCATCGTGGCGGGCACGATCCAACTCGGTGAGCGGCTCTTCAAAATCGAGCACGTCTCGAACGGCCGCCACCGGCTTGTGGAACTGGATCCTGCGAAAGTTCCGCCAGATTAATGCCTCCCATCGCTGTTAGCCGTAGAGATTGTCCGTCTGTCGTGCCAGAATCGACGGACCATGGCATCGACACTCTGGACCATCGGCCATTCGACGCGACCGATTGACGAGTTGCTCGAGCTGCTACTGGCGCACGAGATCGCGCACTTGGTCGATGTCCGCACGATCCCCCGCTCACGTTTCAATCCGCAGTTCAATGCAGACGCCCTGGCGCACTCGTTGAGCGACGCCGGACTCCGGTATCGTCACCTGCCTGAATTGGGCGGGCTGCGTCATCCCAAGAAAGATTCCGTCAATCTCGGTTGGCGCAATGAGGGCTTCCGAGGTTATGCGGATTATATGCAGACTGAGGAGTTTAGGGCCGCCCTCGAAGCGCTGATGGCTGACAGCCGCGCACAGCGCACAGCCATCATGTGCGCTGAAGCTGTCCCCTGGCGCTGCCATCGCTCGTTGATCGCGGACATGCTGACGATCCGAGGCTGGACGGTCCAGCACATCGTGACTCGGAAAGAGGTGCGCGTCCATTCGATGACGCCGTTTGCCGTAGTCCGCGACGGGACATTAACTTACCCTTCCGATCCAGGCTCAACTCCGTCTGCCCGACTGTTCTAGTTTTCGTTATTCTCCCGACTAGGAACGATTGGTTCTCGATCGAGGTTCGTGCGAGCACCACGCGTTATCTATTACAGGGTAGGGAGTGCGGGCAAGGTTCGTGCTGGGCGGCACGCCTTGCGTGGAGTTCCAGGAGTCGCTTCGCACGAGCCATTTGGTCCGGTGTCATCTGTGCGGAAATAGTAGTCTTGCGCTTTTACGGCGTGGACATTTCCTTGGGACGCAGCCAGCGCGATCCAATAGTACGCCTCGCATAGTCCTGAGGGACCCCTTGCCCATTCGCATACAACATGAGCCCGGGGTTGTCTTGTGCCCGTGCCTCGCCCTGTTCCGCCGCTCGGTGATACCAATTCATCGCCTCATGGTTGTCTTGCGGGACCCCTTCGCCCCTATCGTACAGCACACCGAGATCGTATTGGGCGCGCACGTCACCGTGTTCGGCTAAATACCGCAGCTCCTTCGCCGTCTTGCTATGATCTCCGTGCAAATAGGCCTTATCTGCACGGCGATCCTCGATACAAGCGCCGATCAGCAAACAGAGAACGCCGATCCCGAGACACACCGTGGCAATTTTTGCCCGAATTCGGATCTTGTCGGAGATACGATCATCCTGCAACGTCAGCAACATCCGACACTACTCCCTTCCACTGGTAGACTAGGCGGGAAGCATACTGTCCGTGCCGCAGCATAGCAACCGCGCTTTGTGGCTTCCCAATCCGCCGATTCTTGCATCGCCAGCCGTTTTCCTCCAGACTAACTTTCTTGGCTCACGGCCGTTGACGCCGCTCTGGTGATCGTTGCCTCACGAGACTATGTGGTATCACGTGCTCGCCGACCTGGTCCTGCTCGTTCACGCCGCCTTCGTGGGCTTCGTGCTGCTCGGCGGGTTGCTCGTATGGAAATGGAGGCCTGTTGCGTGGCTGCACCTGCCTGCCGCAGCCTGGGGTGCCGTCGTGGAATTCAGCGGATGGATTTGTCCGTTGACGCCGTTGGAGAACTGGCTGCGGGAACGTGCGGGCGAAGCCGCCTATCGCGGCGACTTCCTCGCGAAGTACCTGCTCCCAATCCTCTATCCAGATATGCTCACCCGTGAAATCCAAACGGCCTTGGGTGTTCTTGTCGTTCTCCTTAATGTGGCCATTTACTGGTGGCTCTGGCAAAATCGAATCTTCGCTTCGCCCCTCAATCGCAAATACCGGTAGTTCCTCGCACAGGAGAAGAACAAGGAGCCTGTCATCCTCTCGATTGCCTAATCCCGAATTCCTAAGCGGTAAGGAATGTTCCCTGCACAAGACTCATCATCGTAGGCCATTGGTCGGTGACACAATGCGCCGAACGAGAGTTGTTGACGTTGTCCCCATTCTCTTGATACATGAAGAGCCCTGCATGTTTTTCTGGATGTGAGGGGATGATGCCAATCGATGAGATAATGCAGAAAGTCAGTGATCGATATGCCAAGGCCGCGAGTACGGGCGAGCAAATCTGTTGCCCAACTAGCTACGACATTGCCGACCTCAAAACCTTTATTCCGGACGAAGTGCTGAAGATCTCGTATGGCTGCGGCACACCAGCTGGCTTGAAGACCGTCCGAAGTGGAGAGACGGTGCTCGATATCGGATCAGGTGGCGGCATCGATTGTTTCGAAGCCTCGCGTCTCGTGGGTCCCAGCGGTCACGTCATCGGCATCGACATGACTGACACAATGTTGACGATCGCGCGTAAACACGCCGCCATCGTCGCGACCAATTTGGGTTACCCAGCCTCGAACGTCGAGTTCCGCAAAGGGATGGCCGATGCGATGCCGGTCGAGGACTCTACCATCGATGTGATCATATCCAATTGCGTGATCAATCTCGCTCCGGATAAACCCAAGGTCTTTCGGGAAATGTTCCGCGTCTGCAAAACTGGCGGACGGTTTACCATTTCCGACATCGTAGCGGATCAACCTGTCCCGCAATATTTGGTGCATGACGCCAAGAAGTGGGGCGATTGTCTGTCAGGTGCTCTCACGTTAAGTAACTACATCGCCGGCATGGTGGAGGCCGGATTTCTCGGCATTCATCTGACCACATACGCCCCGTGGCAGGTTATCGACGGCATTCAATTTTTCTCCGTCACCCTCACCGGCTACAAGCTTCCGCCCGTTCTTGCGCAGCCCATCGCTCGTTTTGCGACGCTCCGGGGTCCGTTCAGTCGTGCGGTGGATGAGCTGGGTACCGTCTATCTGCGCGGCATTCCTCAACCCATTACTGCTCAGGCCGCGGTCCTTCTCAGCCAGCCTCCGCTGGCTGACTGGTTCCTTCTTTCTCCAGACCCACAATGGCTGGACCGTTCCGATCCCAGGTGGTCTGCCGTGTTACCGGCCGAGACACCCTGTGTGTGGCAAGGACACTTTGCGTTCTTTGCCGGTGCGCTTGCGGAAGTAGCAGACGACGATCAGCACGTCTATCGTCGCGGGGAACCGCTCGAAATCTGCTCAAAGACTCGTTGTGTGCTGGAGTCCGACCCTTATGCCTCTCATTTCGTCATTCTCAATCGCGCAGGACAGATTGAGGACGGCGAAGCGGTTTCTTGTAATCCGAACGGGGGATGCTGCTAGGCCTATGCCTTTGACGCTTCTTGCCAGACAGAGTCCGTTGGCTACGGGCGTTGAGCAACTCCGCATTCTGGCGCAGACACCATCGGCCCATCCATTTGATGCGCGTTTGGCAGAGGTGGGCCTTCATCCGCTTCGAGCGACAGGCCTCAGCGTCTTTCAGATCAACGTCGGAAAATTGTGCAATCAGACCTGCCGGCACTGTCACGTGGACGCGGGACCTGATCGGGCTGAAATGATGTCTCGCGAGACCGCGGAACTCTGCCTACAGGCGCTTGCCCAGACGGACATCCCGACTGTGGATATCACCGGCGGGGCTCCTGAGCTGAATCCGAATTTTCGCTGGTTGGTCGAGGCATCGAGAGAACTTGGCCGCCACGTGATCGACCGATGTAACCTCTCCGTGTTGTTGCTGCCATCTCAAGCGGACTTGGCTGACTTTCTCGCCCGACAACGGGTGGAAGTCATCGCATCACTCCCCTACTACCGCGCCCCACAAACGGATGCGCAGCGCGGTGAGGGGGTCTTCGAAAAGTCGATCGAAGGCCTGAAGCGGCTGAACAGCTTTGGCTATGGACATGAGGGAACCGGGTTGGTGTTGAATCTTGTCTACAACCCTGTTGGGGCCTATCTTCCGCCGAGACAGGAGGCGCTCGAGGTGCAGTTCCGGCGTGAGTTGGGCACCCGCCACGGGATTGTGTTCAATCACCTCTACACGATCACCAATATGCCGATCAGTCGCTTCCTGGAGTTCCTGGTCGAGAGCGGGAATTATGACGGCTACATGGAACGTCTTGCCAACGCGTTCAATCCAACGGCTGCATCAGGCGTCATGTGCCGATCGATGATCTCCATCGGTTGGGACGGCACTCTGTATGATTGCGATTTCAACCAGATGTTGGACCTACCTATCGGTCACAGTGCCCCAAGACACATTCGTGACTTTGACTTCGGTCTCCTCGCCTCGAGACGGATCGTGACCCGCAATCACTGCTATGGCTGTACTGCCGGAGCCGGCTCATCCTGCGGCGGTGCGGTTACGACGTAAGCGACTCTCCACGACCGGCTTCTCTCACGAAGCGACGCACTTGTGCGGCAATTTGGTCGCGCACGCGGCCAAAGACCAGGCGCCATTGAGCTGGATCTGTCTCAGCGGCCGGATCGACGAAGCTCCAATGGATGAAGTGCGTTCCGTTCGGCCACACCGGGCAGCTTTCCTTGGCACGGTCGCACACGGTGATGACGTAATCGAACGGCCTTCCCAGCAACTCTGTGACTGATTTCGAACGATGATGCGCGATATCGATCCCCACTTCCGCCATCACCTCCACGGAGCCGGGGTTGAGACCGACCGGGTGCGTGCCGGCGCTGAATACCTCGAATCGATCGCTCGCGAGATGCCGCAGCCATCCCTCCGCCATCTGACTGCGAGCGGAATTCCCCGTGCACAGAAACAAGACCGTCTGCTTCATGAGTGCCCTTGCTCGGGAAACCAGTGACGGGTACGGTTACAGACGTGACAGACTGAGAGCATCACCGGGACCTCTACTAACACCCCCACCACCGTCGCGAGGGCGGCGCCAGATTCCGGCCCAAACAGCGCAATCGCGGTTGCCACAGCCAACTCAAAGAAATTACTTGCCCCGATCAAGGCGCCCGGAGCAGCAACCGCGTAAGGAACCTTCAGCCATTTCATCAACCCATAGGCGAGCGAGGCATTGACGTACACCTGAAACAGAATCGGCACGGCAATCAGCGCGACATGTGAGGCTTTCCCGGTGATATTGTCTGCTTGGAACGCGAAGATCAGCATGAGCGTCACCAACAGCGCCCCGATGGTCACTGGCGCAAAGCGGGGCAAGAACGTGTCTTCAAACCACACCCGACCATGGTGGTTGATCAACCAGAGTCTCAGTGCCGTGCCCAACAGCAGCGGAATCGCGATGAAGGCCACGACGGAGTAAAACAGCACCGACAGCGGGATAGTGAGGGCAGAGGCACCGCTGACAAGCAGCCCCACGATGGGAGCAAAGAGGACCAACATGATGAGGTCGTTCACGGACACCTGCACAAGGGTATAGGCAGGATCACCCTCTGTCAGATAGCTCCACACGAATACCATCGCGGTGCAGGGCGCTGCCGCCAGGATGATGCAGCCCGCGATGTATTGATCCGCTTCGGCTGGCCCAATCCAAGTCGAAAAAATAAAACGGAAAAACAGCCAGGCGAAGAATGCCATGGAAAACGGTTTGACCACCCAATTAATCAACAGGGTCACCATAAGGCCTTGCGGTCTCGTACCGACGCGCCGAATCGCCGCAAAATCGACCTTCATCATCATCGGAACAATCATGAGCCAGATGAGTACCGCGATTGGAGCATTGATATGACTGCCTTGCCCAAATTCCCACTCGCGCAAGAGGTGCACGAGCCCCAGAGCCCATCGCCCGAGCAGAACTCCTGCGACCATACAGAGGCCAACCCAAATCGTCAGATATCGCTCGAATGGATTAAGCCGTTTTTCAGTTATCGCAGGCGATACCGCTAGCGTGACATCCATCATCCTCCACCACGATTACATATCAATATTTCTTGATCAATTAGGCAAAAAAATCAGCACCGTGAACCAGATCGGACGACCTTCGCACCGTCTCTGAGTGCCGCCACGAGATGGTCGAGCTCTTCCACTGCGTCGGCATTGATCGAATAATAGATCCATCGGCCTTCCGGGCGATCATGGATTAAGCCGGCGTCCTTGAGGACCTTTAAGTGAAAGGAGAGACGGGATTGACCGGTTTGGAGTGCCTCGGTCAACTCGCATACACATCGCTCGCCTCCTCGCAAGGAGTCGAGGATCTCCAACCGCGTCTCATCCCCCAACGCGTGAAACACCTCGACGGCTTTGGTGCGCTGCTTTGTTGACACTGTCGGCATACGGCACAGATACATCAACAATTGTTGATTTGTCAAGGCCTCTGCTCCGTGTTGCACCGCCCATGGCAGTCTGCTAAGGTGTGGCCCGCTGATCGCTGCATTACACCTCCCTGAAGAATTGTCATGGTCTGGGACCCCAAAGATCCATGGAGCAGGAAAGGCGACCCTCTCGAGGATGTCTTGAAACAGGCGCGGTCGCAATTCGTCGGCTTAATCCCTTCAGGCGGGTTTCGTAACATCCTAATCGCGGGACTCCTGATTTTCTTTGTTTGGCAAAGCGTTTTCATCGTCGCGCCGGATGAAGAAGGCGTGGTCAAGCGGTTCGGAATCCCCGTCCGCACTGTCGATCCGGGCCCTCATTTCAAGATTCCGCTGATCGAGACCGTGCTCCAGCCGAAGGTGGCAAAACTCCATCGGGTCGAGATTGGGTTTCGGACCGATCGCCAAGGCCGCCAGCAAATGATTCCGCAAGAAGCCCTGATGCTCACTGGCGACATGAATATTCTCGCGATCGAATTTATCGTCCAATACAAAATCAAAGAGGCCTCTCACTACCTGTTCAGCATTGCTGACATTCACGATACGATCGGTAAGGCGGCGGAAGCATCGATGCGGGAGGTCGTCGGGAAGAGCAAGATCGACGAAGCCCTGACGACTGGCAAAGCGCAAATCCAACAGGACACCCAAGTGCTTCTGCAAACCATACTCGATCAATATCAGGCCGGTGTACAGGTGGCGGCAGTCCAACTCCAGGATGTAGACCCACCTGAGGCCGTTGCGGCGGCCTTTAAAGACGTGACGAATGCGAAAGAGGACCGGGAGAAACTTATTAACCAGGCCCAGGGGTACCGCAACGACATTATTCCGAAAGCGAAAGGTGAGGCGGCCCAGTTGGTGAACCAAGCGAAGGGCTACGCGCAAGCACGGGTGAACCGCGCACAGGGCGAAGGGAATCGGTTCCTCGCGACGCTCAAAGAATATAATCAAGCGAAGGACATTATCAGCAAGCGAATTTATATCGAAACGTTGGAAGAGATCCTCCCGAACGTGGAGAAGGTGATCATCGACGGCAAGGGCGGCGAGCGCGTGCTTCCTTACCTGCCGCTTGAACGGCTTTCTAAACCTGCGCCGTCGACCTCCGGAGAGGAGCGCAAGCCATGACGAAGCAGGGACTTACCATTGCGCTTATCGTTGTAGTCCTCGGACTGCTCCTCTTGGGTGCTTCCCCGTTCTTCATCGTGGACGTGACCGAGACAGCCATCGTCGTTCAGCTCGGCAAACCAGTCCAAACCGCCACAGAACCGGGCCTCTACATGAAGGTTCCTTTCATCCAAGAAGTGACTCGCTTTGACAAGCGCCTTTTAGACTATGACTCTGAGCCCCAAGATGTGATCACGCAGGACAAGAAGACCCTGCTTTTGGACAACTTCGCCAAATGGCGGATTGTCGATCCCTTAAAGGTCTATCAGAACTTTCAAAGCCAACGCGGAGCGCTGCAACGCCTGCACGACATTATTTACTCTGAACTCCGGGTCGAGCTCGGACGCCATGATCTACTGGAAATCGTCTCGACCGGTCGCGCTGAGCTCATGAAGATCGTGACGCAACGGTCGAATGAGAAGGCGTCTGCCTATGGCATCGAAATCCAGGATGTCCGTATCAAACGGGCTGATCTCCCGGAGCAAAACGAGAAAGCTGTGTTCGCCCGCATGCAGGCTGAACGGGAACGACAGGCCAAGCAGTACCGAGCGGAAGGTGCCGAGGAAGCTCAGAAGATTCGGTCGGAGGCAGAGAAGGATAAGGAAATTCTTCTGGCTGAGGCGTACAAAGAATCAGAAGAGCTCCGTGGAGGGGGCGACGCGAAAGCGTTTCGGATCTATGCGGATGCCTATCGACAGGACCCTCGATTCTTTGAATTCACCCGCTCGATGGAAGCGTATAAGAAGACCTTCAAGGACAAATCCACTCTGGTAATGAGCCCGGATTCCGAGTTCTTCCGCTACTTGAAGCAGCGCTAGTTTCGTCTCAGGATAGCCCCACGATCTCACCTGTAGTCTGATCCACATCGATCCGTTCGCCCGCCGGCTTCTTCGGCAACCCCGGCAGCAGCTGAATTCCAGAGCACACGGCGGTCACGAATCCGGCCCCGGCAAGTAATCGCAACTCCTTAATCGGGAGGGTAAATTCTGTCGGGCGGCCCTTGAGCGTTGGATCGTGTGAGAGCGAGAGGGGGGTCTTCGCCATACAGATAGGGAGGTATCTAAACCCTAATGCTTCGGTCTGATCCAACTGCTGTTCTGCCTTAGCAGAGAAACTTACGTTGGCCGCACCGTACATTTTCGTCGCGATGGTTTCGATCTTATCTCTGATCGGCCAGGTCAGGTCATAAAGGTACGTAAACTTCGTGCCCTGTTCCGTCGCCTTGACCACCGCGGCAGCCAACGCCTCCGCTCCTTTCCCCCCCTCCGCCCAATGCGTCGCTATTGCGGCATCCACCGCCCCGGCTTCTTTGGACTTTTCCCTGACCCATTCCAATTCAGATTGCCTGTCCTCGTTAAACGCGTTGACTGCGACCACAACTGGCACTCCATGCGCCTTCACATTCGCGATGTGCTGCTCCAGATTCACGAAGCCTTTGGCCAGTGCCTCCTGATTCGGACCGGTCAAACCGGCAGGCAAAGGTGATCCCACTTTAACCACCCCGCCACCGCCATGCAGCTTGAGCGCACGCAGCGTCGCCACAATAACTGCGGCAGCCGGCTTGAACCCAGACACCCGACATTTGATGTTGAAAAATTTTTCCGCTCCGAGATCGCTTCCAAATCCGGCCTCGGTAACGACATAATCCGCACAACGCAACGCGATGGCGTCGGCCAAGACAGAGCAATTGCCATGCGCAATATTTCCGAAAGGACCCGCGTGCACCAGGGCAGGCGTTCCTTCCAGCGTCTGGACCAGATTCGGTAGTAACGCCTCTTTGAGCAAGACCGCCATTGATCCAACACACCGCAACTCCTCGGCGCGGACAGGAGTCCCGTCTTTGGTCAATCCGATGACGATGCGGCTCAACCGACTCCGAAGATCCTCTTGGCTCGACGCTAACGCCAAGATCGCCATGACTTCCGAGGCCTCGGTAATGACAAAGTGGCCATGGCGACTTGTGGCTTCATTGGATAGAGTCACGTTCCTCAAGGTACGGTCACTCACTCCGCACGTTCGCGGCCAGGTCATGTTTTCCTGATCAATCTGTAGTGCATTTCCGTGGAAGACGTGGTTATCAACAAAAGCGGAGAGAAGATTATGACTGGTAGACACGGCATGAGCGTCGCCCGTGAAATGGAGGTTGATGTCCTCCATCGGCAGTATTTGAGCTCGCCCCCCTCCAGTCCCTCCACCCTTGATCCCGAATACCGGGCCTAAGGAAGGTTGCCGAAGAGTGACCACGCTCCGGCATCCCATCCTTGCTAGCCCCATCGCTAGCCCGATCGAAGTCGTGGTCTTTCCCTCGCCAAGGGGTGTCGGGTTGATCGCGGTAACAAGAATATAGTGTCCTACCCGTGTCAACTCTCGACGAGCGAGCACAGCGAGGGACACTTTTGCCTTGAATTTTCCGTAGGGGATCAGCTCATCTGGTGCAATCCCAAGCTTTTGAGCAATCGACTGGACGGATTGGGGCTTAACCGACCTGGCTATTTCGAGGTCAGTCATGCTGTGATAGATACTACGTGGAGAGAAGGCTTCAAATCCATGAGCGGTGGAGTATATCACATAGAACTTGGATCAGTTGACTGGTAATCACCCATGTGCACGGCCCTTTGCATCTCAAAAAGAGAAGCAACTTACTGCCAGAATCATAACGAGATAGGATGGAGGAAAACCCGGGGAGGAAATCCGGCTTGCGGCCTTGCAGAAATCTGTACTAGTCGAGGATGTACTTGTTGGGATCGAGAGCCTGGCCGTTGACCTTCACCATGTAGTGCAGATGAGGTCCGGTGGCAAGGCCAGTACTACCCACAAGACCGACTACGTCGCCTCGCTTCACCCGCTGCCCTTCTTTCACCAATGGTTTGGCCAGGTGACCATAGAGCGTTTCAATTCCAAACCCGTGGTCGAGTTTCACCATGTGACCCAGCTTCGGATCAAACCCCACGGAGGTGACTCGACCTTGCGCTGGGGCTTG